>Ga0182021_10000170_pt1 | contig 62831 bp, 61 predicted proteins | sample 612E3MmetaG_FD_120493 | JGI IMG/M metagenome (GOLD analysis project Ga0182021, IMG submission 120493) | Permafrost microbial communities from Stordalen Mire, Sweden - 612E3M metaG (Illumina Assembly) | ecosystem: Environmental > Terrestrial > Soil > Wetlands > Permafrost | place: Sweden...
AGGTCGGGGGCTGCGCACCAGCCCCACCGCTTTCGGCCCATGACCTAGTCGGGCCGAGGCGAGAGTCCGGCCCGCCGAGAGGACGACCGTGACCGATACCGATATCGCCACCACGACCTGGAGTTCGACCGACGCGGAAGTACGTACGCGTGTGTACGTGGTCGACACCTCCGTCCTGCTGAGCGATCCGAACGCTCTTCTTCGCTTTGCGGAGCACTCGGTCGTCCTGCCCGTGGTCGTCATCACCGAGCTCGAGGCCAAACGCCACCATCCGGAGCTGGGCTACTTCGCCCGCGCAGCGCTGCGACTGCTCGACGATCTGCGGGTCATGCACGGCCGGCTCGACTCGCCCGTCCCCGTGAACTCCGACGGCGGCACGCTCAAGGTCGAGCTGAACCACACCGACCCGATGGTGCTGCCGGCCGGCTTCCGGCTGGGTGACAACGACTCGCGGATCCTGGCCGTCGCTCTCAACTACCGCGCGGAGGGCGCCTCGGTCGTGCTCGTCAGCAAGGACCTCCCGATGCGCGTCAAGGCATCGGCTGTGGGCCTCGACGCCGAGGAGTACCGCGCCGAGCTCGCCGTCAGCACCGGCTGGACCGGGATGGCCGACCTCACGGTCGCTCCTGAGCTGCTCGACCAGCTGTACGAGGGCGAGGCCGTACACGTCCCCGAGGCCGACGACCTGCCCGTACACACCGGGCTGGTCCTCCACGGAGGCGGCTCCTCGGCCTTGGGGCGGCTGTACCCGGACGGCCTGGTCCGGCGTATCCGCTCCGACCGCGACGCGTTCGGCATCCACGGGCGCTCGGCCGAGCAGCGCGTCGCGCTCGACCTGCTGCTGGACCAGGAGGTCGGCATCGTCTCGCTCGGCGGGCGCGCCGGAACGGGCAAGTCGGCGCTCGCACTGTGTGCCGGCCTCGAGGCGGTACTCGAGCGCGGGCTGTACTCGAAGGTCGTGGTGTTCAGGCCTCTCTACGCGGTCGGTGGCCAGGAGCTCGGGTTCCTGCCCGGCTCTGAGTCGGAGAAGATGGGTCCCTGGGCCCAAGCCGTGTTCGACACGCTGTCGAGCGTCACCGACAAGAACGTCATCGAGGAGGTGCTGGCCCGCGACCTGCTCGAGGTCCTCCCGCTGACCCACATCCGCGGGCGTTCGCTGCACGACTCGTTCGTGATCGTCGACGAGGCGCAGTCGCTCGAGCGGAACGTCCTGCTCACGGTGCTGAGCCGCATCGGCCAGAACTCTCGGGTGATCCTGACCCACGACGTGGCGCAACGCGACAACCTGCGGGTCGGACGGTACGACGGGATCGTGGCGGTGGTCGAACGTCTCAAGGGGAACCCGCTGTTCGCCCACGTGACGCTCACCCGCAGCGAGCGGTCCGCGATCGCCGCACTGGTCACCGACCTGCTCGAGGACGTCACGCCGTAGCCGGGGATGAGCCACGATGCTCGCGCTCTCCGACTCCTGGGTGTGGGACTTCTGGACCGCTGACGACGGGACGGACTACCACCTGTTCTTCCTGTACGCGTCGAAGGCGCTCCACGACCCCGACGCCCGCCACTACCGCGCCTCGATCGGCCACGCCGTGTCGAGCGACCTCGTGAGGTGGCGCCGGATCGAGGACGCTCTCGTACATGGCGACGCGCCCGCGTTCGACGACGTCGCCACGTGGACGGGTTCGGTGATCCAGCATCCCGACGGCACGTGGTTCATGTTCTACACGGGCCTCACGCTTGGTCCGTACGGGAACGTGCAGTCGGTGGGGTACGCGACCAGCCAGGACCTCATCACCTGGGACAAGCAGGGCCAGGTCGCTGCAGCCGACGCCCGCTGGTACGAGAAGGCGTCGCAGGTGGGCTGGAACGACGAGGCATTCCGCGATCCATGGGTGATGGCCGATCCGGACGGGAACGGCTGGCACATGCTCGTGACAGCCCGCGCCGCTGCAGGGAACCTCGACGATCGAGGCGTCGTCGGGCACTGCTGGTCGCCCGACCTGCGGACGTGGCAGGTGATGGAGCCGCTGTCCGAACCAGGGCAGGGATTCGGGCAGCTCGAGGTGATGCAGACGGCGATCGTGGATGGGCAGCCACTGTTGCTGTTCAGCTGCTTGACCGGCGAGACGTCGGCGGTACGGAAGACAGACGGCGGTCTGGGCGGCACGTGGGTTGCTCGCGCCGACAGGGTGATCGGACCGTACGACCTCGCGGATGCGCAGCTCGTCAGCGGCCCCGAGCTGTACGTGGGCAAGCTCGTACAGACCCGCGACGGTCTGTGGCTCTATCTCGCGTTCACCAACGACCAACCGGACGGCGGCTTCGGCGGCACGATCATCGACCCGGTGCCCGCACGACTCGCTGATGGCCGGCTCGTGGTCGAGCGAACTCGCATCAGCCGCTGGTGGGCCGTGGTGGGAGACTGGCGCCCGTGGGATCACTGAACGGTCGTACGGCCCTTGTCACCGGCGTCAGCCGCCGGCAGGGGATCGGCTTCGCCACCGCTACCCGCCTGCTTCAAGCGGGTGCCTCCGTGGCGATCCAGCACTGGTCACCGCACGACGCGGAGCAGCCGTGGGGTGCCGACGACATCGTCACCCTCGTCGCCGAGCTGAAGGCCCAGGCATCCGAGGGCGCGCGTGTCGTCGACATCAGCGCGAACTTTGCCGAGGACGACGCGCCAGCAGCCCTCGTCACCCATGCCGCCGATGCTCTCGGCCATCTCGACATCCTCGTCTGTAACCAGGCGGTGAGCGGGCACGACGGAACCCTGTTGGAGATCGGCGTCTCCGACTTGGAGCTCCACTGGCGGGTGAACGCGCGGGCGACGCTGCTCATGACCCAGTCGTACGCCTCCCAGCACGATGGACGTCCCGGCGGACGCGTGGTGTGGCTGACGTCGGGGCAACAGCTCGGCCCGATGCCCGACGAGATCGCGTACGCCGCGAGCAAGGCCGCCCTCGCCGGCGTGACCGCCTCGGTGGCAGCCGACCTCATCCGCCGCGGTATCGGGCTCAACACCATCAACCCGGGACCGGTCAACACGGGCTACCTCGACGAGGGCGTGCTGCTCGACGCGGATCGGCTCGCGGCCATCCGTGACCGGTTCCCGCTCGGGCGTTTCGGCGAGCCCGACGACCCCGCCCGGCTGATCGCCTGGCTGGTCAGCGACGAGGCGGTGTGGGTCGTGGGTCAGGTCATCAGCACCGAGGGCGGCTTCGAGCGCTGGCGCTGAGTCAGTCGATGTCCTCGACGCCGTACGGCCGTCTCGTGCTGTCGTCGAACCGGAAGCCCGCGGGATCCGAATCCTGTCTCAGTGCACGGAAGAGCATCCAGGATCCGAACGGCAGGAACTGGAGCAGGAAGTACAAGCCGCTGCGGTCGGTGTCGTGGAGCCGCCGGACGGTCAGGCTCAGGGTCGGGATCCACAGGACGACCATGACGAGAAGTGCCACGAGCAGCCCGATGTCCACGACGAGCCCCCCCATGGCGTCCGTGGGGGACAGCTCGCCCATCTGGATCGCCCCGACGAGCAGGATCCACCACAGGACCTGGCCCACCAGCTGGACGACCCTGATCCACCAGTACTCGCTGCGAGATGCCCGTCCGGAGAAGTTGTTCCAGTTCCTCAGCCACAAGATCACGGCCTCGGTCATGGTGACCTTCTGCCGGGCGCCCCGTGCCGAAAGACTCTGGAACGGGTTGACCGCGCCGTGTGTCAGCCCCAGCGGGTTCTGGACCGGCGGCCGGTAGCCGTACTGATCCATGAAGCTCGGCGAGGCGCCATAGCCGTTGTCGTACGGAGCGGTGCCGGTCGCGTACGGGGAGGTGCTGGTCGCGTTCGGGGCGGTGCTGATGCCGTACGCAGACGTCGGAGCGAAACCGACGTTCTGACCAGGCGGCGTGAAGTAGACGGCGGGTTGGCCGTTGGTAGGCGGACTCCAGCCGTATGGGTTCGACATCGCGGATCCCCCTTCCGTGTCCGCGACACCGTAACCCAGCCGATGAGCCTCTCAGCCGAACATGCAGGCCTTCTCACAAACCCCTCTCGGGGGTCAGATGTTCTCCGGTCCGTACAGCGGCTGCGCGGCGTCGTCGAAGCGTGCGCCGAGCGGGTTGGACGCCTGGGCCATCAGCACGAGCAGGACGATGGGCCCTGCGTACGGGATGAGGTACACCAGGTACATCCAGCCGCTCTGGTTGGTGTCATGGAGTCGACGCGCGCTCAGGGACAGCCAGGGCACGATCGTCGCGAGCCCGACGATGCCCAAGACGCCATACACGACCGCGAAGAACGACATCGGACCCGCGGCTGAGTTGCTGGAGCCCGCGAAGGCGACGAACGCGATGACCATGAGAATGACCATCACGGCGACCTCGACGATGCCCATTGCCAGGGCCACCCACCAGAACTCGCTGCGGGACGCTCGCCCGGAGAAGTTCTTCCAGTTCTTGAGCCACAGCTTGACGGCCTGGACCATCGTGACCGACGGGCGCGGGTTGGTGTCGTACTCGGCGGTGTACGGCGCGAGGGCCTGCCCGTACTGCTGTCCGTAGCCGGGGGCCTGTCCGTAGCCGGGCGCCTGGACGTACTGCTGCGTGTACGGCTGGCCGTAGGTCGGCTGGCCGTAGGGATCCGGCGCTGGCTGCCCGTACGTCGGCTGCTCGTAGTTCGTCTGTCCGTAGCTCGGCGCCGACGGCTGGCTGTACGGGGCCGTGGGCTGCTGTCCGTCCGGAGGTTGAGGAGCGCCGACGTAGCCCTGCGAGTAGTCCTCGTAGTTGCTTGACTGCTGAGGGCCTTGACCGTACGGGTTCGAGCTCACGGCACGTCCTTTCCTGTGTGTTCACCAGGATAACGGCGACAGGCTCGCGGGGCTGTCAGGATTCACCCTGGCTTGGTCACCAGATAGATGGCGTAGTCGAGCTCACGGTTCCCACGCTTCAGCGGTACGAGCCGCTCGGTCGCCGACCCGTCGAGCTTCAGCAGGTCGTACCAGAGCTCCTTGCTCGGGCTCTCGGACCAGATCGCGAGGCGACCGCCCGGCAGGAGATGGTCGAGCGCCGACGCGAGCGTCTCCGGTGCGTACACCCGGGCGTTCTTGCTGTGGATGAGGAACTCAGGGCCGTTGTCGACGTCGAGGCAGATGGCGTCCCAGGGGCCGAACAGACCAGGAAGGGCGGCCTGCGCGTCGAGCACATCGGCGATGTCGCCGTGGTGGAGCTGTACGCGGGGGTCGGAGGTCAGTTTGGCGAGGGGTCCGGTGAGCCCGTCCTTGGCCCACGAGATCAGGGCGCCCGAGAGCTCTACGACATCTACTTGGATGGCGCCCATCTCCAGAAGCGCGAGCGCCGTGTAGCCGAGGCCGAGTCCTCCGACCAGTACGGAGCCGGGGTTCGGGCCGACGGACTGCGCGAGTACACGCTCGCTGAGCGTCTCGGCCGAGTCCATCGCGAACGCTCCGTTGACGATCAGCTCGTCAACCGCCTGCGCTCCGTCACCGCGACGGCGCAGCGCGATCTCGAAGCCGTCCTCCATCGAGCGGCCCAGCGTCTGCACATCGTCCATCAGACCATGGTGACGCAGCCGTCCAACCGACGAGGCACGACACCCCGCAGCACCTGTGGAACCATGGACGGCATGGCCCGACCGTCGATCTCGAACTCGCGCCCCCGGGACATGGTCATCAGCCTGGGTGTGCTGCTCGTGCCTATCCTGCTCATCAGCTGGTGGTTCACACGGACACCCGCCGACGCTCCCGTACAGACCATCGACTGGCAGCCGGTGCTCGCGCAGTCCAGAACCGTCGCCCCGTACCCGCTGCTGGGTCCTGTCGGTCTGCCGGCCACGTGGGTGGCCACGAAGGCGCAATGGTCGACGATCGGTGAGCCGGCCGTGAACCAGGAAGCGGCGCCGGGGAACACCTGGCAGCTGGGCATGCTGTCCCCGGACCAGGTGTACGTCAGTCTCACGCAGCGCGACGCCGCAGGTCCAGCGCTCATCGCCCAGGTCAGCAGGTCGGGGAGGTCGGACGGGACGAGCGCCATCGGCGGGGTGACGTGGTCACGTTGGGTCTCGGCGGATGACCGGACTCGTACCATCAGCCGCGTCGACGGCTCCGTGACGACCGCCGTCTCGGCCGACATGTCGTACGCGGGCCTCGAGGCCTTCGCCTCAACCCTGCGATCCAGCTAGAGCGCGGCCCGTACCGTTTCCAGCGCCCCCAGGATCGCGACTCCCTGGGGAAGCGACACCTTGCCGCTACGCACCTCGTGCTGCACGGTCGCCGCGAAGCTGTCGAGCTGGTCGTTGGGGCGGTCTCCGCGCAGGATCGCGGCCCCCGCGGTGCTCCAGTCAGCCACGAGCCGGTCCTTGGAGGAACCCGAGGGGAGCCCAGCGAGCACCTGGGACACGCCCTGAACGGTGACCTGCAGTGCCAGCGTGGTGCCCGACGCGGTCGGGGTGGGGGCCGTCGTCGCGGTTGTCAATGGTTTCGCCGTGGTCCTGGTCGCTGTCGGGACTGACGTGGGTGCGGTGCGCGACGACGTGGGGAGCGGGGTCTGAACGAGGGCGGTGATCGCTCCGGCCTGCGTACCGAGAAAGAAGGCGGCGCCTCCGAGCAGCAGGATCAGGACCAGCCAGATGAGCGGCCGCAGGCTGCGGCGGCGGCGCGGCGGCTGTACGGGGACAGGGGCGCGCGGGGTTGTGGTACCGGGAGGAGGCCCTGTCGGACGTGTCGAGAAGGCCTGTTGCCCGCTGACTGGCGCGCCGGTCGGGGGCGGAAACGGCGGCCCGGGGGGTGACCACGGCTGGGCGACGGCTGACACGGGCACCACGGGCGCGACGGGCATCAGGGTCGTCTTCGACGGTCCAGCCGTGCTCGGCAGGACGGCGGTGGCGGACGGCAGCATCACGGTGGCGGCGGGCAGTGGGCGCGGCGCTGGGCCGATGAGGTCCTTCGTGGGATGTGCCTGGACGTCGCGGAGCTGCTCGAGGGCTGCCTCTGCATCGGGCCGGTCGGCCGGATCCTTCGAGAGCAGGGAGGCGACGAGCTGGTCGAGCGCGCGTGGCGTACGGATGCGTTCTGACAACGCCGGCGGTTCCGCGCTGACCTGCTGCGATGCCACCGCGACGGCGTTCTCGCCGGTGAACGGCGGCTGACCGGTGAGCATCGTCATCAGCAGGCAGCCCACCCCGTACAGGTCGCTCGCCGGCCCGGCGCGCAGTCCCGTCGCATGCTCGGGCGACATGTACGCGGCGCTGCCGATCACCGCGTGCGTCGCGGTGAGCGACGCGTCGAGACCCGAGAGCTGCGCAATCCCGAAGTCGACGACGGTGGCGTGATCACGAAAGACGATGACGTTCGCCGGCTTGACGTCGCGGTGGACCAGCCCGTGGCGATGAGCCTCGCGAAGGGCGCTGGTGACCTGGGTGACGAGGCCGAGCGCACGGTCAAGAGGCATCGGGCCATCCGTGCGGACGAGGTCGGCGATGGTGCGACCAGGAAGCAGCGTCATGACGAGGTAGGCCCGGTGCCCGTCCGTGCCGGCGTCAAAGACCGAGACGACGTTGGGGTGGTTGAGCTGGGCGGTGGCGATCGCCTCACGCCGGAACCGTTCGGCGACGGTGGGGTCGGGGGCGGCCGACAGATCGAGCAGCTTGAGCGCTACGTCCCTGCCCAACCGCTCGTCGTGCGCCCGCCACACCTCGCCCATCGAGCCCGCGCCGACCCGCTCCACGGGCCGGTACCGCCCGGCTACGAGCGTTTCGCCTGCCACAGACAACGATCGTACGGGAGATCGGCAACTCGCTCAGTCGCCGGTCGTTGCCTCCGCCGACTCTCGGGCGGCGAGCTTGGCGCTGGCGCCGTCCAACCACTGCTGACAGATGTCGGCGAGCTTCTCGCCCTTCTCCCACAGCGCCATCGACTCGGAGAGGGGAACGCTGCCGGACTCGAGCTGCCGGACGATGCCGGCCAGCTCGTCGCGCGCCTCTTCGTACGTGGGCGTCTGGGCTGGCGTGTCAGAGCGTGCCATCGGTCTCCTCGGTGGGTGATGTGTCGCGTACCTCGAGCGTCGCCGTACCGTCGGCGAGGTGCGCGAGGAGGTCGTCGCCGATGTCGAGGTCTGCGACGCGGGTGACGGTGGTGCCGTCGCCAGCCAGCAATATCGCGTATCCGCGCATCAGCGTCGCCTGCGGCGACATGGCCCGGACGCGTGCCACCGCTGAGCTGACAAGGGACGATTCCTCGCGGAGCCGGTAGCGGAGCGCGCGACGGGCGCGTCCACGCAGGTCGTCGAGCCGTTCCCGGTGCACCCTCACGGGCCCCGACGGGTCGCCCAGCACGGGACGGGCTCGCAGGTCGGCGAGCGCACGGCGTTCGGCGACGATACGTGACGACATGGCTGTACGGAGGCGTCGGCGGGCGTCATCCACGCCGCGGCGCTCCTCGAGGACATCGGGCACGACGAGTCGCGCGGCGTCGGTCGGTGTCGAGGCTCGCGCGTCGGCGACGAGGTCGAGGATGGGCGTGTCGGACTCGTGGCCGATCGCGCTCACGACCGGGGTGCGGGCTGCGTAGACGGCACGTACGAGCGACTCGTCCGAGAACGGCAGCAGGTCCTCGAGGGAGCCGCCGCCACGGGCGATGACCACGACGTCGACCTCGGGCGCCTTCTCGAGCCGGCCGAGCGCGTCGATCACCTGCTGGACCGAGGTGATGCCCTGCATCTGCGCGTACTGGATGCGGATCACGACGCCCGGCCAACGCCGGGTGACGTGCTGCACGACGTCTCGCTCGGCGGCGCTGTCCTTCGCGGTGATGAGGCCGACCTCGCGCGGGAGGAATGGAAGCCGCTTCTTCAACGCCCTGTCGAAGAGACCCTCGGCCTGGAGCATCCGCTTGCGCTGCTCGATCTGGGCCAGCAGACGTCCTTCGCCGAGCGGCCGGATGTCCTGGCACTGGTACGTCAGCTGCCCGGACTTCGTCCAGACCGTCGGCTTGATCCACGCCGCGACGGTGGTGCCCTCGCTCAGCGGGCCGGCTGTGTCGAGAACCGCAGCGGTCGTCGAGAGCCGTACGGACACCTCGGCGAGCGTGTCGCGGAGCGTCAGGAACTGGGTCGGACCCTGACGGCGCTGGAGCTCGATGATCTGCCCGGACACCCACACCGGGCCCAGCCGCTCGACCCAGCCCTTCACCTCCTGCGCGACGACGCGCAGGGGCTGGGGGTTCTCGGGGGAGCTCTCGAGAGGCACTGGTCGTGGCCTAGATCAGGAAACGGTAGAACGGGCCGTCGGGGTCGATCGCCTCGACCGTCATGGGGGACGCGTCCAGCCGCGCCATCAGGTTCGGCAGCTCCGCAGGGTCGCCGAGCTCGATGCCGACGAGAGCCGGGCCCAGCTCACGGTTGGACCTCTTCACGTACTCGAACAGCGTGATGTCGTCGTCAGGGCCGAGAACCTCGTCGAGGAACCGGCGCAAGGCGCCCGGCTCCTGCGGGAAGTTCACGAGGAAGTAGTGCTTGCGGCCTTCGTAGACCAGCGACCGCTCGACGATCTCCGAGTACCGCGACACGTCGTTGTTGCCGCCCGAGACCATCGCGACGACCGTCTGGCCGGGCTTCACTCGTACAGCCGAGCGCAGCGCCGCCGTGGCCAGCGCGCCCGCGGGCTCGGCGATGATGCCGTCCGTCTGGTACATGTCGAGCATCTCGGTGCAGATCGCTCCCTCGGGGACGGTGACGACCTCGATGCCGGCGGGGGCGATCACTCGGTAGGGAGCGTCGCCGATCCTTCGCACCGCTGCCCCGTCGACGAACGTGTCGAGGCGTTCGAGGTCGACGGGTCCTCCCGCGGCCAGGGCAGCCGTGAGGCTGGCGGCACCGGCAGGTTCAACTCCGACGATGCGCGTCTGCGGGTGCCGCTCCGAGAACCACGTCACGACCCCGGAGAGCAGACCGCCGCCGCCGACCGGCAGCACGAGCACATCGGGCGCCTTGCCGAGCGCCTCGACGATCTCGGCTGACACCGTGCCCTGGCCCGCGATGGTCTGCGGATGATCGAATGCGTGGACGATCACGGCCCCGGTCTTCGCGGCGTGAGCGGTGGCGGCAGCCGCCGCTTCGTCGTACGTGTCGCCGCTGACGACGAGCTCCACCGCGTCGCCGCCGATCGCCACCATGCGGTCGCGCTTCTGACGGGGAGTTGTCGACGGGACGAAGATGCGCCCGTTGATACCGAGCCGCTGGCACGCGAAGGCGACACCTTGGCCGTGGTTGCCGGCGGAGGCGCACACCACGCCAGCCGCACGCTCCTCGTCGGTCAGCTGGGCGATCCGGTTGTATGCCCCCCGCAGCTTGTACGACCGCACCGGCTGCAGGTCCTCACGCTTCACCCACACGTCGGCCCCGGTCAGCGCGGACAGCCGCACGTTCAGCTGCAGCGGTGTGCGCTCGACAATCCCGTGCAGACGCACCGATGCGGCATCGACGTCAGCCGCGGTGAGCACACGAGTCATGTCGTCAGACACTAGTCGCGAAGCCCGTCGTCGGAGGTCGGGTCGGCAGCGCGGCCAGCTCCTCGGTCGTCGGCTCGGCTCGCCGCAGCAGCTCGATCTCGGAGGACGGCAGGGCGCGCAGCTCGCGGCCGAGCATCGGCGTCACCTGTGCTGCATCCTCGACGAGCTCTGGCGCCGCGATCTGTCGCACGGTCTCCTCGACCGCCTTGACGTCGTCCAGCACCTCGTTGGTCACCTTCAGGTCGCGAAACTTCCGCGCCGACGCCATGACGCGCGTCTCCATCGAACCCACCGCTTCGTTGTACGCCTTGACGCTCGACGCGAGCCCTCGTCCCACTCGGTCGAAATGATGTCCCATCGTCGCCAGCCGCCCGTACAGCTCCTGGCCCAGCGTGGTGATCTCCTTGGCCGAGGTCGCCAGTGCGGCGTGCCGCCAGCCGTACGCCACGGAGCGGAGCATCGCGATGAGCGTCGAAGGGGTGGCGATGATGATGTTCTTGGTCGCCGCGTACTCGGTCAGGTCGGGCATCAGCTGCAGCGCCTCCGCGTACAGCGCCTCGTTCGGCATGAACAGCACGACGAACTCGGGCGTCGCCTCGTCGGCCTTCCAGTACTGCTTGGCGCTCAGCGCGTCGGCGTGGCTGCGCACGTTCTTGGCGAACAGGGCCATGTAGCGGTCGCGCTCGGACGGCTCGGACGCCTCTTGCGCGTCGAGGAAGGCGTTGAGCGGCACCTTGGAGTCCACGTACACGAACTTGCCCTCGGCGAGCATCACCTTCATGTCGGGGCGGATCACGCGGTCATCCGTCGACGAGGTCTCCTGAGTCACGAAGTCGCAGTGCTCGACCATGCCTGCAAGTTCGACGACCCGCTTGAGCTGGAGCTCGCCCCACGCTCCACGGACCTGCGGCTTGCGCAGCGCCGTGGTCAGCGCGCTCGTCTCCCGGCGCACCTGGTCGCCGGTGAGCTGCACCGCGCGTACCTGCTCGCGCAGCTCCGACGCGATCGCCACGCGCTCCTTCTCGACTTCCGTGAGCCTCGCCTCGAACCGGTCGAGGCTCGTCTTCATCGGCGTCATGATCTGCTCGGTCGCCTTGAGCCGCTGCTCCGCGGACGCATCGGCCACCTTGCTCTGCCGATCGAGCACCTCGTTCGAGAGCACCTTGAACTGAGTGAGCAACGACTCGCGGTCGGCCGCCAGCTCAGCCGCACGATGCACGGCCGCGTCGCGCTCCGCTTCAGCCGTCGCGACCTTGGCCTGCACCTCGGCCATCTCCGCCCGGATCGCCATGGCGTGGCCCCGCGCCTCGGCCGCGTCGCCCCGGGCTCGCTCGACCTCTGTCTGCTGGTGGGCCACATCTGCCCTGGCAGCCGAAGCTTCGGACCGGGCCGTCGCCGCGTCTGCCCGCAACTGGGAGTCTCGCTCGCTCACCACCGACGCCGCACGGAAGCGCATGAGCAGCCAAGCGCCGACGGCACCCAGCAACAGCCCGACCAGGAGGGTGGCGATGATCGTGACGACGTCCATGGTGATGATCCTGCCGGTGCGCTCGGACATTTTTCGCACCGACACCCGTCGCGTGGCGTTTGCCGGGCGCCGGGCTCGGCAGAATGACCCCCATGGCCTCCCACATCGACGACCTCGCCGCGTTCGTCGCCGCCTCGCCCACCTCGTACCACGCCGCCGCTCAGATCGCGTCCAGGCTCGACGCCAGCTCGTACACCCTCCTCAGCGAGACCGACGGCTGGCAGGCGGCCGACCGTCAGTACGTCGTCCGCGACGGCGCCGTCATCGCCTGGCGCGTCCCCGACGGCTGGCGGCCTGAGCACGGCATCCGCATCGTCGGCTCGCACACCGACTCGCCGGCGCTCAAGCTCAAGCCGAACCCGCTCATGATGTCCGCCGGCTGGCAGCAGCTCGGCGTCGAGGTGTACGGAGGTCCGCTGCTGGGCACCTGGCTCGACCGCGAGCTGGGCCTCGCCGGCCGCCTCGTGACCCGCGACGGCGACGTACACCTCGTGTCCACCGGCCCGATCCTTCGCGTCCCGCACCTGGCGCCGCACCTCGACCGCGCGCTTGGCGACCACGTCCAGCTGGACCGGCAGCGGCACCTGCAGCCGGTGTACGCGATCGGCGAGGGCCTCGACCCGTACAGGCTCCTGCTCACCGCCGCGGGCGTCCCCGACGCGGAGCTGGCCGCGTACGACGTGTTCTGCTACCCGACCGAGCCCAGCGCGGTGTTCGGCGTACAGGGCGAGTTCTTCGCCTCGTGGCGCCTCGACAACCTGTCGTCGGTGCACGCCTCGCTCACGGCCTTCCTCGACGACGCCTCGGCGGGGGAGTCGCTGGCCGTCTTCGCGGCCTTCGACCACGAGGAGGTCGGCTCCTCGACCCGCTCGGGTGCGAGCGGGCCGTTCCTCGCCGACGTGCTCCGTCGCCTCACGCTGACGCTCGGCCTCGACGAGGCCGCGCACCTGCAGGCGCTGGCCGCCTCGAGCTGTGTCTCGGCGGATGCCGGTCACGCGGTGCACCCGAACTACGCCGAGCTTCACGACCCGGGGAACCGCCCGCTGCCCAACCACGGGCCACTGCTCAAGCTCAACGCCCAGCAGCGGTACGCGTCGGACGCCGTCGGGTCGGCGATCTGGTACCGCTCGTGCCACGCCGCCGGCGTACCCACCCAGGAGTTCGTCTCGAACAACGCCGTGCCGTGCGGCAGCACGATCGGGCCGCTCACCGCGACCCGCCTCGGCATCGTGACCGTCGATGTCGGGATCCCCATCCTCAGCATGCACTCGGCCCGCGAGCTGTGCGGCGTCGCAGACCCGGGCTACCTGTCGCAGGCTCTCACCGCGTACTGGGCAGGTGCGTGATGGAACCGCGCTACTCCGGCGCCGCGCCCGAGACGAAGCTCATGCTGCTCGACTTCCTCGACGCCAGGCGGCAGGCGGTGCTCTCGCAGGTCGGCGGGATCCCGTACGAGGCGATGACCTACTCCAACGTCCCGTCCGGCTGGACGCCGCTGGGCATGCTCACCCACCTGGTCTTCATGGAGCGCCGCTGGCTGGTGTGGGGCTTCAAGGCCGAACCGGTGCGGGAGCCGCACGGCGACCGGCGGCCCGATCGTCGGTTCCAGGTCCCCAACGGCTGGGGCTACCTCGAGCTGTCCGCCCTGTACGCGTCGCAAGCCGCACGTACGCGGGCGATCGTCGAGGCGGCTGACCTGTCCGACCGCGGCGCCCTTGGCGGGTGGTTCTCCACGCCCGAGGAGGCTCCGACGCTCGGCTGGATCCTGCTCCACGTGCTCGGCGAGTACGTCCAGCACGCCGGCCACCTCGACATCGTCGCCGAGCTGCTCAGCGACTCGGGCGAGCGATAGCGACGAGGAAGTCCGACTGGTCGGAGAACGGGTGCAGCTCCCAGGTGGACAGCGCCACGTCAAGGGTCAGCCCGGCCGTGGTGAGGTCGGCGAAGAAGTCCTTGAACGGGTAGCCACGACCCGCGCCGTAGGCGAGGACCAAGCGCCCGTCCTCTGCGAGGTGGTCCCGCAGGTTCTCGAGCGCGGGCACGCGGGTGCTGGGGGCGAGGAACCCCACCACGTTGCCGGCCGCGAAGATCAGGTCGAAGGGCTCGGCGACGCCTTCCGCCGGCAGGTCGAGCAGCGCGAGGTCGGTGACGAGCCAGGTGGCGTCGGGGAAGTCCGTCGACGCGTAGTCGATGAGGGCGGGATCGACGTCGACCCCGACGACGGTGTGGCCCAAGGCGGCCAATCGACCCCCGACACGCCCCGTACCGCATCCCGCGTCGAGGATCCGCGATCCACGGCCGACCATCGCGTCGAGCATGCGCGCCTCGCCGTCGAGGTCATGCCCCTCGGCCGCGAGGCGCCGCCAGCGCGCGGCGTAGCGGTGCGAGTGCTCTGGGTCGGCGGCGATCGTACGGGTCCAGGCACTGGGTTCAACCACGCAGGCGAGGGTAGTCGGTCCGACGCGGCCACACACCATGCGCGTCGTCGGACTCCCCGTACCTTCGAACAGCCGAAGTTGCCCTTATGGGCCGAGGAACGGGGGGCAGCGTGAACGCAACAGCCGAAGTTGCCCTTATGGGGCCTCAGCGACGCCTCATGAGCGCAACATCGGCGGTTCATCGCTATGACGTGCGGTCGACCGCCGCTGAGACCGCAACTTCGGACGTTGTTCGACGTGCGGCGCTCAGCGACTCGGGCGCGCGCTGATCCGGATCCTGATGACGCCGTCGACGGCCACGACGCCGTCGCGACGTATGGCCTTGACCCTGACGGGGACCTCGTCCTGCTCCCAGTCCACCTCGTCGGTGTCGGCGAGGCAGAGGAGGTCGGTCGTCGACTTCGCGACGTACGAGACGGACATGCCCACAGGGATCCAGCGCTTGCCGTCGGGACAGGTCGCCTCCGCCAGCAGCCCCATCGCCGCCTCGAGACCGTTGACGGCCGCGATCGCGTGGAGGGTGCCGATGTGGTTCCGTACAGCCCAGCGCAGCGGCACCACGACCTCCGCATGGTGCGGCGCCATGGCCCGGACCTGAGGCCGTACGGTCCAGAAGTACGGCGCCTTGAGCGCGTACAGCAGGGAGAACACCTGCGGTCCGAGCGGGCGCTTCGACAGCCGCGTGTACAGGTCGTACGTCCCGGTCATGGCACGTACTCGTCAGGAGATGACGCGGTGAGGACCGAGTCGACTTCGTCGAAGGGAACCGGCGGCGGGGGAGACTCCGGCACGTCGACCGGAACCACCGCCACCGGCTCGGGAGCGTTCAGGGCGCGTACGAACGCGTTGCCGAACGCCAGCAGCGGCACGGTGAACAGGGCGCCGACGATGCCGGCCACGATGGTGCCGACGGCGATCCCGTACAGGACGGCGAGCGGGTGGATCGACACCGCTTTGCCGAGCAGGAAGGGCTGCATCACGTGGCCCTCCAGCTCGAGGACGGCGACGAAGACGGCGAGCATGATGATCGCCTTCACCCAACCGAGCGTCACGAGGACGACGCCGGTCGCGACGACCCCCGCGATGATCGCGCCGACGAGCGGTACGAAGGCGCAGAGGAATGTCAGGGCGCCGATGGCCAGCCACATGGAGGAGCCGACCGCGGCAGCCCCGATGAGCGCGCCGAGACCGTCGACGGCGGCGACGGTGACCGCCGCACGGACGTACGAGACCATGGCCGTCCACCCGCTCTGCGCCGCGGTCATGATCCGAGGGCGGGAGCGGCGAGGGATGACGCCGGAGACCGCATGCGCCAGGTGAGGCCCGTCGAGGAGGAAGTAGACGAAGGCGAAGATGGCCAGCGCCGTCCCCGCCAAGAAGTGGCCGACGCCGACGCCGATGCTGGCCGCGTAGCTGGTGATCGCCGCCTGGGAGGTGTTGACCCAGGTGCGTGCGGCCTGGATCCAGACGTCGATGTTCGCGTCCGTGACATGGAGCGGGCTGTTCGCCAACCAGTTGAGGAACTGGTTGAACGAGTTGACGGCCTCGGTGGTGAGCGCGTCCCACTGGCCGACGATCTGTGCGCCGACAAGGCTGAGGATCCCGAAGATGATGACGACCACGGTGAGCAGCGACGCCAGGACGGCGAGTCCCCGCGGGACGTGGTGGCGTACGAGCCAGCTCTTCAGCGGCCAGAGCGCGGCGGTGAACAGTACGGCCACGAAGAGGGGGATCGTCACCTCGGAGAGTCGGCTGGCGACGAACCACAGCAGATAGATCAAGCCGGCGATGAGGAGCAGTCGCCAGGCCCAGCCGGCGGCGACGCGCAGTCCGGCGGGTACGGACTCGGCGGAGGCCAGTGCCGCGGCCGACTCCGCGTTCTCCACGAGCGGTGCGCTCGGGGACGCGACCGTACTCTCCGCGGCGAAGATGGCACGGATCTTGGACCAGCTGGGCATCGGGGTCTCCTCGGGTCGGTCTGGGGTAAGCGTAGACACGCGCCCGACCCGTAGGCTTACGGCTCGTGGCTCTCACTATCGGCATCGTCGGCATGCCCAACGCAGGCAAGTCGACCCTCTTCAACGCCCTGACCCAGAACGACGTGCTCGCGGCGAACTACCCGTTCGCGACGATCGAGCCGAACACGGGGATCGTCGGCGTGCCGGATCCGCGCCTTACCGTACTGGCGAATCTGAGCAAGTCGGAGAAGATCGTGCCGGCGACGGTGACGTTCGTCGACATCGCGGGCATCGTCAAGGGCGCCAGTCAGGGCGAGGGGATGGGCAACGCGTTCCTCGCGAACATCCGCGAGGCCGACGCGATCTGTCAGGTGACAAGGGTCTTCAACGATCCCGACGTGACGCACGTCGACGGCAAGGTCGATCCCGGCAGTGACATCGAGACGATCTCCACCGAGTTGATCCTGGCTGACCTGCAGACGCTCGAGAAGGCGCTGCCGCGGGTCGAGAAGGAGGCGCGGATCCGCAAGGAGACGATGCCGAAGTTCCAGGCGATGCTGGGCGCGCAGGAGGTGCTGAACGGCGGTACGGGGGTGTTCCAGGCCGGACTCGACCTGACCCTGCTCCGCGACCTGTTCCTGCTCACGGCCAAGCCATACCTGTACGTGTTCAACATGGACGCCGGCGAGCTCGCCGACGAGGCGCTCAAGGCGAAGCTGAGCGCGATCGTGGCACCGGCGGAGGCTGTGTACCTGGACGCGAAGTTCGAGTCGGACCTCGTGGACCTCGAGCCAGACGAAGCGGCCGAGTTCCTCGCGGACGCCGGTATCGCGGAGCCGGGCCTGGACGTGTTGGCCAGGGTCGGTTTCGAGACGCTCGGCCTGCAGAGCTACCTCACGACAGGCCCCAAGGAGTCCCGCGCCTGGACCATCCGCAAAGGCGCCACGGCCCCCGAGGCCGCCGGCGTCATCCACACGGACTTCCAGAAGGGCTTCATCAAGGCCGAGGTCGTCTCGTACGCCGACCTCGTCGCCCTCGGCTCCATCGCCGCCGCCCGCTCCGCCGGCAAGGCCCGCATCGAGGGCAAGGAGTACGTCATGGCCGACGGCGACGTGGTGGAGTTCAGATTCAACGTGTAGTCCAGTGAGGCACGTTGTCGATTCACGAGAGGAACGCGCTCGGGCTCCATGGACACGGCGTCACGCTGCCTCCCCGGTCTGGCGCTTTGCGAACCACCCCGACCGGGTCATCGCCATGTACGACATCGACCCGTACACGCCCACCACCATCAGTGCGGGTTCCTCGGGCTCTCCGGCCGTCATCGACCCGCTCGAGGCCCTCTGGCAGAATCCGTCCGCTGTGACGGCCCGGGACGCGTCTGGGAAGACGGTGCTCCGGCTGCCGTGGGTCTTCCACTCCTCACAGCCGCGCGAGCGCGACGATGTCCTCCTGGAACTGGGCGGCGACTTCGGCGGACACCGTGGCCTTCGTGGCGGCGACGGCGAGGAGGTAGTCCTCGGTGACGGGGCCTTCGCGGCCGCTGCCGTCGAGCGAGGCCTCCAATGCGTGCTGTGATGCCCAGCGGGCGGCGTACTCCACGTCGGCGGGTGAGAAGCCGTCGCTTTGGGCGACCACCTGGTCGAGGTCGACGTGCTCCAGCGCGGTCACGGGTACGTACCGCGCCCAGATCGCACGGCGGGCGGCCTCGTCGGGCAGGCCGATCGGGATGACGTAGTCGAAGCGACCGTGTCGGAGGAATGCCGGGTCCAACGCACGGATGAAGTTTGTTGCCACGACCAGCAGGCGGTCGGGTTGCTCGCGGAACGCCGGGATGAGCTTGAGGAGCTCGTTGGTGACGCCCTGCATCGTCGACGGTGGCTCGCCTCCCCGACGGGCGGCGATCTCCTCGACCTCGTCGATGAACACGACCGCGTGCTCGAGCTCGGAGACCTTCTCGAAGGTGGCCCTCAGTGCGCCGGCAAGGCCCAGCGGGTCAGCCGCCAGACGCGAGGGGAACACCTCGACGAACGACCATTCCAGGCGCGAGGCGATGGCCTTGGCGAACGTCGTCTTGCCGGTGCCGGGAGGGCCGAAGAGTACGACGGCTCGAGGCGGCACGATCCCGTACTGCTCGGCCAGCTCCGGCTTGGCCAGCGGCAGTACCAGGCGTCGCTCGAGCATGTCCTTCTCGGCTGCCATCCCGCCCACGGCATCCCACAGCCCGCGCGGCAGCACGCGCCCGCCAAGCTCGGCGAGCGCACCCATCTCCTCACGCTGGATGGGGATGCGGCGCTCGATGTAGCGCATGGTCGTGCGCACCTCGAAGCCCTGAGCCAGGAAGTCGTCGACCGGCCCGCGGTCCTCGGGCATGAGCGCCGAGAGCTTGGCCAGGCCCAGCGGACTCATGCGCTTCTCCACCGCAGCGAGCATCGCCGGGCCGATCCCGCGACCCTCGAGGCCCTCCTTGGTGGCGCAGAACACGATCCAGCCCTGCTCGTGGGCTGCTCGCCCGACGCAGGCGCCGACCACCTCGTCGCCGCGCTGCGCCACCACGGCGTAGTCCTTCTGGCACGAGGCGAGCACCTCGGACAGGGCGTACACCGGCTCGCTGCCGTCCCGATGCGTCTGCTCCCAGAGGCGCAGGATGCCGTCGAGGTCGTCAGGATGGAACTCCCGTAGTCGCCAGCCAGGCATCCTCGCCTCTTCCTCGTCGGGTCGTCGCACTCGTTGGTCGAGCGATCGTCGACGTGATCCATACGAATCGTTGCAGACTGACGCTGACATGGGCCCTGCGCCTCGGGATTGTGGTTATGGCGACGATGAAGAGGGGCGCGTCGGTGTCGGCCTATGGGATCGTGGTTATGAGCTCGCAGGGGGGTCTCATAACCACCAACGCGTGGGCGGCTAGGGGAGTGCACCACCTCACGGGTCGTCATAACCACGAAGTCGAGGCTCTCGCGACGGATTGGGCTCGTGGCTCGAAGGAGCGACATGGCCCGACCGGCTACAACCCGTGGCCGGGTTGCGGGATCTGCGCGGCCACCGATTGACCTGTACCCACGCATGACGCAGACTCGGGCGATGACGGAGCAGACCCTCTATGAGCGGATCGGGGCCGACCGGATCACGGCTCTCGCGCAGGCCTGGCACGAGCGTGCGGTAGCGGATCCGGTGGTCGGGCATGCGTTCTCGCACGGGTTCAACCCCGACCACGTACATCGCATCGCGGCCTACTGGGCCCAGGCGTGGGGAGGTCCGTTGGACTACACCGACACCATGGGCGACGAGTCCCAGGTGGTACGGATGCACTCGGGCGACGGCGAGCACGACGAGATGGACGAGCTCGCGGAGGACTGCTTCATCGCGGCGGCCCACGACGTCGGCCTGACCGATGACATCTGCGACGAGCTCCGTGCGTACTGGCGCTGGGAGACCGTCCACCTCAACGCCTACCCGGACTCGGACAGTAACGTGCCGGACGGGATGCCGTTCGCGATGTGGTCGTGAGCCACTCGGCGAGTGTCAAGGCAATGTGAACCGATCAGCGTGCCGCATTGCGCCGGGCTTGACGTAAGCATAAGATTCTTCTCATCGCAGGGGGGACTGTGATGATGCTCTTGGGGGGCAAGTGCGATGACCGAACACGTGGCGTTCTCGGGTCAGGCTCTGAGTAGTCCGACCGTTGGAGAACCGAGTTTCGGGCCGGCGATCCCGATTGCCTGCCGTGCCTGTGGTTCGTCGCTCGTGTTCCCGCGTCCATGCCCGCATTGCGGTACGGCCTCGACGTGGGTCGAGGTCGAGACGGTCCCCGAGCCTCCTCTCGGCATCGCGTGCTGGCATCTGCGCGAGGGCGATCCGTACGGCGTCGAGCGCTGGTGGGACGGTCACCAGTGGACGATCGAGATCGCCGGCGGCGAGAAGATGCGCTGGCTCGAGCACCTCACCGGGCTGCCGGCAGAGCTGCGTACGTACTACACGGCCGATCAGATCGAGCTGCTGACGGCAGAGGTCGACCGCATCGCGTGGGCGATCGATCCCCTCGGTCCTCCGTGGTCTCGCAAGCGGCCTTGGATGGCACGCCTCTTCGGGCGCTCCTGACCCCTCGGTCGTTGCCCAGGCCGCACGTACTCTGGGACTCGTGATCCGGATGCCGAAGATGCCGCAGCCCGGCAAGCCGGGCGCGCCGGTCAAGCCAGATCTGTCCCCGTCGCCTTCGCCGCGAACTCCCACCACATCGTCGCCAGAGCCGGGTCGCACGCAGCCCACGTACGTCCCACCAGCGTCGGATACCCCCGCATCCCCAGCAAGCCGTCAGGACCCGAGTACGAGCAACGCGGCAGGTCCTGAGTCGCCGCGAACAGCGTAGGCAACGCCCCCCGCCACGCCGGCTGACCGAGGCGTTTGTTCGCTCCGGTGACCAGCCGGTCGAGGCGATCGTTGCCGGTCACGTTGCTGATGCCGGTCCCGGCCCAGCCCGGATGGCACAGCTGCACGTCGACTCGGGTGAGGCGACGCGACAGGCCGAGGCCCCACACCATGTCCGCCAGCTTGGACTGGGAGTAGGCAGCGCTTGTCGTCCACCTGCGATGTACGAAGTAGGGGTCGTCGAAATCAAGCACCCCGCTCTTGTGCGAGTCCGAACCCACGATGACCACCCGGTCGGCGACCTTCTCCGCGACGAGGTTCGTGTACGCGAACGGTCCGAGCGCATTCGTACCGAGCAGGCACTCGAAGCCGTCGTCGGTCTCCTGGCGGTGGGTCGTCACGCGGCCGGCGTTGTTCACGAGGACGTCGACCTGTGGTGTCGCCTCCGCCGCACGGCGCACGGAGGCCAGCGAGCCCAGGTCCAGCTCGACCACGGTCGCCGGCCCGTCGAGTGAGTGGGCCACGGCGTCGCCCTTGGCCACGTTGCGTACCGCCAGGACCACGGTCGCTCCGGCTCTCGACGCTGCTTTGGCCGCCTCAAGCCCGATGCCGCTGGTGGCCCCTGTGATGAGCCAGGTCCGCCCGGTTTGGCTGGGCATGTCCGACGCTGTCCAACGCGGTTTCATGTGGTCTCCTCGAAGTCGATGATCCGTGGCAGCAGTGTGACGAGCAGCGGAGCGAGCTCACCCGTGGGCTGATCGAGCTCCAGCCAGCGCAGCTCGGCGATCTCGGCCGCCGGGAGAAGGGCGCCGGTGACGCGTCGTGTCCACGCGTACACCCCCGCTCGTACCGTTGTGTCCGGCTCGTTCGCCGCGACATCGGTGTGGATGCCCCAGTCCAGCAGGTCGTCTCCGTCAAGATCGAGGCCGACCTCCTCCGCCAACTCGCGGATGGCGGTCTCGCGGAGGTCCTCACCTGCCTCGGGCTTTCCCCCAGGGAGCATGAACCGCGTCGTACCCGACTTGCGAACGGTCAGCACGCGCCGCTGCTCGTCGAGCACGACGACGGCTGCCACCACTACGACCGCCCCCGACGTCACGTCCACGACCCTAGCGGTGACAACCGAATGACCCAGCGTCGTGCCAGCGGTTCAGACCGTGCCAGGATGAACCCCGCCGGTCCCGGCACCATCGACCCTAGTGAGAGCGAGGCCCGTTCCGTGTGGACCATCCTCGCGAAGGCTCTGTCGCTGGTCGTGATCGTTGGAATCGGCTTCGGGATGAAGCGGCTTCGCTGGGTGAAGGCCGAGGACTTCTCCATGCTTTCCAAGATCGTGCTCCGGGTCACGTTGCCGTGCGCACTGGCGACGTCGTTCAACCAGTTCGAGATCGTGCCCTCCTTGCTCGGGCTCACCCTGTTGGCGTTCCTCGCCAACATCGCTCAACAGGCGGTCGGCTACGTCCAGCAGCGCCGCGGCACGCCTGTGCAGAAGGCGTTCGGAATCCTCCACGGCGGCTCGTACAACATCGGCGCCTTCGCCCTTCCGTACCTGTCAGCGTTCATCGGACCCGCCGCAATCGTGTACGCGTCGTTGTTCGACGTTGGCAACTCCCTCGCCACCGCGGGTGTCGGCCGGAGCGCAGCACACGCCGTCGCACGTCCGGAGGTCAAGCAGACGCTTCCCTCGATCGCGAAGCTCCTCTTCACGTCGCCGGTGTTCGACACGTACCTCGCACTGGTCCTCATGCGGCTGCTGCACATCCAGCTGCCGAGCGTGATCATCGGGTTCACGAGCCTCGTGGGCGCCGCGAACCCGTTCCTGGCGATGTTCATGATCGGTGTCGGCCTGGAGATCGGCCTGCCGAGGCACCGGCTGTCGACGGCGATACGGGGCCTGATCACCCGTTATCTGTTCTCGATCACGATCGCGACGCTGGTGTGGTTCTTCCTGCCGTTCGCCCGCGATGTCAAGGTCGTCGTGGTCCTCGTCCTCTTCGCCCCGATCGCGGCGATGGTCCCGGGCTTCACGTCGGAGATCGACGGGCATGTCGGCACGGCCACGTTCATGAACTCCGTGACGATCCTCATCGCCATCGTCATGATGCCCGCCCTGTACCTGATCCTAAGTGCATACGTGTAGTTCACTCGAACTACTATTTTTCGCTGACTAGGCGTGATAGGACGAGAGAACCCCATAAGTCCTCCCCCCGGACTCTCCCCAACACAGTTCCCGGTGATGGCTTGTCCCCAGAACGAAGGAGTTCTGCCATGTCCCATCTCAGCCGCCGCAGCCTGCTCATCGGAGGCGCAACCGTCGCCGCAGTCGCCCTCCAGCCGGAGATCGCCCACGCGACCACTCCGACCACGGCCCGTACCGTCCACTTCACGCTCAACGGCACCGTCTTCGACGGCGGGGAGCAGGTCTCGTCCCTGACGCTCGACACGAGCGGCTTCGGCCCGATCGACCCCGCGAGCCTGGCGACCTCGACGTTCACCGTGACCCTCACCTCGAAGCTGCCGTTCGCCCTTCCCGCGGGAGACACGCTGTACTCGCCGTACAAGGATCAGCCGCGGCCCGTCACGAAGGCCCACCTGGAGCACGGCAAGATCGTGCTCGACCTGCTGACCATCGACCAGACGACTCCGGGCAACACCCTGGGCTACCTGGCGATCGCCGCCCGCAACGTCCTGATGGACCAGACCTACACGATCACCCAGACCGGGTCCCTTGAGCTCCTCAGGGGTGGATCGCTGACGCTGACCCACTTCACCCAGGGCAAGCTCGTCGACCCCGAGGTCGACGCGTACAGCTATCACAAGTCCCTGGACGGCATGAACTACCGGCTGTTCTCACCGCGGAACGATGCCCGCGGTGGTCGCTGGTACGGCCGCGACAAGAGCCCGCTCATCGTGTGGCTGCACGGCGGCGGCGAAGGCGGGCTGTTGTCGTCCAAGTACTACGACAACGAGCCGACGCTCCGGGCGAACCGCGGCGCCCTCGGCTTCTCGACGCCTGAGGCGCAGCAGGTCTTCGGCGGCGCGTACGTGGTCGCTCCGCAGGCGGAGTCGTACTGGCTGGAGAACGGACCGGTCTACTCCCCGCGTGTACGGGCGCTCATCCTCGAGCTTGTGGGCAAGTGCGCGATCGATCCCAGCCGTATCTACCTGGCCGGCTGCAGCAACGGGGGTTACCTCACCATGGAGATGACCTCGCTGTACCACGACCTCTTCGCCGCAGCGGTACCGATCTGTGGCGTGGTGAAGGACCCGGACCCGAAGGTCGCCACGATCTACCTCACGAAGGCCCAGCTGAAGAGCATCACGACGCCGTCGTGGCTCGTGTGTGCCAAGAGCGACACGACGGTCCCACCTGTCGACAACTCGGTGCCGGCCAGCAAGCTGATCCCCGGGGTGATCTTCACCGAGTTCGACACGGTGACCCGCAACGGGATCACCTACCCAGGTCACTGGTCGTGGATCTATGTGGCCCGCGATGTACCGCAGTACCACGGACAGCACATCTGGCAGTGGATGGCGTCGAAGAGGCTGACCGGCCACCACTAGGAGGACGACCACCACGCGGGGCGCCGAGCGATCGGCGCCCCGCGCGCGTGCTGAGGAAGAGCCGGCTCGTCGTCTACGCGCTCGTCATGGTCGCCGTCGTCGTCGGCATCGACCCGGCGCTCTTCAGAATCTTCATGCTGGCTCGGCTGCTCGCGAACGTGGCATTGCGCTGCTCGTCGGCGCGGTCTACCTCAGGTTCCTGCGACCGTGACCTGCTCGTCCGGCCATGAGGTCCAGCGCAGGATCCGGTCTGCGTGGTCGCGGTAGCCGGCGACGACTGCAGCGTTGGCCTCGTCCGAGGTGAGCACCCATGTACGGGCGCGCTCGGTGTCCTTGCCGTACCGCACGTGTCGTGCGATGAGGTGCTCGACGCGTACGGACTCGTCGGGGGCCTCGAGGAACCAGACCTCGTCGAGCTGCGCCCGTGCCGCCACCCAGTCCGGGTGGAGCAGGTAATTGCCCTCGGTGACGACCACTCGTACAGAGCGGGGTACGGCGATGGCCGCGTTGACCGGGTCCTCGATCTCGCGGCGGTACTCCGGCGCGTACACGATGTCGTCCTCGGCGGTACGCAGTCGCGCCAGCAGTGCCGCGTACCCCGCCGCATCGAACGTGTCCGGCGCGCCACGGCGGGTACGGCGGTCGTCGACGTCGATGATCGACTTCGCGAGGTGGAACCCGTCCATGCCGACCACCACAGCCTGGCCTGGAGAGGCAGCGTTGACCGCGTCGACGAGCAACACCGCGAGCGTGGACTTGCCGGCGCCCGGCGCACCGCAGATCCCGACGATGATGCGCGGCCCGGTTCCGCTCAGCGTGAGCAGCTCCGCCGCCAGCGCGTCGACGTCGAAGCTCATCGGATGAGGAGCTCGCTCGCCGACAGGAACCGGTCGCCGAACGCGTCGTCGAGCGCCTGCTTCGGGGGATCCTTGAGCTGCCGCTCCGTGTAGTAGCCGCCCGCCTTCCAGTCGACTCCGGGCTTCGTCGTCGCCAGCCACACCAGCGTGTCCGCGCCCTGCGCGGGGGTGCGCATGAGGCGCTTGCCGAGGCCGGAGCCGTAGAACAGCTTCACGAACAGCCCCGCACTCGAGCCGAACGACGTCGCCACGACACCGGGGTGGAAGGACGCCGTGTTGATCCCCTCCGGCCCGTACCGGCGCAGCATGGCTCTGGCCGTGACGATGTTCGCGAGCTTCGCGGCGCCATACGCACCGAACGAGGTCCAGCGCTTCTCCTTGCCCAGGTCGGACAGGTCGATCGAGCCCTGGAACGCCGCCATGCTCGAGGTGAAGATGATCGTGCCCTCGCCGGCGCGCAACGATGGCAGAAGCTCGTTGGTCAGCAACAGGGGAGCGAGATGGTTGACCTGCAACGTCGTCTCGTACCCGTCACCCGTGACCGTACGTGGCGCGAAGACTCCACCCGCGTTGTTGGCGAGGACGTCGATGACGGGATGCTTCTCCGCAAGGGTCGCCGCCAACGCCCGTACGTCGCCGAGACGTGAGAAGTCGCACGCGTAGTACTCGCAGCCCAGCCGCTTCCCGATCTCGGCGATCTTGTCCGGATTCCGTCCGACCAGGACCAGGGTGGTGTTCGTGCGCTCGTTGAGAGCCTCGGCCGCTGCTCGGCCGATGCCGTCGCTGGCGCCTGTGATGACGATGGTGCGATCGCTCATGTATGTGTCCTCTCTGCGTCCGACACTGTACGGGGGGATATCCGAATGCGAGGCGGGCTGGCAGGAATGAGAGGATATGCGCCGTGCGCGTCTACAACTTCTCAGCAGGTCCCGCTGTCATGCCCCTCGAGGTTCTCGAAGAGGCCGCCGCAGAGCTCTCCGATTGGCAGGGCTCGGGCATGAGCGTCATGGAGGTCTCGCACCGCGGCAAGGCGTTCGTCGCCTGCGCGGCTGAGACGGAGGCGCGGTTCCGCTCGGTCATGGGCGTCCCGGACGACTACGCCGTGCTGTTCCTCCAGGGCGGCGCGACGGGCCAGTTCGCCGGCGTGCCGATGAACCTCACCGCCGTCGGCGACGCGATCGACGTCCTCAACACCGGCCAGTGGTCGGCGAAGGCGATCTCCGAGGCGAAGAAGTACGGCCTCGACGTACGGGTCGTCGCGGACGAGAAGGCCTCGAACTACACGACGACCCCGGCCGCGGGCTCGTACACGCTGAATCCCGAGGCGAAATACGTCCACTACACGCCGAACGAGACGATCGGCGGCGTGGCGTTCGGCTACGTGCCGGAGACGGGCGACGTGCCGCTGGTGGCCGACATGAGCTCGATGATCCTGTCGCAGCCGACCGATGTGTCGAAGTTCGGCGTGATCTACGCCGGTACGCAGAAGAACCTCGGCCCCGCCGGCATGTGCGTGGTCGTCGTGCGCCGCGACCTCATGGGCCATGCCCGTACGGAGACGCCCACGATCCTCGAGTACTCCGGGATGGCCGCCAACGACTCGATGCTCAACACCCCGCCGACGTTCGGCATCTACCTGCTCGGCAAGATCCTCGCCTGGATCGAGGCCAGGGGCGGCGTCGAGGGCATCGCGGCGATCAACAGGGCCAAGGCCGGTGCGCTGTACGACTTCATCGATGGCCACGACTTCTACTCGAACCCGGTCGCGCTCGACAGCCGGTCCCTCATGAACGTGACGTTCCTGCTGGCGAACCCCGAGCTCGACAAGCAGTTCGTCGCCGAGGCGACCGCCGCGGGCCTCACCAACCTCGCCGGTCACCGGTCGGTCGGCGGCATGCGCGCCAGCATCTACAACGCCATGCCGCGCGAGGGTGTCGACGCGCTCATCGCGTTCATGGCCGACTTCGCCGCCAAGAACGGCTGAGGACGTTGCGGGTTCGTACCTTCAACGCCATCAGCTCGCTCGGCCTCGACCGATTGCCCGACTCGTACGAGGTGGGCTCGGACATGGAGGACCCTGACGGCGTCCTCGTCCGGTCAGCCGACCTGCACAAGGTCGCGCTGCCCGACTCGGTGCTGGCCGTCGCGCGTGCGGGTGCCGGCACGAACAACATTCCCGTCGCCGACCTGAGCAGGCGCGGCATCGTGGTGTTCAACACGCCCGGCGCCAACGCGAACGCGGTCAAGGAACTCGTGATCGCCGGCATGCTCATCGCTGCGCGCAACCTGGTCCCCGCCGCGTCATTTGCGGCCGGACTGAGCGGTACGGACGCGGAGATCAACGAGGCCACGGAGAAGGGCAAGAAGGCATTCGTCGGCTTCGAGCTGCCGGGCCGCACGCTCGGCGTCATCGGCCTTGGCGCCATCGGCGTCCAGGTCGCCAACGCGGCGCGCGGTCTGGGAATGCGCGTCCTCGGGTTCGACCCGCAGATCTCCATCAGCCACGCCTGGCAGCTCGCGAGCGAGGTGGAGCGCGCCGCCACGTTGGAGGACGTGTTCGCCGGCGCCGACATGGTCACCATGCACGTACCGCTCATCGAGGCCACCAAGGGTCTCGTCAACGCCGAGCGGCTGTCGCTGCTGAAGCCCGGGTCCGTACTGCTCAACTTTTCGCGCGCCGGCATCGTCGACGAGGCCGCCGTACTGGCCGCGATCGGGAACGGCACGCTCGCGTCGTACGTGTGCGACTTCCCCTCGGCATCCCTGCAGGGCAAGGCGCACGTGGTGGCGCTGCCGCACCTGGGCGCCTCGACCGGCGAGGCCGAGGAGAACTGCGCGATCATGGCCGCAGACCAGCTGGCCGCCTACCTCGACGACGGCGAGATCCGCAACTCTGTGAACTTCCCGGAGGCGTCCCTGCGTCGTGCCCCCGATACGTCCCGGCTGGCGATCGCCAACTCGAACGTGCCGAACATGGTGGGCCAGATCTCGACCCTGCTCGCCGATGCTGGTCTGAACATCGCCGACCTGCTGAACAAGTCGCGCGGCGACCTCGCGTACACGCTCATCGACGTCGACGGCGACCTCACCGACGACGTCATGACGAAGATCCGCAGCATCGCGGGCGTTCTCGCGGCTCGTCGGCTCTGAGCCGGACCGCTCCTACAGCCACTCAAGCCACTGGCCGTGGCTGCCGACGCGTGCGAGCGGTACGCCGTCGAGCGCGAGCACGAAGCACGGCCGAGGGTCGTCGGCGAACCCCGCGGGCAGCGCGTCCCGTACGGCGGGGACGACCTTCCTTCCCTCGTTCGTCACCCAGTGGACGCCGAGCTCGGTGAGCAGCGCTAGATGTCGCTCCCGGGCCTCGCGGGGCAGGTACGCGAGGGTTGCCGAGTGTACGACGACGACCGTCGCGTCCCTCGGAGCAGCGGCGACCACTGCCGGCAGGGCGTCGGTGATGTCACCCGCGACCCTCAATGCGTCCTGGCCGGCGACCGTCCGCAGCGCCGCCGCCAGCCGTTCCTCGCGAACCTCCTCACCCGGCCAGACGAGAGCACGCAGCCATGCCGCGTCGTCGCGATCCGCAGGGTCAAGGGGGTTTCTGTCGATGCCTGCGCGCCAGGCGAGCTTGGGCAGCGTCAGCGGTAGTCCGGTGCCGGTCACTCGGCACTCGATGGTCACCTCGGACGGCGTCCCACCCGTCACGATGGTGCCGTCGTCGAGCGTCCAGGAGTAGCTGTACAGGTCCGGGAAGAGCCCCAGCCCTGCTGACATCCCGACCTCGATGAGGGCGATGGGCTGAGGGAGTGATGCGAGAACGGGTGCGATCACCGCGCAGCGACCCACCTCGTTGGTCTGTGTGAAGCGCGTGGTTGCCAGCCGCTCGATCTGCAGCCAGTGGTCTGCGACCCAGTCCGGCAAGGAGATCCCTGCGTCCAGCGGACCACCCAGGAACTTGAGGGCTCCGAGGAAGAGGTTCGGCTGGCGAGCGACGGGCGGCAGCGTGTCCAGGAGGTACGCGATCGACGGTGTGGAGGCCACCTGACGAGCCACCCGAGCCCACGCGGGGGAGCTCTCTTCAGCCTCCGCCGCGAACCATTCGTACAGTTCTGGGATCGCCGCCGACTCCCAATACCGCGTGGACCTCATGGGTGGGACCCTACGACTCCGCTCACAACATCGCGGCGAGCATTCCCGTGACGTTCGGAAGGATGCGGATGGTCCAGACCACGAGGATTGAACCGGGAACCGCGGCGACGCCTCGTCGATGCACGCCGCGGGAACGTAGGGTGACCCGGTGACCTCATCCGAGCCTGCCCTGAGCACTCCGATCGACGCGACCACCATCGACGCCGTGGTGTTCGACATCGGCGGGGTGTTCACGATCCGGCACCACGACTTCGTACGTTCCGCGCTCGTCGGTGGGGGGTTCGACGCGCCGAGCGACCCCCTGGCGTACCACCGCGCCCACCATGTCGCCGTACGGGCGATGTCCGACCTGCTCACCGACAGCGACGCCGTGCACGAGTACGAGCACGGCATGTGGGTGCACTGGGAGCGTGGCTACATGCGGGGACTGGGCGTCGCGGACGTGCAGGTGGCGGCCGCTGCGGAGGCGGTGATGGCGATGGCCTCGACCACCGAGGTCAAGGACATGTGGCGTCAGCTGCTCGACGAGAACATCGAAGGTTTCCGCCGCATCGTGGCGTCAGGGATGCCGGTGGCCATCGTCAGCAACAACGACGGTACGGCCGAGGAGCAGCTTCGCCACTTCGGCATCTGCCAGGTCGGCGAGGGCCCGCTGCCGAGCGTGACCATCGTCGTCGACTCCGCTGTCGTGGGAGTCGCGAAGCCCGATCCGGCGATCTTCCGGCCCGCGCTCGAGGCACTGGGCACCGACCCCGCACGCACGCTGTACGTCGGTGACACGGTCCACGCCGATGTCCGGGGCGCCGAGGCGGCCGGGATGCGTGTCGTACAGCTCGATCCGTACGACCTGCATGCCGACTTCGCCCACGCCCGGCTGGCCACGGTCGCCGCGCTGGCGGACCTGCTCGGCGCCTGAGCGGGCCGCGACGACGATGACGACCATTCCCCTCACCTTCCGCCTGCCGCGACGGCTCTCCCAGCTTCTCGTCGGCCTGTTCCTGTACGGCTGGTCGATGGCGATGATGGTACGGAGCGGGCTCGGCCTGGATCCGTGGGACGTGTTCCACTACGGGCTCGCCCGTCACGTACCGCTGACGTTCGGCCAGGTGACGATCGTGGTCGGCGCGCTTGTGCTGCTCGCGTGGATCCCGTTGAGGCAACGGCCCGGCATCGGCACCATCCTGAACATCTTCGTCATCGGGCTCTCCGCGGACTTCGGCCTTGCCATGATGGGCCAGCCCGCGAACCTCGTGGGTCGCAGCGCGCTCCTCGTGGGAGGCATTGTTCTCAACGGTCTCGCCGGGGCCCTGTACGTGGGGGCGCACCTCGGCCCGGGTCCGAGGGACGGGCTGTGGGTCGCGATCACCCGCAGGTACGGACTGAGCATCCGCCTCGTGCGTACCGTCATCGAGCTCTCCGTGCTCGTGATCGGCTGGCTCATGGGTGGCGTCGTGGGCGTCGGTACGGTGCTGTACGCGTTGTCCATCGGGCATCTCAACCAGTTCTTCCTGCACCGGGTTCAGGTCGCGACGCCGAGCGTCGATGAGCCTGAAGCGGCCGCCGAGACCAGCAATTGAGACGATTCAATCCAAGGCTTGTGGCAACCGGAAGAGGTGCCGTCCTGGAACATGCAACCAGCAGCCCGACGTCGCGCGGCCCGAGTTCACCGCCTAGGCTGAGCGCAGGCCGGGCGCCGGTGCCCGGACACTTCGCGAAAGGCCCCGACACGTGAACAGCCCTTTGACCTGGACAGACCTCGACAAGCGGGCGGTAGATACCGCGCGAGTGCTCGCAGCGGATGCGGTGGAGAAGGTCGGCAACGGACACCCGGGTACCGCGATCTCGCTGGCCCCGCTCGGATACCTGCTCTACCAGAAGGTCATGAACGTCGACCCGTCCGACGAGAACTGGCTGGGTCGCGACCGGTTCGTCCTGTCGGCCGGCCACGCGTCGCTCACCCAGTACACGCAGCTGTTCCTCGCGGGCTTCGGGCTTGAGATCTCCGACATTGAGGCACTTCGCACCTGGGGTTCGAAGACGCCGGGCCACCCGGAGGTGCACCACACCAAAGGCATCGAGTGCACCACCGGTCCGCTGGGCGCCGGCGTCGCCAACGGTGTCGGCTTCGCGATGGCCTCTCGCCGTGAGCGCCAGCTGTACGACCCGACCGCGGTCCCGGGCGAGTCGGTCTTCGACCACTTCGTCTACGTGATCGCCGGCGACGGCTGCATGCAGGAGGGTGTCTCCGCCGAGGCATCGTCCCTCGCCGTGACGCAGGAGCTCGGCAACCTCATCCTCTTCTACGACGACAACCGGATCTCCATCGAGGGGAACACGAAGATCGCGTTCTCCGAGGACGTCGAGGCACGCTACGCCGCGTACGGCTGGCACGTGGCTCACGTCGACTTCACCAACGGCTTCACGACGTACGAGGAGAAGGTCGGAGAGCTGTACCAGGCGATCGAGGCGGCGAAGGCCGTCACCGACCGGCCGTCGTTCATCAAGGTCACGACGATCATCGGATGGCCGCTGCCGACGCTCGCCGGCAGCCACTCCGTGCATGGTGCCAAGCTTGGCGGAGAGGAGATCGCAGGCCTGAAGCGCGAGCTCGGCTTCGACCCCGACAAGTCGTTCGACGTCGCCCCGGAGGTCCTGTCGTACACCCGCTCGAACGCGGCGGACCGCGCGAAGGCCGCACGCGAGGTGTGGGATGCGCAGTACGCGACGTGGCGGACCTCGAACCCGGAGCAGGCCGCTCTGCTCGACCGGGTCATGGCCCGCGAGCTGCCTGCCGGCATCGAGGCTGCACTGCCGACATTCGCGGCCGACAAGCCCATCGCGACCCGTGCGGCGTCCGGCAGCGTGCTGAGCGCGCTGGCAGGCGTCATGCCGGAGCTGTGGGGCGGCTCGGCCGATCTCGCGGGGTCGAACAACACGACCATGAAGGGCGTGTCCTCCTTCATCCCGGCGGACCGGTCGTCGAAGGACTTCATCGGCAACGCGGAAGGCCGTACCCTCCACTTCGGCATCCGTGAGCACGCGATGGGCAACATCCTCAACGCGATCAACCTCGAGGGCCTGAGCCGCGCGTACGGCGGCACGTTCCTCGTCTTCTCGGACTACATGCGGGGATCCGTGCGGCTGGCCGCCTTGAGCAAGGCGCCGACGATCTTCGTCTGGACGCACGACTCGATCGGCGTCGGAGAGGACGGACCGACACACCAGCCCGTCGAGCACATCCCGAGCCTGCGCCTCATCCCCGGCCTCGATGTCGTACGCCCCGCGGACGCCAACGAGACCGCGGCTGCCTGGCTCCAGGTCCTCAAGCACACCGACCGTCCTGCAGGGTTGATCCTGTCCCGCCAGAACGTGCGCGTGTTCGACCGCTCCGAAGGCAGTGGCTACGCCAGCACCGACGGGGTCGCCAAGGGTGGGTACGTGCTCGCGGAGGCGTCTGCCGACCCGAAGGTGATCCTCGTGGCCACCGGTTCTGAGGTGGAGATCGCGGCAGCAGCCCAGGTGACGCTGGAGGCTGCCGGCGTGCCGACCCGACTCATCTCGATGCCGTGCGTCGAGTGGTACACGGCCCAGCCCGACGCGTACAAGGCGTCGATCCTCCCGGCTGGTGTTCCCAAGGTCGTCATCGAAGCCGCACAGCCCATCGGCTGGCGCGACGTCCTCGACGGTACGGTCACCGCGATCGGCATCGACCACTTCGGCGCCTCCGCAGACGCCGCGACGCTGTACAGGGAGTACGGGCTCACCGCCGCCGCGGTCGTAGAGGCGGCCAACGCGCTGATCTGAAGCCTTTCCACGCACGCGGCCCCCGGAGTTGTCGTTATGGCGGGGGTCGCGTGCGTGTTCTCGGGACGGTCCTTCACGCCGTGACGGGCTGAACCAGCACCGCAAGGAATGCCCGGACATCCGCCGCCTCGTCCGCGCCGATCGCGTGAGCGAGGCCGGGATAGACGCGGCGGGTGAGGGTCGAGTGGCTGGGCAGCCACGCTTCCGTACGTTCCACGGCAACCGGCGCGATCACGGTGTCCGCGCTGCCGCGGCCCCAGAAGACAGGGGGCAGCGTCTCCGCCAGCAACGCGTCGGCGGGACGGTCGGATCCCTGGACGAACCCGCCCAGAACCACCGTCGCGGCGACCCGGTCCGGACGCGTACGGAGCAGCTCGGTGGCCATGAGCCCGCCCTGGGAGAAGCCGATAGTGACCACCTTCGTGGCGGCGTCGAGGTTCGCGTCGACCCAGGCCCACACGGCATCGACCGCCGCGGCGACCGGCTCCAGAGCCGGACTCCCGGGCGTGACGACGTGGAACCAGGCGTGGCTGCCGGCACCCAGGACCAGCGGCGCGCGGAGCGATGCCCAGGGCAGGCCCGGCACCACGTGGGGTGCCAGACCTGCCAGGTCGTCCTCCGACGAGCCGTAGCCGTGGAGCAGAAGCGCTACGACCGGCCCGTCCAGCCGCTCAGCCGACGTTCGAGCGATCAACGGACGACGGCGAAGCCGCCGGTCCAGGGGAGCTTCTCGCCGATGGCCAGCGTGAGCTGCAGGAACCCCATGGCCTCGAGCTCATGGGCGCGGCCCAACGAACCGGCATCGAGAGCCGACACGCCGCCGGCCTCGAGAGCTGTGGCCAGGACACTCTTGGCTGCCGCGTCGTCGCCGGCGATGAGGACGGTCGTCGTGACGTCGCCGACCTTCTTCGTCGCGAGCGTGGCGGCGAAGGTCGTGTTGAACGCCTTGAGGACGTGGGAGTCGGGGAGCTTCGCGGCGATCTCAGCGGCGGCGGAGCTGCCGACCGGGACGACGAGGGAGTCGAACGTCTCGAAGTTCAGCGGATTGCTGATGTCCACGACGACCTTGCCGGCGAGCTGCTCGCCGTACGTCGCGATGATGTCGCTCACTGCGTGGTAGGGCACCGCGAGGATGACGACGTCGCCGTCCACCGTGCCACCGCCGGTGTGGGGGATGTGCGTGACGGTGCTGCCGCCGTCGGTGAGGACCGAGCCGATGGCCCCGCCCATGTTGCCGGTGCCGAAGATCGTGAAGCGTGCCATGTGAGTCTCCTTCTGAAAACCCGGGATCCGGGGGATGCTTGTACCTACAACTGGGACCGTACCAGAGAATAGTTGTATCTTCAACTATCAGGTAGGATGATCACCATGACATCGCTGAGCCAGCCGGAACGGGTCGCCGTCGCGCGCCTCCAGGCTCTGCTGGAGCTGCTGCCGGCCGCCCTGGATCGACAGCTCCAGTCCGTCGGTGTCACTGCGTTCGAGTACACGCTCCTCGAGGCTCTCGTCGAGGCTGACGAACGGCGGCTGCGGCTGTCGGCACTGGCGGCCCGTACGAACGCGTCGCTGGCTCGCCTGTCACGGGTCGTCACGTCGCTGGAGCGAAAAGGGTTCGTCGCGCGGATGCCGTGTCCCGCCGACTCCAGGGCGACGAACGCTGTTCTCACGCCGGCGGGGGAGCAGGCGTACGCGCACAGCCGAGACCTGTACGCCGAGGTTGTACGAGCTCTCGTGCTCGATGCGCTCGACCCCGCGGATCTCGACGACCTGTCCAGGATGACGCTCGCCGTGCTCACGAAGCTCGACCCCGAGGGGCGCCTGACGGTGACGGCGGAGCGGGCGTGCGCCGCGGATCCCGTCCTGACCACGTCGCTCACCTGAGAATTCGCACGGTCCGTAGGCTGGGACCATGCGTGGATTCAGCAGTCTGCTCTCATCCCTTCTCGCCAAGTCCGGCCCCGGTCGTGTGACACTCGAGATAGACCTCGACAGGGGCGTGCTGCGCGCGGCCCCGGAGAACCCGCTCGAGGCGTTCCGAGCCATCAACGCGCCGACGATCACGGGCCTGACCACCGCCCTGCGTGAGGCCGTGGCCGACGAGCGGGTCGCGGGGCTCGTGGTGCACATCGGTACGTGCCCGCTCTCGGCCACACTCGTGGATGAGGTCGGTGCAGCGATCCATCACTTCGGTGAGCACAAGCCGACCGTCGCGTACGCGGAGACGTTCGGGGAGCTGACGTCGGGGATGTTCGCCTACCGCCTGGCCACGGCTGCCTCGACGATCTGGCTGCAGCCCTCGGGTGGGGTCGTGCTGAGCGGCGTCCACGTCGACATGGTCCTGATGCGAGGCGGCCTCGAGAAGCTCGGGATGGACCCCCAGTTCAGCCAGCGGAAAGAGTTCAAGACCGCCGCGGAGTCGTACTCGGCGGCGGCTGTCAGCGACGCGAACCGTGAGATGAGCGGTCGCCTTGCGGAGTCCCTGGTCGAGGAGACGATCGCGATCATCAGCGAGCGCCGCGGGCTCAGCGCCGACGTCGTGCGCGAGGTCCTGGACCGCGGGCCCGTCGCCGCCGAGGAGGCGCGGACGCTCGGTCTCGTCGACCACCTGGGCTACAGGGACGACGTGTACCAGGACGTGAAGAGCACGTGGGGCAACGACGCCACGCTGCAGTACGCGTCGCGCTACATCGGGTCGATCGCCGCGAGGGCGATGTCGCGGCTGGCGACGAAGCCGACCGTGGCCGTCGTGTCCGTACGTGGCGGGATCGTCAGCGGCCGACCTGTACGTTCGCCGCTCGGCGGTCCTCAGGCGGGATCTGAGATCGTCCTCGAGCACCTTCGCCACGCGCGCATGGACGACAACGTCAAGGCGGTCGTGCTGGCCGTCGACTCGCCAGGCGGCTCGTACATCGCGTCCGACACGATCCGCGCCGGGGTGCTCGAGCTGAAGAAGGCAGGCAAGCCCGTGGTGGCGACGATGGGCGATGTTGCCGCGTCGGGAGGCTACTTCGTCGCCATGGGCGCGAACGAGATCGTCGCGAACCCGTCGACGCTCACCGGCTCGATCGGCGTGTTCGCCGGGAAGATCGTCAACCAGGGGTTGTACGACAAGATCGGGCTCATCCGCGAGGACGTACAGTCCGGTCGTCTCGCCGACATGTTCGCCGGCAACCGCGGCTTCACCGACGACCAGTGGAAGATCCTCGACACCTGGCTCGACCAGGTCTACGAGGACTTCACGACGAAGGCGGCCGCCGACCGCGGCATGGCGGTGGAGGAGCTCGAGCCACTCGCCCGAGGGCGTGTCTGGACTGGCTCCGACGCCAAGGAACGCCATCTCGTCGACCACCTCGGTGGCCGTGAGGTCGCCGTCGAGCGTGCGTGCGCGCTGGCCCGTCTCGATCGCGACAAGGTGGCTGTGCGACCCGTGCCACTGCTCGGACTGCTCGAGCGGCTCCAGCCGGCGCAGTCCTCCGAGCGTCCGGGCGGGCTCGACGCGGTGGGCGGCGGATTCGGTCCTGGCCGCCTGCTCAAGGCGATGGCCGTGGAGCTCGGGCTGTCCGAGCCGGGCGTGCTCACGATGCCGTACCGGCTGCGGATCAGCTGACTGGTTCGGCGCGGGGCGAGGCTCGAAGGGTTCGGACCAGGAGCCAGGCTGTGGCAAGTCCGGCAGCAACCGCGAACCCGGCCGCGGCCCCGAGAGGCATCAGGGATTGGTTGCGGAGGTAGCCGAAGTATGTGCTGATGCTCGCGATCTGGATGCCCAGCGCGGGAACGAGGAACCTCCAGTCGACCATGCACGCGACGACGAGCAGCACCTCGGCGAGATAGAAGTACCGCTCGTGCATCTGAGGCAGCAGCAGGGGGATCAGCAGCGTCGAGGTGGCGGCGACGAGCACGATCTCGCCCCCGCTGAGCGGCGTCTTGCGCAGGAGGAGCCAGACTCCGAACGCGACGACGACCAGCGCTGTGACCGCCAGTCCCACGTACAGCCAGATCGTCGAGGACGGCAGCCACGCGTACGGGGTGGGCGCGTTGTGGGTCAGCGTTGCAGTCTGAGCAGCCGGGGCGGCGGCAGGCACTCCTCCCGCTGGTCCTCCACGGCCGCCAGGAACACCGGGCGTCCCAGGACCCCCAGGCATGGCACCGCCGGGCGCGCCACCCCCGGACGCCGCACCGCCCACCGTGCCGCCCACTCCTGAGGGATCGCTGATCTGGGCCGGGTAGACGGCGAGCTGGCTCAGCAGGCTGCGTCCGGCGATGAGCGCCGGCACCAAGCAGGCGAGGAACGTCACGGGAGCTGCGACCAGGGTCCGCAACCGCAGCCGGTTCGTGAGCAGTACGCCGACCAGCACGGGCAACAGGAAGACCGCCTGCAGCTTGAACGCGAAGGCGACACCGAACCAGGCAGACGCGGCCCACGGGCGTCCTCGTACGAGCGACACGAGGCTGGCAAGGCAGAACGTCGCGTAGATCGAGTCGCACTGCGCCCACACGCCGCTGTTCATCACCACGGTGGGAAGCAGGGAGACGACGGCGAACGTCACGAACGGAAGCCACCCCGCGCGCGGACGTACGGCCGCCACCAACCGGGACGCCGTCACCGCGAGGAGGACGTCGAACGCGATCGAGATCGCCTTGATCGCAGCGATCGCGCGTACCGGCAAGTAGGTCGCGAGCGCCAGCAGCACCAGGTACGGAGTGTTGTAGTTGGAGAAGCTGCCGTCCTGCAGCGCCGCCAGGTGGCCGTGCTGGTCGATGTAGGACCACCACCGCGACAGGAACGCGACGAAGTCACCCGACTGGAAGTCGACGAAAGCCCAGCGCACGCCGACAGCGACGACTCCGACGGCCACATAGGCGAGACGGCGGATCGTGGCGGTGCGCATGCGCGAGCCTTTCGGTGAGTCAGGAGTAGAGGGTGCCACCGACGTCGTACGGGTCCCCGCCCGTCGAGGCCAGCCAGTCATAGGTATGTACCTCGTCCCCGCAACGCCACCGGCTCGGCGTCGGCGTCGAGAACCAGTCGAGCGGTTCCACGCCTCCAGGGACGCCACCGCCGAGTGCGATCCGCAGGGCCGCGGCCAGGTCGGCATCCACCGCGTCGGTACGGGTCGTGGGATCGACCGACACGAAGAGCGCGGTCCCTGAGCGGGCCACGAGATCGAGGAGCTGGCGGTTCAGCGCCCAGTCCGTCTGCGGCGTGCTGGGCACGCAGTCCGCATCCACAGTGAAGAAGCGGCCGTGCTGAGCCAGTCGGAAGGCGAGCGTGTTGACGCCCATCCGCCGCGTGCGCTCCCAGCTCCGGCCGGACGTGTCGTCGCCGGTCCGCTGGGCCTGGACCAGGCCGGCCGCGAGGTGTCCCACGACGTTGCAGCCCAGCACCACGCCGTCATCGGCCGCTTCGTGGATCGCGCGGTACAGGTCGACGAGGACCTCCGCCGTGGTTCGTGTCCGGTCGGCGACGTGAACGTCGGGCGCGGCGGGAGACGGCCCCATCTGGAACCCCCAGCGCCCCAACGACTCGTACGTGGAGAAGTCGTGCTTGATGAGGTCGAAGCCCCACGTACGGAACCGGCGGATCGAGTCGACGACCTCGTCGACGGCGGCGGGGTGGCTGGGGTCCAGGGCGAAGGCGCCGTCCCAGGCGCGGAGTGCGGCGGGGTGGTCCTGCCGCCACAGGAGAGGTCGGAACCACAGCCCGGGTCGTACGCCTTCGGCGGCGATCGCCCCGGCAGTCTCGGCCATGTCCGAGAAGTCGCCGCGGCCGCGGTCCCAGGGACCGCCCGACGCGGTTCGCCCATCGGCCAGGCCGTCGACGCTCCAGCCGTCGTCGACGACGGCGAACGGCCGCACAGGATGGGTGCCAGACAGCTCGGCGATCATCCGGGCGTCACGGATGACGGCATCCAGGCCGAATCCCTTGCCGTACGCGTAGTACCAGTTGTTGGCGCCGACCAGAGGCCGCGCCGGCAGCGGGTCACGGCACACGGCAGCGGCCACGGCGCACTGCGTCGCGTACGGTTCGGCCCCGTCGACCCAGCGCACCACCGCTGCGGTGAGTACTCGGCTTCCGAGCTGTACGGGGTCGGCACCGGCGCGAAGGTCCAGCCATAGCGAGATGCCTGCCTGATCGATCGACCACGCGGCGAACGCGCCCGTACGGACGTCGACACCGGCACCCCACGATCCTGCGGTGGGGGAGTGGACGACGACCATCCATGGGTGGAGCTGTTCGGGTCTGAGGGCTTGCCAGGCGAGGTCGCCGTACGTGCGTTCCCAGGCGTCGCCGAGCATGAGGGCGTCGGTGGGGACCACCCGGTGCCAGCGCAGGTGGACCCGGCTCACAACTTCGGCCTCGACCAGGACCGCGAGGCCATCGCCATCGGGGGCGCAGTACACCGAGGCCGAGGTCCGAGCCGGTTCCGTCCATGCACCGTCGGGAGTGACCTGTACCCGGACACGATCCGGGACCGGGACGTACGTCACAAGAGTCACGCTCCAAAGACGTGATCCGGGTCCATCGGGGAGGCCCCCGGTGGACCCGGACCGGGTCATTCGATCAGCTGAACAATGCGTTGACCTGGGTGTTGGCTGCGGTCAGCGAGTCGGCCTTGGCCTTGCCGGTGAAGACGGCGTCGACCGCGGGCTGCATGATGCCCGTGACCTGGGAGGCGTGGTCGGTGATCGGGAACAGGAACGTCGTGCCGTTCTTGATGTGGACCAGGAAGGACGAGTTGACATCGATGTTCTTGGCTCCGAAGGCCGAGCCGGCCGCGTCGGTGCCGCTGGGGATCGCGGGGAAGACGACGCCGCTCGCGCCAACGATGTCCTGGGCGGCCGCGGAGCCCAGGTACTCGACCCACTTGACGGCTGCTGCCTGGTTCTTGGACCCGGCCCAGACGGAGTCGGCGAGTCCGTTGTACATGCTGGAGCGCTTGCCGTTGGGGCCGGTCGGTACGGGGGCGAGGCCGGTGTTGATGCCCTTGTAGCCGAACATCTGGTTGATCATCCAGGAGCCGTTGGTGATCATGGCGTACTTGCTGGCACCGAAGATGTCAGCGGAGCTCTGCCCTGTGATGGACTCGATGGTGGGCATGTAGCCCTTCTCGATGAGGCTGCGCATCCAGGCCATGGTGTTCTGGAACTCGGGCTTGTCGTAGTTGTAGTGCGTGCCCCAGGGGTTCTTGTCGGTAAAGGTCCAGCTGGTGGTGCCGGTGTACATGCTCCACTGGGTCTGGCCGTTGCCGCCGCCGGAGCCGCCGTCGAGGCCGAGGCCGTAGACCTTGACCTTGGACTTGTCGAAGCCTGCCTCGTCGCCGCGCTTGCCGTTGGAGTCGAGGGTGAGATGGGCGATCGTCTTCTCGTACGTGCCGCCGTCAGTGGGGTTCCAGGTGAGGTTGGCGAGGTCTGCCTCGGCGACGCCGGCCGCCTTGACGAGGTCCTTGTTGTAGAAGATGGAGATCGTGTCGAAGTCCTTCGGCAGGCCGTAGCGCTTGCCGTCCTGGCCGACCCACAGGTCGGCAAGGCCCTTCTGGTAGATGTCGGTCTTGACGCCGTCGGCCTTCAGCGCGTCGTCCAGGGCCATGAGCTGGCCCTGGGTGACGAACTCGGGGTACTTCGACAGGTGGTTGGTGAAGACGTCGGGGGCGGTGCCGGCGACGAAGCCGTTGGTGACGTTGGTCCAGTAGTCGTCCCAGCTGTACTGGGTGATCTTGACCGTGATGTTCGGGTTCGCCGCGTGGAACGCGTCGGCGACCTTCTGGTAGACGGGCTGCTGGTTGCTGTCCCAGAGCCAGTACGTGACCTCGCCCGAGGCGCTGCTGGTGCTAGCGGCAGGGGTCGAGCTGGAGCAGGCAGCGACAGTTGCTGCGATCGAGATGCCGGCGAGCCCCACGAGGGCCTGCCTACGAGTGAAACTGGTCATGCGGGTTTCCTTCTCTGTTGGTTGGGGACTTTCCGTTGTTCCTGTCGTTGGCTCGGGAGGCTTCCGGACCAACGAAGAGTGGTGGGGAGGGTGACTACTTCACGCCGGAGTAGCCGATCGAGTCGATGATCTTGCGGGCGAACGCGAAGAACAGGACCAGGACAGGCGCCGCGGCGATCAGGGTCGCCGCCATCAGACCCGCCCAGTCCGGGGATCCGGCCGGGGTCTGGGAGCGGAAGACGCCCAGAGCGACCGTGAGCACCCTCGCCTGCTCGGTGTTGCCGACCAGCAGCGGCCAGAAGTAGTCGTTCCACGTCGCGATGAAGGTCAAGATCGCCAGCGTCGTCACCGGAGCCGTGCTCATGGGCAGGATGATCCTGAAGAACGTGCGCCACGGTCCGGCGCCATCCAGCGCGGCCGACTCCTCGATCTCGCGACTGATGCCCAGGAAGAACTGCCGCAGGAAGAAGATCGCGAACGGAGTCATCAGGAACGTCGGCAGGATCATCCCCGGCAGCGTGTTCAGCAGCCCGAGGTTCTTCACGAGGATGAAGTTCGGCAGGCTGGTGAAGATCGGCGGGACAAGCAGCGCACCCAGGAAGATACCGAAGACCAGGTTGCGACCCGGCCAGCGCAGCCGGGCGAAGGCGTAGGCCGCCATCGCGCAGAAGAACACCTGCCCGATGGTCACGGATCCTGCATAGACGACCGAGTTGCGCAGGTAGAGCCAGAAGTTCACCGAGGCCCCGGAACCGCCCTCGGCAACCGCCTGGGCCCGGCTGCCGAGACCGAGGACCCGCTCGAACGCGCCCCAGGTGAAGTCGACCGGCAGCAGCGAGCCGGGCGCGGAGGGCAGCGACCGGGTGGTCGACAGAGCGGTCCGCAGCATCCAGTAGAACGGGAACAGCGTCACGATCAGGAACGCGATCATCGCGACCCACGCGACGATGCGTCCGAGACTGACCGGACGATGGTGCTTGCGTGCCTGCGGCGTGGCCGAGGCACGAACAGGGGTCGTAGTCATAGCCATGCTCCTTACGCGAGGTCGGATTCGCCGGCGCGCAGCAGGCGGAGTTGGAGGGCCGCCATGACGGCGAGGATCAGGAAGAGGACCACCGAGATGGCGCTGGCGTAGCCGAACTGACCCTCGGCGAAGCCCTTCTGGTAGATGTAGTACTGAAGGACCCGGGTGATGTTCACAGGTCCACCGCGGGTCGTGACGGCGACGGTGTCGAACACCTGGAACGAGCCGGTCACGGTGATCACCAGGATCATCGCCAGTACCGGACGCAGCAGCGGCATCGTCATCCTCCAGAACGAGGACCACTCCGAGCTGCCGTCGATCGACGCCGCCTCGTAGACGTACTTCGGGATCGTCTGGAGCCCGGCGAACACCAGCAGCGCGGTGTAGCCCATGTGCCGCCAGACGTTGACGAAGGCGATCGTCGGGATGGCCCAGAACGAGTCGCCGAAGAACGCGATCTTCGACGCGCCGGTCCACGCCAGGAACTGGTTGACCAGGCCGATCTGGTAGTCCAGCAGCCAGAACCACACCATGGCCGCGATCACGTTCGACACCAGCCACGGCAGCAACAACGCCCCACGCAGGACGACCGACTTCGTGAGCCGCTGCATCATGACAGCCAGGACGATGGCGATGATGGTCTGGAAGCCGATGTTCAGCACCACGTACTCGAGCGTGACGCCGAGCGCGTTCCAGAACAGCGGGTCCTTGCCGATACGCACGAAGTTGTCGAAGCCGATCCACTTCGGAGTGCCCAGGATGTTGTACTGCGTCATGCTGAAGTAGAAGCCGCGGATCATCGGGTACACGTAGAAGACCAGGAACCCGATCGTCGCCGGCGCGATGAAGATGAGCGCCGGTCCGAGTTCGTTGCGCCCTCCTGGAGTCCGCGACGACGATCCTCGCCGTGGACGTCTGGCGCGTGGAGTTGGTCTGACGACGGATTCAGTGCTCACCGCGTTTCCCTTCGTTGGGAGTCGCCCGGCTGTCATAGCCAGGGTCATCGGCTGTCGATAGACCCGGACGCTACACGAGTAGATTCCTGGATGCAAGACCTTGACTCAGACCTTCTGAGGCGCGAATCTATGACGCAGCACGCACGAACGTGGAAGTTGTCTATTGGTGTAGATTTTCGGCATCGACGACGATGGGGATGGACAAGTGGCGAACAGTGGCGCGGGTCACGTGCCCAACGAGGTGCGACGATCGGTCACCCGGTCCGACGTGGCCAAGCTGGCTGGAGTCAGCAGCGCTGTCGTGAGCTACGTCGTCAACGATGGCCCACGCCCCGTCGCAGACAAGACGGCCAAGCGCGTCCGCGACGCGATGGACAAGCTGGGATACGTACCCAACGCCAGCGCGCGCGCCCTGCGCCGTGGCAAGACGGAGACGATCGGTCTGATCATCGGTGACTCGCTGAACCCGTTCTTCGTCCAGTACGCGTTCGAGCTGGTCACCGCAGCCGCAGCGAGGGGCAAGCAGATCCTCATCGGGGACTCGCGACAGAGCGCGAAGGTCGAGAAGGAGATCCTCGACGAGCTGATCGCTCGCCAGGTCGACGGACTGCTGTTCGCCAGTCCGTTCGCGAACCGCTACAGCGCGGAGGCGTTGGGCATCCCGACTGTGCTCATCGACAGCCCGGGCCCCATTCCTGGAAAGCTGACCGTCGGTTCGGCAGCGGAAGCGGGAGGGGAGGCGGTGGTCGCCCACCTCATCTCGCACGGCAGGCAGCGTGTGGGCCTGATCATCGGAGACCATGGTTTCGGCAACCCTGACCCTCGCGAGCGGGGATGGCGCAACGCACTGGCGGCAGCAGGGCTCGCACCGGGCCCTATCGCCAGGGTGCCGTTCAGCCGCGAGGGCGGGTACGCCGCCGCGCTTGCCATGCTCGACGAGGGTCCAGGTCTCGATGCGCTGTTCGCGAGCAACGACCTGCAGGCGATCGGCGCACTGCGCGCGCTGAACGAACGCGGCGTCCGGGTGCCCGAGGACGTCGCGGTGGGTTCGTTCGACGGTACGAAGGAGTCCGAGTTCAGCTGGCCGCCTCTCACCGTGGCGAAGCAACAGCTGGGCCTGCTGGCGGCAGGAGCGATCGACCTGCTTGAGACGCCCGCGAGCGCCACCGGCAAACACCTCCAGATCGAGACTCTCCTCGTGCGGCGAAAGTCGTGCGGGTGTGACGACGACGGGATCGACCTTTCGTCGGTCGGCCTCCTGACAGTGGCTGAAGGGGAGGCAGAATGACGTCCACAGACGGTTGTCAGACCTGCCCAGGGGCGTACGTCCTCATGCGGCGGGACGGTGTGGCCGTCCTGCTCGACATCACCGATGGGCGGCTGCCGGCCATCACCCACTGGGGCGTTGACCTTGGCGCCCTTTCGTCCGAGGACGTCGCCGCCCTGGCGCTGTCTGGCGTTCGTACGACCGATGGCAACCCGGTGGATGTGTCCGTACGGCAGTCGATGCTTCCCCAGCAGGAAGCGGGCTGGTTGGGTCGCCCTGGCCTGTCGGGACATCGGGCCGGAGGGGCGGACTGGTCGCCGCGATTCGCGACCACATCGATCGCCGTCGACGGTCGCACCGTCCCGGACCGTACTGACGGGCCGGTTCTCGGGTCCTCCGTCGTCGTGAAGGCGGCCGACCGTACAGCCGGGCTGGAGCTCGAGCTCGAGATCGAACTGTGCGAGGGCGGCCTCCTGCGAAGCCGCGCATCGGTGACGAACGTCGCCTCGGACGAGTACCAGCTCGATGACGTGGTCCTCGTCTATCCGGTGCCGCCCGTGGTGACGGAGCTGTTCGACTTCGCCGGTCGATGGGCGCTCGAGCGGGTCCCGCAAAGGATGGCATTCAGCGTCGGCAGCCACGTGAGAGAGGGGCGTAAGGGCCGTACGGGTCCGGACGCGGCCACCGTCCTGCACGCACTGACCCCCGGAACCTCGTTCCGCGACGGAGAGGCGTGGGGCGTACACGTCGGCTGGAGCGGGAACCACACCCACTACGCGGAACGCCTGTGGACGGGCGAGCAGGTGTTGGGCGGGGGAGAACTTCTCCTCCCGGGCGAGGTGGCCCTCGCGTCTGGCGAGACGTACACGTCACCGTGGCTGTACGGGACGTACGGACGCGGGCTCGACGAGTGCGCCGGCCGTTTTCACACGTTCCTTCGTGCCCGTCCTAACTACCCGTCATCGCAGCGGCCGGTCACGTTGAACGTCTGGGAGGCCGTCTACTTCGACCACGACCTGCCCACCCTGGTGGAGCTCGCGGACGTCGCCGCCGAGCTCGGTGTCGAGCGGTACGTCCTCGACGACGGCTGGTTCGGCTCGCGCCGCGACGACTGTTCGGGACTCGGCGACTGGACCGTGTCGGCCGATGCCTGGCCCGATGGGCTGCACCCGTTGGTGGATCACGTCACGGCATTGGGCATGCAGTTCGGCCTCTGGTTCGAGCCCGAGATGGTCAACCTCGACTCCGACCTTGCCCGGCGGCATCCCGAGTGGGTGATGTCGACCGGTGGCCGGATACCGCTGCAGTCGCGCCACCAGCAGGTCCTCAACCTCGGCATCGCAGAGTGCTACACCTACATCCGGGATGCGATCTTCGCGATCCTGGCCGAGTACGCCGTCTCGTACATCAAGTGGGACCACAACCGCGACCTCGTCGACGCCGGTACGCAACCGGGCGGGCAGCCCGGTGTGCACGCGCAGACGCTCGCCCTGTACAGGCTGATCGACGAGATCAAGGCTGCCCATCCCGGTCTGGAGATCGAGTCCTGCTCGTCCGGTGGCGCTCGCGTCGACCTCGGCATCCTGGAACGTACGGACCGGGTCTGGGTCTCCGACTGCATCGACCCCCATGATCGTCAGCACATGCTGCTGTGGACCGGTCAGCTTCTCCCGCCGGAGCTCATGGGCTCGCACATCGCATCCGGCATCTCCCACACCACCGGCCGCTCGCACGACTTCGGCTTCCGCGCCGCGAGCGCGATCTTCGGGCACCTAGGCATCGAGTGGGACCTGCGCCAGGCCAGTGCCGACGAGCGCGCCGACCTCGCGGCGTGGATCGCGTTCTACAAGCAGTGGCGCGACCTGATCGGGACCGGGACGGTGGTACGGGTCGACACCGACGACAGCCAGGTCGCCAAGGGAGTGGTCGCGCAGGATCGCTCCTCGGGCTTGTTCTCGTTCGCCTCCGTGGACCGACCGATCGTCGTCCAGCGCGGACGCGTACGGTTCCCAGGGCTCGACCCCGACCGTCGCTACCGTCTCGAACCCGTGACGATCGGGCGACCTCCATCTGGCATGCGGGCGCCTGCCTGGTGGGGCGGCCCGGACTCCGGCCGCGTTCCCACCTGGCCGACGTCGAGGCCGTCGGTGGTCGTGTCAGGGCTGGTCCTCGAGCGCGTCGGCCTCATCGACCCGCCGATCAACCCGGACCAGGCTCTGCTGTACATGGTGACCGCGGTCGACTGACCATCGGCCCATCGCAACCGGATGACCCGTGGACGTCTAGGACTCGGCGACGGCCAGCGTCGGCGGGGTGGCGAGCGCCTCGTGCGGCCAGAAGGCGCGCACGCCGGCTCGTCGCAGCCCGTACCAGAGCAGGTTGAAGCTCGCCAGTCCACAGACGGTGGAGGCCGTCATCACGGTGCCCGGATCCTTGACCAGGAGGCCCCAGGTCACCCACACCGCCTGGTTCACCACAGCCATCGTCACGAACAGCGGCGCGACGCCGGTGACGTGAGGGGCCCGGACGAGCTGCATGCTCTGGCCGAGGTTGGAGACCAGGGCGATGGTGATCGCCGCCAGACCGTACGCAGCCGACCCCAGGATGTGGTCGACCGCGATCATCGCGGCCGCCACCACAAGGCTGGGCAGGAGCAGCGGGACCAGGGGGCGACGGAACCGGCGCGCCAGGAGATAGAGGATCGGTACCGTCGAGCAGAGCCCGATCGAGTTGGTGATGATCAGTGCCGGCGCTCCGAGCCGGACGCCGTGAGCAGCCCATGCGACGTTCATGGCGAGGATCGATCGCCACGACGTGAGCGACAGGCCGTCGACCTTGTGTGTCCGCGCGAGCCGTACGAGCTGGGGCAGGGCGACGACCATTCCCACGCACACCGCCAGCCATCCCACGATGTCGGCGGCGGTCACAGGAACTCCAGACACGAGTGGGTGAGGGATGTGCGAACCCACGATACCTATACCGGAACGCCTTGATACGGCGGAGTCACCTCAGCCGACCGGTACGGTCGCGGACTCCTGACGGCTGAAGAAGGCGCGCAACCCGAGGCGTCGCAGCGCGTACCAGAGGAGGTTGAACGCCACCATCGCGAACATCGTGGACGCCGCCATGATCGTCGCGGCATCACGGACGAGCAGACCCCAGGCGACCCACAGTGACTGGTACAGCACGGCGAGCACGGTGAACAGCGACGAGACGCCCAGGACGTGCGGCGCCCGGATGAGCTCGATGCTCTGTCCGCCGCTCGCCGAGACTGCCAGGGCGGTCGACACGACCCCGAACGCGGCAGAACCGAGCGTGAGGTCGATGGCGATCATCGCGGCCGCCAGCGCCACACTCGGTGCCATCGTCGTCATGAACCCCCGACCGTGCTCGCGTGCGAGCAGCGTGAGGATCGGCACCGTCGTGAACAGCACGAGCGAGTTCGTCAGGATCATCGGCAGCTGATGGAGGACGGCGCCGTGCACTGTCCAGACGAGGTTCATCGTGAGGATGAGGCGCCACGCCGGGAGCGACAGACCCTCGACGTTGCGCGTGCGCGCCAGGCGTACGAGCTGTGGCAGGCCCATGGTGGCGCTCATCACGACCGCGAGCCAGCCGAGCATGTCAACCGGTGTCACAGGAGCTCAGGTCCTTCTCTACGGAGCCCTTCGCGGCACCATGTCGGGGTGAGCTGAGCGCGGTTCGGGGGAGCGGGATGTCGCGTCGAACACTAGTCCCCGGGCCTTAGTCTGAGCCCCGGTGTCTCGTCGTCAAGACGTTCTCGCTATCGTGACTCGCGCATGGGACGTCGAGGTCTATTCGGCGTCCAGAGAGGGACGCATGAAGATCGGGATCCCGAAGGAGTCGCAGGCCGGCGAACGACGCGTGGCCGCGACACCCAAGACCGTCTCACAGCTCGTCGGTCTCGGCTATGACGTGGTCGTCCAGGCGGGAGCCGGGGAAGCTGCCAGCTATCCGGACGCGGCATACGCCGCCCAGGGCGCCACGATCGTCAAGGGCGTGGGCGTGTGGAAGTCCGACATCGTCACCAAGATCAACGCCCCGACGCCGGCCGAGATCGGACGGCTCAGCAAGGGCACCACGCTGATCAGCCTGCTGGCGCCACGGCTCGACCCCGACCTCGTACAGTCGCTGGTCGCCGCTGGGGTCACGGGGATGGCCATGGACGCCGTACCGCGCATCTCGCGGGCCCAGGCGCTCGACGTGCTGTCGAGCATGGCGAACATCTCCGGCTACCGCGCCATCATCGAGGCGGCCCACGAGTTCGGCTCGTTCTTCACCGGCCAGATGACCGCGGCGGGCAAAGTACCGCCAGCCAAGGTCCTCGTCGTGGGTGCCGGTGTCGCCGGCCTGGCCGCGATCGGTACGGCCATGTCGCTGGGCGCGATCGTTCGCGCGACCGATGCGCGTCCCGAGGTCGGCGAGCAGGTCGAGTCGATGGGCGCCGAATTCCTCACGGTGAAATCGGCCGACCAGCAGGTCTCGGCCGACGGGTACGCGAAGGAGATGTCCGACGACTACAACACGGCCGCCGCACGCCTGTACGCGGAGCAGGCGCCGGACGTGGACATCATCGTCACGACCGCGCTGATCCCAGGAAAGCCGGCCCCGCTGCTGATCACCGGCGACATGGTCGCCTCGATGAAACCGGGTTCGGTCATCGTCGACATGGCTGCGGCCAACGGCGGCAACGTCGAGGGCTCCGTCGCCGACAAGATGGTCGTCACCGCCAACGGCGTGAAGATCGTCGGCTACACCGACCTCGCGGGCCGTCTCCCCACCCAGGCCTCCCAGCTGTTCGGTACGAACGTCGTCAACCTCATGAAGCTCGCGACGCCCGCCAAGGACGGTCAGCTCGTCCTGGACATGGACGATGTCGTCATCCGCGGCATGACGGTCTCCAAAGACGGTGAGCTTCTCTGGCCGCCGCCGCCCGTACAGGTATCCGCCGCACCGGTCGCTGTTGCGGCGCCGCCGCCACCGACACCGGCGAAGGAGAAGAAGAAGGCCAGCCCGGCCCGCAACATCACGATCCTCGCGATCTGTGCCGCGGCGCTCCTGGCCCTGTTCTGGGTCTCGCCGGAGTCGTTCCTCGGCCACTTCATGGTCTTCATGCTCAGCGTGGTCATCGGCTACTACGTGATCGGCAACGTGCACCATGCCTTGCACACCCCGCTGATGAGCGTGACGAACGCCATCTCCGGGATCATCGTCGTCGGGGCGCTGCTCCAGATCGACACGGCAGGAACCGGCGTCGTCGTGAGCGTGCTCGCGTTCGTCGGCATCCTGCTGGCCAGCATCAACGTCTTCGGCGGCTTCACCGTGACCCAGCGGATGCTCGCCATGTTCAGGAGGGCCTGACCATGAGCTTGACCCTGCTCCAGGGCTCGTACATCATCGCGGGCCTCTCGTTCATTCTCGCCCTCGCCGGGCTCAGCAAGCACGAGTCGGCGAAGTCCGGCAACACGTACGGCATCATCGGCATGGGCATCGCGCTGGTCATCACCGTGCTCGCCGCGGTCATCGGCATCAGCAGCAAGGTAAGCCCCACCGAGAACCATTCGGGTACGGGTCTTCCCGCTCTCGGGCTCATCCTCCTGGCCGTGATCATCGGCGCAACCATCGGCATCTGGCGGGCCAAGAAGGTCGAGATGACGGGCATGCCCGAGCTCATCGCGATGCTCCACAGCTTCGTCGGCCTCGCTGCCGTGCTGGTCGGTTACAACTCGTACCTCGTGCCTGGCGAGGGCGGTAAGATCCACCTGGCCGAGGTCTTCATCGGTGTCTTCATCGGTGCCGTGACGTTCACCGGGTCGATCATCGCGTTCCTCAAGCTGAGCGCCCGCATGAAGTCCGCGCCGCTGATGCTTCCGGGACACAACTACATCAACCTCGGCGCCATCGTCGCGTTCCTCGGCCTGACCGTGTGGTTCGTCCTGGCGCCGGCGCTGTGGCTGCTCGTCCTCATGACCGTCATCGCGTTGGCGCTCGGCCTGCACCTCGTCGCGTCGATCGGCGGCGGTGACATGCCGGTGGTCGTGTCGATGCTGAACTCGTACTCCGGGTGGGCGGCGGCTGCGGCGGGCTTCATGCTCAACAACGACCTGCTGATCATCACGGGCGCGCTCGTGGGCTCGTCCGGTGCGTACCTGAGCTACATCATGTGCGAGGCCATGAACAGGTCGTTCCTCTCCGTGATCGCCGGTGGTTTCGGCTCCGACGGCGCTATCACCGGACCAGCCGTCGACTACGGCGAGCACCGCGAGATCAGTGTCGAAGGTGCCGCCGAGCTCCTCGAAGAGGCTAAGTCGGTGATCATCACGCCCGGGTACGGGATGGCGGTGGCGCAGGCTCAGTACCCGGTCGCCGAGCTGACGACCAAGCTCCGTGCGATGGGCATCAAGGTACGGTTCGGCATCCACCCGGTGGCGGGTCGCCTGCCTGGCCACATGAACGTGCTTCTCGCCGAGGCGAAGGTGCCGTACGACATTGTGCTCGAGATGGACGAGATCAACCCCGACTTCGACGACACCGACGTGGTGCTGGTCATCGGCGCGAACGACACCGTGAACCCGGCCGCGCTCGACGACCCGACCAGCCCGATCGCCGGCATGCCGGTGCTCGAGGTCTGGAAGGCCCGTAACGTGATCGTCTTCAAGCGGAGCATGAATGCCGGTTACGCCGGGGTACAGAACCCATTGTTCTACAAGGAGAACGCACAGATGCTGTTCGGTGACGCGAAGGTTCGCGTCGAGGACATCATCCAGGCATTGGCGATGACCCGGGTCTAGGAGCAGAAGTGATCGTCACCGCAGACGTCGAGATCACGACGCGCGACGGAATCGTGCTGCGGGGCGACGTCGCGAGACCTGACGACTCCATCCATGACCCGGTCCCGGTCCTGCTGCAGCGGTCCCCGTACGGGGCGCAGCGATCCGGGACGGCCGAGCTTCTCGGCATGCCGGACGAGCCGTGGATCTCGTTGCCGCTCGCGATCGGCGGTTCGGGCCTGACGCTCGACGAGGTCGTGGATGCCGGGTTCGCCGTTGCGGTCGTCGACTGCCGGGGGACCCATCGCTCCGGCGGTACGTTCCGCTGGATGGCCACGGAGGCCACGGACGGCGTCGACGTCGTCGCATGGCTCAAGGAGCAGCTGTGGTGCGACGGCACCGTGCTGGGTTTCGGCGGATCGTACGTGTCGGCGACGCAGGTCGTCACGGTTCTCGCGGACCCCACGACGCTCTCCGCGATCTCGCCCTGGGTCGCGCTGTCGCGCCCAGACACCGACATGGCAGGACGGGGCGGCATCCCGATCTACGCGACCACGTACAGCTGGGCCGCGAACCGGGTGAACGATGCGCTCATCAAGGCCGGTCATCCCGCTCGCGCGGACATCCCACTCGCCGAAGGCATCGACCCGGCACCGCTGCTCTCGCAGCACACGTTGCCAGAACTCGCCGCCGTCCTGGCCACAGCGCCCCCAGGGCAGCACGTCGCGGAATGGGTCTCGCACCCCACGTACGACGACTACTGGCGACTCGCCGAGTACCCCGAGCCTGCGCTGCGCCGACTGGCCGTTCCGGGGTTCCATCTCGCCGGCTGGTACGACCTGTTCCTCGGCGGCACGTTGCGCAACTTCACCTCCATGCGTCGCGGGCCTGCCCGCGACCACCAGCACCTGGTCATCGGTCCCTGGACCCACATCGACCAGATGCGCCGGATCCCCACCGTGCATGACTTCGGACCGGGGTCGACGCTGGTCGGGGGAGGCATCACCGCGCTCCAGCTCGACTTCTGGCGCGAGCACGGCCTCGGGGCGCAGGTCGGCCTACCGACTGTGCGGCTCTTCGTCATGGGTGTCGACGAGTGGCGCGACTACGCCGAATGGCCCGTGCCGGGCACGCAGGAGCTCGACCTGTACCTGTCCGACGGCATGCTCGCTCCCAATGTCACGGAGGCGAACGGCGCGACGACGATCCTGCACGATCCGACGAACCCGGCGCCCACTGTCGGCGGACAGATCCTGTACGGGCCGCCGGACTTCCCCGGCCCCCACGACCAACGCCCCTCGGAAGCACATCCGGGTGTGGTCTCGTTCACGACGCCGCCGTTCGCCGAGACGTTCGAGGTCGTCGGCCCCGTTTCGTTGAGGGTCTGGGTCTCCGCGGATGCGACCGACGCCGACCTGCACGCGGTCCTGACCGACGTCGCCCCCGACGGCACGTCCCGGATCCTCACCGACGGTGCGCTGCGCCTCTCGCGACGCCTGGGGCTCGACCGCGTGGCACCGCTCGTCACGGGCGAGGTGACGGAGGTCGAGATCGACATGTGGGCGACCGCCAATGCGTTCCTGCCGGGCCACTCGTTACGGCTCAACCTGGCAGGTGCCAGTTTCCCCCGGTACGTGTCCGGCGAGGACCCCGTCGCGATCCAGGTCCACCACGGGCGCGCCTTCCCGAGCCACCTGGTCGTTCAGCTCAGCGCGGCGTCCGCGCTGTAGGTCTGGATCCTGTACAGGGTCGTCGTCGCGGCGATGTACAGCCGGCCCTCGGGGCCGAAGCACACGTTCGCGACACGCTCCGGGACGTCGATGCTGCCCAGGAGCACCCCGTCGGCGTCGGTCACGGCGATCGAGTCGTCGTCGGACAGCCACAGCAGTCCCTCGGTGTCGACGCGGAAACCGTCGATGACGCCCTTGCGGCCCCGGTAGAACTGGCGTCCGGGGCCGCACCGACCGTCCTCGACGTCGAACGCCCACACTGTGAAGCCGTCATGGTCCGCTGAGTTCGCCACGTACAGGACGCTTTCGTCGGGGGAGAAGGCGAGGCCGTTCGGCCGGTCGAGGTCGGTGATCACCGGGGTCAGCTCACCGGTCGACGGTACGTAGCGGAACACCCAGCACGCTCCGTACTCCAGCTCTCCGGGATGTCCCTCCCGCTCCGAGAGGATGCCGTACGGCGGATCGGTGAACCAGATCGCGCCGTCGCGGGCGACCACGAGGTCGTTGGGGGAGTTGAGGCGTACGCCGTCGTGGCGGTCGACGAGAAGGGTGGTCGTGAGGTCGGGGTGCAGCTCTTCGACGCCGCGCCGTCCGTGGGAGCACTGGTAGACGCGCCCGTCGCGTGCGAGCGTGCGGCCGTTGGTGAACTCGGCGTCGGGGATCGCGACCTCGAACGCGGTCTGCCCCTCGCGCCACGACAGCACCCGGTTCCCGGGGATGTCGCTGACCAGCAAGCGGTCGCCGACCCACGTCGGTCCCTCGAGCCACGTTGCGCCTGCCGCTAGCCGTTCAGGCCCGTCGTCGGCCCACAGCGTGCGCCCTGTGAATCCCATCTTTCCTCCTATGACCGACGCTACTGGACGCGAGTTTTTCGCGATGCTTCCTATACAGTTCCGGTAGCGGCCTGACGCCGCGACGAACCTGAGGAGCGCTTCGTGACGTACGTCATTGCCTTGCCGTGTGTCGATGTCAAGGACCGGGCTTGTGTCGACGAGTGTCCGGTGGATTGCATCTACGAGGGCAACCGGATGCTGTACATCAATCCGGAGGAGTGCGTCGACTGCGGCGCCTGCGAGCCCGTCTGCCCGGCCGAGGCGATCTTCTACGAGGACGACGTGCCGCCGGAGTTCTCCGCGTACACCGGCATCAACGCCAGCTTCTTCGACAAGCTCGGTACGCCTGGTGGCGCAGCCAAGCTGGGCGTCATCGACAGCGACCACCCGGTCGTCGCGGCACTGCCTCCACAGGGCGAGTGAGCCCTTCGCCCCTGTTTCGGCCCTTGGATCTGCCCGACTTCCCGTGGGACACGATCTCTGGGGCTGCCGCACGCGCCAGAAGCCATCCAGACGGCATCTGCGACCTGTCCGTCGGCACGCCTGTCGACCCGACGCCTGAGCTCGCTCGGCAGGCTCTCGCGGAGGCATCGGACGCCCACGGCTATCCGCTGACCTGGGGCACTCCCGCGCTTCGTCAGGCGATCGCCGGCTACCTCAGGCGGCGCTGGGGGGCTCCGGAGATCGGGGACCACGGCGTCCTCCCGGTCATCGGCACCAAGGAGCTCGTCGGCTGGCTGCCCACCCTGCTCGGCCTGCGCGCGGGAGATACGGTGGTCATTCCGGCGGCCGCCTACCCGACGTACGCCGTCGGGGCCGCGGTGGCCGGGTGCCGTGTCGTGACCGCGGAGACCGCCGCCGACGTGGCTGACGAGCGGCCTGCGCTGGTGTGGACGAACTCACCGTCGAACCCGACCGGCCGCGTCGCGGACGCGGCCGAGACCTCGGACTGGATCGCGTACTGCCGTGAGCGCGGCGCGTTGCTGGTCGCCGACGAGTGCTACGGGGAGTTCGGTTGGGACGCCGAGCCGGTCTCCGCGCTGGACGCACGGATCAACGGCGGCGACGTGACCGGCATCGTGGGCGCCTACTCGCTGTCGAAGCGGTCGAACCTGGCCGGCTACCGCGCGGGCTTCATCGGTGGCGACCCCGCCGTCGTGGGCCAGCTGCTCGACGTGCGCAAACATCTCGGGATGATGGTGCCCGCGCCCGTACAGGCTGCTATGACCGTCCTGCTGGGCGACGACGAGCACGTACGGATCCAGCGCGACCGGTACGCGGCGAGGCGGCAGATCCTGTCCGCCGCGCTGGTCGCCGCCGGCTACCGGATCGACCACTCGCAGGCCGGACTGTACCTGTGGGCCAGCCTCGGCGAACCCGGCCGCGTCACCGTCGACCGCCTCGCCGACCTCGGCATCCTCGCGGCGCCCGGCGACTTCTACGGCACGGCCGGCAATGACCATGTACGGATCGCGCTGACAGCCACCGACGAGCGCATCGCAGCAGCAGCAGCGCGCCTCGCGGGTTGAGCCTCAGCCGAAGCTCACCGAGACAGTACGGCCCGCGGGAGAGGCAGAGGCTGCCCACAGCGGCAGGTCGGTGGTCGAGGGATGCCAGGCCTTGTCGGCCGTGGCGATCTGGGTGATGCCGAAAACGGATGACCATGCCTGCGTGGCAGCGGCGACCGACCACGCCGTGGCGTCAGCGGCGGCTGCGACGTCGACACGAGCCGGGGGGCCCGCGACGGTCGTGTCCGGCGCCGTTCCGCCGTACGTGGCCTTGAGCAGGGTTGCGTAGCCCACGGCGTCGGCGGCCTTCGACGTCGTCGACAGGCACGTGAACGCGGCGACGGTCTCACCGGACAGCGCGCTGGCAAGGATCTTCGCGCGCGAAACGTGCTTGGTGTAGCCATCGGGGACCGCCGACCGCTGGACTGCCTGGGCGACCTCGCCGATGTCTCGGGTCTGCCAGTTGGCGATCTTCACGAGCGCGTCGTAGAACTTCCCCGCGGCGTACTGCGGGACCATGATCTGCGCGACCGTGCCCCAGCCCTGCGACGGACGCTGCTGGAAGAGACCGATGGAGTCACGATCGCCGTAGGTGAGGTTCCGCAGGCCAGACTCCTGCAAGGCGGTCGCGAAGGCGATCGACACGGCCCGCGGCGGCAAGCCCCGCTGGACGGCGACGCCCGCGATGATCGCCGCGTTGTACGACTGCTCGAGATCGAGCTGTGCGGTCGTGCCACCGATGGTCGCCACGCACCCGTTCTGCGGTGAGGGGAACGTCGCGGTGCCATGGCCCTCCCACCACCGGACAGCCACCCCGACGACCAGCGCCATCACCAGTCCGAGCAGCCCGAAGCCCACCAGCCCGACCACCAGCCGACGGCGTGCGTACACCGTCTTGATGGGTGCACTCGGGGTGGCGCGCTTCGGCACGGCGGGGCCGGTCATGGCTCAACCGTTGGCGTGCAGGGCGTCGTTGAGCATGATCGCGCCGTTGGTACGGGGTCGCGCCTCGACGCGGCCGCTGACCGAGTCGCGGAGGAAGAGAAGACCGGACATGCCGGACAGCTCACCGCCCTTGACCACGCGGCCATCGGGCAGCGTCACCTTGGTACCGGCCGTCACGTACAGACCGGCTTCGATGACGCAGTCGTCGCCGAGCGAGATCCCGACGCCCGACTCGGCCCCGAGCAGGCACCGCTCGCCGATCGTGATGACCTCCTCGCCGCCTCCGGAGAGCGTGCCCATGATGGAGGCGCCGCCGCCCACATCCGTACCGTCGCCCACGATGACACCGGCCGAGATCCGGCCCTCGACCATGGACGTGCCGAGCGTGCCGGCATTGAAGTTCACGAAGCCCTCGTGCATGACGGTGGTGCCGCTGGCGAGGTACGCGCCGAGCCGTACACGGTCGGCGTCCGCAATCCGTACCCCGCTCGGTACGACATAGTCGACCATCCGCGGGAACTTGTCGACGCCGAAGATCGTGAGGTGCTGGCCGGCGAAGCGGCACGCCCCTCGTACGGTCTCGAAGTCGTCGGTGGCGCACGGGCCGGAGCTCGTCCAGACGACGTTGGGAAGCACACCGAAGATGCCCTCGAGGTTGATCTCGCGGGGCTTCACGAGCCGGTGGCTGAGGAGGTGCAGCCGCAGGTACGCATCCGGCACGCTCTGCGGCGCTACGTCGAGGTCGATCGCGACGATCATCGGCTGGGTACGGGTGCCGCGCCGAGCGTCGGTGGTCACCTGGAGCATCAGGGGAGCCTCGGCGCCGTCGTACACGCCCAGTGCAGGAGCCGCGAACCAGGTGTCGAGCACCTGCCCGCTCTGGTGCACGGTGGCCAGCCCCCAGCCCCAGGCCGGACGCGCGGCGGTGTGGATCATGACCAAACTCTAGCCGGGGCGGCTTCGAGGCAGCTCGTGGCGCCGCACGGGGGTACTGGCAGGGTCTGGTCCCGCGGCAAGGCCGCGTGACAGGCTCATGACGAACACGACGCGCGCACCGGCTAAGGAGAACCACCATGGAGTACACACGACTCGGCACGTCCGGCCTCAAGGTCAGCCGCATCTGTCTCGGCTGCATGAGCTTCGGCTCTGGCACCGGGAGTGCCTGGACGCTCGATGGGCCGGCCGCAGAACCGTTGTTCCGCAAGGCTCTCGAGCTGGGGATCACGTTCTGGGACACGGCCAACGTGTACGGGGCGGGCACCAGCGAGGAGATCACCGGCCAGGCCATCAGGAGCTACACGCGCCGCGAGGACATCGTTCTCGCGACCAAGCTCAACGGCAAGATGGGTGATGGCCCGGGCGGCCAGGGCTTGTCGCGTCGCGCGGTGATGGAGCAGGTCGACGCCTCGCTGGCAAGGCTGAACACCGACTACATCGACCTGTACCAGATCCACCGCTTCGACCAATTCACACCGGTCGAGGAGACGATGGAAGCGCTCCACGACGTCATCAAGGCGGGGAAGGTCCGCTACATCGGGGCCTCCAGCATGTACGCGTGGCAGCTCGCCACCATGCAGCATGCCGCCGACATCGGCGGGTGGACGCGCTTCATCTCGATGCAGGACCAGTACAGCCTCATCATGCGCGAGGAGGAGCGGGAGATGTTCCCGCTGCTCGACTACTCCGGCGTCGGCAGCATCCCGTGGAGTCCGCTCGCCGGTGGTCGGGTGGCCCGTCCCTGGGGCGACAACTCCTCGACGAGCCGCGGCAGCCAGAACCCGGACACCGACTTCAACGGCAAGCCGCTGCTCATCGACAGCGACAAGACCGTGATCGACGCCGTCGAGAAGATCGCCGCAGACCGGGGAGTCTCGATGGCGACGGTCGGGCTGGCCTGGGTGCTCGACAACCCGGTCGTGTCGGCGCCGATCGTCGGGGCGACCAAGGAGAAGCACCTCACCGACGCCGCCGCGGCGCTCGACCTGGACCTCACCTACGACGAGATCACCTCGCTCGAGGCAGGGTACGTCCACCGGGAGCCGACCTACTTCTCGTAGGCCAGGCACTAGGTTTGGGCCCATGCTCGACCTGACCGGGGACATCGTCGACCTGCTGCGCGCCATCACGGACGTGGAGTCGGTGAGCGGCAACGAGGAGGCGCTCGCCGACCTCGTCGAGGAGGCCTTGCGCGCACTGCCGCACCTTGAGGTCTTACGTGACGGCGACGCGCTCGTGGCCCGTACGCACCTGGGCCGCGCCGAGCGGGTGGTCATCGCGGGACATCTCGACACCGTGCCGGTGGCAGGCAACATGCCCAGCTCGCGTCAGGTCGTCGACGGCGAGGACCGCGTGTACGGGCGGGGGACCTGCGACATGAAGGGCGGTGTCGCCGTACAGCTCGCGGTCGCGGCCGCGGTGCCCGAGCCCGTACGCGACATCACGTGGATCTTCTACGACCACGAGGAGGTCGACGCGGAGCGGAACGGCCTGAACCGTCTCTCGAGGACCCGCCCCGAGCTGCTGGCCGGCGATCTCGCCGTCCTCATGGAGCCGACAGCCGCCGCGATCGAGGGCGGCTGCCAGGGCACGCTCCGCGTCGCGGTCCGTACCTCCGGGCTGGCCTCCCACTCGGCGCGATCCTGGCTGGGCAGGAACGCCATCCACGCTGCCGGTGAGGTGCTGCGCCGGCTGGAGTCGTACCAACCTGCCCAGATCCTCGTCGACGGGCTCCTCTACCGCGAGGGGATGAACGCGGTGGCCATCACGGGAGGCATCGCCGGCAACGTCGTCCCGGACCGCTGCGAGGTGATCGTCAACTACCGCTTCGCTCCCGACAAGGACGAAGAAGCTGCGGTGGGCGAGGTGCGGCGGCTGTTCGACGGGTACGAGGTCACCCTTCTCGACTGTGCGCTGGGCGCACGTCCCGGGCTCGATCTGCCGGCCGCGCAGGCGTTCGCGGCCGCCGTCGGGGGAGAGGCCCGGCCCAAGTACGGCTGGACCGATGTCGCCCGGTTCTCGGCGCTCGGCATCCCGGCGGTCAACTTCGGCCCGGCGAACCCCAACCTCGCACACGCCGACGATGAGCACTGTCGGGTCGACGATCTGTACGCGTGCCGCGACGCGCTCGTGCGCTGGCTTTCCGTCTGACGTAGGGCCTCGGCCCGCTACGCTCGTGACCGTGCCCAAGGAGTCGAAGACCCAGAACCAAGGCCCGGTCATCCGGCGCCGAGCCGATCGGCAACCGACGACCACCGACCAACGACTGCTGACGAGTCGCGGGCCCAACGACTGGGTCCACGCGGACCCGTGGCGTGTGCTGCGCATCCAGGCGGAGTTCGTCGAAGGCTTCGGCACGCTCGCCGAGCTCGGCCCCGCCGTCAGCGTGTTCGGCAGCGCCCGTACGAAGCGCACCCACCCCATGTACGTGGCGGCTGAGACCATCGGGCGTCGGCTGGCCGAAGAAGGTCTCGCAGTCATGACCGGCGGCGGCCCAGGCGTCATGGAGGCGGCCAACAGAGGAGCGGCCAAGGCGGGCGGCACGTCCGTCGGACTCGGGATCGAGCTCCCGTTCGAGCAGTCGCTCAACAAGTACGTGACGTTGGGGATCAACTTCCGCTACTTCTTCGCGCGGAAGACGATGTTCCTCAAGTACTCCCAGGGCTTCGTCGTCATGCCGGGCGGTTTCGGAACGTTCGACGAGCTCTTCGAGGCCGTCACGTTGTCGCAGACCCGGAAGGTGACGCATTTCCCGATTGTTCTCTTCGGAACCGAATACTGGACGCCGATGCTCACGTGGCTGAAGGACACGGTGTTGACGGGCGGCTACATCTCCGACGACGACCTGGACATGCTGCGCGTCACGGATTCCGTCGAGGATGCGGTCCAGGCGATGCTCACACCCGTACCGCCTCTGCCTCCCCGCGACCCCAACTAGGAGACTGGCATGGAATGGATCCTTGCCGCCCTGGCGATCGGCGTCGTGGGCCTCGCGGCCGCAGCGTCCACCGGGCGCTTCGGGGAGATGCCCGACGTCGTCGACGATCGCGTACATCCTTCTGTCCCGGAGACAGGACCGCTTACCAGCACCGACCTCCGCGACATCCAGTTCGCCGTCGTACCGCGGGGCTATTCGATGGAGCAGGTGGACGCATTGCTGAAGCGACTTGCAGCACAGATCGATGTCGATGAATCCGCTAAGCCCGTCGTGGCGAACCCTGGTCCTCCTGACCTGGAATAATGGTCACCGATACAGACACGAAAGGGAGACGCGATGGCCGCGATGAAGCCGCGAACCGGTGATGGACCCATGGAGGTCACGAAGGAGGGCCGCGGAATCGTCATGCGCGTTCCCGTCGACGGGGGAGGACGTCTCGTCGTCGAGCTCAACGCACAGGAGGCGACCGACCTGCTCGAGGCCCTGCGAGGGGTTGTCGGCTAGGACTCACTCGACTTGTCGCAGCGCCCGCCCGGATTCAGTCCCGGCGGGCGCTGTTTCATGTCATCGCGCTTTGTACGCGGCGATCGCCTTCTCGTACACGGCGACCGTCTGCGCCGCGATGGCGCTCCAGGAGAACTCGTCGATGCAGCGCTGGCGTCCCGCCAGGCCCATGGCCCGAACCCGGTCCGGGTCACGGGTGAGGGTGTTGATGCTCGCGGCGAGCTTCTGCTCGAAGTCGGCGATGTAGGCGTTGTCGCCGGCCTTGTCCGGGTCGTACGCGACCAGCAGCCCCGTCGTACCGTCCACGACGACCTCGGGGATGCCACCGACCGCGGACGCCACGACGGCGGTCTCGCAGGCCATCGCCTCGAGGTTGACGATGCCGAGCGGCTCGTAGATGGACGGGCAGGCGAACACGGTGGCGTGCGTGAGGACCTGGCGTACGGACTCGCGCGGCAGCATGTCGCGTACCCAGATCACCCGTCCCGGACGAGCCGCCTCGAGCGCGCCGAACGCCTCCTCGAACTCAGCGGCGATCTCCGGGGTGTCAGGAGCGCCGGCCAGCAGGACGAGCTGCGTGTCGGGATCGAGGTCACGGGCCGCGCGGACGAGATGGACGAGGCCCTTCTGGCGCGTGATCCGGCCCACGAAGACCACCACCGGGTGGTTGCGGTCGATGCCCAGGGAGTCCACCACGTCCGTGGCGTGGTCGGGCTTGAACTCCTCGGGGTCGATGCCGTTCTTCACGACGTGGATCCGCTCCCGCGCGACGCCGGGATAGGCGGCCTGGATGTTGGCGATCATGGCCTCGGAGACCGCGATCACGGCGTCCGCCTGCTCGTACGCGGTCTTCTCGATCCATGAGCTCACCCGGTAGCCGCCACCGAGCTGCTCCGCCTTCCAGGGCCGGTCGGGCTCGAGCGAATGCGCGGTGACCACGGTGGGGACGTCCAGAAACCGCCCGGCGATGATGCCGGCGAACTGGGCGTACCAGGTGTGCGCGTGGATGACGTCGACCTCGGGCACAGCCGCAGCCATCGAGACGTCGGCACCAAGGACACGGATGGCCGGGTTGGCCCCCGGAGGGTAGTCCTCGGCGTGCGCCACGGCGCCGTCCCGGGGCTCTCCCATGCACTGGACGTCGACCAGGTCGCACAGCTTCTGGAGCTGCGGGACCAGCTGGCCGACATGGACCCCGGCGCCGCCGTAGATGTACGGCGGGTACTCACGGGTGAGGATCGAAACACGCAGGCTCATGATGGGGAGCCTGCCATAACAAGGCGCGTGACGGGACAGTTGGAGCCCCATTCGTGAATCCTGCGCGAATCGCTGCCCTTCCGGCACCCGGCCTCACTAGGCTGTGGCCCATGGTGACGAGGCCGAATGCGCTGTCCATCGTGCTCGCTGGTGGAGAAGGCAAGCGGCTGATGCCGCTCACCGCCGACCGAGCCAAACCATCCGTACCGTTCGGGGGGACGTACCGGCTCATCGACTTCGTCTTGTCGAACCTCGTCAACTCCGACCTGCGCCGCATCGCCGTGCTGACCCAGTACAAATCGCACTCGCTCGACCGGCACATCTCCTTGACGTGGCGCATGTCCGTGCTCCTTAACAACTACGTGACCTCCGTACCGGCGCAGCAGCGCACCGGAAAACAGTGGTTCCAAGGCAGCGCCGATGCGATCTTCCAGTCCATGAACCTCATCGATGACGAGCAGCCCGACTACATCGTCGTGTTCGGCGCGGACAACATCTACCGGATGGACGTCGAGCAGATGCTCGAGGCCCACATGGACTCGGGGCTGGGCTGCACCGTCGCCGGCATCCGGGTCCCGCGCGCGACAGCCTCCGACTTCGGCATCATCGACGCGGCAGCCGACGGCAAGATCCGTGAGTTCCTTGAGAAGCCGGCCAACCCGCCCGGGCTGATCGACTCGCCGGAGGAGTCCTTCGCCTCCATGGGCAACTACATCTTCTCCACCGACGCCTTCGTCGAGATGCTCCGCGCCGACGCGGAGGACGAGACCTCGCGCCACGATATGGGCGGCAACATCATCCCCGCCTTCGTCGACGCCGGTGATGCTCAGGTGTACGACTTCACGACGAACGCCGTTCCGGGTGCGACGGACAAGGACCGCAACTACTGGCGTGACGTCGGTTCCATCGACGCGTACCACGAGGCGCACATGGATCTCGTCTCCGTCGTTCCGGAGTTCAACCTGTACAACCGGA
>Ga0182021_10000171_pt1 | contig 62271 bp, 51 predicted proteins | sample 612E3MmetaG_FD_120493 | JGI IMG/M metagenome (GOLD analysis project Ga0182021, IMG submission 120493) | Permafrost microbial communities from Stordalen Mire, Sweden - 612E3M metaG (Illumina Assembly) | ecosystem: Environmental > Terrestrial > Soil > Wetlands > Permafrost | place: Sweden...
GCGCGCGAGCTGAAGGTGCCGGTGATCGCCCTCTCACAGCTGTCGCGCCAGCCGGAGATCCGCGGCGACAACGAGCCGAGACTCTCGGACCTGCGCGAGTCGGGCGCCATCGAGCAGGACGCGGACCTGGTCCTCCTGCTCTCGAACGAGAAGGGGGAGCCCGGCGAGGAGGCCTCCGGCGACGGCCAGGTCGTGAAGCTCCACCTGGCCAAACACCGCAACGGCCCCACCGGCTACGTCAAGCTCTGGTTCAAGAAGAGCCAGACCCGCTTCGTCGCCTTCGCCGCCGCCGAGCACTACGCCGAAGCGGTCTAGAACGAGGACGCCGGCGAGCCGGCCCGAGGGCCATACGCTCGTCCGAGACCTCCTCTGGCGTTTGTGATGGCTGCGGCGTAGGCTGATCGCGGAAGAATCTGCCGGGGGGCAGACCGACAAATCCGGCCCCAGCGTCCCGGGGCTGGAAGAGCGGGGAGATTCAAATGACACGCTCGGGACGGCTGCTGCTTTCCATTCTCGGTGCATTCGCGATCGCTACCGCCGGCGTGCCGAGCGCGGCCGCGGCTCCGCTGGAGCCATCGGCGAATCTGCCAGCTGCCCAGGCGGTAGCTCCGGACGCGGCACCGGCGGCTCCGCTGGAGCAATCGGCGAATCAGCCGGCCGTCCAGGTGACAGCTCCGGACGCGGCACCGGCGGCCGGAACGGCGGCGGGTCAGGTCACCACGACCCAAGAGCCCGCGGACTGCGCCCCAACGGCAATTCCCGGCGGGCCCTGCGACCCCGTGGCTCCGACCAGCGGGACGGTCTTGCCCAATGACGCCTGGACGGTGACCCTGGCGGCGGACGCCACCGCGGTCGTGCCCACCATACCCGTCACCCTGACGGCAACGGCCAACCAGGACGTTGGCACCACGCCGGACTACTACATCTTCATCCTGTACGGCGCCACCGTTGTGGCCGGCTGCGGCAGTGGCACGACGTGCACCACCACGGTCACGAGCGCCACACCAACGTCTCGCGCGTACACGGCCGTCATCGACACCATCTCCCACAGTTCGTTACAGGCGACCTCGAACACCGTCACCGTGGTCTGGATGACGACCATCGAGGGCACGGTGAAGAACGCGTCCGCCGCCGGCGTGCCGGGCATCCCCGTTTGGGCCTGCCCCACGGCCGGCAGCTCCTGCCAAAAGTCGACCAGTGTCAATGGCGGCTTCTACGGGGTCGTTGTGGCGCCGAACCAGACGTACGACCTTGAGTTCCTGGACCAATCCGGGACGTATTGGTACGCCTTCCACCCTGCCGTCCAAGTCATCGCGAGCCCCGTCACCGGGATCGATGTGACCCTGGCACTGATCCCCCCCTGGACGGTGACCCTGGCCGCGAGCGCCACTCCGGTCCTGCCCGGCACACCAGCCACTCTGACGGCTCAGACGAACCAAAGCCCTTGGCTTTCGCCCTTCTACATCGACATCCTGGATGGCAATGGGTCGGTCTTGGCCTCCTGCAATTCGGGCACGTCCTGCGTTACGACCGTCGCGAGCGCAACGGCAACGTCACGCTCGTACACTGCCGTCATCGCACGCAACGACGGCAGTCAGCAACAGGCGACCTCGAGCACCGTCACCGTGGTCTGGATGTCCGTCCCGGACGCCCCGACCGGCGTCACCGCGACCCCCGGCACCAAGTCGGCGAATATCTCCTGGACGGCTCCCGCGGCCAATGGCAGCGCGATCACCGGTTACACCGTCACTTCCTCGCCCGGCGGCGTAGTCTGTAGCCCGCCCGGCTGGATGACCAGCTGCGCCGCGACCTTCCTCACCGGCGGCACGGCCTATACGTTCACAGTGGTGGCCACGAACGGCGTCGGTCCCGGGCCCGCATCTGCCCCGTCGAACTCCGTCACGCCGCTCGCAGGTGCCACTTACCACGCCCTCACTCCGGCACGCATCCTCGACTCACGCGACGGCACCGGCGGTCTGGGCATCTTCAGCTCCCATGTGGCCCAGACGTTCACGGTCAGGGGCCACGGCGGCGTGCCCGCCGACGCCACCGCCGTGACCGGCAACCTGACCGTGACCCAGCAGACCAGCGCCGGGTTCCTCTACATCGGTCCTGTGGCGGCGAACAACCCGACCAGCTCGACCCTGAACTTCCCGGTTGGTGACGACCGAGCCAACGCGGTGACGGTGGCTCTGGGCAGTGGAGGCACACTCTCGGTCACCTATGCCGCCTCGACCCTGGGTCCGAGCGCGCAGGTGATCTTCGATGTGACCGGCTACTTCACACCCGATGCCACCGGCGCCACGTACCATGCGTTGACCCCCTCCCGCATCCTCGACTCTCGCGATCACACCGGCGGCCTGGGCATCTTCAGCTCCCATGTGGCTCAGACGTTCCAGGTCACCGGCCATGGTGGCGTACCCGCCGGGGCGATCGCTGTGACCGGCAACCTGACGGTGACCCAGCAGTCCAGCGGGGGCTTCCTGTTCGTCGGCCCCAACTCTATGAACAACCCGACCAGCTCGACTCTGAACTTCCCACTCGGCGATGACCGAGCCAACGCGGTCACGGTGGCTCTGGGTGCCGGAGGCACTCTGAGTGTCACCTATGCCGCCGCGACCCTGGGACCCACCGCGCAGGTGATCTTCGATGTCACCGGCTACTTCACGCCCGACATGACCGGCGCCACATACGTACCGCTAACTCCGGCCCGCATCCTCGACTCCCGCGATCACACCGGCGGTCTGGGCATCTTTAGCTCCCATGTGGCCCAGACCTTCGGGGTCACAGGCAATGGTGGAGTCGCCGCCGGCGCGATCGCTGTGACCGGCAACCTGACCGTGACCCAGCAGACCAGCGGAGGCTTCCTCTCCATCGGCCCTGTGGCGATGAACAACCCAACCAGCTCGACTCTGAACTTCCCCGTCGGTGACGACCGGGCCAACGCGGTCACGGTTGCCCTCGGCACCGGAGGGACACTCAGCGTCACCTATGCCGCCTCGACCCTGGGTCCCACGGCCCAGGTGATCTTCGACGTCACCGGCTACTTCGTGCCATAGAGCGGGATGGCCGGGCGGGGCCTGGCGTCGGCTCGCTCCGAGACCGCATCTGGCGTTTGTCATGGCGGCGTCGTACGCTGACCGTAGAAGGATCTGCCGGGGGGCAGACTGACAATCCAGCCTCAGCGTCCCGGGCTGGAAGAGATGGGGAGACTGGCGTGACACGCTCGGGACGGCTGCTGCTATCGATCCTTGGCGCATTTGCGCTCGCTACCGCCGGCGTGGCAGGGGCGGCCGCGGCTCCGGTGGAGCCATCTGCGAGTCTGCCGGCTGCCCAGGCGGCGGCTCCGGACGCGGCACCGGCTGCTCCGCTGGAGCCATCGGCCAATCTGCCGGCTGTCCAGGCGGCAGCTGCGGACGCGGCGCCGGCGGCCGGTCAGGTCACCACCACCCAGGAGCCCGCGGACTGCGCCCCAACGACAAGCGCTGGCAAGCCCTGCGACCCCGTGGGTCCGACCAGCGAGACAGTCTCACCCAACGTCGCCTGGACGGTGACCCTGTCGGTGGCGAGCGCCACCGCGGTCCCGGTCGGCACGAATGTCACCCTGACGGCCACGGCGAACCAGGACGTTGGATCTTCGGCCTTCCACATCGTTCTCCTGAACGGCAGCACCGTAGTGGGGACGCCCTGCGGCACCGGCACGACGTGCACCTGGACGGTCACGAGCCCAACAGCAACGTCTGTCTCGTACAAGGCCGTCATAGCACACGTTGACGGCAGTGGAATACAGGCGACCTCGAGCATCATCATCGTGACCTGGATGGCGACCATCTCGGGCACCGTGAGGAACACCTCCTTTGTCCCTCTGGCGGGCATCTGGGCTGAGGCTTGTGCCGGCTCCTGCGCCGAACTCCAGACCGGCGCCGACGGCACGTATTCCTTGATGGTGCCGTCGTCCGCCACCTACAGCATGTTTTTTTCCGACCCGTCCGGGACGTATCTCACCACCTACCGCAATGGGGTCGGGGTAGGGACGAACCCGGTGACCGGGATCGATGCGACGCTGATCCTGCCCTGGACGGTGACCCTGGCGGCGAGCGCCACCTCGGTCTCGCCCGGCACACCAGTCACTCTGACGGCTACGGCGAACCAGGAAGTTGGACCTACGGACTACGACATCGTCCTCCTGAACGGCAGCACCGTCGTGACTAGCTGCGCCAGTGGCACGACGTGCACTGCAACGGTCACGAGCGCCACCCCAACGTCTCGCTCGTACAGGGCCGTCATCGCGTACGAAGACGGCACTGGGATACAAGCGAATTCGAGCACCGTCACGGTTGTCTGGATGGCGACCATCTCGGGCACGGTCAGGAACGGCGCCGCTGCCGGCCTGGCGGGCATCACGGTTTACTTCTGCATCCCCGGCTGCGCCGGCGGCCCCGCCTACCATACGACCACTGTCAGCGGCGGCACCTACTCCATCGCCGTGGCCCCCGGCAGCTACACCCTTCTGTTCTCCGACGGCTCCAATACGTACGGAAGCGGCTGGTACAGCACGTCCGGCTTCACCTACGGCCAAAACTCGGCGACCCCGGTCAACGTCACGTCGAGCAACGCGTCCGGCATCGACATCACGCTTCCGCTCGCGGTCCACATCAAGGGCAAGGTGACCAACGCCGGCGGGGCCGGCCTCTTGGACATCACCGTGAGCGTCTACTTTCCCGACGCCATTTCCTGCGGCTCAACGTCCACTCTCGCCGACGGCACCTACTCGTTCCCCGTGGCGCCCGGCAGCTACCTCATCAAGTTCTCCGATGTCTCCGGGACATATGCGACCGGCTGGTACAGCACCGCCGGCTTCACCTACGCTCAGACCGGGGCGAGCCAGATCAGCCTCACGTCGAGCGACGCGACCGGGAAAGACGTAACTCTGCCGCTTGCCGGTGCCACGTACTTCCCGCTCACCCCGACGCGCCTGCTCGACACCCGCAACGGCACAGGTCTCTCATCCACCTTCAGCTCGCACGTGGCGCGTACGTTCCAGGTCACAGGTGGCGCCATACCGGCGAGCGCTACCGCCGTGACCGGCAACCTGACGGTCACTCAGCAGACCAGCGCCGGGTTCCTCTACATCGGTCCTGTGGCAGCGAACAACCCGACCAGCTCGACACTGAACTTCCCCCTCGGCGATGACCGAGCCAACGCGGTCACGGTGGCCCTTAGTGGCACCGGGACGTTGAGCATCACCTATGCCGCCTCCACCCTGGGTCCCACCGCGCAGGTGATCTTCGATGTTACCGGCTACTTCACGCCCGATGCGTCCGGCGCCACATACCACGCCCTGACTCCATCGCGCATCCTCGACTCCCGCGACCACACCGGCGGTCTGGGCATCTTCAGCTCCCATGGGGCCCAGACGTTCCTGGTGCGCGGCGTCGGCGGGGTTCCGGCCAGCGCCACTGCGGTGACCGGCAACCTGACCGTGACCGGGCAGTCCAGCGCGGGCTTCCTGTACATCGGTCCGGTGGGGATGGCCAACCCGACCAGCTCGACTCTGAACTTCCCACTCGGTGACGACCGAGCCAACGCGGTAACCGTGGCTCTCGGCGGGGGAGGCACACTCTCGGTCACCTATGCCGCCGCGACACTGGGTCCCACCGCGCAGGTGATCTTCGATGTCACCGGCTACTTCACGCCCGACATGACCGGGGCCACTTACCACACTCTGACCCCGACGCGCCTCCTCGATACCCGCAGCAACACCGGCCTTTCCGGCCCGTCCAGCTCGCACGTTGCGCGGCCGTTCCAGGTCACAGGCGGCGTGGTGCTGTCCGGGGCCACTGCCGTGACCGGCAATCTGACGGTCACCCAGCAGACCACCGGAGGCTTCCTGTACATCGGTCCCGTTGCTCAGAACAACCCGACCAGCTCGACTCTCAACTTCCCCCTCGGCGATGACCGAGCCAACGCGGTAACGGTGGCTCTCGGTACCGGAGGCACCCTATCGGTCACCTACGCCGCCTCGACCCTGGGTCCGACCGCCCAGGTCATCTTCGACGTGACCGGCTACTTCGCGCCCTAGAGCGGGATGGCCGGGCGGGGCCTGGCGTCGGCGCGGCGAGACCGCATCTGGCGTTTGTCATGGCGGCGTCGTACGCTGCTCGCAAGAAGAATCTGCCGGGGGGCAGACTGACAACCCAGTCCTCGTCCCGGACTGGAAGAGTTGGAGAGGTTGACGTGACACGCTCGGGACGGCTGCTGCTATCGATCCTCGGCGCATTTGCTATCGCTACGGCCGGCGTGACGGGGGTGGCCGCGGCTCCGCTGGAGCAATCGGCGAATCTGCCGACTGCCCGGGTGGCAGCTGCGGACGCGGCGCCGGCCGCCCAGGCGGCAGCTCCGCACGCGGCGCCGGCCGCCCCGCTGGAGCCATCGGCGAATCTACCGGCCGTCCAGGCGGCGGCCGCGGACGCGGCGCCGGCGGCCGGTCAGGTCACCACGACCCAGGAGCCCGCGGACTGCGCCCCAACAGCAAGCGCCGGCAAGCCCTGCGACCCCGTGAGTCCGACCAGCGAGACAGTCTCGCCCAATGACGCCCCCTATTCCGTGACCCTGGCGGCGAGCGCCTTTTGGGTCCCGCCAAACGCAGGCGTCATGCTGACGGCTACGGCGAATCAGGATCTTTCGGACACGCCCTACTGGATCTACTTCCTGTCCGGCGGCTCCGTCGTCGGGACGCCCTGCGGCGCTGGCACGACGTGCACCACGATAGTCTCGAGCCCCACAGCAACGACTCGCTCGTACACGGCCGTCATCGACGCTTCCCAAATCGGCACTGACCTACAGGCGACCTCGAGTAGCGTCACCGTGGCCTGGTCGAACGTGGACATCGAGGGCACGGTGAGGAACGCGTCCTCCGTCGGCTTGGCGGGCATCCTCGTTTCGGCATGTGTCGCGCCCGCTGACGCCATCTGCCAGAGCACGACCAGTTACAACGACGGCACCTACGAGATCCTTGTGGCGCCGAGCCAGACCTACGACCTCGAGTTCCTGGACCAGTCCGGGACGTATTGGTACAACTTCCTCCTCAACGTCGCAGTCGGCACGACTAGCGTCACCGGCAAGGATGTGATCCTGCAACAGATCCCACCCTGGACCGTGACCCTGACGCCGAGCGTCGACACTCCGGTCCTGGCCGGCACGAATGTCACCCTGACGGCCGCAGTGAACCAGAACCCCTTCCATTCGCCCTTCTACCTCGACATCGTGGACGGCAACGGCGCGGTCGTGGCCTATTGCACGAGCGGTACCACGTGCGTGACGACCGTGACAAGCTCGACAGCGACTTCTCGCACGTACAGGGCCGTCATCGCGCACCTCAACGGCAGTTCGGAACAGGCGACCTCGAGCATTGTCACCGTGGTCTGGAGAAGCGTTCCCGGCGCCCCGACCGGCGTCACTGCGACCCCCGGCAACAAGATGGCGCATGTGTCCTGGACGCTTCCTCCGGCCAACGGCAGTGCCTTCACCGGCTTCACCGTCACGGCCTCGCCCGGCGGCCAGACCTGTAACCCGCCCGGAACGGCTACCAGCTGCGCCGTGGCCTTCCTCACCAACGGCACAGCCTATACGTTCACAGTTGTGGCCACGAATGGCATCGGACCCGGGCCCGCGTCTGCCGCGTCGAACTCCGTCACCCCGCTCGCAGGCGCCACGTACCACGCCCTCACGCCCTCCCGCATTCTCGACTCCCGCGACCACATAGGCGGCCTGGGCATCTTCAGCTCCCATGTGGCTCAGACGTTTGCGGTGACAGGGCACGGTGGCGTACCCGCCGGAGCCACTGCCGTGACCGGCAACCTGACCGTGACTCAGCAGACCAGCGGCGGTTTCCTGTACATCGGCCCTGTGGCGGCGAACAACCCGACCAGCTCGACTCTCAACTTCCCCCTCGGTGATGACCGGGCCAACGCAGTCACGGTGGCTCTTAGTGGCACCGGGACTCTGAGCGTCACCTATGCCGCCTCCACGCTGGGACCCACCGCGCAGGTGATCTTCGATGTCACGGGTTACTTCACGCCCGATGCGTCCGGTGCCACGTACCACGCCCTCACTCCATCGCGCATCCTCGACTCCCGCGACCACACAGGTGGTCTGGGCATCTTCAGCTCCCATGGGGCCCAGACGTTCCTGGTGCGCGGCGTCGGTGGGGTTCCGGCCAGCGCCACTGCCGTGACCGGCAACCTGACCGTGACCGGGCAGTCCAGCGCAGGCTTCCTGTACATCGGTCCGGTGGGGATGGCCAACCCGACCAGCTCGACTCTGAACTTCCCACTTGGTGACGACCGGGCCAACGCGGTAACCGTGGCTCTCGGCGGGGGAGGGACTCTCTCGGTCACCTATGCCGCCGCGACCCTGGGTCCCACCGCCCAGGTGATCTTCGATGTCACCGGCTACTTCACGCCCGATCTGACCGGCGCCGCATACGTACCACTCACTCCGGCCCGCATCCTCGACACTCGCGATCACACCGGTGGCCTAGGCATCTTTGGCTCCCATGTGGCCCAGAGCTTCGCGGTGACGGGGCATGGTGGAGTCGCCTCCGGCGCCACTGCAGTAACCGGCAACCTCACGGTCACTCAGCAATCCAGCGCCGGGTTCCTCTCCGTTGGTCCTGTGGCGGCTAACAACCCGACCAGCTCGACTCTCAACTTCCCACTCGCCGACGACCGAGCCAACGCGGTCACGGTGGCTCTCGGTACCGGAGGGACGCTATCGGTCACCTATGCCGCCGCGACCCTGGGTCCGACCGCCCAGGTGATCTTCGACGTGACCGGCTACTTCGCGCCGTAGAGCGAATGGCCGGGCCGGCCCGCACCCGGCCGGGCACCGCAACGGCCCCGCCGCCTATCTAGAGCTCCGGTTCGAGAAGAGCCGGATCCGCTTCGTCGCGCTCGCCGCCGCCGAGCGTTACGCCGAGGCCGTCTAGACTTCGTTCGATCGGGCGGCATACCCCCGCCCGCCAAGGGAGGAGTCAGATGGGCGTGCTAATCGTCCGGGAGATGGTCGGAACCAGCCAGCACTCGTGGAGCGACGCGGCCCGCCAGGCCGTCGCGATCGCCTCCAAGACGGTGCGGAACATCCGCACCATAGAGGTGGTCCAGTCCACGGCCCGAGTCGAGAACGACGAGATCGTGGAGTACCGGGTCCAGATGAAGCTGAGCTTCGAGTACGAGGCGTAGGGGGATTCGGGCCCAGCGTCTGATCTGAAGTTAGCCCGAGTAGGTCCGCGGGAGCGTAGTGCCTGGACACGCCACGACCGCACCCGGCGGATCGCAAACGTCCTCGTCAGCTGCGTGATGGCAGAGGCCAGGTCTTGACCGCCAAATCGGCCATGCGCTCCTGTCTGGTTTCGATCGCTGTTCGATCCCACTGCTGAAAGGCAGCTACTTCTGCCGTGAGCACAAGCTCGCCAGAAGCCTTGAGCCTCTCGCGCTTGGAGGCAAAACCCTTGCTGCCCAGTTGTCGGTTCGTGTCTTCTCCGAGGAGACACATGTTGCCGATCCTCGAAGCTAACTCGCGAAGGTCCCGGTCGGCTTGCATCTCCGCTGACCATTCAGAGCCTGGGTTGCGCGGCAGGATGTGTTCAAGGCTGAGGTCCTCAGTTGGGGCCACGTCGCGGTCACTGCCATTGGCGACGCGGTAAGCCGTGCGCTCAAGCTCAGTCAAGATGTAGCGGGCCCTGGATGCATTGCTCTCCGTGTAGCGACGGAAGGCCTGTCGGAATTCGTCGTCGCCCTGGACGAGAGGAGAAATCTCAGACCACACTCGCTCGGGGGACTTCAGACTGCCGTCTGCGATTCCGCGAGCAAGCCTGGCGCATGCGATTTCCAAGAGCCCCGTCCGCCCCTTTCCCACAGTCTGATAGCGAACGGTCAGCGTCGCCAAATGCTCCAGCAGGCGTTCCATTCGTTCGGGGGTGTACGAACGGACGGCCGCTAGCATCACCGGGCGGACCTGCTGATTGCCGAGGAGACCCAACGCCCTCACTAACCGCCTGGTTTGGTTGGAGTGCCCGGACCAGATCTCGTGGTCAGGGACGTCGAGCGCTGAGAATAGGTCGGCGCTCGTGGCCAGCTCGTCTGACAAGGCAACCACGTCAGTTGTGCCGTACTTGAGACGCCACTCCTCGAATAGCCGCCCGCGCTGAATTCGCCCGTACTTCGACGTCCAGAAAACCTTCAAGAAGTCGTCTGCGGGTCTGTCGCCAAGGTTGGCGGCCATTCTCATCCAGTTCGCTTGAACCTCGGCGAGGTGGCCGCCTGCCCGACCAAACAGATGGTTCTTCACTAGATCGAGCACCGACAGATCGAGACCTCGGTCGTTGAGCGATTCGAATATCACGTAGGCGTTAGCAGTTGACGCAACGTTCATCACGACAACGGTCGTCTTGTCTCGCAGGTAGTTGGCGAGTGCGTAGAGAGACTGTGCCTGCTGGGGCGGCTCGGGCCCCGCGTCGGCAGCGAACTTGGCCACCTTCTCCCGACAGGTCAGCGCCGCCTCAATCAGCCGTCGAACCGAAGAGTTGCGGCCCGCCGCGTCCCGGCGCAGCCTGAGAGTCTCCTCGTTGCAGCGGTTGACGACGAGGTCGTGAAAGGCCTTTCGGTCGTTGACGTTGAGAGTGAGTCGGGCACGGTCTTCCCGTTCGCCAAGCGCGCTCATGCCAATGAAGCGATCCTGCACCTTGATCCCTTCGCTGGACAACCCGGCGGCATGCAGCCACTCCCGAATGCCGGCGTAGACCATGGTCGTTGTGGCGAGCCTCTGTTGACCGTCCAGCACTTCCCATGGGTTGGATTCCCGAGGTTTCACAAGAACGATCAGGCCGAGGAAGTACTCAGGCGCGCCATCGTGCAGGGCTCGTTCGACATCGTCTAGGAACGTCGCCACCTCGTCGTCGTGATCCCACGCGAAGTCCCGTTGATGGTCGGGCACCCTGAACAGCTGACGCTGTTCGATGAGCTCACCTATGCCTTGCGTGCGGGCATCCATGTACGAGTCGGGCATTGGAGCGACTCCCCCTAGAAGCGGCGCTCAAAGAAACGTGTCGCCACTGTCCTGAAGCTTAGAAGGGTCGTGCAATCACCGACCATGCCAAGGCGCAAGAAGCGGGGAATCGGCGACTGCCGCTCGCGGCCTCGGACAAACGCGATGAGCAGATCGGGAGCCGGCATGGTCGATCAGGAAGCGAAGAATGGCTCCGATGCCACACGCGCGCGGCCGCAAAAGCGGTAATCTTGCCGCGATCGGCCAATTGGCTTCGGTTGGGGGAAACGATGATCCTGCAACATCCCGCGGATGGCTCTTCTCCTTCCGCCGCGATTAGCAACGATGAGCTCAGGGTGTTGCGGGCGCTGTGGACCTCGCAGCAGGAAACCCTCGCGAGCGTCTCGGTCCAAGCGATGCTCCTTCCTGGAGACGCACGATCTGCACTGGCGCGGCTACAGGAGCGGGGCTACGTGCGCAAGGGGACGCCGCAATTCGAGTCACTCAACGAGCAGCTTCGCGATCGACGCAGGCAGAAGGAGCTGGCCATGGCCTTGGCGGGCGTGTTCTCCATGCTCGCGCTTGCGTTCCTGGGGCTGCTCTTCTACGGGTGGGCCCGCGACTGGGACGCCAACGTTGTCTTGATTGTCACTGTTGTTGCGGACAGCGTGGCGGCGGTAGCGTTGGGTCTCTCCATCTCGCTTCTTCTGACGCACTTGTCGAGGACCAAACGGGCTAGGCGCTATTCTCAGCGTCGCCAAGTCTTCTATTCGCCGACGGCAGAGGGGGTCCGCGCCGCCAGCGAATGGCTCTCTGCTGAGTCTAGAACGGCATCTCGAGCGAATCGGGAAATGCCGACGGGTGCCTGACCTGTCGGAGTACTTCCCGTACTCGCTCGCATTAGCGCTCCTCGTCACGGTCACCGTGGTCCTGACCCTGAGTCAGGTCGTTCGGACGTACCAAGGACTTGAAGTTGAGATACACAAGGTCCCCGCGACCTACGGTCTCTACGTCATCAACTTGACGATCGCGGCAGTTGCTCTGACAGCCTACTGGAGATTGTCACCGGCGCCCTCGTGGTCTGCTGGGCCCTTATGGGCGTTCGGTCTGCCAGCGCTGACCCAGAGCCGATTCAGTCTTGGGCGGGCTATGAACGATGGGCAATGGGATACACCCGACCTGGGTAGCCTCTCCTTTGAACTCACCTTCCTCCATGAGGTGTATGCGAAGCTGTTCAGGCGCGAGATGGATGCGGCCATCAACGCGATCTACGACGACCTCTTACCTGCTGTTCGCTGTAGATACAAGACTCTGGCGGACTTGGTTGCCGCTACGCACGCGGCAGTTGAGGGGAGGTCTGAGCCCTATGATGAGAAGGAAGAGCAACACGAGTACGTCGAGGCGTTGGCGAAAGGCGAGCTGCGTCGGAGGGACCGAGGGCACCGAAGGCGCGCGCATAGGGAAGTCCTGACGGAGACGGCCCGGTACGCCTACCTCACGAGAGTGATGGTCGAAGTCTCTGGCATGGCCTACGTCCGTCGACAACTTGGGGATTGCCTGAAGGGCAGGACACCGTCGGATCCTCGCTTCGACGGTGACGAGTGGGTGGGAGGGTAACCGCTCGGCAGTGCGTCGCTCATGGCTTCGCTGAATTGGCTGTCGCGATCCAGCGATAGTGTTCGACTTCCGGAAGCACTGCCGGTCAGCGATCGAGGGTGACCCGCCGAGTTCCAAAGTCCGCGGTAGGCCAGGTACCGTATTGACCGCGGTACTTTCGGGCCAATAGGGTCCCTATGTTCGGAGCCTACTACACGTCACACCTCCGGACGAGAACGCTCGGATGCTTTGCGGGCCCAGCCGAATTCGGGCACTTGAGCTGGTACCAAGCCACCGGTGCAACCCGCCGTGCGTTGCCTGTCGTTTCTTGAGGAGGGCTCCCGTGTCCCCCGAATCCAACGTCCGACCCTGGTGATCACCGTGGCCCATCGAGTCCGCTCAATGATGATTGTCCTGAGCGCCGCACTCCTGGCCGCCATCGGCGGCGGTGCGAGCTACAGGGCGTTCTAGGTACCTCTGCCCCATAGCCGGGCGGTTCTCTCTCCGGCTAGATTCCCGCGCCTGAGCGAGGAGTGGCGATGAACCGCCGGTTGGGGCTAGTGGTCGCGTTCGTCGCGCTGGCGACTGCGGTACTGTTCGTCGGCGCTGTCTTGCTGTGCCCTCTGCAGACCCCGATCTCGGTAGACAGGCTCGCACCCGCCGGAATCCCGGCGGGTGTGCTGTTCTGGATCGGGATCTCGCTCGTAGGCTCTTCTCTGGCCGTTCGCATGTTCGACGGCGGCGTGGTCGACGTTGGGTTCGCCCCGCTGGTCGCGGCCCTGAGCCTGGGAGGCCCGGCGGCAGCTGCATGGGTAGGCATCATCGGCAGTACCCAAGCGAGGGAGATAAAAGGGCAGGTTCCCTGGTACGGAGTGATCGCCAACCACTGTGTGATCGCCGGCCCGGCCATCCTGGCTGCCGTTATCCTGCAGAGCATCCCCTTCCGGTCTCACGCGGCCGTAGACTTCGCCGCGACAGTCCTTGCCGCCGTCGTCTGCTTCTCTCTCAACACGCTGGTGTCCGCAGTGTTCACGTCGCTGCGAACCGGAGAGCGCCTCTGGACACCCCTGCGAGCCGACGCGGGTGCCTATGTCAGCCTCATCGCCCTGGCGCCCGTGGCGTGGCTGATGGCGCAGATCTACATCGTCGCCGGCTGGTGGGCTGTACTGCTCTTCGCCGTGCCGCTGTACACGACGCGCCTGGCGTACAGCCGGTTCGTGGAAGTCCGAGAGATGTTCACCGAAACCGTGCGCAGCCTGGCGGAGGCGGTTGACAAGCGCGACACGTTCACCAGCGGCCACAGTCACCGGGTCCAGTCCATCGCCATGGACATCGGGCGGGTCATGAAGGTCAGCGACAGCGACCTGGAGGCCCTGGAGTGGGGCGGCCTCCTCCATGACATCGGCAAGATCGGCGTGCCGGACTCGGTCCTGCTCAAGCAGGAGCGGCTCACGCGCGAGGAGCGGGCGATCATGAACTCGCACCCGGCCCTGGGCGCGGAGATCGTCGCTCCGGTCCTGCACCTGGCCGCGGAGCTGCCGATCATCCGCCACCACCACGAGTGGTTCAACGGATCGGGCTATCCGGACCGCATGGTGGGGGACGAGATCCCGTTGCTGGCCCGCATCCTCCACGTGGCCGACGCCTTTGAAGCGATGACGGCGGCACGCCCGTACCGCATGATTCCCCTCACGACCGAACAGGCCCTGGCTGAGCTGCGCAAGTTCGGCGGGGTCCAGTTCGATCCGGACGTGGTGGACGCCTTCTTCAAGACCAAATGGGCGCAACCTCTCTCCGATTCGGGGGGCGATGAGGTTCGTGACGTGCCGCTGATAGGCCAGAAGGCGGGGTCGCTGACCGGGCCTGGCCGGAATCCGGGCGCCGCCTAAACCGTGCCCACCCTCGGCATCTTCCTGGGGCTTGGGCTGGGCTTGCTCGCCGGCGGGCGCATAGACAACTTCGCGGACGTTCGACTCCGCTACCTGCCCGCCCTGGTTACGGCCGTGGTTGCGCGCTTTGCGCTGGACGGCTTGCTCGCCGCCGGCGACATCCCGGATGTCCTGCGGATGTGGTTCGTCCTGGTTATCTACGTGCTGCTCACCGCGATGTTCCTGACGAACCGGAGCCTGCCCGGCATGGCCGCGGCCGCGTTGGGGACCGCGGCAAACGGCATCGCCATCGTGGCCAACGGAGGCTGGATGCCGGTCTGGCAGCCCAGCCTGCGGGCCGCCGGACTGGACTCGACCGCGGTGCATTCGAGCTTCCACACGCTGCTGACCGGACCGGTGGACACCGCCTTCTTCGCCCACGGCGGACCGCTCGTCGACATCATCCCGATTCCGATCCCGATCCCGATGATCCAGTCGGTCGCCTCCTTCGGTGACCTGCTCCTGGGGGCCGGCCTGGCCTTCTTCGTCTTCGCCGCCGCGGTTCGATCCCCGGCCCTCTACCCGGCGCAGCTCGTGGAGCGCATCTCGCCGGCGAGCGCGCTTTCGTACGCGCCCACGTATCCGTCCGCGGGAGTGGTCGCGGAGGCGGAAGTGGCCGCGAAGGCGGCGGTGCGTGGGCCGCTCGGCCATCCGTACGTGCGGCTTGCCGGCAACGGCGCCTTCTCCGCCATGTGGCTGAGCCAGGTGGTCAGCTCGCTGGGGGATCGGATCCACCAGATCGCGCTGGTCTTCCTGGTGGCACGGGCCACGGACTCGTCACCGCTGGCGCTGGGCCTGGTCTTCGCCGCGATGACGGTCCCGAGCTTCCTGGTTGGTCCGGTGGCCGGGGCCCTGGTGGATCGCTGGGACCGCAAGCACGTGATGGTGGGTTCTGACCTGCTGCGGGCGGCGATCGTGGGGATCATCCCCGTGGCGTCCGGCGTGCACGTGGGCCTGGTGGTGGCGCTGGTCTTCCTGCTCGCGGCCGTCTCGTCGTTCTTCCGGCCGGCCCGGGCGGCGGCGCTGCCGCGGGTGGTTCCGGCTGAGGATCTGCTGACCGCCAACTCGGCCATGTGGGTCGCGGATACGGCCACGGACCTGGTGGGCTACGGCCTGGGCGGGCTCTTCGTGGCGTTCCTGGGCTCCTCGCTGGCGCTGGCGTTCTGGCTGGACGGGGCGAGCTACCTGGCGTCGGCGGCGCTGGTCGCGGCCATTGCGATACCGCCATTCGTTCGGAGCGGCGTGGGGGCGCGGGAAGGGGCCGGGCGGGAAGGTGCCGCGAGGGAGTCGGCCGCGGCGGGAGCGGGGGAGTCGGCCGCCGCGGGGGCGGGCGCCGCCTTGGCCCGCGAGGCCACGTCCGTGCCGGCCTCCATCCTCGCGGACCTCCTGGCCGGCTGGCGCTTCCTTCGCTCCGAGACCGTGCTCTTCGCCACCACCGTCCAGGCCGCCGTGGCCGAGTTAGGGACAGGCGCCCTGGACGCGCTCGCGCCGCTCCTCATCGCCTCTCTGGCGCTCGCCGGTACGGATGCGCCCACCGCATACGGCCTCTTCGAGATGTCGATGGGCGTGGGCCTGCTCGGCGGCGGCATCGTCCTGGGCGGCCTGGCCACGCGCATCCCCAAGGGGCCGAGCATCATCGCCGCGTTCACGGCGCTGGGCGTGGCGATGACGGCCCTGGCCGCGACCCAGAACCTGCCACTCGCCCTGATCCTGGCGCTGGCGATCGGCCTGGCGAACGTCACGTTCGTGATCCCGAGCCAGACCCTCTTCCAGCAGCGCACCCCGGACGAGATGCTCGGGCGCGTTGTCGCGATCCGCCTGGCCGTCGTCAACGGAGTCCTGGCCGTGGCCATGGTCAGCAGCGGAGCGCTCGCCCAGCTCGTTGGCTTCCGTCCCGTCATCGCCATTTGCGGGATCCTGACGGCTGCCGCCGGTCTCGCCGGGCTGTTGGTCCGCCCGATCCGCCGCGCGTAACCCCTCGAAGGGGATGGGGTCCGGTGCCTGCGGCGCGCGGCAACGGAACACGTCGGCTAAACTGCCGAACAGCGGTGCGTCCAAGTCCGCCAACACCGGCGGGCAACTCGCACCGGCCAACGACGCATTCAAGGCACCAGCGGTGCCCATCCCGGGTGGGCCGGACTCGGCGGCCGCCAGCACAGGAGTGACGCGAGGGCATGTCGGACCGCGATAAGGACACAGAAGAGGAGCTTTCGCCCAACGGGCTGGTGCCGGGCGAAGACGAGTTCGAAGAGAGCCCCGAAGAGGGTTTCGAGGGCGAAGGCGAGCCAGAAGAGTCGGACGAGGACGAGGGTCGCCCCCCGGTCGGCGCGCCATCGGGTCGCCGGTTCGGCCTTGGCCGCGGCGGGCAGACCGAGGATACCGGCCATCGGGTGACGGGATCGGTCCGCGAATCTCATGAGCGAGTCCACATCGACGATCGAGCCTCGGCCATCTACGCCCTGCTCGCCGCCGTCGTCCTGATCGGCGTCCTGGCCATTGCCCTGGCCGGGAACTACGTTCCGCAGCCGGCCGTCCCCACGGCTCCGCCGCTCGTCGTGCCGACCTTCAACGGTACTCTTCCGCCGAGTGCGGGACCGTCCGTCTCGGTCGCGCCGTCCGCGTCGCCTGTGGCAACGCCGACACCCGCCCCGACTCCGTCTCCGGTCGCGTCTCCCAGCGCGAGCTAGCCCGTCGGCACGCCCAGCCACAGGTTGAGGCCGTCGACGCTCACGACCAAGACTCCGGTAGGCCCGAGCGCGGACGTCCATTCAGTGGACGTGTCCGAGTCGACCGGGCCCTGACCTGACTGGCCGAGCGTCGTCACCGTAAGGTCGTCATCGACGGTCGCGATGGTCGGGGGACCGCCGCCGGCAGCCTGGACGACCACGACGCCACGCTGCCCGTTAGTGAGGATGCGGTCGCTGAGCAGGCTCGAGGGCGACTTGATCGAGTTCCAGGTGCGACCGTCGCCGCTGACCCAGACTTGCTGCGAAGTGACCAGGCTGGTCGCGTTCCACTGCTGCGCGATGGCTACCAGGGCGCGGTCGCTGATCCGGTTGACGGTCACGGAGACGGAGTCCGCAGGCATGGCTCCGGGCGGCTTGGTCTGCGTCCAGCTGTTGCCGTCGGCGGACCACCACAGCGAGGGAACGTACTCGGACTCACCGCAGCCGGCCTCGAAAGGATGAGCGCCCGAGATCACGTACCCGCCGGCAAAGGCGGTGGCTCCATCCACGATCACGCCGGTAGATGGCTTGGGGAGAGCGGCCCGGTGCCACGACCTGCCGTCTGCCGAGACCCACACCGCGGGCGTCACCTCGTCCTTGAGGGTCCCCGTGGCGATGTAGCCGGCGGAGCCGGCGTCCACCGTGTAGACGCGAGCCGAAGCGAAGTCGGCCGGTAGCTGGACGCGAGTCCAGGTCTGCCCGTCGGGTGAGGTCCACAGGGCCTTCACCGTGGGAGGCCCGCCGCACATTGCCGCCGGATTTCGGCCCACGGCCAGCAGCCCGGCCGGACCCTCCGCGACCTCGCTCATGTAGACCCAGGAGTTCATCACGTCCCCGGCGTCTAGGGCCTTGCCCGGCGTCCAGCGAAGTCCATCTGCCGACGCGGTTGAGACCATGGCCCATTTCTCGGCGAGCGGTTCCGTCATTGAGGAGATCGTGGAAACCGCGGTCCGGAAACCTACATAACCTCGGCTCCAGCCGAACACACTGATCTGGACGGATGATCCTTCGCCGGCGTCCGGGACCGGGGTTTGCGGGAAGACCGGGCCGGCGGCGATCCATCGGATACCGGTCCATCTGCCCGCCGGAGCCGTGCCAACGCTCGGGAGCGTCGTCGGGGTTGGATTCGAAGTCGGGCCGATTGTGAGCTGGGCCGATGCGCTCGCTGCAGGAGAGAACTCAGGTGTGGTGGTTGGCGAAGGCGAGGCCGCAGCCGCGGTGCACCCGGCTACCAGACATCCGACCGCGAGTACGGCTATCGGGCCTCTGAGCCGTCCCGCCCATGCTCGGTGGTGAGAGGCGATGGCGTCCATGGCTCGGTCCCCCGGCGAGTGGTTCTGCGCCCTCGGCTCCGACGTCGCAGCGACAGTCTACTGACGGACGGGGGCGGCGAGCGGTGATCTCGCCCAGATTCCGCCATCGGCGTCTCCGCACCACCGCTCGTCGCTCCTCTCGTCTCCACGCAGGCGTATCTTCCACGCGTGGATTCGGATACGGCCGCACGGCTCCGGGCGGAGATGGTCGAGCGCCAGCTCCGCGGCCGCGGCATTCGCGACGAGGCCGTTCTGGCGGCGATGGCCGCGGTGCCGCGCGAGCTGTTCGTTCCGAGCGATCTCTCCAGGCACGCCTACGGCGACGAGGCCCTGCCGATCGAGGTCGGACAAGCGATCAGCCAGCCGTACATCGTGGCCCAGATGACCGAGATGCTGGAGCCCCGGCCGGGGATGCGCGTCCTGGAGGTGGGGACGGGCTCCGGCTACCAGGCCGCCGTCCTGGCCGCGATCGGCTGCCGCGTAATCACCATCGAGCGCCATGCCGAACTGGCGGCCACCGCCGTGGCCAGGCTGGCGCAGCTGGACCTTCTGGATCTCGTCCGAGTCGAGGTGGGGGACGGCAGCCTGGGCCGCCCCGACGAGGCCCCGTTCGAGGCCATCGTGGTCACCGCCGCCGCGCCGGCCGTGCCCGTCGCTCTGCGGGAACAGCTGGCCGAGGGCGGCCGCCTCGTGGTCCCGGTCGGGACGCCCGAGCTGCAGGAGATGGTGCTCGTTGTCCGCCACGGAGCAGATTTCGAGGAGTCCCCGGCCGGGGCGTGCGTCTTCGTGCCACTCGTCGGCGCCGGAGGCTTCGGGGATGGTCAGGTGCGCCGGCGCCCGTTCTTCGGAAGGCTGCGGCTGTAGCTGCGCGAGGCGACGAGGCGGTCTATTGGCCCTGGGCTGGGACCTTCTGAGACTCACCCGCCGCGTTCACGGCCGTGACCCACAAACACAGAGGTCCTCCGCCCACGGAGACTTCGTCGAAGAGGTGGCCGCTCGTGATACCGGGCTCCGTTTCGAGCACCACCGATGCCTGAGCGTCGGAGGTCGCGCATGTGGCGTTTGGATCTTCGCCTATCCAGACCCGGTAGATGCGAAACCGGGTTCCCGGCGCGGAGCCGTACGTCCATGCGAGGTTGGTCTGCTTGCAGGGGACGTCGGGGAAGCTGGGATCGGGGCTCGGGCATGGAACCGTTCCGTTCTCCACCAGGGCAGTGAAATCGGTCGGCGCCGCCGGCGCCTGTGCCGTGACGGATCCCGAGGTGGGCACGGATCCCGAGGCGGGCGCGAGGGGTGGCAGCGTAGCGCTCGACGACGAGCAGCCTGCCAGCAACAGCGGCACGGCGCAGAGAAGGGCAGCTGACTTTCGAATAGACAGGCTCATCCTCACGGAACCCTCCACCACGGTCCGGAAAACGTCATTCTGGCACGCGGAACCGGTGACGGGACGGCCCGGACGAATCGACGCGCTCGGGCTCCGCCGGGCAAGTGCGGTAGTCCCACTGATCCGAGTACATGTCTCGGGCCCGCAGCGAAACTGGGCCGGCTGCGGGCGCCCCCTTGGGCTACTACGCCGCTGTCTGGCTTGACTCGCGGCTCTCGATGGATTCCCGCCTACTTCGGCGAGGCGATCCAGTCGCTACCGAGAGCTCTCTTGGACTCGCTGCCGAACGCCGAGCGGACGACGATGGTCGCCATGGCGAGAGCGACGAGGGCGATGGAGAGGGCGATCGCGACCACCACGATCGCGCCTCCGCTGGCGAGCGACCAAAGGATCAGATCGAGCGGGTTCACGGGGTCTCCCTTCGTTCTGGGCGGTCCCTTGACTCGAGACCGAGCCCGGTGCGTGCCTCTAGGGTGCGGAATCCAGCCGGTTGATCAAGCTGCGGCTTGCCCCGGCGGCGCCCTGGCTGAGGTTCTCGGCCAGTGCCGCCAGACTCTGCCCCATCTCGTTGTGCGGGCTCGACTGGAGCGCTGAGCGAACAATGGCCAGGGCTCTGGCCAGAGCTACGGTGGCCACGGCTAAGGCGAGGCCGATGGCCACGATCGCGCCAGCCCCAGCCAGCGACCATAGGATCAGGTCGAGCGGGCTCACGGGATCTCCCTTTCGCCTCGGGCGGTCGATGACGGGGCCGGGCCCGATGGGCGCCATTAGGGTAGGTACTCTTGTCGCGCGGTCAATCCCCCGTTTGGCTTGATCGCCGCAAGAATCCGCGAGGATCCGGCCTGCAGCGCGCGGTCGCGTGCCGGGCTAGGTTGAGCGCGCGCCCAGGAATCCGCCGTCGCGGTAGCAATACCACAGCTCATCCGGGGCATCGCCCGCCGCAAGGCGATCGCGTGGCTGGATCGTGACGTCGGGATAGAGTCGCTTCACCCGGTTCCTGGCCTGCTCCAGGAATGTCCTCCAGCCCCAGGCCACCTGCTGCAGCTCCGCGACTACCCTCCGTACATCAGCCTCGAACTGCGCGTCATCCCTTGGATAGCAGCGCAACACGAACTTCCGGTCAGAACTGATCAGCCTGAGCCCGGCGCGGGCCCCGCGATCACTTTCCAGGCCCCAGACCCACGTGCGAGCATACGGTTGCACCGCTCTGCTACCGGCCATCGGCGTCCTCCTCTGGACTTCATTCCTCCATGAAGCCACTCGTGCTTGCGCCGGCAACTCTGGGCCTGGAGCGTCCTCGCGTCATGACGCTCCGTAATACGGGGCTTCCGCGGCCGCGGCCGGCAGGAGAAGCCGATCCGGCGTCGGGTTGGGCGACTCTCAGCGCGTGGAGGATTCGTCCCGATCCGGCTCGTCGTCCCATCCCCGATTCGAGAACGTGGGGATGAATCGATAGCCCTTGCCGGGGACGGTGGCTATGAAGCGCGGATGTCGATAGCCGTTCTGCAGCTTGATGCGCAGGCTCCGGATGTGGCGATCCACGATGTTGCTTTCGGCCACGAAGTCGGTGCCCCAGATGGCGTCGAGGATCTCGTCTCTGTTGACGACCCGCCCGCACCGACTGGCGAGCAGATACAAGAGGCTCTGCTCGATGCCGCTCAGGTGCACGACCGACTGGCCCGCCCGCACCTGGCGGTTGAGAATGTCGATCTCGATCTCGCCGAGACTGATCGTGGGCACGATCGGTCGATCGGCGCCTGTCGCCCGCCGTGTGATTACGATCGAGCGCGCCAGCAGCTCTTCGGGCGAGAAGGGCACGGTCAGAATGTCGTCGACCCCGAGGTCGAAAGCCTTGAGCTTCGTTTGCAGGTCGCCGCGCTGAGTCAGGCCCAGGACCGGCGTCACGCTCCGCGTCAGCGTGTTCGACGCGCCGAGCAGCTGGAGCAAGGCGGTGCTGTCGTCGTGGTCCATGTCGACAACGGTGATGTGGGGCTGCCACTCGGCCAGGATGGCCTCTGCTTCTGAGAGGTTGCGCGCGGCCCGAACGACGAACAGTCCGTGATTGAGCGTCAGCTCGATCAGGTCCACGACGAGCCGACGATCGTGGAGCACCAGGGCGCGGTGAGCTTCCACCGGCAGTGCTTTCGCCAGATCTTCCGTCACGACTCACCCTCGCAGCAAACGACCGCATTATCTCAGCAGTTCGCAAGATCCTGAGGGGAGCCGATGGCGCCACGCCGGACCGGCGGCGCGCTCACCTGGGGAAACCAGGAGCTTTCAGGCCAGAAGCGAGAGAATAGGCTCATGCCACTGATCGGAGAATACGAGCCCGGTACGTCCACCTGGTCCCGCCAGCAGGTCGAGCTATACGAGGCGACCAACGGCGAGAAGGCCGGCGACCTCCGCGGCCGACCCGTGATCGTGCTGACTTCGGTTGGGGCGAAGACGGGCAAGCTCCGCAAGATCGCCCTCATGCGCGTCGAACACGAGGGCGTCTACGCGGTCGTCGCCTCACTCGGCGGCGCCCCGAAGCATCCGGTCTGGTACTACAACCTCAAGAAGAACCCGCACGTCGAGCTGCAGGACGGCGCGATCAAGCGCGACTACCTGGCCCGCGAGGTCACGGGCGACGAGAAGGCCCTGTGGTGGGAGCGTGCGGTAGAAACCTGGCCCGACTACGCGAACTACCAGAAGAAGACCGATCGCCAGATCCCGGTCTTCGTGCTCGACCCGATGGAGTAGCGGATCCCCTACGCGGAGGGGTCGACCACCCGGCCCAGGAATAGGATCGCGCCGGTCCTGGTGTCCCGCAGGGCAAAGAGGAAGGGCCGATCGACGTGCAGCGTCACCTGAAGTCGACCCACGGACCCCTTCTCCGCCGCCCGGCCGGCTCAGGTTGCCTGTGCGGCAGCGCCCACCAGTCATACGGTCCAGGCGACCTGCCGGATCGGTTCTCTCAGCGGCGGGGCTGCGGCTGGGTGGCAGGCGAACCAGCCAGCCTCACTCGATGGGGCTGCCTACGCCTCCGGTGCAGGGACCGCCCTGCTCGCCGCCCTGCCCGCCCCCGGCGAATTGGTGGATGAAGTCGGAGAGGCGGGAGTCCGAAGCCTGGTCGACGCGGAGCTGATAGCCCCACGCACTCGCCACGATCGGCGAAGGCAGGCCGACGTAGGGGCTCAGGATCAGGTACCGCTCGGTCCCAACGTAGCTGGAGGTGACCAGGCGCTGGAGGGCTCCGACCTGGTCGGCCGAGAGGGTGGGCAGGTAAGTGATCCACACCGCCCCATGCTCGAGTGAATGGACCGCGTTCTCATTCTGCACCGGCTGGGCGTAGACGCCGCAGTTCAGCTGGGTCGGGTTGTGGGCGCCGCCGGCCGGCGGGACATGGTCGTAGGTGACGGTTGTCGTGACGTGGGAATGGTCGGTCTCGGCGAACGATTGGGTGCCGGGCGGCAGCGAGCCCGAGCCGCCGGTCGCGAAGGCGCCCGTGACGGCGAAGATCGTGGCCACGGCAACGACGGACAGAACCGTAGCGAGACCGGCGACGATCAGCCAGAAGCGTCGATCGCGTTCGGTCGTCTGCGGCTTCGTTGCCGGTCGAGGGCTCAGCCTCCGGCTGTTCCGGGCGTGCTTGGCCATGTGCCCTTGCTCCGATGCGTCGCTCTCCACTACGAGGCGACCCGGCCTGGGGAGTCTCGACCTGGGCAGCCGGCCCGACCCGATGAAGAAGCTGCGTGAGTCTAGTTGAAGAGTCGTTGGCACTCCCCGAATCGGCAGGCTCGTCTCGGAGCGTGCCGCAGCTCGGAACGCGCCGCTCTGTCGACCTGGGCCAGTTGATCGGCCGGTGGCTCGGACGCGGCCCGCGGCTCGCAGAGCGCAATCGGCTTCGCGAAATCACGGGCACTTCTGCCCCGAGTGTGATCCTCACGCTCTCAACCCTGATCATCCTTGGACGTACGAGAGACCCATGAACCGCATCTTCGCCCTGATCGGCGCCGCGAGCGTTCGCTTCCGATACTTGATCGTCCTCGCTTGGATCGTCATCACCGTCGTAACGGTTCGGTCCCTGCCAACGCTGGGCAGCGTCGCCAAGAACACGACGAGCGGGTTCCTTCCGGCCAATGTGGCGAGCATCAAGGCTTCGAACATGGCGTCGCCCTTCGTCGACGTCAACCTCGCCACAGCCAACCTGGTGGCGGTCCGAGACGGCGGCCTGACCGCCGCGGACAACGCCGCCATAGACGGCCTCGAAACGACGATCAAGGGGATCGATACGGTCAAGGTCGTGGCGGACCTCGGCATATCCGGCGACGGTGCGGCCAGGCAGGTTCTCGTGGAGGCGGCGGTCGTTTCGTTCACCGACGTCAGCGGAGCCCAAACACTGGTTGACACCATCCGAAGAGCCGCTGCCACGGCTGCGCCGGTAGGGCTCCAGGTTCATCTCGCCGGTGAGATCCCCGACCTCGTAGACAACGCCAAGGCGTCCGGATCCTCACAGGATCGAACCCAGATCTTCTCGCTGCTCTTCATACTCGCCTTGCTCGTGCTCGCGTACCGGGCTCTGCTCGCACCTTTCCTGACTCTCATTCCGGCCGTGATCGTCCTCACCGTCTCCGGACCGGTCATCGCCCAGGCGGCCAGCGCGGGAATCCAGGTTTCCTCGATCACCCAGTTCATGCTCATCGTCCTGATCCTGGGCGCCGGGACGGACTACGGGGTCTTCCTGGTGTTCCGTGTCCGCGAAGAACTGCGCGGCGGCCTCTCCGGAGCGGACGCCGTCAAGCGCGCCGTGACGCGGGTCGGCGAGTCGATCACCTTCTCCGCGTTTACCGTGATCGCCGCCCTGTCCAGCGTGGCCCTGGCCGAGTTCGGGCTGTACCAGAGCATGGGTCCCGCGCTTGCCATCGGCATCGCCATCATGCTGGCCGCGGGCCTGACGCTTCTGCCGGCCCTGCTGGCCATCTTCGGTCGGGCGGTCTTCTGGCCGAGTGACATCCGCCACAAGGAAGTGGAACGAGCCGGGTTCTGGGACCGCGTCGGTGTCATCGTCACCCGGCGTCCGGCCGCAACCCTGCTCTTCGGGGCAATCCTGTTCGGCGGAATGGCAGTGACGCTGCTTACAACCGGCGTCGCCGGCTTCGGCGACTCGAGTAGCACCACCGCCGGCTCCGATTCCGCGGCCGGGGCCGCCGCCATAGACGCCCACTTCCCATCCTCCAAGATCGTCCGGACGCTGGTACTGCTCCAGTTCGGTCGCCCGGTGTGGCAGGACGCGACGCCACTGGCGACGGCCCAGACCGGACTCTCGGCGCTGCCCGAGTTCAAGAGCGTCGTCGGGCCCCTCAACCCGAACGGCATCCCTCTCACGCCCGACCAGCTGACTCAGCTCCACGCGACTCTCGGCGCCCCGCGTCAGCTGCCGCCCGTGCCGGCCACTTCGGCGGTGCCCGTCGAGCTGTACAACGCCTACCGGGCCGAAGGACAGCTCATCAGCCCGGACGGCCTCACGGTCGAGTACTCGGCCGAGGTCGGAAGCGGAGATCTGTCCAGCCCGGCCGCGCTGGACGCCGTCCCCGGCCTGCGTGCCGAGGTAAACCGGGTGGGTGCCGCTGCCGGCGCAACCTCAATCGGGTTGCTCGGAAACGTCGAGTTCTCGTACGACATCCGCCAGATCTCGGCGTCGGACCTGGAGCGGATCATCCCGATCGTGGCGATCCTGATCGCGATCTTGCTCGCCGCGGTCATGCGGAGCATGGTTGCGCCCCTGTATCTCGTGGCGAGCGTGGTCATCTCCTATCTGGGTGCGCTCGGCCTGACCGGGATCATCTTCGTGCGGCTCGGGGGCCAGGCCGGTCTCAACTTCGTCCTGCCCTTCTTGATGTTCGTCTTCCTGATGGCGCTGGGCTCCGACTACAACATCCTGGTCATGAGTCGCATCCGAGAGGAGGCTCATCACCTGCCCTTGCGCGACGCGGTGGCCAAAGCCATCGGCAAGACGGGCAGCACGGTCACGACCGCGGGCGTGATCCTCGGCGGAAGCTTCGGGGTTCTCGCCATCTCGGTCGGCGGCACGGCCGGCGCCTCCCAGATCCAGCAGATCGGGTACGGCATCGCGGCCGGCGTGCTGATGGACACGTTCTTCGTTCGCTCGCTGCTCGTGCCGTCGGTGGTCGTGCTGCTCGGCCGCTGGAACTGGTGGCCGACCAAACTCGGGGTCGACGCGCCTGCCTCGGGCCCGCGCGTCGATGACCCCCACGCTATCCCGCTCGACGGCCCGGCCTTGTAGGGCTCAGGCCGCCAGACCGGCCGCCAGGGTGAGGGCGCTCCGGGCCCGGTTCAGGATGTAGAGGTGATAGCCGGGCGCTCCGGAAGCGAGCAGGTCGCGGATCTGGGCGAGCGCCCAATCGATGCCCAGGGCTTCGACGATCTCGGGCTGGTCGCCGGCCGCCTCGACTCGCCTGATCAGCCGGTCCGGCAGCGAGGCGCCACACAGGTTCGTGATCCGTGTGACCTGCCTGAGCGAGAGCATGGGCATGATGCCCGGGACGATGGGCACGCCGATGCCGGCCGCCCGGCATCGATCCACGAAGCGGTAGTAGGCCACGTTGTCGAAGAAGAGCTGCGTGGTGATGAAGGATGCCCCGGCATCGACCTTGCGCTTCAGGTTGGCGAGATCGGCTTCGAACGTGGGCGCCTCGAGGTGTTTCTCGGGATACCCGGCCACGCCGAGGCATAGATCGGGATGGAGCTCCTTCAGCAGTGCTACGACGTCGCAGCCGAAGCGGAGGTCGTCCTTGAACGCCGTGGCCGCGAGCAAGCCGCTGGGGAGATCGCCACGCAGGGCCATGATGTTGCGGATGCCCCTCGCGTAGTGCGCCTGTGCGGTGGCCGCAAGCTCCGCTCGGGTGTGGTTGACCGCGGTCAGGTGAGGCATGACCGTGAAGCCGAAGTCGTCCTTGAGCAAGGAAGACACCTGGGCGGTGCGTTCCCGCGTGCTGCCCCCCGCACCGTAGGTCACCGACACGAAGTCCGGCGCTATCCGACGCAGCGCCGCGGCGGTCTCCCGCAACGCCTCGACGCCGGCCTCGTCCTTGGGCGGGAAGAACTCCAGCGAGCGCAGGGGACGCTGCTGGGCGAATAGCTCGGAGATCGGCCTGTCGGGCTGCATGGGCGTATCAGCGGACACCCAGGAAGAGCTCTCGGACGTGTTCCCGATTCAAGTACCAGATCAGGCTCAACTCCAGGACGACGCCGATGAGGTCTGCAGCGGTGAGGCCCCATATGGCCGCCGACAGGAGATTGAGGCTCATCAATGCCCCACACAGGACGATGGCAGCCGACCACGCCGAAGGTCGCAGGGACCACAGCCGAGAGGCAACCAGGAAGCCGGTTGTCGCCGTGAGAAGGTAGGCCGTCCCCAGGGCCACTTCCACGACGCCCCAGCCCGGATTGGCATTGGAGAAGTCGTCGTTGGCCCAGTAAGCCGCTTCCAGGGCCACCAGGAGCCCGGCCACAGCGATGACGACCTCGAAGATGGCCAGGAGCGTGATCCCGGTGGGCCGGACGCGCGCGGCGACCGGCGGAGCGATCTGCGGACCGACCTGCGGAGCGACCAACGTGAACCCTCCGTTCCAACACGGTTCGAGCGTTCAGCAGGACGCATCCCGCCGGCGCGTGACGACGCCGCCAGATCCTAGCATTCTCCGGAGGCCGAACTTCCGCGGGCGGTCACCCGAGCAACTGTGATGTCCTCAGGATGTGCGTGCGTCTCGGCGAAGCCACCAGATGGCGCCCACGCTGACCGAAACCAGGACGAGCTGCATGATCATCATGAGGCTGTCGAGATCGACACCCTGGTCGTTGGGGTCGGGCGAGATCGCCCAGGGCGCCGTCGCTCCCATGGCCATGTGGAAGTTCAGACTCATGAAGGTGCCGATCAGCGCGGCGGCAGCGACGAAGCCCAGCACGGCGTAGCGGCTCTTCAGTCCGAGGACCGGCCACCTGACGAGGGCGACGAGCGACGTCGTCAGCAGGACCGCACCCACCGACAGTTCGCCGGCCATCACGAGGTATCCGAACAGCGTCCCGTTCGGGATGGCGACGCTGTCTATGAACGACTTGTACAGGCCGGATTGATCCTTCGTCATGTCGGCCAGCGTCCCGGCCAGGCTGCTCGCGAAGTTGCCGCTGAGCGCCTTGGACAGGCCCGACATGACCCATTCGTAGCCGACGAAGAACTGGAGTCCGAAGAAGCCCGCCGCCAGGACCCTGGTGTCTACGGCGGGCGAAGTGGTGGCGGGGCGAACTGCGACCTGCATCTGGTTGTCCCTCCAGCGATCCGGTCCTTGGGTTGGGTTCGTTGCGCCGCGGAGGCGTCCTAGTAGGCCGTGCTACCCACAAGTCGTCGCCGCAGCGGGCACGGCGACCGTAGAGTGGGCGCCATCTCACGGAAGTAACGGGCGGCGAGTCGACGCTGCAGCCGTATTGCGGTTGCGGAGGCTAGGACTGGCAGGGGGCGGGGACCACCCCCGGCCTGTCGAAGTAGAGGCTCTCACGACCGAAGAGGTAGACCGAGAGGCCGGCCACGCGGTCGATGTCCAGACGGCTGATCCACGTGCCCCCGGTGGTCGATGTGTCGGGGTGAACGCTGTACGGCGGCCCCAGGACGCACTCGGTCGGCGCGTCGACTCGCCTGAAGGCAGTCACGAAGTTGCGGGCGTTCTTCATTGGAAAGTCGGTGGCGATGGTCGTCCCGGCGAGCGTGAGCAAGTCCGGCAGCTGGGGGACGACCTCGGGCGTGACGACCTTGCGAGCAAGGGCGACGAGGACGTCCTGCTGGCGGCTCGCGCGGGCGTAGTCGCTGCTGCTCATGCGAGACCGGGCGTACTTGAGGGCGAGGTGGCCGTCCATGTGGATCAGCCCGGTCGGCACGAAGGTGCCCGTGAAGGCGTCGTTGACCGCGGTCGTGACGTTGACATCGACGCCGCCCATCGCCTGGACCATCTTGACGAACCCTTCGAGGTCCACCGCGGCGTAGTAGTCGATTGGCAGCCCCACCAGGAACCCAATCTCCTTGGTGAGGGTTTCGACGCCCGAGTCGGGCGAGCCGAAGCTCGGCGAAGAGGCCGCCTCCATCAGCTCATTCAGCTTGAAGCCTCCCGTGACCGCGCCGCCGTAGTAGAGATCGAAACTCCCGGTGTCGCGGGGCACGCTGATGAGGGTTGCCTGGTTGGTGCGAACGTCCAGGGTGGCCAGGATCATGGAGTCGGTCAGGGTGTGAGAGCGGCCCGTCATGAGGTCAACGCCGATCAGCAGGAAGGTGATCCGGTCAGGGTTGGACGGGTACGTGGGCGCCGGCGTGGCAGTGGACCAGGCGAAGGCCCACGGCGGCAGAGACGAAAATGCCTCAGGCGTCGCCGTAGGAGTCGCGGACTGGCTGGGTGCGGCTGAGGTGGCGGAAGGAGATCCGCCCGCCAGGGAGCTGTCGCTCAGCATGTTGTTGCTGTTGATCGCGACACCGGTCCGATAGACAGACCAGGCTCCCGCGATCGCGACGACATGGGTGGCCGTGATGGCGATCACCAGCGTCGCCACTATGGCCCGCTCGAGCCTGGGCCAGCGGCGCCGGCCGGGTGCCGTAAGGAACGCTTGGCCGACCGCGAGGACCCGCAAGACGGCCAGGAGGGCCACGATCGCGATCAGCGGCGCGACGAAGGTCTCGTCGAGGAGGCTGAGCCCGAACCAGGCCAGACCCTGGCTGAGCTGGACGGCGATCCAGCCCAGGCCGAGCGCTGATGGCACCAGGAAGAGCAGCGCCCAGCGGCCGCGACCCATGGCCAGCTGACCGAGCCCGGGCAGCAGGCAGGACAGGATCGACGCGGCGAGAGGCGACTCGATGCGGCCGAGGCGTCCGATGCGTCCGATGCGGCCGAGGCTGCGGAGGCGTCCGAAACGATGGGTGTTAGGCGCGGGCCGATCCGGTTCGCCGGCACCCGAGAGAGCGGAGGCTCGATCAGTGTTCGTGGCAGTTACCCAGGTCCGCGGGTGAAGGTGGGGTCCAGATCAGGTATCGGACGGACCCCCTATCCTGCCCGTGACATAGTGGCAGACTCTGGCAAGCCGACACGAGCGGACGACCCAGATTTGGCCGAAGATCGGGGGCTGTCAGGGGTCGGTTTCGCCAACCTGGGCGGGGCGTGGGGGAGCGGAGAGAGGGCTCGGGTCCCACCGCCCACGCCATCTTCGAGGTCACGGGCTTCTTCGTGCCGTAGCGGGAAGGCGGGTCAGCTCCTCAACCATCGAAGGGCGGCAACGCATCCCAGAAGTCCTGGACTTGTTGCGTGAAGGCGGCCAGGTCCCGTGTCGGGTCGTGGAGGAAGGTCTGCAGGAACCCCTGCATGCCGCCGGCGCCGGGGAAGTCGGGCCGTGTGTCGCCATCGAATGCCTGGGTGAGGTGGTGGGCACCACCCACCAGCTCCAGGGCCTTCTTGCTCAGCCGATCCAGTTGGGCGGTGTCGATGTCGCGAGCCGTCGGGATGAAGCCCGGCCTCTGCCCGTGCATGAGGAGCTGGGTCGAGCCCCTCGCCCAGAAGTCCAGATAGGCCTTCGCATTGGCTCGGTTCGCCTGCAGAGTCGGCGACTTCGAGGGCATGACCCAGAGGTCGATGGGAGCTTCAACCACCCTCTCCGCGTCCCACTGGTTGCCGAAGTAGGGGAACTCGAAGAAGTCGATGTCGTCGACGATGGCCGTGTCGAGGCCGCCGAATTCCCCGGTCAAAGAGAGGCTGGAGTAGAACATGCCGGCCGTGCCACCTTCCATGGTGCCGGCGGCGTCCAGCCAGGTCTGGTTGGGTATCGCGCCAATAGCGCCGCGTTGGTTGTAGTACGGGATCAGCTTGCGCCAGGCCTCGAAGACGGCGATCACCCGCTGGTCGGTCCACTTCTCCTTGCCGGTCAGCAGGCCGATGTGAAAGTCGTAGCCATTCAGTCGCAGGTTCAACATGTCGAAGGTGCCCATGGGCGGCCAGCCGTCCCGGGCGCCCATGGCGATCGGTGTCGACAGAATGTCGTTGTCGGATTGCATCCGTCCGCACAGGGCGAGCAGCTCGGTCCAGGTGGTCGGCACCTCGTAGCCCTTCGATGCCCAGAGGCTCTTTCGATAGAAGAAGACCCACGGAGAGGAGTCGAACGGGATGCCGTAGACGTGGCCGTCGGGGCCGGTGACCGCCTCCGCCACGCACGCGCTGAAGTTGTCCTTCACTCCTTCCCAGACGTCGTCGAGCGGGGCGAGCAATCCCGCTGGGCCATAGAGCCTCAGCCGGTAGCCGTGGAAGTAGGTGGACGTGCTGACGTCGTCCGGCTCGGAAGACAGGTACTGCCGGGGGTCGTACGCGGGTTTGTCGTTCGCGGTGACAGCCAGCCCCGTCTTGGCGGCGAAGGCAGTATCTACGTCATGCAGGCCGGCCGCGATGTCCAGCGAGTGAGTGCCGAGGACGTCGATCTGATCGCCGACGCGCAGCTGACCGGTGAGACCAGGGACGAGACTCGGGATCACGAGTGGCGGAGGGGTGAGCGTCGATGTGTTCTCACCGCAGGCCGCGAGAACCGCCGGCAGCGCGGCCAGCGCTGCCGGACCAACGGCCAACCCGGCGGCGCCCAGCACGCCCCGTCTCAGGATCTCGCGCCTCGAGAGCAGACCACAGGCAGAGCCCGGCGCTTGATCCGGCTGAGCCACTCCTAACCCCCTTCGCAACTATCCCTGGACCTGCCAGGAGTGCATCGTAGCCAGGAAGACCTCGGTGCGTCCGGCGAACACGTCGAGATCAACCGCGATCCCTCCGAGGGTTGGCCGGGGCGAGGACCGGAACCTCTGGGGCCAACGAGCCAGTGACGGACGCGACCGTTCGAGGCCCGGCAAAGCCTCGACCGCTATGGCTGTCGCCTCGAGGGGGTGGCCAACCGAACGACGCTCCACGAGGCCGCGGGCAGGATCGCCTCCAGCGAGTCGCCTTCGAGCGCAACCTCGGAGAGCGTTCGTGGGATTACGCGATCGGGGTGCTCGCGCGTGTTCGTCTCCCACGGGTCACCCCCACCGATGACGAGCGCCTCCGCGACCCGCGCGTCCGGCCAGGATCCCAGGCGGACGCTCGTCCGCGCCACCTCCGAGGCACTGCGGTTGACCAGGAACAGCACGAGCTGGCCGCCTTCCTCGTCGAGGGTTGCGGCCACGTCGATCGCGGAGACGCGGCCGTACTTCCCGGTATCCATCTCCGGCGCCTCGATGGTCGCTCGGAGGGCCGTTCCCCGGGCATGGCGCGCGGCCAGCTGGAACGGGTGGTAGGTCGACTGGCGCCACACCCCGTCCGCCTCCGCGCGGATCGGAGCACCGGCGTTGACGAGCAGCGACTGGCAGGCGCATGTGACTCGGTCGGCGTGGTTGAGCAACGAGACGATGAGGGCTCCCGTCACGACGGCGTCGCCGGCCGTGTAGACGGACTCGCCGATCCGCCTCTCGACCGGCCAATCCTCGGGAGTGGATGGGTTCGGGTCGCGGCCGCGCCAGATGCCCCATTCGTCGACCGATACCGCGAGTTTGCGGCCTACGCCACGCTTCTCCGCCGCCGCGTCCGCGGCCGCGATCGCCCGCTCGATCTCCCCGTCGAGGTCTACACCGGAGGCGAGGAACGTCTGGATGTCGCGCTCGAGCTCCTCGACGTAGATGTGGACCGCGACGTAGTCGGCGAACTCGGCGGTCTCCTCGAGCACGATCCGGTCCCAGTCGACCGAGCTCGGGAGCCACGGCGCCGTCTGACCAGCGACGACCAGCTCCAGCTTCGGGTCGAACTGGCGGAACCCGCGGGCCGTTTCGGCCGCGAGCCGGCCATACTCGAGCGCGGTCTTGTGGCCGAGCTGCCAGGGGCCGTCGGGCTCATTCCCCAGGCACCACATCCGCACGCCGAACGGGCTCGCGGCGCCGTGCGCGATCCGCTGGTCCGAAAGCGTCGTACCGCCGGGATGGTTCGAGTACTCGAGCAGGTCGAGCGCCTCCGCGATGCCGCGCGTGCCCAGGTTGACCGCCAGCATGGGCTCGACGCCCAGCTTCCGGCTCCAGTCGACGAACTCGTGGAGGCCGAAGCTGTTCGGGTCGGTCTGGTGCCAGGCGAGGTTGAGCCGGCTCGGTCGGGCCTCTCGTGGCCCCACGCCGTCTTCCCAGCGGTAGCCGGAGACGAAGTTGCCGCCCGGGTACCGGACGGTGGTCACGCCGAGATCGCGGATGAGCGTCGCGACGTCCTCGCGGAACCCGCTCGAGTCCGAGAGCGGGCTACCGGGCGCGTAGATGCCTCCGTACACGCACCGGCCGAGATGCTCGACGAACGAGCCGAAAAGCCGCCGGTCGATCCTACCGATCGCCTGGTCGCGATCGACCGCCACCGTTACCTGGATCAATGCTCACCTTGCTGGGCGTAGTGAATGTCGCCAGGCTGCCAGGCCAGGCGGAGATGCGGGTAGAAACCAGCAGGCCCTGGAGCTGCTCCGATGGACGGCAACTACCCGATGGGCGGCTGGCCGAGCTGCGCGAGCAGGTTGTTGACGGCGTTGCGAGCCATCGTCCGCGGGAGGACGCCCTTGACGCCGCCCGACTCGATGCTCATGTCGGTTGGAATCAGGAAGAGGGCACAGAGCCGCGCCACGAGTGTGGCATGGATCCAGGCTTCCAGGTGAACCGATGGACCGTTCTGACGGATCGTGAGCGGCATGGCACCGGTTACGATTCCGTTCCCGCGCTGGTAGGCGCGGGAGCCGTCCGGCCCAACGCCGCGGAAGCCGTAGTGATTGGACTGCGCCCACGCATCAACGATCGGCGCGACGTCGAATCCAACCTGGAAGTCACGGACGGTCCTTGTCGCCACCTGCTCTCCTCCTCCTATGCCGACGGCCGAGCGACACGACGAAGCTCGGCGTTGGCGGGACGCAGCCGGCGGACCGAGTATAGGCCCGCCAGACGGCGGCCCGCCGGGCGCTCCGCCGGGCGCCGCTGAGCGGGGATGGCCGAGTGCCGCGTCCGGCCGGGCGAGTCCCACGCCGCAACGGCGGATCCGCGTGAGCCGGGCATTTCCGGACTGCTAGGATTCGAGGCAGCCATCTTCTGGCGGGTACGGTCGCCTTCAAGCCCGGATCGGTGAAGCTCCTCACGCCGTCCACTCGCAGCCGGGGTCGCCGGCACAGGGAAGGCGAGGGGCGTGGACGGCAGGCGCACTGATTCAAGGCCTACATCAGATTGGAAGGGAGCCGCTTCGTTGACCGACGTACGAGCGTGTTTGGGCTGCGGCACCCGGTCACCGAATGGTGCGCAGTTCTGTCCCGCCTGCGGTCTGATGCTGGTGCCGGCCGGGCAGGCCGCCGCACTGCCGGGGCGGATTCCCGCGCCATATCCGCCGTCGGGCGTCCCGGGCGCGCCGCAGGTCGGCGGTGCCGGGTCGTATAGCTCCCCGCCGGCCGGCGGCAACGCCATCGGCGGATCCGGGGCGATGGCTGCCCGGCCCGCCGGCGTCGCCTTCCTGGTGATCGTCGAGATCGTCGTCGCGGTGATCGGGTTGTACGTGGCGCTTGACTATGCCTACTGGGCCAACTGGCGTTTCTCATATGACGAGTCGTTCTGGGGCCTCGTGGACGGCGCCATCGCCCTGGCCTACGCCTCCGCCTCGCTGACCGGCTTCTCCATCATCAGGGGACTCTGGTCCATGCGAGCCTGGACGTGGCCGGTGGCGGTTCGCGTGAGCTTCTCGCTGATCGGTCTCGGGCTCCTGGCGGTGGTCCTGTGGGGCCTCGACCCCTTTGCCCTGCTCGGGATCGTCGTGCAATTGGGCGTGCTTTCATACCTGAACCTGGGCCAGGTCCGAGGGCTCTTTGGTCGCGGGCCGGCGGCGTTCATGCAGAGCGCAGGCTGATCCGGGGTTGACCGGATGCGGGCAACCTCTCTCGGCTTGACGTGGCCTGAGGGCGCCGGTCTCAGCTGCCGCTATGGCGTCGACAGGATGCGGGTCCAGGTAGCGCCGCCATCCGTCGTGGCCCAGAGGGCGGCGACGGTGTCATACGTGTCCGTCGCTGCCCAGCCATCGGACGCGCTCAGGAAGTCGAAGTCCTTGATGTCGCCGGTCAGGCCGGCGTAGGTGACCTGCGTCCAGGTCAAGCCGCCATCGCTTGTGCCGAACCACGGGTCCGGCTTGTTGCCTTGCTTGATGGGAGCGGTCAGCCAGTGGTCTTCGTCACGGACGGCCATCGGCATACCGAAGGGCAGGCCGTAATCCCTGGTCGTCGTATCGTCAGCGGAGGGCGTCCCCGCGACGCTCCAGGTCTGGCCCGCGTCTCTGCTTTCTACGATCGCGTTGACGCTCGTTCCGTCGTCCTTCACCCAGTAAACGAAGGCGCGAAGGGTTCCATCGGAACGGCGCTCCAGCAGCATCGGGATCTGGTATTTGGACCCCTGGGCCTCGGCTGGCAGCGTCCCGGCCGTCCAGGTCTGCCCTCCGTCCAGAGTCACGTACAGCCCAGGCGAGTCGTAGGAATACCCGAGCAGGTTGTCCGCGAACGTGACGCCGCTCATGCAGGGGATTGCCTTGGGCGCGGACCAGGTCACGCCGCCGTCTGAGGTGGAGAACTGCTTGCAGACCCAATCTGAATACGTGGCGCCCGCTGCCGCGTCCGAGCCGGAGCCGGCCGCGCGGAACTCGAACGCCTCGCCATTCAGTGAGTCTCGGAATTGGACGGTATCCCCGAAGAAGCCCGAACTCGGCACCGAGTCAGAGGGGATGGTCGAGGTCTGCCACGTAAGGCCACCATCGGACGTCCGCCACAGGGTGGCCCTCTGCGTGGGACTTCCTTGGGGCCCGTAGGTGGTCGTCCAGCCGTGCCTCGTGTCGACGAACTGGACCCTGCCCGTTCCCATGTCCGTCAGCGGAAGCGGCACCGGCCGCGGCTCCGACCAGGTCTTGCCGCCATCCTCCGTCCACCTCAGATACGAAGAGGCGTGGCCCGTGTCATCGGCGTCCAGGGCGCTGATCTCCACCCAGCCGGTGTTCGAGTCGAAGCGACCCATGGCCACGATCGCCGGATTGCGCGAGACGGGATCCAGGAGGATCCGCGTCGGTGTCACGTGCCCCGCGGGCGCCGATTGCAGTCCGCCCCGCAGTTCCAGCAGGCCCACGGTGGTCGCGACCGCGAGGACCACGGACAAGGCGACGAGCGCAGCTTTCATGGGTCGAACAAACAGCCGGCTTCCGGGAAGCCCGATCCGATCCCGGAACAGGCGGTCAGGCAGCCGTTCGGTCGCCAGCTCCAGAGCCGGAGGGACGGCCGGTCGAGCGGCCTGGTGGAAGAAGAGCCGCAGCTGGGCCTCCAGGTCCCGTTCGAGCCCGGGCTCGAGGTCGCGGTCGAAGCCAGTCATGTCGCTTCTCATCGAGCCACCTCTGGGTCTTGGTCCAGGCCCCGCCTGAGCTCAGTGAAGGCGTAGTGAAGGCGCGACTTGACCGTCCCGACCGGGATTCCGAGCCGCTCGCCGATGTCTTCGTTGGTGAGGTCGAGCATGTAGCGCAGGACGACGACTTCGCGGTGCTCGCCTGAGAGCTGGGCGATGGCTCGACCGATGGCCACGCGATCCAGGGCAGTGCGGAACGGGTCGCCAGGCTGGGGCTCCTCGGCTGCGCCGTCGAGTGGCACGAACCTGACCAGGCGCCGGCGACGCCGCTGGTCGCGGCAGACGTTGGCCACGATCCGCTGGAGCCACGGCCCGAACTGGCTGTGGTCCCGGAGTCTCGGGTAGGCCCGCCAGGCTCGCAGAACCGCTTCCTGGGCCGCGTCTTCGGCAGCGCTGGCATCGCAGAGCATGTAACCCGCCAGGCGGTAGGCACCTGCGAGCTCCGGCCTCAGCAGACGGTCGAAGGAGTCGCGCTCGGTCTCGAGCCGCTCGATGGGTTCGTCGATCTCCATCGTCCCTTCCGCCGCAGGCTCGCTGTCCAAAGCGTGGACCCCTCTCTCCATGCTAGACGAGCGACCGCACAGAAGGGTTCACCGCCGAATCGGATGGCGCCCTAGCTGAAGTTGGCGACCATGTCGACTAGCGAGGCACGAGCCGGAGTGTTGATCTGGCCGCCTCGGGCGACACCACCGATACCAGGGTTGTGGAGTTCGTATCGACGAGGGCAGTATTCCACTGTGCGCACGATCGTCCTGGTTGAAGGTGCGACCGACGAGCTCGCTCTGACGCTGGCCGCCCGGCGATCGGGACGCGATCTCGAGGCCGAAGGCGTGTCCGTCGTTCCGCTCAATGGCGTCCACGCGATCAGCCGGTTCTTGCTGCGGCTGGCCGCCGAGGAACCGCTAGCGAATCTGGCCGGACTCTATGACGTGGGCGAAGAGGAGGTCATCCGAGCAGCGCTGGAGCGGGCTGGGTACGGTCCAAGCCTTGATCACAGCGGGTTGGAAAGGGCGGGATTCTTTGCCTGCAGCGCCGACCTGGAGGACGAGCTGGTTCGGGCCGCCGGGGTGACCGTCGTTTCAAGGCTGATCGAGCTGGAGGGCGACGCCCAGCCGTGGGACACGTTCCGCAAGCAGCACGCGTGGCAGGGCCGCCCGGTAGAGCATCAATTTCGCCGCTTCATCCGGAGCCAGTCGGGCCGCAACAGCCGATACATTCGGGCGATCATCGAGACGATCGATCCATCCAGGCTCCCGCGGCCTCTACGCCTGCTGCTCGAATACATCCGCATGGAAACTGAACCATGACTGCCCCAACCGCCGGCTCAGTCAGACAGCGTTTCTCCTGGGTGGCCGTTCCGTGGCCCGGGCTCTTGATCGCGGGCCTGATGTTCGTTGGCCTGATGGCGGTGGCGGGCGCATATGGCTTCCACGGCGATGAGATGTACTTCGTCGTGGCGGGCCAGCATCCCGCTTTCGGCTACGTAGACCAGCCGCCACTGACCCCACTTCTCTCGGCCGCCTCGGTGGCTTTGTTTGGGACCTCGCCCACGGCCGTCCGGCTGCTGCCCGCGCTCGAGATGTCGCTCATCGTGGTCCTCATCGCGCTGATCGCGGGCGACCTGGGCGGATCGCGCCGGGCACAGGTCCTGGCGGCGATCACGGCGGCCTTGTCCGGCTATCTCGGAGCCGGGCATCTCGACACCACGACCGAGCCGGACCTGCTCGCCTGGGCAATCATCCTGTGGCTTCTGGTGAAGCTGCTCGCGGGCGGCGATCGGCGCCTCTGGCTGGCAATCGGAGTCACGGCGGGGATCGGCCTGGAGAACAAGGACACGCTCGTGTTCCTGGGCGCGGGGTTGGCGGCCGGACTCGTCCTGACTCGACGCTGGGATGTCGTTCGCTCGCCCTGGGCCTGGGCGGCGATCGGTATCGCGCTGCTGATGTGGGTGCCGAACCTTGCCTGGCAGGCGGCGAACGGCTGGCCGCAGCTCACGATGGCGCACGCGATCTCCCAATACGCGGATGACAATCGTGGCCAGATCGTGCCGCTGCTCTGGTTGTTCAGCGGCCCCTTCCTCTTCCCGGTGACCGCGGCGGGCCTGATCTGGGTCCTGAGGTCGAAGACGGCGGCGCCCTGGCGGGCCATCGGGATCGCCGCTCTTGTTGGACTCGGCTTGGTCCTTGTCAGCGGCGGCAAGGCCTACTACGCGATCGGCACCATCTCCATGTTCATGGCGGCCGGGGCGATACTCCTGGACCGCTGGCTGGCCCGCGGCCACACGCGCGTGAAAGGCGTCACGTTCGCGACGGCTGCGGTGCTTTCAGGCGCTCTCATTGCGTATCTGACCCTGCCGATCCTGCCGCTCGCGACGTATGCCAAGACGACGTTGCCCGCGACGGTCCCCGACGTCGCGAACACGGTCGGATGGCCGCAGTACGTCGCCACGGTCGAGGGGGTTGTCGCGGCGCTACCGGCCGACGAGCGAGCCCACGCCGTGATCCTGACCAACGACTACAGCGAGGCGAGCCCGCTCATCTTGCTCGGGACCGGGTTGCCCCCGGTCTACTCTGGCCACAACTCGTACTGGAGCTGGGGACCGCCGCCGCCCGACCTGACGGTCGTCGTGCATGTGGGCGACTGGAGACCCGCCGACCCGAACCAGTTCTTCGTCGGCTGCCATGACGTCGCCCACATCGACAACGGGCTTGGCATCCCCAATGGAGAACAGGGAACGGCCGTCACCGTCTGTACCGGCCTGCGAGCGCCCTGGACTACGCTCTGGCCGGGGTTACGGACGATCAGCTAGAGGCCGCCTGAGCCGCCGATTCGAGGGCGTGCCCCACGCGGAGGCCGAAGTGTTGCGGCCTCCGTCTCCGGGCCTGGATCGAGAGGCGCCTGTCAGCGACAACCGGTACATTCCACGCAATGCGGCGGTCCCTCGTCGGGACCTGGAATGACGACGGTCCACGCGATCACCACGGTGAGCGCGCGACCGGTGCCCGACGCCGGAGACCTCCCAGAGGCGCAAGGAGCGAGTCATGTCCTACGTCGTAGATTTCACCAACGTCTCGACCATCGGGCTGGAGTCCTCGCCCGTGGCGCCCGCGCTCGCCGGCCTGCGGGCGAATGAGGCCCGCTACTTCAAGAACAAGTACGGCCACGACTTCACGGTCCAGCCGGCGAGCGAGGCCAAGGAGACCATCGACTGGGTCCACCGCATCCTCCAGGAAGAGCGCGCCCTCGTCATCTCATCTCGCCCGCTCGAGGCTACGGTCTTTCAGGTCGAAAACATCAAGTGGGCCTACGTCTTCTATGAGAGCGGCCTGTCGATCAACGTCCTGTACGAGCTCGACGACCCCGGCAAGCGCGCGGTGGGGTTCAAGCTCGCGGACGGGATGGAGGTTCCCGCCGAGCTCGGGAAGTTCAAGTTCGCAAGGCAGAAGTCCAAGCTGGCCGGAACCATCCGCGGTTCGTACTTCGTAATCAAGGGCGAGCACTGATCTCGGCACCGGCGCGACCCTCCGGCGTGACGCTGCTGACCTATCGGCCGGCCGGCCGCGCGACCTTCGGTACTGTCCGGGAGTGACGCCGGCGCTGAGTCAACCCTACGAACCGTCCACGATCAAGGAGGACCGGCATATGGCGGGTCACCCGTAACACCCGGCAGGAGTGCCTCGAGTCACTCTTGCCTGACGATATCGACCGAGATCTCCAGCGCCGGAATGGTCCCCCTGTTCTCGATCCAGTGGTTCGTGTGCCGGTCCTCGGGCCAGCCCACTCCCGGCCCGTAGTCCGTGTCGACCCCGTCCCGATGGTCGGTGATCGTTCCCTGCAAGATGTAAACGATGCCCGGTCTGTCTTTGTGGTCGTGAATCGGGCCGATCATGCCTCCCGGCTCGATGGTCACCATTCGCATTCGAAATTGGCGCCGTTCCATGCCCTCGATCTCCGGGCCAAGGTCGACCGTTGCTAGCAACTTGACCGTGACACCCTTCGTCTCAGGTGCCGCCTGTTCGTTGCTCATCGTGCTCACCTCTCTGTACGTCCAGGTCTACCGGAGATCGGGCCGCAGTTCAGGCAGCCGGACGTAGCGACTGAGGCGATATGCGGCCATCCTGGATTCGCTCCCGGGTCATCGAATACGCGCCGCGCGGCTCCAGTCGCGAAGCCGCGACCTCAACGACGAGGATACGTAGGATCCCGGTACAGGGATTCGGCCGGTCCATCCTGTCGCTCATGACGAGCCGACCAAACGGGGGCTGACGAGCCGAATCGTGACATTCAGGTCGGGCGGCGGGGGTCGAGCGCACATCCATCGACGGGGGTGAGGCAGGGCCTGCGCCCGCGATGCCGGTGCGCGTCTCGGGCGACCGAGGTCCATACGAGCGAATCGCAATGCCCCATCTCGGCGCTCCACCGACCAACCCATCGTGCTTATATTGCCGCGAAGAGAACGGCTCGGTGGAAGCCGTGGGTGGACGGAGGCGTCGGTGCTCGATCAAGTGAGCGCACTCGAAGCGGGGCCCGCGGGACGACCCGGTCCCGCACTGGCCGTCCGAGGTCTGAGCAAACGGTTCGGCGATCGAGTGGCGTTCCAGGACCTCTCCTTCGAGATCGGCCGCGGCGAGGTCTTCGGCTTTCTCGGCCCGAATGGCGCCGGCAAGACGACGACCGTCCGGACGCTTGGGACGCTGCTCACGCCGACATCGGGTTCGGCGACAGTGGCGGGGCTCCCGCTGGCTCCCGAGAACGCCGTCGAGATTCGGCGCCGAATCGCGATCATGCCCGAGGCTCCGGGTCTCTACCTGAAGCTGACCGTTGTCGAGAACCTCGAGTGTTTCGCGGACCTGTACGAAGTCCCCGATCCGGGTGATCGAATCGCGGCCGCGCTTACGGCGGCAAACATCGCCGATCGAAGGCACGACACGTGCGGGACGTTGTCGAAAGGCTTGCGCCAGCGTGTCGCTCTGGCTCGCGCGCTCCTCAGCGATCCGGAGGTCCTCTTCCTCGACGAGCCTACGGCCGGGCTGGATCCCGTCGCGGCCCGCGAGGTATACGAGCTGATCGAGGGGCTGCGCAAGCAAGGCGTGACGATCTTCCTCACGACACACCGCCTGGAGGAGGCGGAGCGGCTGTGCGATCGAGTCGCGATCCTCAATACGACGCTACGCACGATCGGCCGCCCGGACGAGCTCCGAGACCAGCTGTTCGCCAGGACCATCACCGTCAGGACGCGCAAGCCACTCGCCGACCCGGGCAAGGTGTTCACCGGTCTGGAGGCCGTGGACGGCTGGCACATGGACGGGACGACCGGCGGTTATGTCCTCGTGGTGTCCGACCCGTCCGTCGCGGCTCCGGTCGCGACCCGGGCGCTGGTGGCGGCCGGCGCCGACGTGCTCTCGATTGCCGAGGCGCACCATTCGCTCGAAGACGTGTACCTCGAGCTGATCGCCGAGGACTCCGAGGCAGACCGGAGAGAGGCATGAGCAGGCGCCGGATCTGGGCTATCGTCCGCAAGGAAATCCGGGAGTACCGTCGCAACCGTTCCGTGATCTACGGCATGGCGGTCCTGCCGCTGGTCTTCACGATCCAGCCGCTCATCGCGGTCCTTCGGGTCTCGACCGAGGCATCCGGGGGCCTGGCCCACGAGCACGTGCTGCTCTACATGCTCGGCATTCCGACGCTCGTGCCCGTCTTCGTCGCCGCGTACTCCGTCGCAGGAGAGCGTCAGCAGGGCACCCTGGAGCCGGCGCTCACGACGCCCGTCCGGGGTGACGAGTTCCTCATCGGAAAGGCGCTCGCCGCGCTGCTTCCGTCGCTGCTCATTGCATACCTGGTCTTCGCGATCTTCGTCGGTATCGTCGAGGTCGAGGCCGCGCCGAATGTTGCCGCATCGGTCATTCGGGGGCCGGACCTGCTTGCCCAGCTCCTCTTCACTCCGCTCCTGGCCTGCTGGACGGTCTGGGTCGCCATCGCGATCTCGACGCGTTCGAGCGACGTCAGGGTCGCTCAGCAGCTTGGCGTCCTGGCGAGTCTCCCGCCGGTGTTCGTCACCGTCCTGATCGCACTCAACGTGATCGAGCCGACGCCCGAGCTGGCCATCGGCTGCGGCGCCCTGCTGATCGTCCTGGATCTCTTCGGCTGGCGACTGGTCTCCGGGCTCTTCGACCGCGAGCGACTCATCTCTGGCAGCCACTGACGCGAGCGGGGATCAGCGGGAATAGGTGGCGGCGGGCGAGCCCAGGTCCTAGCGCGAGACGAGCAACTCCACCAATTCCTCGTCGATGGGAGTCTCCAGCTCGCTGGGGCCCTTCCAGGTGTGAATGCCGAAGTCGCCCTTCCACTCCCAGGCAGCCCAAGCCATGCCAGCCGCGGCCATGACGGCCGTGACGTCGCGGTAGTAGGCAAGCCGCTGGCCGCGGTCGATCGTGGGAAGACACCCGAACTCGCCGCAGTAGAGCTCGAGGTCGAGCTCGCGAGCCCTGTCGATCGCCGGAGCGAAGAGTCGGTGCAGGCGCTCCCGGCCCCAATCATCCATGGCGTCGGCCGTCTCCTCCAGAAGCTTCGCGGACCCGTCTGCCCGAAATGCGGCCCATTCGGATGGATCCACGATGGCCGGCCCGGGGTATCGCACGGCGCCCGTGAAGGTGGGAAATGACGTCCAGTAGGCGCGGTAGTGGGTCAGCATCAGGGGCGCGTAGTTGTGGACGCTCAGGATGATATTGGGATCGTCCGCCGGGACCTGGAGGGTGCGCATGGCGTCCGGCTGCTGGCAGTGGTTGGAGCCGATGACACAAACTCGGTTCGGCTCCAGCTCCCGTAGCAGTTCATAAGCCTTGCCCACCAGCTCGTTCCAGTCCTCGTCGTCCTCCGCGACGGGTTCGTTGAGGAATTCGTAGGCCACTTCGTTGGGCGGAAGTTGGCCGAGGCGGGCGGAGAGCTCGCGCCACAGATCCAGGAAGCGGTTCTGGGCGGCGGCGTCTGTCCAGATCGTATTGCGCCCGCCTTCGTTTGCCGCGTTGAAGTGGTGGCTCCGGAGAGTGTGAAGGTCCACGATCACTCGAAGCCCGCTCGCGCGGCACCAGTCGATCCCCTTGAGCAAGCGATCGAACTCGGCCTCGTTCGGCTTGCCGTCCGGCAGCCACAGCTCCTTCTCGTCGACAGGCAGGCGCACGTGGTCGAAGCCGAGACGAGAGAGCGTGCTCAGGTCGTCGCGCCGGAGGAACTCCCCCCTGGGCGCCCATCCGAAATCCTGCGATAGCCAGTGGCTGATGTTGATGCCGCGAGAGATGGTGAAGCCGGATGGGTTAGGCATGCGGGCAATGATAAGTAGGCGAGCCTCGGCCGGTGTCGCCCGAGCCGCCACTCATAGACTGGTCGAATGGTCAGGGCGAAGGAGTCAAGCCGCACGGGCCGACCTGAATGTCCCACTCAGGCTCCGGTGCGAGCTGGTCGGTCGTCGAGCGTTCCCCACGGGCCACGCTAAGATCTGGACCGGCTCCGAGTCACTGATCCGACTGCCCGTTGTCCTCCGGGGACCTGCCTGAGCGAGCCGGCCCGACCTGCGGCTTTGCGGCGCGGATGAGCGCCTTGGTCTGCCCATCGATTTCGCCCGACGAGTAGAGCAGGAACAATCGCGACGCGGCATCGCTTCTCTCCTCTTGCCCCTCGGCGAAAAGCTGCGCGACGAGTGTGGCCACGTCCTGTCGAGTGCCGATCCGAACGAGGATCGTTGGGGCTTCGGACCGCAACCTGTCCAGCATCCAGGGTTCGTCCCCTCGAGCCTTAGAGTTGGCGAGCATGGCGAGCAGTGGTTCCACCACTGGGAAGCCTATCTTGACAAGTGCGTCGACGGCGTCCTGGTCCTCGGCTCGCAGGAGTTCGGGTAGCAGCGTCTGGACGGCGCGCGGATCCCGCATCTCCGCGAGCGCCAGGGCGGCGGACCGGCGAACGTCCACGTATGGGTCATCCAGGGCGCGAACAAGGGCGTCTGCGGTCCTGGGGTCGGCGATTTCGCCGAGGGACCTGGCGGCCGCCTGGCGGACCCCCGCCAGTTCATCGGCCAGGGCCCGTGTCAAAGGCTCGACTGCACGTGGGTCGGCGATTTCGCCCAGAGACCTGGCGGCCCGCTGCCTTGCACTACTCACCCCGCCATTCAGGGCTTCGATCAACTGGTCGACCGAATCGGCGCCGATCTCCTCCAGGATCTGGCCCGCGGTCTCGCGAGTCTCCAGGTCGGAGACGCCCAGGAGCTCGATGAGCGGTTGGACGGCCGGCCGGCCGATTGCCGCAAGAGCTCCCCCGGCAGAGACTCGGACCACGTTGGAGTGCCAGCCTAGACAGTCGATCAACGGTCCCACCGACGGTGTTCCCAGCCGGGTCAGCGCCTTGGTGAGGGCCTCGGTGTCATGCCAGTCGTGTTGCCAGATGGGGTTCTTCAGGGCCAGGATGAGCGGGTCCACCGCTCGGGCATCACCAAGCTCGGCGAGCGCCTCGACGGCGGCTCGGCGGACATTTGCGTCGCCGGTGTAGCCCAACGCCCGACTCAGCCCCTGGATGTCGCGCTTGGCCTTGAGCTTCTCAACGTCGGGCGGTCCAAAAAGTGCCACTGCCCATCTCCATCGGTTGAAGACGTTCACCAGGAGCATACATGGCCGCAACCCGAATCAGGGCGACTTCGCGGCGTCCCAAGCCAGGATTCGCCAGATGGAAGTCGACGGCGTGGGCAGGAACCTAGACTCGATCACGCTGCCAGTCCATAGTACTCGTGGATCATCGTGCCGCAGGCCATCGCGCTGGGCGCTCAGGAATGCGTGGCGACGACTTGACGGCCACGATGGTCATGCTGGCCGAAGCCGGAGCCACGTTCGGGCCGGTTCATGACGAGCGCTGGGGACGCATCACGACGATGACGATCCCGGGTGGAGCCCTGATCTCCCTCTACCAACCGTCGCACCCGATACCGTGACACGGGGCTGGCACCCGCCCGGCCTCGGGCTCAGGCGTCGGCGGCCCGGCGCAAGCGCTCGAGCTCGCGGCGGAGACGCTTGCCGGGCCGGCCCTCCCCGCGGATGCGCATCATCCCCGGCTCGGGCTCAATCACGACCGGCGGGCTGTGGTCCAAGTAGCAGGTCGCGGCGGCTGGGGCCCCGACGCGCGACTCGATCGGCCGCACGACCTCAATGACGCGCTCGCGATCCGCGATTCGGGCCTCTACCCGATCACCTGCGCGAACCTTGGTCGACGGCTTTGCCGGCGACCCGTTCACGAGGACGTGGCCGCCCTCGCACAGCCCCGTCGCGAGCGGGCGGGTCTTCACGAGGCGCACCGCGCACAGCCAGCGGTCGATGCGCGTCTCGTCGGAGGCGGTGGGGTCAGTCACGCGACCTATGATCCCACGGGTCGAGGAGGCTTCGATCGCTGATGCCGAGATCCGACGGCATGCAGGCACGGTGGCGGCACGAGTCGTCGCGGAGAAGCTCGACGTGCGGGTCGGCTGATGGCCGCGGCGACGGGCCCGGGCCGGCCTGCGTCAGCCGCATCCGAAAATGGGGCGGCGGTCGCCTTGCCACGGCAGCTCAATCGGAGAGAGTCGATCTAAACGCCGGGATTGAGGCTGGCTGTCGGGCGTGCGACACTTCTCGGGTCGCTGGCGGTGGATCCGACCGACGGACCGCGCCGTACAATGGCTAGAGCGGCGAAGGGGCCGCTTTCGAGGGAAGCCGAAACGATGAGGGAGGGGACCAATGTCGTTCCACGCTGTCGGGCACAGGGCGGCGATCGCCCTCATCCTCACGACGGTCAGTCTCGGCCTACCCGTGCCGGTTGCCGCCGGCGCGGCGCCCGCAGCAAGCGCCCAGGTCGCCACGAACGCGGCCCAGCCCTTCGTGGACGCGGGCCTTGACGGTCCCATCGGATCGTCCGTAGCAACGGCCGAGCCCTCGGCCGACGGCAAGACGCTGCCCCGGAGCAAGCACGCCGGCGACCAGCCCGACTCCATATCGCATACCGATCAGGTGCTCATTCGCTGGTCCACAAGCGTAGTCCCGGCTCGCTCGTCCGACGCGTCATCGGGCGCTCGCGTCTCGGCCGTTTCGGGCGCCGCCCATCATTCGGCCCGCTTCGTTCGTTGGTCGGACTCCGGGACGGCGATCTACCGTCTCGACGCCAGGCTCGGCAAGGACGCGACTCGGATACTCGCGGATCTCGGCCGGATGCCCGGAGTGATATCCGCCGAGCCCGACCTCTGGATGACCGCCGACTCGTTGCCGGACGACCCGTACGCATCCCAGCTCTGGGGCCTGCTCGGTCCAGGCGACGGATCGTCGTTCGGGATCGACGTCCAGCCGGCCTGGGGTACGACACGGGGCGCCGGAGTGACGGTGGCGGTGATCGACACCGGCCTCGTGGCCCACCCCGACCTGGCGGGTCAATCCGTGCCGGGCTACGACATGATCTCGGAACCCTCGATCGCGAATGACGGCGACGGCCGCGATCCCGACGCGTCGGATCCGGGCGACTGGTGCAACGGTGCGCCATCCACGTGGCACGGCACCCACGTCGCCGGCACGATCGCGGCGCTGGCCGGCAACGGCATCGGCGTCTTCGGGGGCGCACCGGAAGTCAAGATCCAGCCGGTCCGAGTGCTTGGAGCGTGCGGTGGGTATGCATCGGACGTTGCAGATGGAATCCGCTGGGCCTCCGGCGGCGACGTACCGGGCGTCCCGTCGAATCCGACGCCCGCACGCGTACTCAATCTGTCATTGGCCGGCTCCTCAGCGACGTGCCCGGAGATCTACCAGTCCGCGATTGCCGACGCCCGCTCCCGCGGCTCGGTCGTGGTCGTAGCCGCCGGAAACACGGGTGACGACGCCGGGTCGGTCACACCCGCCAATTGCACCGACGCCGTCACCGTCGCGGCGACAGACGCAAGTGGGAAGCGGGCCTCCTTCTCGAGCTATGGCTCGGCGGTCGATCTGGCTGCTCCGGGGACCAACGTCTGGAGCACCGTCGACTCCGGGACGACCGTCCCCGAGGGACCGGCCTACGCGGCGTACGACGGCACCTCGATGGCAGCGCCCCACGTCGCGTTGTCGACGGCCCTGATCGCGTCGGCATTCCCGGCGCTGGATCCAGCCACAATCGAGACCGTCCTGAAGATCACGTCGACTCCGTTCCCCACCGACGCTTCCTCGCAGTCGTGCGCGGCGGCGGGCTGCGGCGCGGGGATCGACAACGTCGGGCGAGCCGTGACCAGCCTCAGTGCCGCAGCACCTACAGTCGGAGACGTGAGGACCGCCACGTTCGCTAACCCCGGCACCAGCGTGGTGGTCAACGCCACCGCAATCGATCTCCAGGGCGTGACTTCCGCGCAGGTGCGCCTGGACTCGGGTGACTGGTCACAGATGTCCGCGGCCGACGGCGTCTTCGGCGGGATCGAAGAGGGACTCGCGGCGACGGTGACGGCACCGTCTGCCGAAGGCGTTCACACCGTCTGCGTTCGCGCCTCAGATACGGGCTCGAACACGAGCGATGGCGCCGCGTGCGCCACCTTGACCGTCGATGCCGGCCCGCCGGCTGTGACCGTGCCCGTCTTTGAGCCATCGCCCGGGCGCCCCGACGAGCCGGTTCTTGTGACTGCAACCGCCACCGATGGCATCGCCGTCGCGTCGGCTCAGGTGAGCGTGGACGGTGGCCCCTGGATGGCGTTGGCCGCTTCAGACGGTTCGTTCGGCTCCAAGAGCGAGAGCGTCGGGGGAGCCGTCGGCCTCGCGGCTGTGTCGGTTGTCGCTGGCAATCGTTCCTGCGCCTCGCTGCGTGACGGCGAGCTGTGGTGCTGGGGCTCCAACAGCGTGGGAGAACTCGGCAACGGGACGACGACGAACGTGCTGCTTCCGGCCCGGCTCGGTCTGCCGGGCGTCGTGGCCATATCGGCCGGCTCCTTCCATTCCTGCGTTCTCATGGCGGACGGCACAGTCCGCTGCATGGGCTACAACGGGATGGGCGAGCTGGGCGACGGCACGACCACGAACAGCTCGACGCCGGTCACCGTAGTCGATCTTTCCGGAGCCGCAGCCGTCTACACGGGCGAGCTCCACTCGTGCGCTCTCATGATCGATACGACGGTCCGTTGCTGGGGCTGGAACTCCAACGGCCAGCTCGGCGACGGCACGACAACAAACAGGTCAACCCCGGTCGCGGTCGCCGGACTCAGCGGCGTCACGGCCCTGGCCCTCGGCTCCGACCAAACCTGCGCCCTCATGGCCGACGGCACCGTCCGCTGCTGGGGCAGCAACGTCGGCGGCCAGCTGGGCGACGGCACGACGAACGATTCACCTTCGCCCGTGGTCGTGTCCGGTCTCTCGAATGCCACTTCGATAGGCGCCGGCGGCTCGTACGGCTGCGCCCTCCGCGACGATGGCATCGTGGTGTGCTGGGGCTCGGCGTTCCTTGGCCAACTGGGCGACGGAACATTGAGAGACCACTACACGCCCGCGCCGGTCATCGATCTTTCGAATGTGATCGGCCTGGCAGTTGGCGGCAACCACAGCTGCGCCCTCGTCGCCGGCGGCACCGTCAAGTGCTGGGGCTTCAACGAGTCGGGGCAGGTCGGCGACGGAACCACCACCCACCGATCCTCGCCGGTGAGTGTCTCCGGGCTGAGCGACGTCACCTCGATCTCGGCCGGGGTCGCGACCAGCTGCGCCATCAGGAGCGACAGCTCGATCTTGTGCTGGGGCAACAACGTTGCCGGCCAGGTCGGCGACGGAACCACGACCAATCGCTCGGCGCCTGTCGTCGTCTCCGGATCAGGCGGCATCGCCCGTGGCGATCACGCGGTCTGCGTTCGGGCAACGGACTCCGCGGGGAATACGAGCAGCGGAACCGCGTGCGCCACGCTCCAGGTCCGCGGCGTGCCGGGCAGTCCGACCAACGTCATGGCAATCCCGGGCAACGCTTCCGCCGTGGTCTCCTGGCAGGCTCCCCAGAGCAGCGGTGACAGCGCGATCACGGGCTATGCGGTGACCGCATCGCCCGGTGGTCTGACGTGCTCCACCTCGGGGGCTCTGACCTGCACGATCACCGGCCTCACGAACGGCACCGCCTACACGTTCACCGTAGTGGCCACGAACGACTCCGGCACCGGCGAGCCGTCTCTGCCCTCGACACCGGTCACGCCCGCCGGGCCGACCGCCGCCAGTTTCCGCGTGGCCGGCCTGACCTCGCCTCGCGCAGCGGGTAAGGCTGGCACGATCACGGTCACCGCCGTCGATGCCGCCGGCAACGTATCCGCCGGCTACCGCGGTACCGTCCATCTCGCGTCGAGCGATGCCAGGGCGATCCTGGCCGCCGACTACACGTTCACCGCCACGGACGCCGGTGCCCATACCTTCTCGGTGGCTCTCGTCACCGCGGGCGCCCAATCGATAACCGCTATCGACACCGCAACCGCCGCGATCACCGGCAGCCTGTCCGGGATCGTTGTCATCGCGGCCGCGCCGGCGACGCTCGTCGTCTCGGGCTTCCCGAGCCCCAGCGTGGTATGGACAAAGCACTCGCTCACCGTGGCCGCAAGCGACAGGTACGGCAATACGGCCACCGGCTACCGCGGCACGATCCACTTCACCAGCTCCGACCCGAAGGCTGTGCTGCCGGCCAACTACACCTTCGTCGCCGCCGACAACGGCGTCCATGTGTTCTCGCTGGCAGTCACCCTCAAGACGGTCGGAACCCGCTCGATCACCGCTACCGACACGGCCACCGCGACGATCCACGGCAGTCAGACCGGCATCGTCGTCTCGCCGGACGCAGCGAAGACACTGACCGTGACCAGCGTGACCTCATGGGTTGCGGGTTCGGCCCACAGCATCACGGTCGTTGCCGTCGATGCCTTCGGCAACACCGCCACCGGCTACACCGGCTCGGTCCACTTCACCAGCTCCGACCCGGCGGCAGTTCTGCCGGCCGACTACACCTTCACCGCGTCCGACATGGGCGTCCACACCTTCAGCCGTGCGACCGATCCGGTTCCTGCGCTGAAGACCGCGGGCACCCAATCGATCACCGCCACCGACACTGCGACGGCCACGATCAAGGGCTCGCAGACGGGCATCGTGGTCACGGCTGCGGCCGCCGCGACGCTCGTAGTCTCGGGCATCCCCAGCCCCTATCGTGCTCGAACGGCCCATAGCGTCACGGTCTCTGCCCGCGACGCCTACGGCAACATCGTCACGGGCTATCGGGGCAGGATCCATTTCATCGCCACGGACCCGAACGCCTCGCTACCGGCCGACTACACCTTCACGGCTGCCGACAAGGGCGTCCACACGTTCAGCAACTCCACGCCCCCGGTGCTCATCCTGCGGACGATCGGTCTACAGACGGTCCGAGTTCGTGACACGGTCAACTCCACTATTACCGGAGCCCAAACGGTGATGGTGGTCCAGTAGGTGCCAATGGATCTCTTGACGGGATAGTATAGCTACCATACCATATTGTCATGGAGCGCTTGGAAGCCCCGACCACGGCCGATCAGGACCATCTGATCGAGGAGGTTCTGTCACTTCTCAGCCTCGTCTTCGAGGGGATGGCCGGTGCCGAGTCGGGCCCGAAGGATTTCGGCACGGGCGTTCCGCTCCATCGCGCCGAGACTCACGCGATCCGGGCGATCGGGCGAGACGAGCCCAGATATGTCGTGGAGCTCGCCGGCGACATGGGCGTTACCAAGGGCGCGATGTCGCAGTTGGTCGCCCGTCTCCATGGCAAGGGGCTTGTAGAGAAGCGGCCTTCGCCCGATGACGCTCGGGCGACCGCCCTGTACTTGACCCCGCTTGGGCGAACAGCCTATCTGGCCCACGAGCGATTCCACGCCCGAATGAACGAGACGCTGGTGGATCACCTGGGCACCGGCCCACAACTGACGACGCGTCTGTCGAGCATCCGGGACGCCCTCCTGGATCTGAATGGGATCCTCGAGGACCACGCGAGACAGACGACCTAGTCTCGGCCTCGGCCACCCCATAGTCCGTTCGATCGGCGGGCAGCACCATGACTGTATGGTTTAGTACATAAACTTTATGAAGCGGAGCAACATGAAGGCATTCGTCACCGGCGGCACCGGACTCCTCGGCTGGAACCTGGTCGATCGGCTGCTCGAGCAAGGGCACTCCGTGAAGGCCCTCGTCCGCTCGGAGGAGAGGGCAAAGCTCCTGCCCGACGGCGGGCGGAGGGTGGGCGTCGTCATAGGCGACCTCGAAGATGTGTCGGCGTTCGCCGACGCTCTGGCAGACTGCGACGTCGTGCTGCATTGCGCCGGCTACCACCGGGAATACTCGGAGGTCGGGGATCATCGCGAGGCCTTGAGACGCATCAACGTCGACGCAACGGTCAATCTGGTGAAGGCCGCTCGCGAACATGGGGTGGGCAACTTCGTGTTCGTCAGCTCCAACGGCGCGACCGGCTCACCCCCGAACGGATCGCCGCAGAACGAAAGCTGCGCCTACGACGACCACACCGATAACCTCTATTTCAGGAGCAAGATCGAGGCAGAGAAGGCGATCGAAGCGATCCTCTCCGAAGATCCGGCGATGCGGGTAGTTCTGATTCGCCCGGCGATGATGGTCGGGCCGAACGATCTCGGACCGTCGCCCGCCGGCCAGGTGCTCCGGCGTTTGCTGGGCGGCGAGATGCCTGTCGTGCTGCCAGGGAACCTGGTGGTAGTGGACGCCCGAGACGTGGCTTCGGCAGTGCTTGCGGCCGTGACGCGCGGCGTCAGCGGCGACCGATTCATCGTCGGCGGGCGAGCCATCTCGTTCCTGGAACTCGCGACGGTGGTCGAGGCCGCGTCTGGCGTTCCTATGCCTCGTCGCAGACCGCCATATCCCTTGGCCAGGGCGATGCTGACCCTCGCCTCGATTGCCGGGCGAGTCTCCGGCCAGACCGTGCCGGTCTCGCCGGCCGACCTGCGCCGCATGCGCAACCTGCGGGCGCCAGACTCGTCGAAGGCCCGCGCCGTTCTCGGCGTCGAATTCCGCCCGCTGACCGATACGTTGCGAGACACGGTGGCGTGGATTCGAGCGGACTCTGCCCGTCGTGTTTCCACGATGGCGAGCGGGACGGCTCAGCCATAGTGACGACGCGATGGCTGTCCACAATATGGCAACGACAGACCGAACCAGTCGAGACGCACCCGGGAGTCCAGCCATGAGCCACGCCTACACCGAGCCCTCCCGGTCGATGCTGTTGTTCTACCGGTTCGTCTACGACCCGCTCCGGTCGCGGCAGCTCCGCCGTCTGGTCTTCTCGCTCGGCCTCGACGGGTCTGAACGAGTGCTGGTCTTCGGGTCCGGGGCGGGCTCCGAGGCGACGTACGTGGCTGTGGCTTTGAAACGCGGCCGAGTGACTTGCCTGGACGTCTCCGGCGCGTGGCTGGCCGAAGCGCGGCGCCGCCTGCGCCGCCACTCGAACGTGGACTTTGTCCTGGGTGAGGCCCCAGAGGTCGGGCTTGAGCCCGCCTCCTTCGATCTGATCCTCGCCCACTATTCGATCCACGATGTCGATCGGTCGGCGTTACCGGCAACTCTGACCGCCTTAGCGCGAGCCCTCAAGGCCGGTTGGTCACGGTGGAGCCGGCCGCCCGCGACCACATCCATCACGCCTTGTCGCCGGAAGAACTGCGCGACTACATGGCCGCGGTCGGTCTCGAAGAGGTCTCTCGCGAGGAGATCGCTTCGCTGCCCGGCGGGGCGCACAAATCGGTCTTCAGGGAGCGCGGCTAGAGCTTGCTGCGTGGCCCCAGCGTCTTCCAGCGACCCCCATTGGGTCAGAACGTACCCCGCCGCCACTGCTCGATCCAGGAACGATCGGAGCCTCAACCGGACCGACGTGCATGAGACTTGCTACTGGTTACGTAGCATGCTACTGTATGCGTAGCTTGCTACGCTAATCGTAGCGCACCACGAAGGAGACCGAACATGCCGGTCATCGAAATCACCATGACGAAGGCCACCGTGGAGACCAGGCGGGCGCTCATCGAGCGACTGACCGCCGATGCCATCGAGATCACCAAGATCCCGGCAGTGGAGTTCACCGTCCTCATCCACGAGCTGGATCGGGAGAGCATCGGTCGCAGCGGTAGGACGTGCGCCGATATCATGGCGGAGATGAAAGCCGCCCGATGAGCATTCCCAAGCCCGGACAGCCAGTCCGAGGATCCACTACCGGAGCGCCGATCATGGCGCTCTTCGACCTCCTCGGACGCCGATGGGCTATGGGAATCATCTGGAATCTTGCTGCGGGGCCCGCCACCTTCAGGGCCCTGCAGAACCCCACCGGCCGCGTCGCCGGCAAGACCATCTCGCCTTCGATCCTCAATGCACGCCTCCGGGACCTGCAGGAGGCCGGGCTCGTGGAGCGGACGCTGGACGGATATGCGCTGACCGCGCTCGGCAGGGAGCTCTTCACCCTCATCGAACCACTTGACTTGTGGTCTCTGGAATGGGGAAAGTCGCTCTAGCGAGCGCGCCGGACGCATCAGTGGCGTCGTCCGGCGCGAAGCGGTATCTGAGGGCCGATCGGGCTATCCCACGCTTTGAAGAGCTGCTGTGCGGTCGGGTCCGCTCGCGTGCGGGATCTACCGTACGGGTCGGCAAGACCTGTTCGAATGGTCGGGGCGAGAGGACTTGAGCATCCAAGTCCCCCGCTGTTGATCGTCGTGTCCGCCTCACTGGCGGAGGTGCTCCGTGGGGGGGTCGTGATCCCGCCTCGACCCGCCCGGAGACTTGAAGCGATTGGGCGGCCCAAACTGCGGGCGATGGCGCCCAGGTGCTCCGGTTCAACGTCTTCTTGCTCGCTAGACTTCCCGGGACGCACCGGCCGCCGGCGTTTCGGTGCAACCGGCTTTGGGTCGCTGCGGCAGTATCAGCGCCGGCGGACCCGCCGCGACGGACCGGGAACGAAATCGGAGGGTGGCTCGTCGTTTCGGGCATGGACACGGACTCTGAGAGGATCGCCATGGCTGATCGGCTGGCCGGACTGGCCATTGGCGACCGGGACGAAGCCTTTCGCGAGCTCTCGGCGCGTCACGTCCAATCCGCCTATCGGCTGGCGTGGGCGATCCTCGCCGACGATTGCGACGCGGAGGACGCCACGCAAGATGCATTCATGTCGGCCTGGCGGCAGCGATCGACGCTGCGCGACGCCGATCGATTCGATGCCTGGTTCAGTCGGATCCTTGTCAACGGCTGTCGCGATCGACTCCGTCGGCGGGCTCTGGCGCGGCGATTGGCAGGCCCCGTCGCAGAGGGCGTCACACCCGACCACTCGAGCTCGATGCTGGAGCGCGACGAGCTCTACGCAGCCGTGGCGGAGCTCGAGCCAGACCAGCGAATCGTGGTGATGCTGCGGTTCTGGCTCGATCTCACAGTCGACGACATCGCGGATCGGCTTGGCGTCCCGCCCGGCACCGTGAAATCTCGACTCCACCGTTCGATGGTGCGGCTGCGGGCCGCCCTGGAGGCACTCGGATGAATGACGACGAGCTGGAGTTGCTCCTCCGCGACGAACTCCACCGGCGGGTCGTGGCCCCGGAAGCCCCCGGTCGACTTCATCGGTGTGTCGACCGGATGGGGATCGATGGGGACGGCCGGGCTGCCGAGGGTCCGCGAGCCCGCATGGGATTCCACCCTATGAGCCGCTGGGTCGGGGTCCTTGGCGGTTTGGCAATGGCAGCGGGCATTGCCGCACTGCTGGCGGTGAGCCTGGTCTGGAGGCCCTCGCACAATCCCGGTCCTGCAGTGGCGGAGAGTGCGACCGTCTCCGCCGCGCCGTCGACTGCCTCGCCGGTTGCTGTTGCCAGTCCGACTCCGCGCCCGACCGCGATCCCGACGCCCTTTCCGACATGGGCCGGGCGGCCGGTTGTCGTCGCCGCTGCCGGACGACTCGATGCCGACTTCGGCTGGGTAGTGGGCAACACGTCAACCGGAGATGGGCCCCAGAACCTGTACGTCACCAGGGACGGCGGGACGACCTGGCAAACGAGCACACCGCCGAACCTCGGCATTTCGCCGGGCTCGATGCAGTTCGCCGACGGAGATCACGGCGCGTACTGGGCCGACCGGAATGTGTACTTGACCGGCGACGGCGGATCGACCTGGACGTCTTCGACGGTGCCAGGCCCGTCCGGCTTCGAGGTCGTGTCGCTTGAGATGCTCGACGGCCGGCGGATCTGGGCCCAGCTGGACGCAAACGGCCAGATGGAGCTATGGGCCACGACGGATGGGGGCTCAACCTGGTCGTTGAGGCTGAGCGGCAAATCAAATCAGTGGCCGCAGTTCACCTTTGTGTCGGAAACCGAGGGCTGGGGCTGGCTCGGGACGATCGTCTCCGGGCGCGTAAGCGACGCGAAGTCGGTCCACACGCTCGATGGTGGACGAACCTGGACCTCGGCCCCACTGCCGCTGCCGGCGGACTACCCAACGTTTGTGGGCATGTATCAGCCGCCGGTCGTGTCGGGGGGTCGAATGGTACTGGCACTACTCGCTGAGGCGACCTCGGCCAAGGCCCCTGCGTATACCGCCCTTGTACTCGTCTCGAGCGACGATGGCGGCGCAAGCTGGAACCTGAGCTCGACCGTGCCCCTCCTGGAGGGGACGCAGCCATCTCGCGTGGGGCAGTCGGGTTCGCTGTTCTGGATGCAGGCGAGCGGTCAGTTCCCGGGTCCGGCCCTTACGTTCTTCGACCCGCTGGAACCTGCATTCAGCGCCACCATCGACCCTCCCACGACGGTTTGCCAGTGGCCCGCGGATGACGGCTCGCAAACCGTCGGCGGCGGGGATGGCTACGTCGTGGTCTCGACGACGGAGGCCTGGCTCTCTTGCGGAACCTTCGTGGGCAACGCGCGGGAGCTGGATCACGTGTACACCACGACCGACGGCGGCAAGACGTGGCGAGGCCTTCTCGGGGCGCCGTAGCAGGTCCGTTACTCGGCCGATGCGTAGCCGAACCGTGCCGCATGCGACCATGTCAAGGCCGTAGCGGTCTAGAGCTTCCGAGCCGCGACGTAGCTCCGTCGCTCCCGGTGCGCGCTGCATGACGAGTTGGCTCTCGTCCGTGGTCCGACACGTCCGTCGCCATCGTTGCTGATCCCGGTCACGAACGTTCCGAGCTACGTTGGTCGAGTCTGGAAGACGGCTTGAAAGGGCGTCCTCCAACAGGGCATCCAAACACGCTCAGGTGTTATAGGGACCGCCCCGTCGCCTGCCTAACGACCGAATGATGGCACCCCACAGGGACGTGCCGCGTCACCAATGCGGAGAGCGTCGCGGGGGCAGAATGGACGGCGTCTTGATGCGTGTTCGAGCGGGATCGCAACTGGCCGTACATCAGAGGAATGCCATGAGCTCGATCGTCGACAACGACACCTGGTTTGGTCAGCGGCGCTACGTATCTGCGGCCGAGGATCTGCGACACCACGGTCTCGACCCCGCGAAGGTGGCGATCGGCACCACGTGCCTCGTGACGTTCAGCTCGGGTCTCTTTGGGACGCTCGACGGCACACTCCCACAGGTCGTGACAAACTTCGAATGGCCATACTCCACGACGCCCTTGCGCGTGAGCGCAACCCCCAGCGGCAAGCGCTTCGGCCTCCACTTTCCTTCGTATGGCGGCACGCGCATCGCGAACTCCCTGGAGCAACTGGCGGCGTGTGGAGTCCAGCAAGTCATCGGATTGGGATTGGGCGGGACGCCGCAGAGCACCGTCGAGATTGGAGACATCGTCCTGCTCGAGGGTGCCCTTCGGGGCGACGGAGTGTCCAATTACTACTCTCCCGTCGAGTTTCCGGCCGTGGCTGACCTGGAACTGACGGCCAGGCTTCGCGCTCAGCTGGTCGCGCGCGACTGGCGACATCACGTCGGGCTCTCCTTTGGGACCGACGCCCTGTATAGGGAAGAGGGGACGCTGGTGGAGCGTCTCAAGGAACTTGGGGTTCTCACCATCGACCTGGAGTCGTCCGCGCTTCTAACCGTAGGCCGCCGGCTGGGTCTGAAGTGCAGCTGGATAGGGGTGGTCTCCGATCGCTTGAGCGAGTCGAGACACGAAGGGAATATCCACTCCGAGCACGTTATGGATCGTCTGTTGCGCCTAAGCGAGCTCGTCATCGAGGTCATCGACTCCGAGCCCTGATCCCGGCTCAACGCCTGACAACGGGCACCGGGAGGTTGACGCGCAAGAGTATTGGTGATCGCTCGCGTGCGGGATCCGCCGTGCGGGTAGGCTGTGCCTACTCGAATGGTCGGGGCGAGAGTAGTCAAGCCGACACTGTACGGGTGATCATTCGGGGAGCTAGCCGAATGCCAATGGGGATGGGCATTAGCGGAGCGTCTTGAGGTTCGGCGTGAGTCGCGCTGGGTCTGATCGATGCTCCACTCTGTCGCGGCTAATCCAGCGCGTTCCCGAGGTAGGGCTGTAGCAGCGCGGCCCCAAGCTGGAGCGCTCCCTCGACCTCGCGCATATCGGTGATCTGACCGCCCACCGAGGCTGGTTGATAGGGGATCTGGCCGGCGGCCGAGAAGTCATCCTCGGCGACCAGAATCCCGAACGTACGCCCGATCTGGTGCTCGACGATGTCGTCGAGCGGGCTGCCCGCTCGCTCGGCCGCGTCGACGCCGATCAGGCGCTCGGCGTTCCCCGCCGACGCCTCGGTCAGAGCGATGGTGATGACCTCGTGAGGGTCGGCCACGTTGAGGCACGAGAACATCCGGTTGTCGGTGCCGAAGCCGGTTTCGTGGAACCAGACCTGTCGGAAATCCTCGTAGGTCTTCCCCTCCCGCAGCCTCCGCCGGACGATTGCGACGACGAACATCGGTCCACTCCTCTCCTCGGACTCGGCTCCGCGCTTATGGACTCAGTCCGACACGATGCGCGTGCGAATGGGGCCACAAGCCTTCCCCACGGCGAACTCTTCGCGACAGCTTAGCCTCCTCGAGTAGGCCCGCTCGTGCCGTCGCTCCCGGAGGAGCGCGGGCGAGTTCGGTCTCGCTCCCACGCCGGCCGAGGCTGTACCGGCGGACGTGGCCGTTCGGTTCCTGCGGGAGCTGCTCGAGACATGGGCCAAGGGCAAGTGCGGCAAGGGCCGAGCGATGCTGGCCAGCTCGCTATTCGACCGGATCGACATCCTGGGGATGCGCGAGGCTACGCTCTACCTCAGCGCGCACGCGGTCCGCCATGGCTTGGCGGCGGTGCTGCCAGCTGGGTTCGGTTCACCCGTAAGTGGTCGGGGCGAGAGGAGTCAGGCCGCGGCAAACTAGCTCGTCGCGGATCTGGATCCCACGTCTCCACCGGGTCGCGGCCTCGTGACGATGGGCGGCGCCAGGCCACCGCTGCGCTCGGTGCGCTCCGCATGACGCGCTAGCGATCTCGCCCCGTGGTTCACGGGATGTGCTGGGTTTCTTCGGTGCGAGAGGAGTGGCGCTCGCAATTCCCGTGCAGCGAATTATCGTGCCGCCGAGGATGGCGCTGGCGTTGAGGAACGCGGGGTGAGGGAGGCAGCCGATATGATGGGGTCATGGGGACGAAGAAGAGGGTGACGCTGTATGTCGGCCTCGCCGCCTGCGTTGTCCTCGCAGCCGGCCTGGTCATCTCCCTCGGCCAGACGCCGTCGCCGAGCCCCTCGTCGTCACCTGACGCGACGACTTCGTCCAGCCGCGCGTCGTCGCCGATCGCCACCGGCGTGCCCGCACCGACGGCCACCATCGGGGGCATCACGTGGCACGGAGTCGGAACGCTTCCGGTAGGAGCGGTCCGAGTGCGTGCAGTCATTCCGATCGGCGACAAGCTCTTCGCCCTCGGAGACGTCAACGTCGCTGCCGGGGTCGGTACGGATCAGAGGGCGGCGGTATGGTCGTCGACGGACGCCGTGACGTGGACTCTGATCACGAAGCCGGACACCTTCTCGCCAGGCGGGTCGTACAACTCCAGCGCGGCGCCCGACGGCCGGGGCGGACTCTACGCGCTCCTCGTGCTCGAGGAGCCGGATCGGAATGACGAGACGCTCTGGCACTCACCGGACGGCGTGAGTTGGACGCGCATCACCGTGGATCAGTCGCAACCGCCCATGTTCCTGACGATTGCGACCGCAGGCGGGATGGCCGTCGTAACTGGACAGGTGCCAGAGCTGCAGCAGGCGAGACGCTACGCCTGGTACTCGACCGATGGGCTGACCTGGACCCGGGCCGCGCTGCCGGGGGAACAGAACACGGGTTGGAGCGGCCCGGCGCTCATCGGCGGCGGCGCCGGCGGGTTCGAAATCCTTTCACCGACGGCGGAGGCCTGGCATTCGGACGACGGACGAACGTGGGTGAGAGCGGAGCCGGCGAGTACGGAACCAGTGGGAGAGTTCGGTACCTTCTATCCGACCACGCTGCTCGTCTCGGATGGCGTGATCGTGGCCCTCGGGCACGACGGGGACGGCGGGCCACCATCGGCCTGGACATCGGAGGATGGCCGCACGTGGTCGCGGTCTACGATCGACGAACCGAGCCCTGCGTTCGGGTGCGAGGTCTCCTGTGAGCCCGCGGTGGTGACGCAGATCGGGAGCGCCCTCGTCGCGCTCGGCTATCGACCGCAGGACCGTGTGACGTTGCCGGCCTCGGCCCCCGTCGTCACGTGGGTGTCGACGGACGCCGGCCGGACGTGGCGCGTGGCAGGCTCCGGGTCGCCGGGAGTCCTGCCGGCGGCCCTCGCAGTCTTCGACTCCGAGCTCGTGGTGCTCGGCGAACAACTCGACGGCGGCGGGTTGGTGCGCTCCGCCCTGGGAACCATCGCCTGGCAGGCCGTCGAATCGCCCGCACCTTCCCAACCATCGATCCAGCCGACGCCTTCGGCCACGCTTTTGCCGGGCCCGTCGCTCAAGCCAGGACCAATCACCTTCAAGCAGGCAACGGTGCCGAAGGTGTCGGCCCAGCCCTGGGACACGAACACCATGTCTTACGCGAACGGCCACTTCTACAACGTCTTCAACCGGCTCAGCGGCTCGCTGCTCTGGGAGTCCGATGACGGCACCACCTGGCGCCCGATTGCCGACGAGACCCAATTCAACGGCAAGGGAAAGCAGGATTGCGCATTCATCACGTCGCTCGCCGAGGACGGCAACGGAGGGCTCGTGGCGGTCGGCGGAATGGACAGCTACTGCACCGAGACGGTGACAGCTACCGCAGCCGCCTGGCAATCGGACGACGGAGTGACGTGGCGAAAGGCGACGATCCAGCCCTCTCAAACAGGGGTGCTTGTGAACGTCGCATATTCCGGTGGAAACCTCATCGCGGCCGGCCAGGGGGGCGAGGTTCTGTATTCGGCGGATCACGGCAAGACATGGCAACCTGGGTCGTCCCTGAGTGGTCCCTCTGGAGGGATCATCTCAGTGACGCCGTGGCAGGATGGATTCATCGCCGGCGACGGTGCCCACACCTGGAGGTCGAGTGACGGCCGCTCGTGGGTCCCTCTGGGGATCGCACCCGGGGGAGTGGTAGCGGTGGGCGGGGTATTGGTGGGGGATTCGCAGGGCCTTTACTGGTCTTCTGATGGTGCCACCTGGACGGCCGCCACCGGGCCGCCCGTGGAATCGTACGATCCGTGGACCATCGGCAGCGACGGCAGAGTCGCGATTGCCCTGAACGTGCAGAACGAGATGTGGATCACGACTGACGGCAGGACATGGCGCGACACGGGCTCAAAGTTGATCATCACGGCGACAGGGGAGCACGGCGCAGTGCCGTCGTTCAGCATCGGCGCCGGCCGGCTCGTGACGATTGTCTCCAGTGGCAGTCAGACCCGCGCGTACTACGCCGATCTGCTCAAGTAGCGCGACGGCCACGACCGCGGACGGCGGACTCCCGACCGGCGGCGGAACACTGAGGGTAGACCGCGACCTACTCGAATGGTCGGGGCGAGAGGCTTAGGGCCGACACACCGTCGCCATCGTTGCTGATCCCGGTCGCGAACATACCGAGCTACGTTTGGTCGAGTCTGGACTAACCCTGGTACGGCAGGTCCTCGATGGGTCGGCCTTACCGCCGATTCTCGGCCAGCGCCGGCCCGACTCGCGGCCGCCGGAGGTCAGTGCAGCGGCATCCATTGCAGGTAGAGAGTGGTGGTAGTCGCATTGCCCGAGGCGATCACCCAGTACTTGACTACTCCGTTCACGGCTGGAAGCGGCCGCGGGTCGAAGACGTAGGAAAGGGCGTTGGAGTCCACCATTGGCGCGGCACCCATCTGCGTCGGTGCCGAGCCGTCTGCGGGATAGCGCCACAGCGACGAGACCCCGTCCTGGCCCGACTTCTCCACGTATGCGGCCGAAGCGTCACCGGCCTCAAGCGTGCCGCCGGTCGCCACAGTCGCGTCGGGACTGTTGGCGTTGGTGTAGTACATGGCCGTTTGGTCCGAGTCGTTTTGCACCCAGAAGCCCGTTCCGGCCGCAAACACGCGCCCTTGTGGCTTTCCAAGCGGTTCCATCGTCGTGCTACCGGTCGTGAGGCGATACAAGCCTGCATCAGCGCTGTACTGGAAAAGCGCACCCTGCGAGTCGAGCCAAGAACCGCCGACGAACGGTAGCTGGACCGTCGTCCCCGGCTGGTTGGTCGAGGGATCAAGCCGGATCAGGACGGCACCTTTGCCCGTGGCGAAGTCCCTCTTGCTGTCGTCCTCGTACCAGATCGCCTGGCCGTCGGAGGCGATCGTCGGGCCGGACGAAGTGCAGGCAATCGGAATCGTCCCCTGAAGGGCCAGTGTCTGGGCATCGAAGCGA
>Ga0182021_10000172_pt1 | contig 62200 bp, 45 predicted proteins | sample 612E3MmetaG_FD_120493 | JGI IMG/M metagenome (GOLD analysis project Ga0182021, IMG submission 120493) | Permafrost microbial communities from Stordalen Mire, Sweden - 612E3M metaG (Illumina Assembly) | ecosystem: Environmental > Terrestrial > Soil > Wetlands > Permafrost | place: Sweden...
GAGCGGCTCCGGTCGACGCAAGGGCTAGACACGATTATGCCAACATCAGCGCCGTGATGCCCTGGCGAATTCTCGTTCCACAAGAGAGGTATGGCAGTCGGCGAGTTACAGCAACAAGTATTCAAACACGAAGCAGAAAACACTGCAAGCGTGTCCAAGCCTGCGAAACCGAGTATGGACGAGGAAGATTGGGCAGCTTGCAACTTTATGCAATGGTTTGTGAAAGAGCAGACCGAAGAAGAAACGCTTGCGATGGACTTATTGGTAAGGAGGCTGCCAATTGTCGGCGGTCAAAAGGTCAGCAAAGATGCTTTGGCCTCATTTCAAGAATCAAAGAGTTGCTCACGTCAGGAGGACTCAATAATGAGCACGCCGGATTCGCCGTCCCCGGAAAAACGCATTGTGGTCAGTGAGAATGGCCCCTATCTTGTTTCAGGCGGGGTACCCCTGCGCATCCAGAACATTGTTCCCAACAAGGAAGGTATGTCGTGGGACTGGAAAGATGGAAGGACATTCGAGGTCGGGAATGAATATGCCCTTTGCCGCTGTGGGCATTCACAACAAATGCCATTTTGCGACGGCAATCATGCGAAGTTTGGTTTCGAAGGGAAGGAGACCGCGAGCCGAATTCCTTTTTCCCAACGGGCCGAGCGGATCGAAGGCCCAACGTTGATCCTCAGCGATGTTCAGGACCTATGTGCCTTTGCTCGTTTCTGTGATCCGGGCGGCAAGATCTGGGGGCTGATCGGGCAGACAGACGACTCCGGTACGCGCGCGCTGGCTATTCGTGAAGCAATGCACTGTCCAGCAGGACGCCTGGTCCTGCATGACGAAGAAACCCGGAAGGAGATTGAGGATGCTCTTGAGCCTGCAATCGGCATCGTCGAGGACCCCGCTCTGGGCTGCAGTGGACCGCTTTGGGTTCAGGGGGGAATCGCTATTGAATCGTCGGACGGGCGACGCTATGAAAAGCGAAATCGCGTGACGTTGTGTCGTTGCGGAGCCTCGGACACCAAACCGTTCTGCAACGGCAGCCACGCCAGCATGAAGTTTCATGACGGTCTCATGAAGGAAACGAAAGCGAAGTTGGTTTTGTGAAGCCAGGTGTCGGCAGGCAAAGCCGACAAGAGCGCAATCTTCAATAATGCAGCACATCTCCTTTTTTCTCTCACTCTTCAAATCACACACAACTTCACCTCGCAAATCTGTTTCTCAGGAAACAGCTGGAAATCGCTACTCGTTCCTCGCCAAAACTGAAGATGAGGCCTTCCGATGGAAGGAAGCATTATTACAGGTGTTCATCTATCTATTGCTGGGTCTGTATCAGGGATGAATGCCAACACTTTTGTAGCGGTCACCAAAGATGCGGTTACAAATTGTCTGATATCAAAAGGGTTGAGAATCCCTATCAGTTCTGAAGCCCATCTTATTGCTTAGAAGCTCCGGAACACACATAACAAAGATGAAGTTTCAATGGTCATCAACATGGAGCCTATTGAGAACCCTTTATGAAAAATGTGTCTGACCAACTGGTGGATATCCTAGTTGAAGCAGGTATCCAAAGGATCTATGCAGTAACAGGAGATAGTCTCAATCACGTAAATTCAGCTGTACATCGTAACGGCAAAATAGCATGGATTCATGTACGGCATGAAGAGACAGCGGCTTATGCAGCTGGAGCCGAGGCCCAGCTGAATGGCCTGGCATGTTGTGCCGGCAGCAGTGGCCCTGGCCATGTCCACCTCATAAATGGGTTGTACGATGCGCACCGTTCGTCGGCCTCTGTTTTAGCTATTGCCTCCACCATCCCTACAACAGAATTCGGAATGGATTTCTTTCAGGAAACAAACATCTTCAGACTTTTTGCTGATTGCAGTTGCTACAACCAAGTAGCGAATACAACAACGCAATTGCCACGCATGCTGCAGGCCGCTCTCCAGCATGCTGTGCATAAAAAGGGCGTCGCTGTCATTGGATTGCCGGGTGATATTACAAACCTACCCGCAGTAGCAGCTGAAACTACGACGAGTCTTTTTCGAAACAAGCCTGTTGTCACGCCATCGGAAGACGAGCTCCTGCAGTTGGCTACATTGTTAAATTCGCACAAGAAAGTAACTATTTTCTGCGGTCTGGGGGCTGCTGAGGCACATAGCGAGATCATCCGGCTAGCCGAAATTCTAAAGGCACCGGTGGCGTATTCCTACAAAGCGAAGATGGCCATTCAGTATGCTAATCCCAATGAGGTGGGCCTCACGGGATTATTGGGGATTCCATCAGCTTATCATAGCATGCACGAATGTGAAGTGCTCGTGCTTCTAGGCACAGATTTTCCTTACACACCCTTCATGCCCGTTAAGAACAAAATCGTACAGGTCGACATCAAGCCCGAAAACCTTGGACGAAGAGCTAAACTCGACCTTGGACTTTGTGGAGACGTGAAATGGACATTACGGGCACTCATACCCTTGATCGCAACGAAGGATGATGCCACATTCCTCGATCGGCAATTAGAGTTTTATAAGCAAGTCAAAGAGCGACTGCAGGTCTACGTAAGAGATCCCGGAAAGCCAAACGCTATTCATCCTGAGTTTGTTGCTTCCGTGATTAATGATGTGGCTGACAAGGATGCGATATTCACGGTTGATACGGGAATGTGTTGTGTATGGGCTGCCCGGTATATTGATGGCACTGGCAAACGAAAAATGCTGGGTTCGTTCAACCATGGGTCAATGGCCAATGCGATGCCTCAGGCGATTGGTGCGGCTCTTGCTTGCCCCGACAAGCAAGTCATTGCATTCTGCGGCGACGGTGGCCTGTCTATGATGATTGGAGATCTTATGACCATTGTTCAATATAGATTGCCCGTCAAGATTGTTGTTTTCAACAACCGATCCTTAGGGATGGTAAGGCTGGAAATGGAAGTGGCAGGAATTCCTGACTTGGAAACAGATTTACTGAATCCGGATTTCGCAAAAGTAGCAGAAGCAATGGGAATGTCTAGTGTCACCATTCGTGAGCCAAGTGATGTAAGGTCAGAATTAGAGAAGGCGTTTCAGCAGGAAGGTCCTGTATTGGTTTCGATATGGACGGATCCCGATGCCCTTGCCATGCCTCCCAAACTGGAATGGAGCCAGGTGAAAGGATATGCTTTGTATATGGGAAGAATGATGTTAAGCGGGCGAGTGGATGAAGTATTGAATATGATTTCGTCGAATTATAAGCATCTGGGAGAGGTGATATGATGTGGAAATACTCAAACACATTCGACATTCCTGAGTGAAACAGTTCGAAGCATTGCGTAATTGCACGAGATGAGGGATATCGCAGAATAAGGCTACCGCATTTAACGTGAGATTACTTTGACACTAACGTTAGTCTAGGTCGGATACTTGATACAGATTTCCAATCGACTTTCTTGTCATGGCACAGCCTTCCGGCAACAATTCCGGGATGGATTCCGAGACTGGCCGCAAAGTCCACGATGTTCCTTTTCGTAAGAGGTTCCTTCAGGAGATCGGCATAATGCTTCGCCGGAATCAACTCGTTGCTCGCAAACTCGTCAGCTTCGTCTTCCTTTGATTTTGCACTCGCCAATTCCTTTTTGTCGAACTCAATGAACCTCCCTTTTTTGCCGTGAAGCAAGAGATGTCCAATTTCATGATAGAGATTGAACCAGAAGATATCCGCCCAAGGGTAGTATAAGCTCAGCTGGATTACGGGCGTTTTGTTAATCCACCTTACTGCTCCACTCACTCCAGACCCAGGGAAATGAGCAATATAGACGAGAGCAACGCCGGCATCATTCAAGAGTTGTACGGTTTGTTCGGAGAATTTCTCCGGTTTCTGACGAGAAAGCATCTTGATCTTGTCCGAGGCAATTTTCAGTGACGATTCGCAGTATTCTGCAAGCTTTTGTTTTCTCGCTTCCAATTCTCCACACCTCAGCCACGTGGCGATGATCTCGCTTTTCACACCAGCCGCCAATCTCGTCCGGAATGCGGCCGACTCGGTGGTTGACACATAGGACAGGGAGTTGACTCCGAAGAATTTGCAGAGATTGTCGACCCTCTTTTCTCTATCGGTGCTTTGCTCGACATAGCCTCGTTTGGAGATTTCGTTGTAAGGAAATTTCGACAGGATCCCAAGTTCAGGTTTGAGCAGCGCCTGTCGTTCGACTCGTGCCCTTGTTTCCTGGTAATTCTTCTCTAGATTGATCCAAAATGATGCCGAGCCCCCCAACGCTTTTTCCAAGGAAAGAGCCGTCTCAACGGTGATGGAAGCTTCTCCGTTGATTACTTGGCTCAAATGCTTTTCGCTGATCCCCGTGCGTTCGCTGAGACTTTTTTGGGTCATTCCCTCCCGGGAAAGGGCTTCTCCAATAATGCGTCCCGGGTGTATTGCTTTGTTCGGAATGTAGGCCATGGTTCAGTGGTAATCCTCAAAAATGTCTATTATGGTTATGTTTGTGATGCTCTTGAATTGATCTATCCTGAAGTTCGGGTCTCCGGCGTGATTTGGCTTGAATACTATCCGGTGAATCTTATCCACATCAACCACGAAAGAACCTTTATAGGAAGCTTTGAGCGGATGCGGTCGATAACTCGGAGGAACCTCCGCCAACGTATCTGCTGCCTGCAACACGTTTAAGGTTGCCAGGATATCAGACGCGGAGTCGATACCTTTCTTTTTGTTGTATCGTTTACTCAACGCCTCATGGTCATTCACGAGTTTCTCGTGCTTGGGGTTATCAAAGACTATGTTCATGGTAGCATATTAGCACAAGACGTTGCAATGTTTTTCTTTACCATACTGGTAAAGAGAATATACGTCCTTAAGTGGAGAACATCAAGGGGGGTACCAGTTTCCCTTATCCCCGCCCCTCCCTTCATATACGTATATGATGAGCGGCAGAGAAAGAGAGATACTCACTCAGAACAGGAAACAGGTCTTCGATGGAGGTGTTGTACGCCTTTGCGAGCCGGTTCGCGCTGACCATGTTTGGAAGCGCATCCCCGTGCTCCGAGTGAGAGATCCAGGTCTTGTCCTTGTGGCCCAGGAGCCCGGCCACCTTCTTCTGACACCTCCCTCGCAAAGAAAGGTTCGATTTCTCACTAGGTAGGTTGACAAGAAGCAAAAATCCCACCATTCCCCTCCTAACGAAGCACTTCTTGCTAGATCACTATTGGCAGTGTGAGACCTCTCTGATCCAGCAATTTCGATACTATCCGCATGCCATCAGGGGCAATGCTACAAACGACATCGTGCTGGCAGGTGAGCGAGGCCTCCTTGCACACTTCAACGGCAAGAGCTGGAAACAGTATTCCGTCTCTTCTGGGATGATAGGAAATCGCCTTTTGAGTGTGAGCATCAAAGGAAATAGTGTCATGGCCGCAAGCGGCACTATAGGCGTAATACAAACCGCCGGACTTATCTATGTTGGAAGGCGGTGAAGTAAGTAGGCGCTGAGGACGTCTATTCGTTCATCCTATGTCTAACTATCTGAGGAAACCATGTCATAAAATCGCATCAATTCTATCGCCAATTGGTTCTGGTCCTCTTGACTCTGCTGTTTGCAGGAGGAAGCTATGCCCAAAACTCCGCTTTGGGAAATCCACTATTCGTCAAAGGGGAAGTGATCGTTAAGTTCACATCTTCTGCGTACGAAGGGTTATCAATGAAGCAAGCCGATTCGTCCAGTGGCAATGTGCGGGTCTCTGCCTCCAAATCTAACATTGACTTGATTCTTTCGCAGTTCAATGTCTCGAAGTCAGAAAGGGTGCATCCTTTTGATGAAGACAGCGCCATCGGCGTCAGCAATGGGATGAACCGAGTATTCGTTCTCCATTTCTCACCATCGACTGATGTAAACCAGGTAATTGCGACGCTTCGATCCAACATGTCCCAATTTGTGTTGAATATCGAAAGAGCCACTCTCCTTCACGATCAAGTTGGGGATGATAGCTATGGACCTCAACGTATTCCTTGCTAACTCAATACCTTCGAGCAGGGAGCAGGGATCTGTCAAGAGAGCGGTACTGGATGGCTTCGGCCACATGCTCGGCCCGGATGCCGTCTGTGCCGGCGAGATCGGCGATCGTCCGGGCGACCTTCAGGATCCGGTCATAGGCCCGGGCCGAGAGCCCCAGTCTCGTGATCGCCATCTTGAGCAGCTCCTCCCCCACCGCCGGGTACACCAGGCAGAACTCCCGGATCTCGCGCGATTGCATCCCCGCGTTGGCGTAGAGACCGCAGCGGCCCTGAAATCCCCGTGCCTGACGGTCGCGGGCTTTCACCACGCAGCCCCTGATCCGCTCCGAGCTCTCTCCGCTCTCGCGGCTCGACAGCTCTTTGTGACGCACTGCGGGGACCTCCACGTGCAGGTAGATCCGGTCGAGCAGCGGGCCGGAGACCCGGGAGAGGTACCGCTGGATCCTGAACTCCGGGCAGCGGCACTCCCGACCGGGGTCGGTGAAATGTCCGCACGGACAGGCTTGCGTTGCCTTTTTGCAGTGTGACCCTCACCAGCAACAAACCTACCAATCTCCTGACGATGCTCAAGACGTGGGGCGATCACATCAAGAATCGGCGGTTTGAGCTGGGACTCTATTTTCACCTTTTGGCTAATATCCAACAGCCGACGATGGTCGTGTGCCAGAAGGGCTTTCCATGCCTTCAAATCACAAATCATACCCGTCAAGTCCCGCGCTTTTGGTGCTGGCGGAGAGGATGTCTCTGGCACATTTGTTGCTATATCAGAATTGAGTTACTGCGACGATCGTTATTGAGCGCAAGGTGGAATACTCTCCGATCGTTTTGGGAGTACCACCTAACCCCTAGCGTCTACGGTACATGCAAGAGAACCCGCTAACAGAGCCTGACCGGCAGCGCACTGCCCCACCGAATCCACGCCCCGCGACCATCGACTTTCATCAACTTCTCTTCGGCGTCGGAGATATCGTTTATAGCTTCGATCCCAACCGCGACGAATATCTGTATGCCAGTCAACATTTCGGAGAGCTCCTTGGGTACACGGATGAAGAGATCTGCTCAAAAGGAGGGAGGAAGGCGTTTCTTTTCCACGTAATGGCCGGTGAGAAGAGCTCGGACTACGAGAAGATCATCGGCAAAGGGAAGAACGACCCCAATTCGACGATCCAGTGCAACGAGTGGTGGTTCCACCGAAAGGACGGCGAGCTAATCTGCTTCGAAGACCGATGGATGCCGATCGTTGCCGATGGCCGCGTCGTCCGGATCGATGGAATCATGCGGGACATCACGGACCGGAAGCGTGCCGAGGAGTCCGTCCAGAACGACCGGATTCTTTTGCGCACATTGATCGACAATCTTCCTGATGCGATCTACGTCAAGGACCTCTCTTGTCGGAAGGTCCTGGCGAACATCGCCGATGTTCACAACATGGGGCGGACCTCGGAAAGCGAAGTGCTCGGAAAGGACGACTTCGCACTCTTTCCGAGAGAGAGTGCCGAGCACTTCTTTGAGGACGACCAGCTCGTTCTGAGGACGGGGACTCCTGTAATAAACAGGGAAGAGTACTTTCTTGATGAGAAGGGAGGGAAACGCTGGCTCCTCACGACCAAACTTCCTCTCAGGAATGAAGAAGGGGAAATTACCGGACTGGTCGGCATCGGCATCGATATCACGGAACGCAAACGCGCGGAAGATGCTCTTGCCCGTCGAAACGCGGAGCTCGACCATGCCCGGCTTGTCGCGGAAGACCAGGCGAGAGAGCTTGAAGTTCAGGCGGATGAATTGCGGGCTGCACGCGAGACGGCGCTCGAAGCCTCACGGTACAAGTCGGAGTTCGTCGCGAACATGAGCCACGAGATCCGGACTCCGATGAACGGCATTATCGGGATGACCGGGCTTCTCTTGGTGACACAGCTCAGCCCGGAGCAGCGCGAATACGCGGAGGTCATTCACACATCGGGCGAATTCCTGTTGAACATCATCAACGACATTCTCGATTTCTCAAAGATCGAGGCTGGGAAGCTGACCATGGAGCACCTCCCGTTCGACCTGAGGGAAGTGCTCGAAGAGACCGTGGATCTCCATGCGCAGGCGGCGAAGGCGAAAGACCTGGAACTGACCTGCTTTAGTGCCCCTGATGTTCACACCTCCCTCTTTGGAGACCCCGGGAGAATCCGCCAGATCGTGGCGAACCTCCTGGGTAATGCCATCAAGTTCACCCCGCGTGGCGGAGTCCACGTTGAGGCAACTTCGAACGGAGAGAACGAGAAAGGGTACGGCATCACCCTCGCGGTCCGGGACACCGGGATTGGGATCTCGCTTGAAAACCAGAAAAAGCTCTTTCAACCCTTTACGCAAGCGGACGGCATGACCACCCGTCGCTTTGGCGGGACAGGACTGGGGCTCACCATCTCGAAACGACTGGCCGAAATGATGGGGGGAACAATCACCATGGAAAGCGAGGAAGGGCGCGGGAGTACCTTCCGCGTGTCGCTGGTCCTGCAAAAACAGAAGGTCACGAATCACACGGCGAATATTCCGGAGATCGGAGGCTTGAACGTCCTGGTTGTCGATGACAACGAGACGTCGAGGATGATTCTCCATCACGAGCTGACGTCGTGGAGAATCGACCACTGCATTACGTCCGGAGCGACGGAAGCACTGGCGAACCTTCACTCCGCGACGCAATGTGGGCGACCGTTCACGCTCGCGATCCTCGACATGCAAATGCCCGACATCGACGGCATCATGCTGGCCCGCATGATCCGTCTGGACAAATCCATAGCCCCGCTGAAGCTTCTCATGCTTTCATCCAGCGGCGAAGCGACGCGGGATCTCCTGCTCAAGGCCGGACTTGACGCCTATCTCAAGAAACCCATTCGGCATTCTGCACTCCTCGACTGTATTGCCAGCGTCGTCGGCATGGGCGATTTCAGGATCAAGCCGAAATCGGCGGGAGTCCATGAGACCATTACTGTTGTCTCGGCGTCTCTCCAAAACGTCCGCATACTCGTCGTTGAGGACAATGCGGTGAACCAGAAGGTCGCGAAACGGATGCTGGAGAAAGCAGGCTGCAAGATCGACATCGTGGGGAATGGGTTTGAAGCAATCGAAGCAGTGGAATCCCTGCCGTACGATCTGGTCTTCATGGATTGCCAGATGCCGGAGATGGATGGTTTTGAAGCTACGGGTGAGATTCGAAAACAGGAAGTGGACGGTCAAAGACTTCCCATCATCGCGATGACGGCGAATGCCCTTGCAGGCGACCGGCAACGGTGCCTGCAATCCGGGATGGACGACTATATTTCGAAACCAGTGAAAGCGGCTGACCTCTACGCGATGATTGAGAAATGGCTGCCTCGCACGAAAAGAGCTGCCGCAGCATCCTAGATGCGCGCATGGCAGGCTTCTGTCGGCTTCACCCCTTCCGAAGAGGGAGCAGGCTCCGGTCGAGCGAGCGGTACTGGATGGCTTCGGCCACGTGCTCGGCCCTGATGCCGTCTGTGCCGGCCAGATCGGCGATGGTGCGGGCGACCTTCAGAATCCGGTCATAGGCCCTGGCCGACAGCCCCAGCTTCGTGATGGCCATCTTCAAGAGCTCTTCGCCGGCGGCGTCGACCCTGCAGAACTCCCTGATCTCCCTCGATTGCATGGATGCATTGCTGTAAAGCCCGGCACGGCCGGCAAAGCGAATCGACTGTTTCCCTCTCGCGGCAACGACCCGGCTCCTGATTCGCTCAGAGCTCTCGGCGAGCTCGCGGCTCGCAAGCTCCCTGTACCTGAGGGCCGGCACCTCGATGTGAATATCGATCCTGTCCAGGAGCGGTCCCGAAACCCGCGCAAGATAGCGGTGAATCTCGTACTCGTTGCAGAGGCATTCACGCCCCGGATCGGTGAAATGCCCGCAGGGGCAGGGATTCATTGCGCATACAAGAATGAAGTCCGCGGGATATTCAATCGAGACTTTCGACCGGCTAATCGTGACCCGGCCATCTTCCAGGGGCTGACGCAGCACCTCCATTACGCTTCGCGCAAATTCCGGCAGCTCGTCCAGGAAGAGCACACCGTGATGAGCAAGTGAAATCTCTCCGGGCCGGGGCACTATCCCTCCCCCCACCAACGCAGAATCCGAGATCGTATGGTGAGGCGCCCTAAATGGACGCCCGGTAACCAGTGAACTTCCGGGAGGGAGAAGGCCGGCAACAGAATGGATCTTTGTCGTCTCAAGAGCCTCCTCAAAGCTCATGACGGGGAGTATCGTGGGAAGTCTTTTGGCAAGCATAGTCTTCCCCGAGCCGGGAGGCCCGATCATGATCACGTTGTGACCTCCGGCCGCTGCAACCTCAAGCGCGCGCTTCGCGTTCTCCTGTCCCTTCACGTCCGCAAAGTCCGCATAATCCGTTCCACCGGATCGGACGCCGTGTTGCCCCGGGTCCGACGCAAGCGGCAACGGACGAAGCCGGCCGGCCGCCAGAAGTTCGACTGCCTCTTTCAACGTGGAGACCGGGTAGACGGCAATGCCATCCACCATGGCAGCCTCCCCCCCGTTTTCCTTCGGAAGAATGATACCGAGGAGCTTCTGTCTGCGGGCCTCGAGAGCCATGGGGAGCACTCCGCGGATGGGACGCAATGTTCCGTCAAGTGCCAGCTCACCAACCATCAGGAACCTGGTCAGCTCAGGCGCCTCAAGCTGGTTCGTCCCCGCCAGGAGTCCAACGGCCATCGGAAGATCATAGGCGGATCCCTCCTTTTTCAGGTCCGCCGGGGCAAGGTTCACTGTAACCTTCCTTGGAGGGAACTCAAAGCCGCTATTGCGGATCGCCGCAACCACGCGTTCGCGGCTTTCCCTCACGGCATTGTCGGGAAGTCCCACGACCGTGAAACTGGGAATGTGGTGCTCGATGTTGGACTCCACCTCGATCAGGCAGGCATTGACGCCGAATGTGGCGCCGCTGTAGACGCGCGAGAGCATGGACACTCCTTCCCTTCTGTATGAATGCGGAAGGCCGGTTGCGGCGCGGGTTGTTGCGGGACGAAATGCTGGAGGGCGTGACGGGATATTTCCTGGCGCACCAGGGCGGGAATTCGGATTGTGCTCGCCCGAACATAATGATGCGCGCATGCAAAGTCAAGATACAGTATACGCCTCACAACGAGGATGCCTCAGACCGGGGACAATCGCGCCAACGATCCTTCCCATTTGAAGCCCTGGACCAAGTTGTCAGAGCAAACATCCTGCAAGTGATGCCGGGAGAAGGACTTCCATCAATCTCGGCAACCGTAAACAGACACACTTGACGCACCCGACGGGAGGCATCACACTGAAGAGGCTCAGATGGGAAAGGTGCTGCTGGGTTGGGTTGGAATGGTGAACGTGCCGTTGGGACAAGTCCCGGGGCGGGAAGAGCCCAGATGCGACAGAGGCTGCGACCAGGGAGCCTCAACAAGGAAGTATTCGGCCTCTGGCCTCAATCCTCGATATACGAAAATATTCGTTGACAATTGTCGAGAGGCCCATTATATTCGGTGTGAGTTGTCCGCCATCGCTGAATGGAGACCATATGCCAAGGAACAAAGGTGATCGGCCCACGGAAAAGGAGCTGCAGAGCTCCAGTTTCTCTGGCGTCACGGACCCAATATGCTCCGCCAGGTCAACTCTATATATGAATCGCGACGAGCCTACAGATTACACTCGGGCCCTTACGTTGATGCAGATCATGCATGAGAAAGGGATTCTGAAACGCGACGCTACGGTGCGCACCCATGCGTTTGCGGACGATATGCATTAGCGAGATCCTCCAGATATGGGTCGGTGGATTTTTTCTTTCCCGTCATACGAAGTCATTCGTTGTTTCTCCACATACGCCTTCTGCGTTTCGACGAGCAGCCAAAACTTCGGGACTCTTGAGCACGGAACAGGAGCTTCAGCCCGAGAATTCCAAACAGCCAAATCCTCTGGAGGTGACCAAATGAACATCAGTCGTGCATGCTCTGGAATCCTTTTCGCGACCATGGTGATCTGCACTGTGCCGATCCATGGTCAGGATTCAACAAAGACGGATCTGGGCCGGGGATTGGTGCTGCATATGACATTTGACAACGATGAAATACACTCCGGACAAGTGACCGACGTGAGCGGGAAGGGAAACCATGGTCGTCCGTCCGGCGTACGGTGGATTGCAAATGGAAAGAGGGGCGGCGCGTACGAGTTCTCAGCCGACGGGAATGAAATCGTTGTTCCGAACAACCCCTCGTTGAACCCGGGGCAATTCACGCTCTCTGCCTGGATCAAATCCTCCTTCAGGGACGACAAATGGCGGCGGATCTTTGACAAATCCTACAGCCGTGGGTATGCCTTGAGTATCGCAGCAGACTGGAATAACAACAACTGGTCCGGCCTCGCGAGCCTGGAAGTTGGTCCCGGAACTCACTTCAGTCTGACGCGAACCATCGTGGCGGACGGCAAGTGGCATCTCGTTGTCGCCACGTTTGATGGAACTGAACAGTTGTTGTACGTCGACGGCAAACCTCAAGGCAGGCCGCTGCGATGGGACAGCACGGGTCGAGCCGGAGCGACAGATTTCAATCTTGTCATCGGCTGCAACCGGTCCAACCTCGACGAGAGCGATTTGGGCGCATCGTTTCGCGGCCTCATCGACGAGCCGATGATGTGGGATCGCGCACTTTCGTTGAAGGAAGTGGCATTCCTGTACCAATCGCAAAAGTAGCGTGGAGCTTCCGGAATCCGGTCCTCACCACATCCCTGTCTCATCATACGCATGAAGGAGGCATCAATGAAAACACAAAAGCCGGCACTAATCATCGGGCTTATGCTCCTGCTGGGGGCATCGTGCTTAGCGAAAGACGGAATGACAACAATGCAATCAATGGTGTAACGTCCGGTCCCGTTGCGAGGAACTCCGGGATCCGCCCATCACAAGGCCATGGACCATCAAAACACACAAAGCTGAGACAGCGAGGCTATGAATATCCTTGAGCCGTCAAAAGCAGACAGCCGTACACCAGAGACTCGTGATCATCTGTCGACGCTCTGTTGGTCTGTCGTTGCAACGCTCCTGTCGTTTCTCTGTCTCACCCAGCTTCTCGTGATGCTGTGTTTTAGTCTCCATTGGAACGTGTCACCTGTGGTGGCTCCTATCGCTTTGTTCCTTTCGCTGGTCATGGGCGATTGGTTCGCACGGAGAGAGGGCCTTCGCAGGCGGCACCGTGCCGCCCTCTGTGTGATCGTGCTGGGTATTTCTGGTATTTCGCTCCTCCTTGCCGGTTTGTTCTTCGACATGTCGTGGGACGGTCTCTGGTATCATCAGAAGGCAGTCTATCAAATGTCGCATGGCTGGAATCCGCTCTATGACCCGATGCACGACTTCGTTCCGCACGCTCAGAGCTGGCTGCGTTACTACGCAAAAGGACCATGGTACATCAGCCTTGCCCTGTATGAAACGACAGGGAATATCGAAATCGCAAAGGCTGCCCCCTGGATAACGCTCGGCACGACATTCCTGGCAGTGTTTGCGGTTTCCCTCGACGTCGGCATGAACCGGGCAAAGGCGCTTCTCGTCGCCGCGACGGTCGCCCTGAATCCTGTCGTGACATGTCAACTGGCATCGTTCCTTGTGGACGGCCTCATGGTCTCGTATCTGGCCTGCTTCGTGGCAGCGACGATTCGCTGGTTCAAACGTCCGGGTCTTCTGGTGCTCGCATCGATGGCCTGCTCGATAGTCCTTTGTACCAATGCCAAGTTCACGGGCCTCGTCTATGCGTGTTTCTTTTGCACCGCTGGAGGATTTTATGCTCTGATGAGGCGACGCGACGTTCTTTGGCGTTACACTGCAATCCAGATTGCGGCGTTCTTGACGGGGATAGTGATCTTCGGCTTCAACCCTTATGTGACAAATATGGTGCATCGCGGGCACCCCTTCTACCCCATTCTTGGAACAACCGCCTATCCCAGTCTCAGCGAAAGTGGGCGTGACCCGATTGAGATTGACGAAACACCAAGGAATATGGCTGGCCGAAACCGTTTCATCCGGTTCGCTTATGCTATTTTTGGCCGCCCGGGTTCACCACCTTTTTTCGAAGGAGACAATGCGGTTCTCATGTGGCCATTTGACGTCAGCTGGAAGGATTTCAATATCTTTTATTTTCATGAAGTCCGCATCTCCGGCTTCGGGCCGCTCTTCAGCGGCGTGCTGCTCATCGGCTTCGTACTGCTCGGCATCTCACTACTCCGTCCAGGCCTGCAACGCGAACCGATATTGTTGCTCATTGGTGCCATCATTCTGTCGGTTCTCATAAGCAAACATACCTGGTGGGCACGCTACGGCCCGCAACTCTGGTGGCTACCCATCACCGCTGTCTTCTCTGGATTCAATCTCGCTCAAGGGGCCAGAGTTCGTATCGCGGCAACAATTCTTGCCGCAATTCTCCTGGTAAATGCGGGCCTCGTGGCATTTGCTCATTTCCGCTGGGAAATTCAAGCAACGCGAGCAACCAACGAGCAGATGGCAGTGTTGCGTCAAAGCAAGGGGATTGAAGTCGATCTGCAGTACTTTGGAGAACCGTTCAGCGAACGGCTTCGAGCGGCGGGAGTCACGTTCCATCCTGTACAACACTTGCAGTGCAGCACGCCGATGGAGCTGATGAGCGTCGCGCCAGGGTATCCCGGCGCTGTTCGGGCCTGCATGAAGTGAGTACTGCTTAAAATGAAGCACTCACATCACACGTCCACGGAGGTATCCGGATGGACCGCGATCGAGTCTGACTCGGTGATATACGACATAGGGCCCGGTTCTTCAGAGAGACTCCTGACCTGCCATCAGGTGGTCCGTCAGCTAGCGTCTGGCGAAGTCTCCCCCGATGAATGCTTCGGCGGCGGCCGTATCAGCGATCTCCCACTTTGTGCTGAGGTCCGGGATGGAAGCCCGGATGGGTTTGAGGTGCTTCAGATACGTGGCGATTGCGTAACGATCCTCGTCCGTCAGATTTGAGAATATCGGCCAGGGCATCGCGCGGCCGATCAACAGACGGCCGTCCTGAAACTGGCCGGTGCGCAACCTGGTCATGATCTCTTCCCTGCTGCGTGCGCCAAGCCCGGTTTCCATGTCCGGTGTGAGGTTCCTGGTATGGACGGTGCCCTCCCCGCGCGCGACCAGCTTGTTCCCTCCGGCCAGGTATCGTTCATCGTTCGGCGCCCCGTTCGGGAGTGAGGGGGTGTGACATCCGGTGCATCCGCGTGTGACCACCAGATACCTCCCGTGTTCGGCGATCAAACGTTCCTTCGCGTCGGCAATGTCGCCGGTCCGGGGAGCAGCCGCCAGCTCAGGTCCACTGAATGCTTCCGGAGGAGCGAGCGTGAAAGGCGGGATGAAATACAGGAACGCGAAGAATCCTCCCACCACAAGGATGCCGATGACGATCGCAGCCCACTTCAAGATCCGTTTCATGGGTGTTCCTCCTTGGGTACCACACCGTGTTCCGGGGCCGGGCCGGCCGATTGCGCCGATCCGGCGTTCTCTGCGTAGATGTACACCGGAACGGTGTCGCCCAGAATCAGCATCCTGAACTTCGCCCAGAGGTACGGGAAGAAAGCGAGGGATCTCGGCGTTGGAATGTCGTTGCGCACAGGCGGCAGCGTACGGAGGTACGCGATGACGGCGTTCAGATCAGAGTCTTTCAGGTCGGCATAGGCGGTCCAGGGCATCGGGAATGGAAGCATCCTCGACCCGTCCCTGCGAGTCCCCTTCGTCAGGACCTTCCTGATCTGATCGTCGGTCCAGCCGCCAAGTCCAGTTTCTTTATCTGAGGTCAGATTATACGAGACGATCTCTCCAAAGGGGCCGAGGTTCCACCTCTGCCCTCCTGCCATCGAGAATTCCTCGAGGTATCCCCCCCTCCCATTTGTCGGCGTATGGCAATCTGCGCATCCCAGCGACCGCACAAGATAGCGCCCCCAGGTTGCCGGATCCCGGCCGGCCGCCGTGTCCGTCGTTGCATAGAATCGGGCGACCTCCCCTGAGTCCATCTCCCACACCGGCTTCCTTCGGATGGAGACGACATAGTTGGCGAGATCCCACATTTCCCTGTCGGTTGCTGCTCCGACATACGAAGGCATGGGAGAGCCGTCGACCCCTGTCCTGAACCGGAGATAGATGTCGCGCGCGGCACTTCCTCCGTGGAATGTCCACGGCTCAGTAAGGTTTGCTGCCCGCATCGGATAACCCGCGGCGTCCTGGAATTCCGTCGCCGAGGTTCCACGACCTGCCCCGTCTTCACCGTGGCAGCTCGCGCATTGAAGCTTGTCGTATTCTTTTCGGCCCACGGCGACTCCAGCAGCTGTTGGCGAAACAACCGCCCCCACCATCACTGGCTTAGGCTTCTCCTCCTGAAAACGAGAGGAAAAGGCCTTTACATATGCCAGGAGGACGGCCAGCGAGTCCCCCGTGATGAACTTCCCCCATGAGGGCATTGCGGTCCCGGGCAAGCCGTTGCGGATCGTTCGAAGGATGTCTTCGTCTACGGGAATGCTGCCCGATTCAGTGGTCCGATACGCATAGACGCCCGCTGTGAAGTCGCGCGGCCGTGGACTGAGCATCGTGGCGTTGGGCCCGTCTCCTTTACCCGATTCTCCATGGCACGGCGCGCAACGGGAGAGGTAGATGGATTTCGCCAGACCTGTGGACCATGTCTGCGAAGAAGAGGCCGGTTGGCCGGCGGATTGCATCGTTGCCAGCAAGGCGGCCGAGAGCAAGATCAGTGGCCCGGAGCGATGAAGGATACTTGGAATTCGCATTTGCGCCCTCCGAGTGTGGGATTGCAGAAGCAGCGGCGGCTCGAAGCGAGATGAAGCTGAACCGGGCTTACCTCAGCGGCCGGAATGCGCTTCATGGGGATTGCCCTCAAACGGACCTGAGGCTCTGATCGAAAGCGAAAAGACAAGGCGCGAGGAACCCGGCTTTCAAGGTTTCTGAGTAGGACCCGATTTCCTCGACCGGACACTGAAGATGCATGACAGAATTCCCAACTGCTCTCGGGCGCAAAAAGTTTCCGCGGAGCCTGGATTTCTTGCAGATAAGTGCGCCGAGAAAACGCCGGCATGTGCGGCCATTCACCCTCCAGCAGACTCGCGGCCAGAGCCGCACCCTGGATGGAGAGTGCGCCGGCTGGGGTCTTCGTTGAGGGCGGACTACGGTGGAATGCATTGACGGCAAAACTCTCAAGTGGGGACAAATTTCATCCACCCCGACTCCATGACCCGCATTCAGTCATTACCGGGCATGAATCGGATTGGGCATGGGGAGCAGAGGTGAGGTTAGCCGCGTGGGCTTTCCCTTGGTGCTACGAGGGGTGATTCAGGCCGTTTCAGGTGCTGCGGGCGTTGCGGTCCCGTTCGAACTGGCGCACGAAGCTGTGAGCATGTTTCTCGTGCGATGTGAACAGTACGGGGGGGAGGGCAAGGAAGGTTCGATACGATTCAACGGCCTCTGACGAGAGTCCCAGGCTTTCCTCGGCAAGGGCCTTGTTCAGCCAGCTTGTTTCGTCATGGGGATCGAGAGCGACTGCGCGGACAAGCCAGGGAAGGCATTCAGGGAGCCTGCCCATGCCTCGCAGCGTAGTCCCGAGGTTCCGGAGAGCGGCAATATGCTCCGGAGCAATCGACACCGCTTTCTCGAAGGAACCGATGGCAGCGTCCATCCGGCCCATATTGCGGAGGCAGACCCCCCTGTTATGCCAGGCGTCCGCGTTGTCGGGATCCCGCTCAAGGGAACGGTCGTACTGGATCAATGCTCCTTCGTAATCCCCAAGGTTCGCAAGGCTGAATCCCCTGTTGTACAGCTCCCAGCCTTCGGCTCCGCCGACGGCTGCTTCACGCTCAATCCCGCTGAACTTCTTCTTCAACACAATTTCCAGGTCGACCCTGAGATCCTTGAAGATCTGGTAGCGCATGCTGGGTTCCTTCTCCAGGCATTTCTTGATGACCGGAAAGAGAGGGGAATGCAGAGGGGGCACGGGGAACTGCGCGTGCAGGCGGTGCATTGCAGCCCAGAGCTGGACCCGGTTCATCCGGCGCCCGCCCTGGTGCGGATAGAACGGGAGGCGTCCCCGGGCAGCCATCTGGAAAAGGATGACACCCATACTGTATATATCGCTCCGCTCGTCGCAGCTTGGGGCATTCATGAACTGCTCCGGGGCCATGTAGATCGGCGTTCCCAGTCCCCCTTGCTGCGGAAGCCGCCTCCTCCCGGACACGGCAGCAGAGCGGCTGATAACTTCGGCGAAGCCAAAATCTGTGATCTTCACTTTCCGGGCGCTGTCAATCATGATATTCGCCGGCTTCACATCGCGATGGCAGCGGATCCCGTGGGCGCGGGCATATTCCATCCCCCGGCAGAACTGGATTCCCCAGCGGATCGACTGCTCGAGGCCGGGAGGGGATTTCTTGAGATATCCGTCGAGCGAATTGAATCCGTCGCTGTTGGGCTCGATATACTCCATCCCGATGCAAAGCCTCTGGTTCAGCTCTGTGATGAAGTCGGCCCGGACGATGTTCGGATGGCGCTCGAGCCCGATCCACACCCTGGCCTCTTTCCTGAACTGTTCCATGACATCGGGGTCACCGCTGAAATCCTCGCGGAGGGTTTTCAGGGCATACCATGTCGAGGACTCACGATCCCGGATGAGAAAGACGATGCTGTAGCCCCCGACACCGATGATCTTTGTGACCTGGTACCGGTTGGCGACCACCGAACCGATCTTGAACGGAAGAGTGGCGGGATCGAGGGAGGATTCCTGAACTGCGAACGAGCCGGCATGTCCCCGGCCTCTGTGGATGAGGCGCTTGAATGGATTGAGCATGTCACCGATATGACGCATATCGCCACGGGCTGTTGTCGGCACACCGCTGCGCCGGCGCCGGATGCGCCTTCGCAGAAGCAAGGTGTCGCGCACGAAAAAAGTACAAAACGGAGGCGGGAGGTGCTGTGCCCGGGATCAAGAGGCCGTGGACCATCAATAGCGCACTTCCTCAAGAAAGAGGCCGTGCGGGGGGGCTGCCATCCCTGCCATCCGGCGGTCCCGCGCTTCAAGAACCTTCGCAAAATCGCCGGCCGGCATATACCCGCGGCCTATGTCCACCATGGTCCCGACCAGGCCCCGTACCATCCCATGAAGGAAGCGGTTTGCGCGTATTTCATAGGTAAGCAATGAGGGGGATTCCGTCCACCTGGACTCAGTGACGGTTGAACGGTAGTGTTTGATCGAAGGGTCGTAGCGGCAAAACGATGTGTAATCGTGCTCCCCAATCACGCAGAGGCCGGCCTGATTCATCAACTCGACGTTGAGGGAGTATTTCACGTACCACTGGTAGAATCTCCCTATCGGGGCCGGGCGCATCGTTATGTAATACCGGTACATCCGGTCCTTTGCGTCATACCGGGCATGAAAATTCTCGGCAACCTCCTCCACCGTGTGAATGTAGACATCTTCCGGAAGGATGCCATTCAGGCTGCTGAGGATCGAACCTGTGCCGGCCGAGGCGGACGTCTTGAAGTTCGCGACCATACCCCTGGCATGAACGCCGGCATCCGTCCGCCCTGCGCCGATCAGATTGATGGGCTCCTGCAGGACCTGTTCAAGGACCTTTGTGATTTCCTCCTGCACACTCCGGCCGTTCGGCTGGATCTGCCAGCCCACGAAGTGGGTGCCGTCGAATTCGATAAGGAGCTTGAAGGAGCGCATGAAAGTTTCAGATCTGACGTGTCACAGTGAGTAAGACACCGTAAGGGCGGAGCCACCCCCCCATAACAGAAGCCTCAAATCGCAGCTCTCCGAGTCCCCCTTGAACCTCTTTGTTGTGGGAAATCGCGAGCCGCGCGGCGTTGATCGCGCTGGCCACATGATTGACCAGAACGGCCGCGATGACGAACTTCCGGTTATCGAAGACATGCTCGCTGGTGAGCCGCTGATCCTTGAAGGCCGCCCGGTCCGCTTCCGAGTCCCACGTCCAGTTGTATCCTGCCGAGGGATCGTAGACGAGCTCCGGATTGCGATCGCGCATCTTCTTGCCGTTATAGTCGGCAACTGAAAGGAAATTCCCCACATCAACGTAGAACTGGTCGCCTTTGCCCGCAGGATTCACACCCGCATGTACCGCCGCAAAGGAACGGGCATCCGAGCGGAGCGACGTTGCATGAACATCGAATGCGATGTAGGTCAGCCAGAGGAGTCCCTCGGCGCCCAGAAAATACCTCCCCGAGGAGAATCCCCCGGCATAGGCCTCTCCCAGCCCTGGAACGGCAAGGGAGTACAGAATGGCCAGACCTACGGATTTCTTGGATTGAGGAGGCGAATCGGGAAGCAGCTGCGCGGGAGCGGAGGGAAGCAGGCGGAGCCCTCCCTCAAAGTGCGAATTGAAAGTGCCCTGACCGCGAGCGGAAAGGACCAGCAAGGTCAGCACAGCAAAAATGCCGAACCGGCGTAGGGCCATGGAAAATCTCCGGGTGATGAGACGGGAGTCTGGCTTATGAGCACACAAAAGCGCGACCAAGAACCAGTTCGGATTCTCCTGTTGATGTCGGCCTGCCCACCCGGACAGGGCGCCGGGATCTCCCGGCAACGTTTTGACCATCCACCCGGCATGACCCTTGGTCGTCCCGCACCCCGGAATTGCACGAGGCCGCCCCATGTTCAGGAGCGGAAACGCATCAATTCGCGCCAGACGATCTCTTCCCGGGGGAGCAGCCTCTTCGCCTCAGGGCCGCCAGTACATCAGACCACTTCCCCTCGAAGACCATGACACCGGTCCCCAGCTGTTCCTCAATCCCGGCCACCGTTGTCCCATCGAGGAAGAGACCGTCGGCATTGAGGATGTCGGGAGGAAGCAGGATCAGATCCACGGGGGTTCTCCCTTCCATCGCCGAATATACGCATTTGCCCGAAAGAAGTCCAGCCACCGTGACGCTCGACCCAAACAACAAGTTGGGGGCGACCACCAGATCCACCTCGAGCCCGCCGATATGCCGGAGCAACGGGATAACCTGGCTCCTCATGGTCTGTTCGGGAAGGGTTGCGGTCACCATGGTCAGTTTGCGACGGTTGCGCAGGCGCGACGGGAAGAGGCGGGCCTGCCGCCTAGTTTCGATGATAAACGAACGGACAAGACCTACGCCGTTCTCGATCTGGGGAAAGCCGTCATAGGCTCGTGCCGGGGGCAGCCGGCGGCCGGCAAGGATGTAGAATTCGTCGGAGGCGTAGACGAATCCCCGCCCCAATTCGGCACGGAACCGCCGCTGCCAGTTTTCCACGGAGTCCAGCAGGGAGCAGGCGTAGGCGCGATCCACCTTCTGTAACTCCGCGAGACCCCACCTGTGGTCAGTCAGTCCCACAGGCACAACGGCAAGGGAGCGAATCTGTTTCCTGAACCTGTAGAGATCGCTCACCGTCTTCTCGAGGGCAGCTCCATCGTTGATTCCCGGACAGAGGACGATTTGCGTGTGCATGTCGATCCCGTTGTCATGAAGCAGGCCGATTTTATCCAGGATCCTGTCGTCTTTCCGAAGCCCCATCAGGCGCCGGCGGATTTCAAGGTCTGTCACATGGACCGAGATATACTGGGGAGAGAGTCTCTGGTCGATGATCCTTTGCAGGATGGCCGGTCCGGCGTTGGTCATCGTGGTGTAGTTTCCGTACATGAACGACAGGCGGTAGTCGCCGTCGCGGAAGTAGAGCTGGTTGCGGAGGCCTGCGGGATTCTGGTCCACGAAGCAGAATATGCAGTCATTCCCGCAGGAGAGGATCTTCATTTCCTCGAGGGCGATCCCGATACGGTCTCCTTCGTCCTTCTCGATATCATAGATCAATACCTCTCCCTCATGGGAGATCTTCAGCGTGACCGCCGATTCCGCCTCATGGTAGCGGTAGTCGATGTCGTCGCGCACCCTCTGGCCGTTGATCTCAAGGAGTTCGTCTCCCTCCACGATGCCCACTTCCCGGGCGATGCTCCCAGGCTCAACTGCAACGATCTTCACGTTTCCTCCATCTCTCCAAGGCAGAAGCCGCCCCGGACCTCCCTGATGCGAGCATCAACAATGGTGTTCTCTTCTGTCCCCTCCTCAGGGACCCCGACACGAGCGTAAGAATCCGTAAAGCCGTACCTGTTCCCTTCATCGACATCCGATTCCAGGAGTACTTTCAATGACTTGCCCTTCAGCGATTCAAGAAAAACCTGGCGCTTCTTCTCGCCCAATGTCCGGAGCATCGTGTTTCTTCTGGACCTCTCCCGGGGTGAAACAGAACCTGAGAGGACGGCAGCCGGAGTATTTGGACGTTCGGAATAGGTGAAGACGTGAAGGTACGTTACCGGGAGGTCTTGCAGGAAGGCATATGTCTGGTCGAACTGGCTTTCTGTCTCACCGGGAAAGCCAACGATGACATCCGCACCGATGCCCGAATGGGGAAGCGTCTCCCTGATGCGGTGTATCAGCCGTGCGTAATCGGCTGTCTGGTAGCGCCGGCGCATTCGGTGTAGTACTTCATCGCATCCACTTTGAAGAGGAACATGGAAATGCTTACAGAATAAGAGATTAGCACCGACGAGCTCAAGTATTTCGGGGGTCAGGAGATTAGGCTCAATGGAGCTGATTCTAATGCGGTCCAGCCGCTCGACGTGCCTTAGAGCCATCAGGAGATCCACCAGACCGGTGGAGCTTTTTCGGCCATAGTCTCCGATGTTCACGCCGGTCAGAACGATCTCCCGGTATCCCTGGCCGGCGAGCATCCTGGCCTGGCTGACGCAAGCTTCGATGGGTTGGCTTCGGCTGGATCCGCGGGCCATGGGAATCGTGCAGAAGCTGCAGGAATAGTCACATCCGTCCTGCACCTTCAGGAAGGCCCTGGTACGGCCGCCGGCTTGGGTAGTGAAGGCCGGCCCAAAGGTCGTCGCCTCAGCGATTTCGGCAACGTGGACCCGGGCACAGGAGAGCTTCAGCATGTCTCCAGCCAGATCGAACAGGGTGAACTTCTCCGCCGAGCCCAGAACCAGGTCGACCCCCTCTATCGAGGCCACCTCGTGCGGTTCCAGCTGCGCGTAGCAGCCCGTGACAATGATATAGGATTCCGGAGAGGTGCGGAGCGCCCGCCTGATGACCTGTCGGCATTCCTGGTCGGCCCGGGCGGTCACACTGCAGGTATTGATGACGTGGACATCGGCTGGGAGGCCGAAATCCACGATTTCAAACCCCTCCCGGAGGAACTGATTGCCGAGCGCGCTTGTCTCGGCATAATTCAGCTTGCACCCCAGGCTATGCAGCGCAACGCGTCGCATCGCACTCCTCCAGTCGCTCCTCGTTCCCCAAGAAACGACAGAGCTGCCCTGCGACTTCGGGGCAGCTCTGCGTTGTCGTTCCTGACCGGCTTCCTAGTTTTCCGACGGTATGGACGTATCGCCGCCGCCTGCCTGGCTGGTGATGGTTGCCGTGTCGGCCAGCGTCTGGGGCTGGAGCTTGTGAGTGGACAGGTAGTCCTGAAGGACTTTCGAATCCTTCCCCTTCAGGAATTCCGCCGCGGACAGAACGATCCGCTTGGAGTCCTTATCGAATTCCACCACCTTCAGAGGCAGCTCATCGCCGATCTTGAATTTTTCGCCGATGTTCTTGACAGGGGTCGTGGAGAGCTGGGAAACGGGGACGAACCCTTCAACGCCGAGCGGAAGCTCGACGATCACCCCTTTCTCGATGATGCGCACGATCTTCCCTTCGACCTCTGTGCCGACCCTGAACTTCTCGCCGAACGTGTCCCACGGGTTCTCTTCGATCTGCTTGTGACCCAGAGAGATACGGCGCTGGTCCACGTCCACGCTCAGGATGATCACCTCCAGTTCGTCCCCCTTCTTCACGATCTCACCGGGGTGCCGGACCTTCTTCGTCCAGGAGAGATCGGAGATGTGAACGAGTCCGTCCACGCCCTGCTCCAGCTCGACGAACACCCCGAAATTCGTGAGATTCCGCACCACGCCCCTGTGCCTCGAGCCGACCGGATATTTCTGCATGAGCGTGAGCCACGGATCGGGCTCGAGCTGCTTGATGCCCAATGACAGCTTCTTCGCATCCTTGTCGAGGCTCAGGATCACGGCGTCCACCATTTGGCCCATCGAGACGACCTGCGAGGGGTGCTTGATGTGTTGGGTCCAGCTCATCTCGGAGATGTGGATGAGGCCCTCGATGCCCTTCTCGATCTCCACGAACGCGCCATAATCGGCCAGCGAGACTACCTTGCCGGTGACCTTGGTGCCAACCGGATACTTGTTCTGGATGTTCTCCCACGGATGGGGTTGAAGCTGCTTGTACCCAAGAGAGATACGGCGCTTCTCCTGGTCGAAATCCAGCACGACGACGTTGATCGTCTGGTCCAGCTTGACGATCTCCGAAGGATGGTTGATGCGGCCCCAGGAGAGGTCGGTGATGTGCACCAGTCCGTCTACGCCGCCCAGATCCACAAACACGCCGAAATCCGTAATGGCCTTCACCGTCCCTTCGAGGATCTGGCCCTTTTCGAGGCTCTTGAGGATGGCCTCGCGCTGTCCCTTCATCTCCTCTTCAACCAGGATCTTGTGGCTGACCACCACATTCTCGGACGGGTGGTTGATCTTCACCACGCGGAAGTCCAGCGTACGGCCGATAAACGCGTCGAAGTCTCGCACGGGGCGGACGTCGATCTGCGAGCCGGGGAGGAACGCATCGATGCCGAGGAGGTCGACCACGATGCCGCCCTTGATGCGCCGGACACAGCGTCCCTGGAGCACCTCACCGGTGTCAAACGCTTTCGTGACGCGCTCCCAGACACGCATGAAATCAGAGCGCTTCTTCGAGAGGACGAGCTGGCCCTCCTTGTTCTCGACGCTCTCGAGAAACACTTCAATCTCGTCGCCGACCTTGAGCTCGTCCCTGTTGGCAAATTCGCCGAGGGAGACAGTTCCCTCGCTCTTGAATCCGATGTCCACGGAGACCTCGGAATCGTTGATCGCCACGACTCTTCCCCTGACGATCTCTCCCTCGCTGATCTTGCCGAGCGTCCGCTCGTAGAGGGATTTCATCTCATTGAACTCGGCCTCGTTGTACTCGCGGTCCGCGATGGCCTCCAGGCGCGCTGCGCCGTCCATACCCTGCTGCTTCTTCCCTGCCGATGCAGATTGTGCCGCGTTCGCTATGCTACCGATGGCTAATTCTTCTGCCATTCATCCTCCTGTTGTGTGACATGCCGTCCCGATTGCTGCCGGGACACATTCCCCGCGATCCGCCCCGCGTCCGCCGTCATCATCCGGCGCGGAAGGATTTCAGGAAATGCTCTTGTTGGTTGGTTGAATGTGTGATTATGATGACGGTCAAATACCCGCGAAGCGGCCCCTCTTTCGAAGAGTCATCCCGCGGGGCACAGCGCTTCACTCTCTCCCTGTGCAGCCCGAACACTGCCGCCGGCATCGTCATAAAGGGCGCGCCCTCTCAGCCCCCGGCCTGCTGCGCCGGCACACCGGCGAAGACGGCCTCGCGCACCCGTTCCATCAGCCACTGCGGGGTCGACGTGGCGCCGCTGATGCCTACCGTTCCGGCCCCCGCAAACCAGTCCGCCTCCAGCTCCTGCTCGTCTTCGATGAAGTGCGTGTTTGCATTCTCCGACCGGCAGATGTCGTACAGCACCTTCCCGTTCGAAGAGCCCCTTCCCGCCACGAAAAGCATCACGTCATTCGAGCGGGCGAACTCTCTCAGCCGCCTGTCACGTCCCGAAACCTGTCCGCAGATCGTGTCCTTCGCATGGAACGCGGCCGCCGATTCCTCGAAGGTCCCGACGACAAACCCTTTGACCTTTGCGCTCAGGTAGGCCGCGATCTCATAAAACGTCGCCTTGTCCATGGTCGTCTGGGAGAACAGCACGGTCTTCCGTGTGCTGTCCACGCCCGCAGCTTCTTCCATCGACCGGATCACGACAGCCTTGCCGTCGGTATGGCCGACCAGCCCGATGACCTCTGCATGGTCCTTCTTGCCGAAGATCACAACCTGGTACCCCTGGTCGTAGAATTTCCTGATGCGCTCCTGGACCTTGGTGACAACCGGGCACGTGGCGTCGACCAGGGTGACCCCGTTTTCCCGCGCAAGCGCATATGTCGACGGAGGCTCGCCGTGCGCCCTGATCAGCACTTTCTTTCCCCGGAGACGGGGGAAATCCTCATGCGTGACGACCTCCAGCCCCTCCGCCTTCAGCCTCTTGATCTCGCGGGGGTTGTGAATGACCGGTCCGAGGGAGTAGAGCGGCTCTCCCGCCCCCATCTCGAGTTCAGCGATGTCGATCGTCCTGACGACGCCCCAGCAGAACCCCGCACCCGCGTCCACCGAAACCTTCATGGCTTCCCTTTTCTCCCCAACCGCTCCCGCACGATTCCTGTTACCAGCGCCACCTGCTCGTCGACCGTCATGCTGGAGGTGTCGATCTCGATTGCATCGGCCGCCTTGCGCAACGGACTCTCGGCCCTCGTGGAATCCAGCCAATCGCGCTCGCGAATCTTCCCAGCGAGCGCGTCAAGATCGGTCCTGATTCCTCTGTTCATCAACTCTGCCTGACGGCGCCGGGCTCTGGCATCGATGCCTGCAATCATGAAGAACTTCAGGTCGGCGTCGGGGAACACGACCGTCCCAATGTCCCGCCCTTCCGCCACCACATCACTCTGCCCGGCTGCACGCCGCTGCTCGCGGACCATTGCCTCGCGCACACACCGGAGGCTGCTCACCGTGCTGACCGCTCTTGTGACGTCCTCGCCTCTGACGGCGAGAGTCACGTCTTCGCCGTCGAGAAGCACCAGGAGCGCATCGTTCGCGCGGTGCAGCTCGATCTGCGTGACTCCGACAAGCGCGCCCACGGACTCTGAATCGCCGGGGTCCTTGCCGGCGCGCAGGACCTTCAGGGTGAATGCCCGGTACATGGCTCCCGTATCAAGATGCAGGAAGCCTAATTCCTGCGCCACTCTCCGTGCCGTGGTGCTCTTTCCAGAGGCCGCCGGCCCGTCTATGGCGATCACAGCGTGCTTCGAATACAAATTAACTGAAGTTTGGATGGACAAACAATATACTAAAATGTCCTCCACAAGGCAACCAGATCTTCCCCCTCTTCTTCCTGCTGCAGCTCTCACGCGGATTGGGAGCGAGCCGCAGAACGCTGATTCCCGGCGAAAATGGACGGTTTTTACCACAAGCGAACGGCGGTTCCGGCGGCCCGTGCATGTCCCATGGGCCCAGGAGGTTGTGCGGGGGGGAAGGAGCTGAGGCGGAGGCTCCGACCCAGGTCAACAAAATGGTCGGGATGGAATGGGGGGAGAAAACAATGCCGGGTTCGCCAGAGGACGGGCGGCACGCGAAGGTACCTGCGCCCTGACGAACCCGGCATCAGGCCCCGACCTCCCACCGTAGCGGGGCTGAACGTTAAATGACGTGCTGCTCAGGCCAAACGGAGGACGCCCCCATCCTTGCCCGTCGCCTGAGTTTTCAAGGATGAAACGCGGAATCCGATAACCATCTGGTGGAGGCTCTCTGTGAGGTGGTTCAGGTCTTCCGCCGCACGAGCAATGCTCTGGATCCCCGCCGACGTCTCGCTCGTCACTGCGCTGATCCCTTCGACGTTTTTCGAGATCTGTTCGCTCGCGCCCGATTGCTCCTCGCTGGCCTTCGCAATTCGCGAAATCATCTCGGTCACCTGCTGCGACACGCCGACGATTTCCGTGAGGGAGATGCCGGCCTTGTCTGCCAGCGCTATCCCCTGCTCGACTTCCGCCGTTCCCTGTTCCATCGAGCGGACAGCCTCGCCCGTGTCGGCCTGGATCTTCTTGATCATCTGGGCGATTTCCTTCGTCGCCTTTGTCGTTCGCTCCGCCAGTTTTCTCACCTCATCGGCCACCACGGCAAAGCCCCGTCCCTGTTCACCGGCCCTCGCCGCCTCAATGGCGGCATTCAACGCCAGGAGGTTGGTTTGATCCGCGATGTCGTCGATCACGGAGATGATCTCCCCGATCTGGTTGCTGGACACGCCAAGCTCCTTGACCGTCCGGGCTGAGCGTATCACGACATCGGCGATGCGCCTCATCCCGTGCAGGGTTTCCTGCACCGCTTCGCCGCCCTGTTCCGCGACCAGCCTGGATTGCCGCGCAGTTTCCGCCGTCATAGAGGCGTTCTTGGCGTTCTCGAGGATCGTTCTGGTCATCTGCTCGACCGCGCACACCACCTGACCGGCCTGGGAATCCTGTTCATGAGCCCCCGCCGCCATCTCTTCCGTGCTGGACGAAATCTGGCTCGACGCGCCGGCCGTCGACGCGATCGCCTCGGACACTTCTCCGAGCGCACGGTCAAGCGAGACAGCGACGGTATTGATGCTCGTCTTCAGGATCTCATGATCGCCCTGGTACTGTCCACGCACACGCACCGTCAGATCTCCCTGGGCCATGGAGGCCAGGATACTCGCGCTTTCCTGAATGGGTTGGATGAGCGCATCCAGGGTGGCATTCAGTCCGTTCACAATCGTGGCGAAGTCCCCGGAATGCCGCTGGACATTCACACGCGAGGAAAGCCTCCCCTCCAGCGCGGCCTGAGAGAGCTCGTTGAGATCCGCTCCCAGCGCGACCACGGCATCGCAAAACTTCCGCACCGCAAGCCGGATGCTCTGGAGCGTCTCATACGCCATGCGCGTGTCGGCATCGCCGTCCTTCAGCTCTATTGCCGTCTGGAGATTTCCGAGGGCAAGAATTTCGAGGCTCTTGACCATCCTTGCCGCCTCTCCCTGCTGGTATGCGACGATCTTGTCCGACTTCCGGGCGGCCTCCTTGATGGAAGTCCGGTCCACCAACGTCTCGAAGGCACCGATGACCCCTCCTTGTTCATCCTTGATGGGAACGGCCGATGACTCGATATCAAGAGTGCGGGTGCCCGCCGTCAGGGTCGTCTCTCTCGACGCCGATCGATCCGTCCGGATCGCGGTGCAGCCGGCGCACTCATCCGTCTGACACTCCAGGGTACGGAACGCTTCGTAGCAGGGTCTTCCCTCGATGTCGCCCCTCGTTTTCCCTGCGAGTGCCGTTCCTGCCTGGTTGACATACAGGACCCGGAAGTCGTTACCCAGGATCAGGCAGGGAACGGGCATGACGTCGATGATCCCGACGAGGGAATCCAGCGTCCGGTTCACGCCGGCCATCACCGTGCGATAATCACCGCTGTGGCGCTTTTCGTCGACCCGGGTCGAGGCTCGCCCATGGATCACCGCAGTCGACAGCGCCGCGGTGTCGGTCAGGAGCAGCTGGATCGCCTCCATCATGGTGACGAATGCGGGCATGATTTCGTCGTTTGCGGACCGCCTCCCTCTGCGCTTGAGCTCGGGAAGCTCATGCAGGTCGCCGGCGCTGATCTGCTTGGCCACTGCCGCGATATGGCGGATCCGTTCCTGAACGTCGCCGATGGACAAGGCCATCGCCTGCCAAATCCCGGGGTACTTGGCGGAGATGCTCCCGGTCGTGTCATTCGATGCGAGCTGGCCGAGGATGCGCCTGGTTTCGCCGACCGGGACGGCCACCGACTCCATGAGCGTGTTCATTCCCTCGACGAGGGATCTGAAGGCGCCGCTGAACCGTTCCGCGTTGCCGCGTTTCTCGAGCTCGCCCTCGCTCACCCAGCGGACCAGCTGACCCGTCTCCCCGAGCAACCCCTGGATCTCGCCGATGACGACCGCGAAGGAACGCGCAAGGGTCCCCATTTCATCCTGGGACTCAATGTCGATGCGCACGTTCATGTCGCCCCTTGCCAGCTTGTCGGCAACCTCGACCATGCGAGAGATCGGACGCGTCACCACGTCCCGGACGAGCTTTGAGACGCCGACAATCCCGATCACCACAATCGACGCTGCGACGATAAGAGCCACCCATCTGCTCGAGGCCACCTCTTCATCCAGACGCTGGGTGCCGACGCCCACGAGAACCGATCCCAGGACCTCTCCGGAGGATCGCACGGGGGCTATTGCGACGATGGCGTTTCCCGCTTCCACGATGCGGCCCTCGGAGGACCGGCCGTCCTTCAGCGTTGCCAGGAAGGCCCGGGCGGCCGTATCCTGGAAGACCGCAATGATCGAGCCGTCCTTCCTCAGGACGACGGCAAAGGCGACATCCTGGATCTGCGGAAGGGACTCCAGCGCCCCGTTCACCGCCGAGGCATCGTCAAAGGTCAGTCCTGCGGCCGCACCCTTGGCGACAATCTGGGCGATGACGTATCCCCTCTCCTTCAGTGACTGCGTGAGCTGCGCTTTCTGGCGCATCGGGAAAAACGTGAAGATGAAGATGCCGATCACCAGGAGAGAGAATCCCACGGCGGCAGTGAATTTCTGTCGAATGCCGAGGCGGCGGAACTTGCTGATAAGAGCATTCATGGTCCGGCTTTCCTACTGGAGGATTTTCGCAATGCTCAGCAGATCGGCGGAGAATTCATGCCCTTCAGCCTTCAACTGAGCCGCATGGATGACGATCTTTGGCTTCCCGCTGTCGATGTCCAGACCTACGGCGACCTGTCCCTTCTCCACAAGAGCGGTCATCCCCGAAATCCACAGGGTGCTCCCCTTCCCTGCCAGCAGTTTCGGAGGGAGGGCCCCTTGAGCGACGTAGATTACCGTCGAGGAGGTGAGGGCGCCGGCCAGCTGTCCCACCGCCACGGCCTTCACGACCACGCCCATGGCCTTGAACGCCTCGACCGCCTCGTCCTTCGCAGGCCCTGATGATTCGCCGAAGGCGACGAGGATCTCGTAGCCCCCCGCCGATTGCAGCGTCTTGTCAAACCCGAGGACCTTCTTGAAGATGGCCGCCTGGAGCTTCACCGGGACAGGCATGTCCTGGGCCATCAGATCACACGTCGCAACGGCGCAAAGAGCCGCACAGAACAAGAACAGACGGAAATTCACGGGAAGGGCCTTTTCAAGTAGTCGTGCGGTCATGGGGAGTCCTAGATCGGCGCGGTGAATGCCACGCGCAGCAGGAATTCCCGCGTCGAGCCGGGAAGCGGTGCATGCTGTCCATCATACGGCTGAAGGAACTGGTACCGCGCATCGAACAGATCGTACACACCCAGCCCGATGCTCAGACCCTTCGCGGCGACGTTGTTGACGAGCAGATAGACGTTTGCCAGGGCGACCGGGTCGGAGACTTTTTGAACGGAAACACCCTGGTCATCAATGGCGCCGACGCCATACCGCTTGCCGTAGTACACCAGAGACGGACTGATCGTCAGGCCGTTGCCAAAGAGGCCGAAGCTGCAGTTGAGCGTGAGCTTGTGATTGGCAATCCCGAGGAGCGATGCGCTCGTCGCGAGTGCGGCATACTGCGGAATATCGTTGTCATGCGCGCCGTAGTAGGAATACGAAGCATTCAGGTATCCCCAGGTATCCTTCAGCAGGAATTCCAGCTCGACCCCCCTCGATCCCGTCCTCGCATAGTTGAAATACTTTTCCTCGCCATCGATCACTCCGTAGACGATCGGGTCGCTGATCGTCGTGTTGAAAAGGTTCGCGGAGATGTACATGTTGTAGCGCAGCTGATATCCGAGCTCGAGCTCAAGGGCGCTGGTCCGCTCCGGCTTGATTGCCGGATTCAGGTCGATGTTCTCAATGGCCGGGGCCCTGAAGGTCTGGCCGTAGAGGAGCTTGATGTTGAGATTGTTGAAAACCCTCGTAAACCCCAGCCAGGGAGCGAACGCCGCGGGGACGGCGCTGTTCTTGTCGTACCGAAATCCCGCATTGACATTGACGTAGGGTGTGGTCCAGAAACTCTGCAGGTAGGTGCCGATATTCTGATAGGAGACGGATGTGCTCGATCCGGTGTACATCGCGCTTTCCATCTCCTCAATCGGGACTGTCCCCTTGTCTGTGTAGCCCTCGACGCCCAGGGTTGCAAAAAGGGCCGGGAGGATATCCCCCGACACCTCCAGGCTTCCCGAAACCCTCTGGACAGTCTTCTGATTGAACCCCGCAGTATACGGAAGGGAGGTATCGGAGAGGATGGGATCGGTGGACCGGTACGGCTCCTCCCTGAGAAAACCGATATGAGGAGTGAGCGTGAGCTTGTCTGTCAGCTTCCAATCGTACTCGAGATTTCCGGCAACGGTATGCATGTCCATTTCCACCGGCACGGGTGTCGCGATGTCCAGGCCGTCACGCTGGAGGGAATTGTACCGGTCATACACGAATCTTCCCCGGGCACCTGCGTAACTCATGCCGATGTTGACGTTCAACGGTTTGAGCACGTTGTTTCCCGCCATCGGGAATGACTCACCCTGGAAGCCGTTGAAGACCGCATCGCTCCTGTTGGACTCGCCCGCATAGACCGTCCCGACCATCTCCAGCCCGCCAAACGTCTTGGCAATGCTCCCGCTCACGGTCCGGCGCGAATAGGCATCCCGCATGGTCCCGACTTGTCCGCTCGCCGAAATCTCATTCGCTCCCGGTTTCCTGGTGACGATATTGACGACGGCGAGTTCGGCAAAGCCGCCATAAAACGAAGCGCCCGGCCCCCGCACAATCTCAATGCGTTCGATCTGATCGACCGGAAACCGGTTCCCGAGCGCCATCGTGCCGTACAGCAGTTCATTCATGGGAATGCCGTCAACGATGAACAGCGCCTTCCCCTCGTCGGCCCAGAGCCCCCGGGTCGCCGTTGCGATCACACCCTGCACATCAGTCGCAAAGGAGAACCCCGGGACCAGGCTCAAGACGTCGATGAGGTCCCGCGCCCCGGACCGGATGATCTCCTCACGCTTGATCAGGGTCACGGTTCCGGGGATGTCCTTCTTGCCCATCGGCTTCCGTGATCCCACCTGGACGAGATCGATGTCGAGGAGCTGGTCGAGCGACAGGTCTTTGAGATCGTTGAGATTCGCCTCCTCTCCCTGGGCCTGCCCCTGAGAGGGACCGGCGAACAGGAGAAGAGCGACAGGAAGCAGCATCGAAATGATTCCGGCAGCCGGACGGATCTTCGGTTTAACCAGCTTCATGGCATTCCCAGCGAGTATTGTCGAGACTGTGAAAATCAGATACGCCGAGGCAAAGCACATGCCATGATTCCAGGGAAAACCACGTCGAGAGGGCTCTAGAATCTTCATAAGTAGCTAGAGAGTGAACGTTTTCGGGGGATGAGATGACTGGATGAAAGCCGGTCGGAAAGCGGGGAAGGGTATTCGGCAGGTGGCGACTATTGGCCACCAGCGATGGCAATTCAACTGGGTTTTCCCGAAATTCCAAAAACATGACGACCAGTCGCCGCAAACTCCTGACCGGAGAGATCGAGAGCCGCCGGAACAGCCTGGACCATATCCCGGGCGCCGGGCGTATCCCCGTGATCGGGATGCTGGACAATATCAGGAGTCTGTATAATGTCGGCTCGATCTTCAGAACATCAGACGGGGCGCTGGTGCAGGAGCTCTATCTCTCCGGGTATACACCGAGCCCGCCGCGGAAAGAGATAGACAAAACTGCTCTGGGAGCAACAAAGAGTGTCCCCTGGAAGCACTTTCCCGATCCTTTCTCCGCCATCAAGTCGGCGCGAGAAGCCGGAGCCAGGATTTGCGTACTCGAACAGACGACCATGAGCCGGCCATACGACAGCGTGAAGGCGGAAGACTTTCCGATTTGTCTTGTCGTCGGCAACGAACTCGACGGTGTCACAGCCGAAGTCGTCGCAGAGGCGGACCTGGCGATCGAAATCCCGATGTACGGAACCAAGCATTCACTCAACGCCGCAGTCGCGTTCGGTATCGCCGTCTTCGAGCTCGCGAGGATATGGAGAGCCCCACGCGGCGAAAGACCGGCTCCTCCGCCCCCCCGACCCTAGCCCCGGCAAGACCCTCAGCCCCGAGGACGATGACTCCATCCATATTCCGGCGACCAATGGCGCGAGGCTGCCTCACCCCCACGCTCTCCCGTGCATGCACTGCGGCATCGCGGGAACTTGCATCCGCAAGAATTGTTAGAAATCCAGAGATGCTCCGCCGCCCATCCACCGGCGGGCGGACTGCTCATTAACGGGTATGTGCAATCGGTACTCACTCTTTGCTGCCGTATTTCGGCAAACGTTCACCTCGTCCACCACGCTTTCTCCCTGTCTGATCACGTGACGGGGAAGGCTCTATCGGCCATGCGCGGGAGAGGACACCAATCCATACACCATCACGAGAGGGAGGAACATCATGGGATCGACACTACGCTGGGCGATGCTCGGGGCCGCGATCGTTCTTGCGACGGCACCAGGGGCTGGCGAACACGGCATCGGTCAAGGTTGAAATGTGGTTTCGCGAGCCCTGGCTCGCGAAAAGTCCGGGATGTCAGTTTCCGGCACTCCCCTTGATCGGATCATCAAAGTCATATCCGAACAACCGCGGGTTTTCCCCGATCACCGTCGCCGCCACGATCGAGAACACATAGTCATAGGTCTCCTGTGGTATCAGATTTCTCGCCAGCAACTTCCAGAAATTCCGGTCCCTCGGGTTTTCAGGCATCTGGGCGAGCATGTCCCTGATCCTGGTCTCCTTCCAGTTGTAGCACGCCATGACGAGCAGCCCCGATGCCTGCGCCTCGCGCTGGTACAGATCGTGAAGGTAGTGGGCCGCCGCCGACGTGGATTTTTCGACGTTGTGGCGCTCGTCGAGCGGGTCGCTCCGCCTGACATCGACCAGTGGTCCGGTCTTCAGGTGATAGGCATAGGCGGTGGCGGGTATGAACTGCCACATCCCCTTGGCGATCCCGGAGTGGGTCTCGGGCCCGCAGATGTCCTTGTTGAACCCGCTCTCCTGAAGGGCCAGATAGAAGAACTGGGGGGGCATGCCGTTCTCAAGCATGACCTCGCGGATACTCGCCGGGTAGCCGTTTGCCCTGGCCCGGCCAATCGCCGTCGCATACACGGGTGTGCGGCGCCAGTACCGGATGTACTGCTTCACCGTCTCGACGAACCCCTTCGGCATGCTGACCGTGCACTCGCCGTAGAGCCTTGCCACCCTGTAGATCAACCACTCCTCCTCGCTAAGCTTTCCTCTGGATATGCCGAGCTCGTCCACGAACCTGTCATACGTTGCCTCCATCCGCTCCTGTTCCCGTCGCATCTCAAGGACCTCCGGGTCCGCCTTTGGCCCGAGCCTGGCCTGAAGTCTGGCGAGCTGGAGCTCGAGAGCCTTGGCAGTATAGAAGACGTTTTCTGCGGCCGCGTGCAGCTCCTCCAGCTTCTTCACGCGCTGGGTCTGGTAGTACAACGCTCCGAGGGCGATGATCAAGACGGCACCGATGGAGCCGATGATTGCCCAGTACCGCCGTGATTGTCTCTTCCTCACCCTGTGAAAAGCCTGGCGGAGAAGCATCGTATGCTCCCCCGCCCGGACTGTCTTGTCGCCGCCGAAGTAGCGCGCCGCGATCTGTGTCAGACCTGCCTGGGCCTGTTGTTCGGGAGCGGCGCTCACGCTGGATTGCCGCACCACTTGAATGTCCAGTAGCGGTCCGCCCGACGCGAGTTCGAGCTTTGCGTGAGGGGGAAGTGGGGCCCGCGTCACGCCTGTACCATCGAGATACGTCCCGTTCCTGCTCCCCAGATCCCTGAGCCACCACTGCCCCTCTTCCCAGGCTACCTCCGCATGATTGGAGCTGACCTGTTGATCGGTGAATCGCACGTCGCAGTCGTCGCCCCTCCCGAGCCTGAAGTTGTGGAGGAAGCGGTATTCCTGCCGGGCGGCAGTGCCACGCTCAACCGTCACCACCACTGCCGGCGCGGCAAAGATATGCGTTTTGTCAGAGAGTGTCATGTCTTGTGCACTGAAGCCGGCGCCGCCGGCAACTGATCACACAGAAACATCCTTGTGGCTTGCGCCAGGATGTGGAGCGCCCCCGCCCTGCCTTCCGATTGCTAAACCGGATTTCCCCAGCGCAAAGGACGCCAGTCGTTGGACATGTGCCGGGGAACCTATCGTCCTTCCCGCTTGGCGGGATTGAAACTCAGCATCATACGCTCCACCTGAGGACCCAGGGTCTTCCGGGTCTTTTTCGTGAACGTCGCGGTGAGTTTGCAGGCGTTCTTTTCGTGCAGGACATAGATCTGTTCCTGATAGACCCTGAGCGCCTCCGTGGGATACCAGCTGAATACGGCCTTATAGGCAGGCAGTCCGCTGGCGAGCACGATCCCCCCCTTTTTCAGAAGCCGGCAGCTCTTGAGCTCACTCTCGAGCGCGCCGATCTGCCATTCGGCATACTCGCGAACGGAGTCGAAGGCCATACCCGGTTCGACCGTAATAAGCACATTATGCTGGATGCCGTCCACCACCGGGCCCGTCAATGTGTGTATGGTCTTATCCTGCCAGCCTTCGAGGCAACTTATGGTGAACGTGTTGGCCTGATATTTCGTGACGCGGTCGGGCTGGCGTGCTGCGGCAGCCTGACGGTCTTCTCCGGGACGGTTCATGATTGCCCTCTACCGCTATGCGGGCCGGAGGGGACACTCACGGGTCCCCCCTTCCCCGGAAACTCGACCCGGGAAACTCCCGGGGGCACGCCCCGCTCAATCGAGGAACCCTGCTGATTGAGCTTCCCTTTTTTCTGACTGCCGTCCGGCAGGTAAAGGACATACTCCGCCCCGCCGATCGGGTTGCCCTTTCCGTCATGCAGGACAACCTCAATCCAGTCCTTGAACTCGAGCGGACCGGAGTCCGCGCCCACCTCTCCCACCGCCACCCTGAAAAAATACTCCGGAGGATGATAGCCCTTTTCAGTCTCATGGGCCGAGGGAATGTCCTTTGTATCGTCGTGATACTGAAACTCCCACCAGGCCTCGACCTTTTTATTCCTGATCGTCACAGGGATTTTCGCGACCTGCTCATGCGCACCTTCTGCGTCGCGTTCGTAGATTTCGATCGCCGCTTCACCACCATCCGGCGGCCCTTTCACATCGGCGGTGAGCTTCAGCGTATCCCCCCTCCGGGCCTCCTTCCTGTCCCATGTGACATTGGTGATCTGCACCGGGGGAAGGAGGAGAAGCCCCGGCGATTTCTGCTGCAAGCTGTGTTTCGACAGTTTCACCGACGCAACAAGCGCGTCCTTCGCGTCAGAGGGTATTTTCACAGCGGCCCAGAAATGGTTGCCATGGATCTTGTCCGTGAAGCTGCCGTGGCCCTTCCCGGCGTTGTCGGTGAGCTCGATTTTCAGATCGGCGCCATTGCCGACGTACCGGGTGAAGACCTCCAGTCCCACGGTCCCCCCTGGCGCGGCCTGCCGCCTGGTCCAGTAGACCTGCTCGATGGCTGAGTCGACCCTGACCTTGGTGACCTGGCCGGTCTGACCTTTATGCGATGACACAACCGACCCCCTTCAGCAAAGTGCGAAACGTGTACCCGTCCAAAGCCCCACCATACGGGCCGGAGAGCAAGGAAACGGCAGAGTGTGATCCCTCCTGCAAGCGCCTGTAAAAGCAGAAGATGCCTTCATCAAGGGCTCAGCGGGCGATGAGCTCATAGAGATATTCTTCCGTCGCGATGAACAGAGAGCCGTCTGAACCGGGGAGAGGCTGGGAACAGACAGCTTCCCCGGGGAATGTCCGGAGGATTGTCCGTTTTCCATGCTGATCGAACGCCTCCAGCAGACCCCCTGCCGCTACAAGAAGGTTTCCATCGGCCATCACCACCGCCCCGGCGATCGCAGCCCCCGCATGTTCGTCCCAGAGGAGCAACCCGTCCGCCGTGTAGGCCTTGATTCTCTCGCGGAAGAGCAGGTGGACCGTATGGTCGAACCCTACCAGAGGCGGGCTGACAGTTTCGCCGAACGAACCGCGCAGCTCCCTGGCGCAAGACAGCTCCCCGTCGGGCGTGGCGCATAGAAGGATCACCATGGAGTTGTCGCTCAGAGCAACGAGATAGATGTTGGTTTTCTCGTCGAGGCTCATCGCAAGCGGCGTGAACTTGCCAGTCAACACTTTCAGGATGTTCAGTCCCGTATCGGCAACATAGATCCGGTCGTCGGTCGCGACGACGAGTGCATTCTCGTTCATTGCCGCAAAGAGGCACGCGGTCTTGCGCTTCAGCGTCTTCACAGTCCGGAACGACTTCAGGATGTGGTCGTTGCTGACTTCGGGCTGCTCGCCCAGATCGATGAGCTGGAGGTTTGAGCTCTGGCGGGGAGCGCCGTGAGGGTTGCGCTGCAGTTCGATACCGCTCGCCAGCAGGAAGTGCCGTCGCGGCGCCACAAACGGGTGCATGAAGCTATTGCCGAAATCAATACCCATCAGGAAGGAGGATGCGCCGTTGGAGAGCTCCCGCGCCGCAAGATACCCCAGGCGGTTCATCATGTAGTACACTCCCCGGGCGGCATCGAGCGTGATTCCCCCGGGAGCGACGCTCCCTGTGCTCAGCTGCTTCCCGGCGTTGTCGTACAGGCACCATTCCACGGGGGCGTCCACCAGGATCCTCTCACCCAGGCGGAGCAGGCGGCATGACGGCGCGCGCACAGGGAGCTGTGCCTTCCAGGCAATCTCCCAACGTCCCGGAGCCAGCGACATGTTGACGCGGGAGTTGAGCTGATCGTTTCCGTACGAGCGGACGAAATCATCACCGGTCCCCGGCCTGGCGGGCGGGATCGGTTCGAACGGTTCTGTCCGGAGGTGGAGCTCCAGTGGAGGTGTCCCGATTTCCACGCCGCCGATCCAGGTCGTGTCGATGTACGGAGCCATAGTGTGCCGTCCTCCCCTGGTGTGTCCGCCGGTGAGGGCGGAGCAGATGATGAGAAGCCCGAGAACCAGGGGCCGTTTAGAATCTGTCGATGCTTGCATCGAGCAGGATGCCGTCGGCAACGTGGAGGAGATCGGCTGCCGTCACATCCTCCGCCTTTTTCTCGATGCCGATCATTCTTGGCAGCTCGGCCGCCAGCAGCTCGTCGGCATCGGTGAACCATCCCGTGGTGAGCGTCAGCTTCCGCCCCTGGGGGGAGTCCCAGGCGGCTGAATGCTTTTCAAAGACGCCTGCGGACTTGATGAACACATCGAAGTGTCTCATCCCTTCGAGGGCTGTCACGACCTTGGTGTACTCCCGCGACGTGTGCACGTAGTCGAACTTCTTGTTGGCATCCTCCTGATAGACCTCCACATCCCTTGCATAGTCCTCGACCATGCTGTCTTTCGGACCCGGAAAGTTCGGGACGAGAAATCTCGGGAAGAAGAGGAGCGCGCACTTGGAAAATTCGACCGCAGGGGAGCCGCTGAACCTCCCGCGGAAGTACCACTTTCCCTGATGGTCATCGTCCCGGTAGTTGAAGGTTCTCTTGATCTTCCGATCGATGGCAGAGAGCGTGTTCCGGATCGCCCAGAAGTCGTTGGTTTCGATGAAATTGATCTTCATCTTCAGGAGCACCAGCAGGAGGCCGTCCGTCACATGGCCGGGGGCAAGAGACCCGGGCCTGTCGCCTTTGCCGAAATCGTCCTGTCCGATCAGGTTCAGCACGACGTCGTACTTCGCCCTCGGTGACGGGCGGTTCACGACGGACATTTCGACGACCGGGTATGAGTGGTATGTGCGGATTCGCGGACTCAGGCCCTTCGGATATGGTGCGATTTGGTACCGGTAGTTCCCTTGCTCGACCGTATAGCTCGCCCCTCCACCCTCGACCGATGCCACCCATTCCGCAAGGTGCCAATAGTACCTGGCCCGAACCTCTTTGTTCGCCACCATGTCCGCGTCGCGGTCAAAATCATAGGGGGATCCCGGGGTATAGCTTTTGAATCCGGCCTCCAGGTAGGAGGCGTCCTTCGAGTTCTCGACGTATTCATCGCTCAGGCTGGTGGCGTGACCGAATTCGTGCGCCGCCGTAAACCTCCTCGTCTCCTTGTTCGGCTCGTTGTCGCTTGCCCGGAGCTCTCCGGTGCTGACCCCCATGTTGCTCCGGCCATTCGTTCCAGCCGGGAACACCTTGATGAGCGTGTGGCGATCGGCCTTGACCGGCTCGAGGTAGTAACGGATGAGAATCCGCCGTTTCTTGCCGGCCGCATCCTGCGAGGTCAATGCGGTGAGCTGGTCCATGCCCGCCTGGGTACGGTTGTTCCAGAATCCGGTGATGTTCTTGACCGTTGTCTCGATCCATTCGGGTGCGACGTTGAACGGAGGATCGGTGGGCTTGCCGGGATCCTGCACCCCCTGAAATTCCCAGCGGAGGTGCATGAAGAGGCAGGCAATCGCTTCATCGTTGACCGTTCCCCAGTCTCTCAGGAGATAGAGATCGGAGTTCCCGGTTTCTTCTTCGGGCATTTCCTGATTGAAATGTTCCTGCAACGTGCAGTGCGGGGGACGTCCCTTGGTCGCAGCTCGCATGCCGTCGTGGGGTCCGGTACCGTCGGTGCTGGTCATGCGATCATCATACAGCGCATAGAGGCCGCTTCCGTAGAGAATCGCGCGCACTAGGACCATGGTCTTCGAGAACGGCAGGCAAACGGGATCGATCTGCCCTTGCGAATAGTAGCTCTGGTGGCTACCGGTGTCGGGATACAGCACGGCGAGATCCTTGTCGAGGAGGGCCCCCTGCATCTTCCCTCCACCGGTTGCGACAAGATCTTTCGAGGTCAGGACGATATCATCCAGGCAGAGGACGATGGGGGTCCCCGGCGTTGTGACATCGTCGCCGAACGGCTTGTACTTCGGTTTCCGCTCGGCGAAGTAGCGTGTAAAGAGGAACTTGAAGAACTCCCTGGTATCCCTCCCCTCCATGATGTCGTCGTTGGTGACCCCTCCGCCGGGACCCTTGTATCGTGCGTACAGTCCGTTGGAGTTCCATACGGAGGGGATCCTGTAGTGTTTTGCCTGATCGGCCGGACCGAGCTTGTCGTAATCGGCCTGCGGGAGCGTCACGATGCGTGGGGAAGCGGTCTTGCTCTCGGTGAAGATCCACTGATCGGATGTCGAGAAGCGGAACCGCATGTTCATGATCTCCAGCTCCTTCGCCGGCTTGCTGAATTGGACTTTGATGAAGTAGATCCCATTCCTCACGACCGTCACCGTGGGGATGGTATCGGTGGAGCTCGAATAGGTCTGGATGCGCAGACCGGGAGGGACATCGGTGAGCGCCTCCCTGACCCTGTCGTAATACACGAAGCGCACGTGATAAGCGACCGCAAACAGGTCCAGGGGATCGATATACAGCGGAACGATATTGAGCTTGTCGTAGAGGGGGCATTCCTCCGAGGTGTGGACCTTGTTCGGATACTGGCCGTTCACCTTCAGAGGGCAATCGAGCAGCGGGGCATCGTCCTTATCGAACAGGAGCATCTCCACGCGCCGGTTCGTTTGCGACCGGAAGTTCGTTTTCTGCCTCTCATCGATCGGGAAAGACTCGCCGCATCCGACGATTCGTTTGTCGTCGTCCACGAAGCTGAGACAGCCGGCCATGTCCCGCATCTGACCGGGTTTCACCTGAAGGTATTCGGCGAGCACCCCCATGTAGAGATCGAACACTGCGCGCCAGGCTGCGACCGGCCAGGTGTGGGTTGCCCTGATCGTTTTCAGGGTCGCGTCGATCTGTTCTGAATCCGGAGATTTGTCCATCGAGCCCCGGAGGAAGTTTTCCGTGGCTTTGTCCGTTTGTGAGCCCCAGGCATTGTTCACCTTGCCCGGATCGCAATCGTACGATGTTCGGGAGTAGAAATACTTCATAATCTGCTGGAAGTCTTCGACCCGATGTTTCTTCGCGGAGTTCTCGGCCCAGGCCTCCCTCTCCACAGTGAGGAGATAGAGCACATTCAGGGCGCGGGCTTCCGAGAGCTCGAAGTTGTATTTGGGTTCTCCGGAGGTATCGGTGTGTCCCGCCACCACCAGACGCTTGTCCGGGTCGAATTCGAACTGTTTGTAGACCAGCGCGAGGGCGCGGAGTCCGCTGACCGCCTCCTGATCTTTGCGGGCTTGCGCGCCGGGGCTTCCGGGGAGGTCATCCGGAGTCCCCTGCGTTGAGCTCTTCCCCGAAGGGTTGTCGGGCATCATGACCGCACTATCGAGATGGAAGAGAACGTCTTCCATCTCGATGACAGTGACGCCGATCTGCTTGAGGCGAAACTCATTGGTTGCATCGGTCAGAGCCGATCTGTTCCCCTCAAGCTCTCGCATCTGGAATATGAACTGTTGCGTTCCGGACATCTTCATCACACTCCGGCAGACTCCTGGGTTCAGCATCACCTGAGGGTCTGACGACCCTGATGATCGCATTTCCTGGGACGGCTTCTATCCCGCCCGCGCCCCGGCAGCCGGGACGCAACGAGCGCGGACTGAAGGAACGAGGGCTCACACAACGATACGCCGTCCCTCAGAAATCACGTGAATCGTCAGCGGGACTTTCGGGACAGTTTCTTGTAGGCCGATTTCTTTTCAAACTTCACGCTGAACTCTCCCGGCACGAGGTTTTCGAGCTTCGCCTTCCCCTGTCCATCGAGCGTCCCCTCCCGGATCTCCCCACTCGCCACGCGGATCCGGTACTTCACGTTGCTCATCGGTTTCCCTTCATGGTCGAGGAGCTTCACTTCGGCCTTCGCCTTGAGGCCGAGAAGGCCTGAGCGCGTCCTGCCGTTCCCCACGGTGACCTCAAAATAGTATTCCGGCGCGGAACAGGGTTTGGGTTCGCATCCTGTCACTGTCCTGCTCTTCTCCGGCTTCCCGCTCGTCTCGACGATGTATTGCCACTGCCCCTCGACTTTTCCCCCGCGAACTTCAGTATCGACGCCATGCACAGGAGTATCCGGACCCTGCAAGTCACGTCTGAAGATGGAACAATGTGCGGAAGTCTTGTCCTTGTACCCGTCGACCTTTGCCGACCATGTCACGGTTTCACCGACGTCGGCCTTGTCTTTCGACCATATCGCGCTGTGCAGCGCGAGGAGCTCGACGGTGCATTGCCCCTTTGAGAGCGCGTCGCGCCCCACGCGGCCGTCCAGGCGCAGGACGCCCGCAGATTCCTTTCCGTCGGGCGTGGTGATCGAGTACTGCAGTCCGCTCACGGGGAGGCCGGCAGAGTCGGTAAAGGCAAACTCGGACCAGTGTTCGATTTTCGTGAATGATTCGTTGTTGTCGGTCTGAGCCGTCGCAGCGCTTGCAGCGGCGGCCGCGGCGCCGGCGGAGCCTCCGCCCCCACCGCTCGAGCTGCCGCTTCCCCCCTCTCCAATCAGGACGGTCATGCACCCCAGGATGATGATATCCGGAGGGCCAGCGCAGACCGCCATGTCGCCCATCCTTGCCGCGGGCATGCCGCCGATCAGCACCATGGGGCTCCCCATCGCTACGGGGCCGCCTACATGGGGGGGAGGAGGCAGGCCGGGATTGAGCATCGGACAGACGTGCATGTCGCCCACCCGGGCGGCCGGCATGCCGCCGATCAGGACGGTCGGACAACCCAGCACAAGGGCCCCGCCGTGAGCGGTCATGTCTCCCATTCTGGCAGCAGGTTTACCCATCGCTTGAGCTCACAATATGAAAATGTCCGGCTGAATCCATTGCTGTCCGGCACGCTTCAGTTGATCATCACCGGCATACCCTTGATAGTGTTGGGGCCGGTGGACTGGATCGTCACCAGGGTTCCCTTCACCTGCGCGTTCACGCTGGCCTCCGAGGTCACGTTCATGCCGCTTGTCTTGTGATCGATCGCAGCCTCGGATTTGATGTTCATCCCTTTCAGCCCAAGATCCGTCTGTGCCTCTTCCGTGATTGTCGTCGCTTTCAGCTTGTAGTCGGACTGGGCCTCGGCGTTGATATTGGCGGCTTTGAGCTTCGTGTCGCCCGTGGTCTCGATATTCAGCGCTGTCGCCTTGATGTCGATCGTGCCGTTGGGGGCGTGCATGTCGATGCTCCCGTTGGCGGTCTTGATCACGAGCTTCTTGTTCGTAATGTCGATGACAAACGTGTTCTCCCCGCTTTTGTCCACGAGGGTGATGCACTCACCCCCGCTCGAGTCATCGATACTGATCCTGTGGCCGTTCTTGCTCTGGATGGTGATCTTCGTGTTCTTGTCATCCATGATCAGCTGGTGTCCGTCGGTGGTCTGCACGGTGATATTCTGGTGCTTGTCGTCCAGCGTCACCTTGTGTTTCTTCGTGGTGACAATATCGATTTTGTCGTCCTTGTCATCCAGGAGGACCATCTGGTTGTCGGTGGTTTTCAGGGAGATTTGCGCCTCGTCCTTCTGATCCTCCATGAGCAGCTCGTTCCCCGCCGCGCTCCTGATGATGTTCTGAGATTTGTTCTGTGCTGCGACGGGGGTCGCGCTCGATGGATTCGGCACCGACGAGAGGCCAATCGGCCGGTCCACGTTTCCGTCCACACATGCCCAGACCAGCTCCGCGCCCGCATGCACAGGGAAATGCATCCCGTACCCCGAGCCGGAATAGGGCTGCGCAAGGCGGATGGCGCGGGACCCCTGGGCCTGCCCCGTGTCGCTCAGGTCGAACGGCATTCTGACCCTGTAGCGCCCCTCTTCGTCCAGGTGGGCATACTCCCCTCCGCCGCTCTCCACTCTGGCCGTCATGACACCCGGGATCCGCGGCTCGGGGCTGACACGGGGGGGCCGGTACTGGACGCCGGAGGGGATGCAGGTGAACTCGTTGCGATAGGAAGGCCCGCTTCCCCCTGAGTCGCCCGACAAGCCCATGCCTCCGGCCTGGGATGCGAAGTGCGAGACCTGTGTGAGAAGGTACTCCCCGTTCAGGGCTTCGCGATAATGCTTCTCCAGCTTGAACGTGGAGCCCGCGTGGAAGCCCCGGCAATCGCTTGCGCCCGCGATGACACGCCTGGCTTCATCGATCTCCTGATTCCGGATCTTCGCCAGCGCCTTCCCCTGGCCGGCTGTCTTGAAATGGTCGCCGTAGTCGTAATAAAGCCCCGGACTCTTCCGGTCGAGCTGAGACTCCGCCGAGAGAGTCGTCTCCGGGGTCCGGTAGTTGTAGTCCTTCAAGATCACCTTGCCGGCCACCACCTTCTCGCGCCAGATCAGCTCATGGACGGTCTCTTCATCAGATGGCTGGTAGCCTTCGCCGACGAATGACTTGATTTCATCGGGGGGATCGATCTTCGGGTATTTGCTGTTGTCGTCGGCGATCACGATCACGTCCTTGCCGCCTGTGTGGTCGAAGAAAAAGGAAATGCCCTCGTACTCCATCAGGCGGCTGATGAAATTCAGGTCCGACTCCCGGTACTGCACGCAGTATTCGCGCGGCTGGTAGGTCTCTTTCAGGCTGAGCTTGTAGTCGTCCGCCGACAAGCCGGCCCCTTTCAGGACTTCAGCGAGGATATCGGGCACTGACTTGTTCTGGAAGACCCTGCTCTGGTGGAAGAGGGAGAGTCTCCACAGGCGAGGCACCAGGACACCCCGGTAGAACGCAAAGTCCTTTCCCCGTCCGACCTCCTCAAGGTCAGACAGGATGCCGTGGAGCTCCTTGTGCTCGTCATCGCGGAGGGTGATCAGCCTGGCCGGCTGGTTCAGGAGATCCGGCAGGTTCAGATCGTTCTCGACTGGGGAGATCAGATTGAGCTCGAACCGGAAGAGCTGCGAGAGGGTTTCGATCCCGTAGAAGTCCGTCAGCCCGAAGGTGTCAGGGGATTGTTGCGCCACCTCGAACCAGAATTGCGCTTTGGACGGGTCATAGTTGGACATGATCTCCCCTGTCGTCTTGTGACATCTTGGATGATCCGCGGGTTCTCCCCGCTTAAGCTTCCCGAAGACGGGCCGGCGGCAACGGGGACCTCACGGTCGTTTCACTCCTGCGGTCCGCCGGACGCCTGCCGCGTATGGGTCAGGGAACCGGCACCGGGCTCGGGGTCAGGCCGTTGTTCTGCTGGATGCATATATCCAGTTGAATGATCAGCTCATGCAGCTTGAAGACAAGCTCGTCATCGAGCCCCACCGCCACGTAGTGAAGCTCCTTCCCCCGGTCGGTGCGCTTCACAATGATGCAATCGCCGAACCTGTTTGCGATGCCCAGTTTCGAGAACACTTCATTCAGCCGGAACCGCGCAACCCGCGGGCGCGCCTCCGGATCCATGGAAGTGAGCGCCTCCTCGAAAAAGCTGCGGGAGAAGGAACTCACGGGCTTCAGGACTCCGCGGAAATTCCTCTTCAGTCCGCTCTTGCGCTTGCTCAGCAACTTTCTCATCTGCTCGCTGATATCCTGGCTGATCATCCGGTTCTGCTGGATGAGCGTGAGGATTGCCGCGATCGCGGCAGGGGTGGCGGCCGTGAAGGAATCGCCGGCATTCTGCTTTCTGTCGGGTACCGGCGTTTCGATCCAGCGCAGGCTCTTGTCCTGGTAAGCGGAGCCGATCCACACTCCCCCGTTCCGGTGAGGGCTGTAGAGATCGCTCTGCCAGAGCGCGGAATTGATATAGAGATATCCCACATCTTCGACGCAGCTTCGCGATGCGGCGTTATCGGAATCATCAATCATGATGAACATCCGCTCCCCGAACGAGAGCTCCCGCACCTTCCCATAGTTTTCAGGGTTTGTATTGATGAACGTCTGCGCCGCGTCGGTGCCGCTCAGGCTCCCCTGGAACTTGACCTCCAGCGCACCAGAGGCGCCGGGGCTGGCGGTAAACATATTCTCCAGCTTCGGCGCGCCGATTTTCGGATGGAGCGGGAGTGGAAATGTCAACGACTTATGAAACCTCGGCTCGATCTTGACCAGCCGGTCCTGCAGCTCCATCTTCGGGACCTGGGCATCCCCAGGGTGGAGCTGCTTCACCACAGGATTGCCGGAGAGAACCTGCGTCTTCCCCCACTCCGCACGGATGGCGCTGAAGAGGTCCGCTTCGGTCGACAGTCCTGGGTTTTTCTTGGCGAACGCGTTCAGATCGAAGTGGAGCTGAAACGCGGCGAACATGACCCCGACTTTGGACGTGCTGCCTACGCCTCCCTGGGTCGTCGAATTGTGTTCGGCGTAATCGGGATTGAACAGCTTGCTTCCGGTCAGGTCGACCAGGGCAAAACGGAGTTCCTCGATTTTCGGTTTCTTGGTCAGCCTCTGATGAGCGGTCAGCATATCGTCGACGAAGTCCTGCAGGCCTTTCTGAGGAGAGGATCCTCTGGAGACCTGGACGCCGGTTGGCGTCAGGAAGCCGGGGTTCGCGAACTGGGGCCGAAGCTCAGCCTCGATCGCAGCCGGCCCGGGCCTCCAGAAATGCCTGAGGAAGGCGAAGTTCTTGACGGGGACCGGGGTCTGCAGCGTTGCAGGCTGCACCCCCGCGGGGACGGGGTTTTGACCCGCAGCAGTCACAGGATCGGCCATCTCAGTCCTCAGCTCCCATGGACTTCCAGAAGTTTTTCCTGAGTTTCTTGATCCGCTTCACCCGTCTCGGGCAGACGCTGATCGCTCTGGAACTGGGTGAGGCCCTGGGCAAGATCACCGTTCGTTGCCCCGTCAATCGGCCCGTTGTAGTACCCGAGATTCCTCAATCGTTCCTGCACTCCGGTGATCTCCTGGCCCGGAGTGTCATCCAGCGGATCAAGAAACCCGACCACCAGCGTGCGCGAATGGATGCCGGCCTTAAGCTGAACATTGATGACCCCGACCGGGATCTCTTCGCGAAGGAGTCCTTTCGCATCGGTCTTGCCGCGCACATTCCCCCCGTCGAACGTCAACTGATATTCCTGGCCGGCGAGGGGAGCGCCATCCTCACGGCGCAGCACGATGCGAAGAGGCTGCACGCCGCGTTTTCGCCTGGCCATGATGGTCCGTTTGTCGAGCGACAGGGGGGTCCCGGGGAGCTCCACATCGGGGATCACGACGACATCGCCGGGCAGAAGGACCTGCGGGTTCGGCCGGAGCACGCGAAGGGACTCGTTTTCCGGCGCGTCGTAGATGCTGCGCCAGTTCAGGAAGCCCTCCTCCTTGGCGATGGTGTAGAGCGAATCCCCCTGTTTGACTCGATGTTGTTTCGGCACGACGGTTCACCCTTCCTTGTGGCGCGGCCCAGTCGTCTCTCTCCGCCCGGCGGTGCGGGCCCTCACGGTTGCCTCACGTGTCTCCAGGGTCGGGCGGATCCTTCAGCCCCTGGGTGTCCACGTACTGCTCCTCGATCTCAACGTCCCGATCGGCCTGGGATTCCTTCTGTCCGGCTTGTGCGCCGCTCTGGGTTTGCTTCTCAGTAGCCGCGTCGCCACCATCCGGCTCCTCATCGGGAAAGAGGTCTGGATCATCGAAGACCACTCTCACATCCTCCGGAGAGAGCCCCTCCCAGCGGGCGATTCCGTTGCTGTCGGAGGTTCTCGGGTCCTTGGAGCCGTCGGGTTTGATCAGGCTGACCCGTGCGCCCGCGACGGGAGCCCCTTTCCCGTCCACGACCCGGATCTCCGCAAAGTGGACCTTCTCGAGGAAGAACCCCGGGACGCGGGTCACGCGGCGCACCAGGTGGAGCGGCAATGTGGGTACGATCAGGGCCCCGTCCAGACCTTCGAGCTCGAGCGGATAGTCGCCAGGAGGGATCAGGGGATGAGAGACAAGCCCCTCATCATCGGTGGTCCCCTGGAGGAGGCGCTTGTCGTTGATGCGGATGCTGTACTTCGTGCCGGCAACAGGGATGGAGCCTGAATTGCTATGCAGGAGCAGCGAGATGTGGCTCAGTCCGGCCCGGTCGAGCTGCTCGCAGGGGGAGCGGAAGGCGAGACGGTCGTAGAAGCGGCACGCGAACGTGTCCTTTGTCTTTTCAAACCGCCGCTCCTCCTCGCCGTTGCTCCTCCGCCGGTCGCCATCCGAAAAGAACCGGGCCCTGCACTTTTTGGTCCCCTGCTTCACCGCGGGACAGGGCCATTTGGCGTTATCGATCTCCGCTCCGGGTCGAAACAGAAGGACCATGACACGCCGGTTCGGCTGGTTCTTCTGGTCCCGCTCCTGTTTGTTCTCCTCCCTGTCGAGCCTGGCCTTCTCGCTCTTCGAGAAAAGGAGCACCGGGTTGAATTCGCCGCACCCCTGCACGTCGCCGACCCCGTCTTTCGACCCGTTGCGGGCAAGGAATCCGGCCACAGGGTCGACCTTGAAAGGTGTGCCCTGGGGATCGACGCAGCAGAAATCCATGTAGGCGAGGAAGAGGGCCTTGCGGCTGGCAGGGTCCGACTCCTCCTGGACGTTTCCATCGCCGTCCGGCGGATCCAGGCCGAGAGCACCGCGCATCGTTCTCAGGGCGCCGGCCCCCCACCGGTCCTTTGCAGCCACCGGGGCGAACCCTCCTTTGTTCTGGAAAATGCTCTCCCAGATCTCGTCTCTGCGTGTCAGCATGCCGTAGATCGCCGAGGCCCGGCGGCCGCTCAGCGCCTTGTTGTACTCGTCGTCCCCGGTCGGATCGGCGTGTCCGAAGATGGAGAGGATGGGGGGGCGCTTTTCATTGGTCTCCAGATCGGTGATCGAATTGTCGTCCATCAACTGGAAGAGGCCGGGGAGCTCCTTGCGCGCGTCGGGGCGGACGACCGAAGAGCCGAATTCAAACAGGATGTCTTCCGCGCGAAAGCATCCCGTGGGGGTCAGGAACGCTCTGACGGTGTTGAACTCATCCTTGACCGCGGGAGCCGCAAGCACCGGAATAGGCTCGTCCTCCGGGTGGGAGCCGGCAACGCCGCCGTTGGTAATGTCATGAAGCAGGTCGGTATCGGTGTCGGACATGAAGCCCCCGTCAGCGGTCGCTCTGGCTCTGGGCAGGCGAACGGCCGTAGTGATCGAAATTGTTGATGTCCGGGATGATGGGGACAAACTTCGTTTTCCCGTCGGGCCCGGTCTTTTTTTCCGCCAGGCGCTGGCGGCAATCGACGAAGAGTCTCGTGCCGATCAGCTTGAATTTCAGCACGGTGCCATCCTTCGCCTTCGTGATCTCGAACGCGTGCCAGGCGAAGTTCTCGCTCTCAGCGGGAAAGTTGTCGTCGTTCTCGCGCGCGAATTTCTCAAAGTCTTTGTCCCCCTTGGGATTCTTGAAGTCCTTCCTGTTGAGCGCCGCCAGGTTGAACGGGCGTGGGTCCTGCTCCCGGGCATGTTTCTCAATCCGGATCCGGCTCAGGTCCTTCCCTGCGTTTGCGGGAGTTTTCTTGATCTCAGCCCTGCATTCGTCCAGTGTCGGAAGGGGTCGTTTCCCTCCTGGATCCTTGATAAAGAACTCAAAGGATTCGTCGAAGAATTCCTTCGCCTGCTCGTAGACCTGAATGAACTTCGGTGCCAGCACGGTGATCTTGCCGACTTCCCCGGCAAAGAGGATGGCGAGCTGGTCGAGGAGATCCTGGTCGTTGCCGGCTTCGCACCCCCGGATGACCAGCAGCGTGTCTTTGTCCACGATCGTCGAGGAAAGATTCTCGAGAAACGGATGGCGGGGCGCCTTGTTCATTCTCTTAAGATCGTCTGCGGTGAGGCCGGGTTCGGTGTTGGACTCTTCACGAAGTCCCAGCTTGCCATTCATGGCATGGGCCACAATGTTGATCTCTCCCTGAAGGCCGGTCGAATTCCGCAGATTCTCCATGATGTCGCCGACCGGAAACGGGCGGTTATTGTCCCTTATCTCATCGGAGAAATTGCGGAAGAAATCCCTGGCGGCCCGGAAGAACTCATTGGCCCTGTTCCGGTCCACATCCGTTATGAAGACAAGCACGGGCCGTTTTACGGGGATGCTGCGCACAACGACCGGCGGCTGAGGCACCCGGCCCTGCTGCGGATAGGCGAGCCCCTTACCGTTCACCACGAAGTTCGCGTTCAGGGAGATCTCGAGGTATCCCCCTTCTTCCTCGTCCGTCTCGTCGTGGATGGGACACTCGAAGATCCGGTCGTCGCCGTCGATCTTGAGCTTGATTTTGAGCGCCGTCTTGGAATCCCGGAGGGCTGTGAACTTCGCCACCTTGAACTTGCCCTTCGTGATCTCACCTGTGAACGAGGCAAAGACTTCGAAGGATCCTTTGCCTTCACGCACCACGCGTCCTCCGGGGAGGCTCCAGATGTCGGTCTCAATCATGCGCAGGAGCACATCAGTCGCCTCGGGAATCCCGTCGATGCTGATGATCAGAGGGTCGGCGAGGCTCTTGTCCTTCGCCGGCCTGCTGATGCCGGGGCTTATTGTCCAGTTGAAATTGGCCATGCTCTTCTTCTCACGCTTCGGTGGTCCTGCCGGGTCCGGAGGCAGCCCGGTCGATGAGGATACCATGGTGCAGGCGAGGCGGTCGAAGAGCCCGCCCGGAGCCCCCTGAAGTGCTCCCGGTCCCTAGCATCCGTGCACTTTCTTGAGTTTCGCCTGTGTGAGGGACCCGCATTTTCCGTCCACGGTCAGCCCATGGTCGCACTGGAACTCCTCGACAGCCGATGCAAGCAGCTTCTCGTCGACCGTGTCGATCGGGCCCGCAAAGTAGCCCAGGTTGTTAAGCCGGGCCGACTGACCGGTCGGCACATCCACAGGATCGAGATGTCCGATCTTGACGGGGATGACAACACCTTCAAGCGGGTTTCCCTTTTCCTTGACGGTAACCTCGATATCCTGGGCCGCGGCAGCCACGACGAACTCGAGTACCGCATTGTCGTCTGTGGTTTTCTTCCTTGTCACGCCGTCGACGCTGACCTCGCACTCCGTTTGAGCGAGCGGCGTGCCGAACTGTTCGTCCAGCACGAGCCGAAGGAGCAGCTTGTCCTGCTGCACCTGAAATTTCGTCGACTGCCCTCCCTTAATCTCGACCTGCTTCGCCTGTTTGTCTGGAATGAACACCTGATCGCCGGGGAGGAGGATATTGGGATTCTCCCTCAGGGCCTTCAGATCCGCGTTGCCCTCATGGTTCCAGATCGTGAGAAAGCTGCCGAAGCCATTCTGCTTCGCTATCAGCGCCAGAAACTCACCCTGCTCCACAGTGTGCAATGATCCCATCGGTTGCCTTTCTCGGCGATCCGTTGCTCTTTCGACCCTCGCGGTGTGCCGGGGCCCTGACGGACAAAACCTCATCCGGCTTTCCGCGCCCTCCGCCCGGCCCGTAAATATACCTTGCGTCCCGTTCCCGTCCCTCCAAGACGGGACGGAGGGAAGGGATCTCGTTGGCCCGCTCGCCCTTCACCCCCCCGCGTGCCGCGCCCACGGTTTACCACCCGTTCACTTAGCGGCATCCCATTCCGTGCCGTCAAAGTCGGGGAATGAGACCTTGTACGTGCCCGGATCGAGGTCTTTGATGTGCGCGCGGCCGTTGACGTCGAGCGTGCCTGGCCTGCGGGTGCCATCCGCGAGCTCCAGCAGATACCGGACATTCGGAACAGGGTCGCCGTCCTGGTCCACCAGCTCGATCTCCGCCCATGTCTTGCCGGCATCCGTTTGCCGCGCCCGCTCGGGCGGCGGCTCTTCACGGGCCGGTCCCACGCCGGCGACGGCCGGCATGGTGATGGTCGGAAAGACGCCCACGTGCGGGATGCGCAGGAGCACAAGCTCGCCCCGCCGGAACGCATCCAGCAATTCCCCTTTCACGTACCGCTGGAGCTCGGCGCCGCGCATCTTTCTCGCGAGCGCCGCCGAATGGCTCCGGAGGCTCTCGTACATGTCGAGAAGGGTCTTGAGCGACAACGGGTCAGCAAGCCAGCGGTCGAGCTGCGCCGAGAGATAGAGATCCTGTTCCTCCTGGACCAGATGCGACCGCGGCGCGATCACGCATGTCTCGGACGGCCCCTGCAATCTCCAGCTCTTGTGCATGGCTCACGCGAATGTGTAGGTGAAGCTCCCTTTTTCGTCCATCCCCAGCGTCAGCTTTGCGGGGATGTTTTCCTCGGCCATCTTTATGATCATTGCCTTGGAGACTTCGGGGAGGAGTGTCCGGTCGATGATCGAATCGATATTGCGCGCGCCCGTGTCGATCTCCGTGCAACGTTCGGCCACCCTGTCCACAACCAGGGGATCATACTCGAACGCCATGGCGTGCGCGTCGTTGAGACGTTTCCCGATCTGAGCGAGCTTCAGCTTCACGATCCCCTTCATGGTGTCTTTCCTCAGGGGATAGAAGGGGATGACCTTCATCCGTGCGAGCAGCGCCGCCTGGAAGTGATTCACGAGCTGGCCATGGAGCGCTTCCCTGAGCTGATCGGGGGTGGGGCGCTCGTCTTCCGTGCACACCTGCATCAGGATATCCGACCCGAGGTTTGAGGTCATCATGATCACGGTGTTCTTGAAGTCGATCTCCCGCCCCTCACCGTCGCGCATGAACCCCTTGTCGAACACCTGGTAGAAGAGGTTCATGACATCACGATGGGCTTTCTCCACCTCATCCAGCAGGACCACGGAATAGGGGCGCTGGCGCACCGCTTCCGTGAGCACCCCTCCTTCTCCGTAACCGACATAGCCAGGCGGTGAGCCCTTCAGCTGCGACACGGTGTGCGCCTCCTGGTATTCCGACATGTTGATGGTGATGACGAACCGCTCGCCGCCGAAGAGGAGGTCGGCGACGCACCGCGCGCACTCCGTCTTGCCGACCCCGCTCGGGCCGACGAAGAGGAAGACCCCGATCGGCGCTTCGGGGTTTCTCATCCCCGCCTTGGCTGTCCGGACCGTATCGGCGATGTCGGCGACCGCCTCTTCCTGTCCGAGAATCCGGCCCCGCAGCTTCTCTTCAAACCCGAGCAGCACCTGCGCTTCATCCTTCATCATGGCGCCGACAGGTATGCCGGTCCAATCGGCAACGACTTCGGCCGCGATGCTGCCGTCGACGTCTGCGTGGACGAGCGGCTCATCCCCCTGGATCGCGGCCAGCTCATCCATGAGCCGGGCGATCTCCCTCTTCATCTCCTGCACATCCGCACCGGTATCAGCGGTCTCCGTCTTCACGTCCCCTGCGGCTTTCCTCTTCTCCCCTTCCCCCGTCCCCGTCTTCGTGTGCCGGGGGTCGGGCGTGGTTTCACCGGCCTTCACTCCGGACGCCCCACCGGCCTGGCCGTTGCCCCCGGCCACACCGTACAGCCGTGCCCGCAGCGCATTGATCTTCCTGACCTTGTCATCTTCTTTCTTCCACCGCTCCTCTATCGCTTTCCTTCGCTCCTCGGTTTCCGCACGCTCAAGGGCCAGGGTCTCCAGCACGCTCCCGTCGGAAAGGACCGCCGTGTCCAGGTCCCGCTTCAGGGCGGCGATCTTGATGTCCAAGTTCTGCAGCCGCCGTTCCAGATCGTCCAGCGCCGCCGGCTTCGCACTCTGCCCCATCCTGACGCGGGCGGCCGAAGTGTCGATCAGGTCGACGGCCTTGTCAGGCAACTGCCGTCCCGCGATGAACCGTTCGGCGAGTTTCACGGCGGTGCTTACCGCCTCGTCGGAAATCTGGATGGCGTGGTGCTTCTCGTATTTGGCCTTAATGCCGCGGATCATGCTGGTTGCCACCTCGACCGAGGGCTCATCCACCTTCACCATCTGGAACCGGCGTTCGAGGGCGGCGTCCTTCTCGAAGTACTTCTTGTACTCGGACCAGGTCGTTGCCGCGATGGTGCGCAGCTCCCCGCGCGCAAGCGCAGGTTTCAGCAGGTTGGCGGCATCGCTCGTGCCGGCGGCGCCCCCGGCCCCGATGAGCGTATGGGCCTCGTCGATGAAGAGGATGGTGGGCCTGGCGGCGGACCTGACCTCCGTGATGACCGACTTGAGCCTTTTCTCGAACTCCCCCTTCACTCCCGCCCCCGCCTGCAGCAGTCCCAGGTCCAGCCCCCGGATCTCGACCTCCGCAATGCTTGACGGGACATCCCCCTGCGTGATGCGGAGTGCGAGCCCTTCCACCACGGCCGTTTTTCCCACGCCGGCTTCGCCGACGAGAATTGGATTGTTCTTGCGGCGGCGGCTCAGGATGTCGATCATCTGCCGGATCTCCTTGTCGCGCCCGAAGACGGGGTCGACCGACCCGGCCCTGGCGTTGCCGGTCAGGTCCGTCGTATAGAGGTCCAGCGCCGTCTCCCCTCCCTTTGCCTTCTCCGCTTCCTGGCGCGCCACCGAGAGTTTCGCCGGGGTGTCTTCCGCCGAACCTGCAACGATCTCGAAGAACCGGTCCCTCAGCTCGTCGCCCCGGAGGGATGAGAGCGCCTCGGCATATGCGGCACGCAGGCCCTCGCTGTCCAGCAGGGCCTCCATCAAGTTGCCGGAGCGGATCTCCGAAAGGCTATGGTGAATCGATCCGGTGATCCAGGCCGATTCGATCAGGCCGAGGAGCACGGGGGACATCGTCGGGCGCCCGGTGTTGCCGGAGCGAAAGCCTTCCAGGCGCTGCAGCATGGCGTCCCAGAAGTCCCGGGAATCGCTGTTGAAGTGGTTGAAGATCCTCGGCAGGTCGCCCGATCCGTCTTCCAGGAGCTTGAGGAAGAGGTGTTCGATGGACACCTCATAGTGCCCGCGCCCGATGCAGAAGCCCGCCGCGGCTTCGAGTCCGCGGGTCGTGTGGTCGTCGAGCTTCTCCAACAGCCTCTTGAGGTCTTTGGTGATCATAGGTTTCCCGGTCGTTTAGTTGTAGGCGACAACACGCGAGGTGGTCGTCGTCCCTGGTTTCCCCACCCATGTGGTGAGTCCGAGTCTCAAGTCCGTGTCCGAAAGGCGGAGCGTCGGGATTTCCGCCGTCCTCAGTTTCAATTCGGCGTCGTAGTCGAGGTAGTCGCGAACGTAAAGCCGCACCAGGTATTGAAGCACCGCGGCGGCCGGGCCTCCCGGAAGAAGCGCAAGGTACTGTGTCAGGGTGAGCGGACCCAATGCCAGCCGGAACTTACCCGAGGCGTCGCTCACCCGTTCACCGAGGCACGCCGACGAGGCAAGCACCGCCGTCAGTCTGCCTTGCCGTCCCAGCCGGCTTCGTTCCGGAATCGCCACCCATCGGAGGACGTTTTCCACGACCGACACCTGCACGCCGTCAAGCAGCTCGGTCACAAGGTTCCGGAGGCCGTCGGAGTTCCGCACTCTTGGGGAGAGGGAACCGGCAAAGGCTGCAAGCCTGATCGGCGGCATCGGGGCCCCTTCGACAGTATCCCTGGTCCCCAGCCCGGCCATCGAGAGCGCCCGCTCCTCAAGGGTCTTCTGGAGCGACGGGGTCCCGGAGTGGAGTGCCAGCCGGTATTTCTTCCAGCTTCTATAGAAGAGCGCATAGAGCCTGTGGTTGAAGATGTCGAGAAAATCGCGCAACGGCCTCGACTCCTCCGATTCCGTCGCAATGGCATTGTAGAAATAGACCGGCAGGGGTGAATCGACGCCGTACAGTCCCATGAAGGTCGCCGTCACCCGCGCACGGGCCGGCGTACCCTCGAGAAGCTCCACACTCCGAACATCCGTCGCGGGGAAGACAAGCCCGTGGTGAGGCCGGAAGCGGATCCGTTCCTCCTCCACATCGGAGCTCTCGCCCGGGCTTTTTCCTTCGGCGAAGTATGACTCCAGAAGGCGCACCGTCTGGAAAAAGTCGAACATATACCCTTCGCGAAAGAGCCGGGCAATGACCCCTGAGGGAACCCTGGATTCAGATGATGCCATGGAAGACCGTTGACCTGACGAGAATCTTGAGCACGGCCCCTGTCACACGGGGGGCAACCCGCCTTTCAGCGGCTGCCACCGGTACTGCTGCTCCGAGGGCTTGGTGACGATGACCAGGTGCACGAATGCATTGATGGACGCATATGCCGAAAGGAACTCGCTCAGCACGAGACCGAACAGGCAGAGGTCCCCTTCATCGGCGAAGTGCCCGTCCTGGATCTCCAGGGTGACCTCGGCGCCTCGGATGACCGCGCTCCGGTAGATCTGTTCCTTCGGCTTCCACGAGACGTTTCGCAGCCCCGCAATGCGGCGGCGGTTCTGTTCCGTTCCAGTCCAGTCGTACAGCTCCAGCACCCCGCGCAGCGCCTCGGGCGTAGCGATGGACATGAAGTTGAGCGACAAGTGGGAGACCATCTTCCACAGGAAATTTTCCTCGCGCGGCGCCGAGCGGAGCGAATCGAACCCCTTCGGATGGAGATCGAGGGTGGGCTGGGTCAGGTTCTCGAACGACGCAACATTCGGGAAGTCCGGCGCCTGCCGGGTGATGGTCCTCTCCTGCAGCTTCTCGCGCGGAAGGCTCCCATTTGTTGCGGTGATTTCCAGCGACAGGGTCTCGACTGGCAACGCGTCGTTCTGACTGGAGAAGCCCCCGAGAACAATGAATGTCTGATACCGATCCGACGGTCCCATCCGTGTCGACGTTGTGAAGGTGCGGTTCTCGACGAGGCCGGGCTCGCGGCCTTGAAACGTAAACAGAGGGGAATACCGGTGTTGTTTCCCGGTCCCTTCTTCCGTGCCCACGACCCCATCGACGGAATAGACCTCGTGGCTCCCGGGGCGGTTGATGTCGGGTGTGACGCGGTACTCCGCGCTCAGGTAGTCGACGCGGACGGGCTCGGCATCGGTGCGGAACAGGTTTACGATCGGCGCGCAGTGAAGGCGAATATTGTCCACCGAGAACTTCTTTTCTTCAGGGAACGGCCTGTCGAAGGCGCACCGGACCAGGAATTCCGAGGTCTTCGGAGGGGGAGAGAACCGGTCGAGCCCGTACAGATCGACAAACCAGAATTTCCTGCGGAAGCTGAGATACTCATGGAGCAGCCGCAGGCCCCTGGAGGAGTAGCCGGAATACGGAAGCAACTCCTCGCCGGCTCCGAGCCCCGCCGGACGGACAGCCTGCGGCCCCGTGACTTCGCACCGTACGCCGCCCGACGAGAAGACCACTCCGGAAACATGCCGCGTGAAAAACAGATGCATGATCGACGCAATGGACTCCTCCGCGTGGAAGTAGAGACGGAGGGGGGTCAGCCGGAGTTTCTGGTACTCGATCCCTTTTTCAAGGACGCAACGGAGCGTCACCGCGGTCGTGCCGTCGGCGGCCCAGCCGAGCGACGCCTCCGCGATCCTCATCGGCTGGAGCCGCACATCGTGGGTCGTGCGGAATCGGCAGACGGCGGCTTCGTCGCCCACCGGAATCGATTGCACCTCTGTGCCGGCCGGGAACGTGGTGGTTTGCTGCACCAGGCCCGGACGCGGCTTGAACTCCACAATAGAAAGCGAGGGGACGGGCTTCAGGAGATGAGGCCACAGGAGGGCGCAGAGCGATTCGGTGAGCTCCGGCAGCTCGTCGTCCAGGCGCTCGCGTATCCGACCGGTCAGAAAGGCAAACCCCTCGAACAGGCGCTCGACGTAGGGGTCGCGGTCCTCCTTGCTCTCGCTGTCGATCTGCAGATAGCGTGCGATGCCGGGATGCGTTCTGGCGAATTCCTTCCCCGCCCGGTACAGGTATCGAAGCTCGTCTTCGTAGTAGTGTCTGATCATGGCGGCTCGGCGCTCAGGACGGTTTGCGCCACGGGCGCACTTCCGCCAGGTCGTTTGAAGTGAATGTGGTCTGGAATTGCACCCGCTGGCCCTTTTCGAGCTCCCCCATCACGATGAAGGACACCCGCATGTCGTGCTCCTCGTCCTTGTCTTTTTCCAGCTTCTCGACACGGACGCGGTGGAGGCGGGGCTCGTACTTTTCAACCACGCTCCTGATCGCCCCGCGGAGGCCCTCGATGGAGTAGGGCAGGTCGCGGTAGACCTGTGAAATATCCGGGAGACCGAAGTCCGGAAGATGGGCGATGGATCCGCGCCTGGTGTTGAAGAGGCGGCTCAGGTTATCGACGATGCTCGAAAGCCTGTTCCGCGCGGGATCTCCGTCGGCCACAGCTTGCCCGTCAAGAAAATGACCGAGCAGGAGATCGATGAGCCCAGCATCCATTCCACGTTCTCCGGCGCCCTCCCGGGCACGGTGTCTCCGGGTGAAGGGGTGGAATCCCGGTATACCGGGATCCCCTCCATTCATCCGGCATTGCGTTCTCGCAAGCGGCCTCCCGTTCACCGGGTGGGTTACTTCTGCGCCGTCCACTCGTCCACATATTCGACGTTTCCGTCGACGAACGTCCAGGTGATCTTGCCGTAGACCAGAGACACCTCTTCCAGATGGACGTACCGTTCCTTCGTCGGGTCCTTCGTATTCGGCATCTGGGCCTTCATGGCGGCGACCTTCACGCCTTCGAGCTTGTGGATGAAGTACTCCTTTTCCGTGCCTGTGTCATCGATGGCGTACCACTTGATGGTCACTTCCTTCAGGGTCTGGCCCTCGCAACACGCCTTGTAGAGATACGGGGAGGCGGAATCATAGGCCTTGATAATCACGACAGGGCTGTGCATGCGAACGCCGGTCAGTTTTCCCGTGTGCGGATCCGTCGGGATGTGAAGGTCGTGGTGGAACTCCATGACCTCGCAGCTTCCCTCGCGCCCATGGATCTGGACGGAACCCTTGATGTCTCCCGCCTTGTCGTCCTTGAGCCAGACGTATGATGGAGTGGGCATACTGATGCTCCTTTCTGGAAGATGGTTTCTGTCCCCGCGGGAAGGAATCCAGCGGGATGTGGTCCTCTGCTACTTTCCTTTTGGCATCTTGCCGACCAGGGACAGGCTGATATCCATCCCCTCTATCTGGAAGTGCGGCATGATCATCATCTCCACGCGGTAGAAGCCCGGGTTTTCCTCGATGTCATACACTTTGACCTGGGCGTCCCGCAGCGGATACTTGGCGATCTGCGCCTCCGAGGGGTCTTTGATCCCGATGATCAGGCTCTTGACCCACGTGTTAAGCTCCTTCTCGATCTTCGTCCGGTCCTTGGTCGCGCCGATATTTTCCCGCTGGAGCACCTTGAGATAGTGGGCGATGCGCGATGCCAGGAAGATGTACGGGAGCCGGGCGTTGATCCGGCTGTTGGCGGTGGCCTCCTTCAGGTCATATTCCGCCGGCTTCTGCGCCGAGTTGGCCGAGAAGAAGCAGGCATAGTCGCGCCCCTGGTAGTGGCTAAAGGGGATGAAGCCCAGGTTCGCCGCGGTGAACTCCGCCGTCTCGTCGATGGGGACTTCGGTAGGGATCTTCATCTGCTTCCCCTTCCCCACGTCGTAGAGATGGACCGGAAGGTTGTCAACGGTTCCGCCGGCCTGCGGGCCGCGGATCTGAACGCACCATCCATCGTTGACAAACGAGCGGACCATATTGGTGGCAAAGGAGAAACTGGCGTTTCCCCAGAGGTATTTTTCGTGATCGGGTCCCTTCACGTTCTCGGTGTAATTGAACCCTTTCACCGGGATCGTGTCCGGCCCATACGGGAGCCGGACCATGAAGCGCGGGAACGTGAGCCCGATGTAGCGTGAGTCCTCGGATTCCCGGAACGATCGCCACTTGGTGTATTCGGCGGTCTCCATCCATGCCTTCAGGTCCGGAATCTTCTTCCATTCCTCCATGGAGTTCTTGCCGAAGAAGCGCGGGCCGACGGAGCCGATGAACGGGCAATGCGCCGACGAGGCCACCTTGGCCGCCTCCTGGAGCAGGGAGATGTCCTGGGCCGTGTTTTCGAACTCGTAGTTGGAAATCATCGCGCCGTAGGGGTCAGCGCCCGGCTGATCGTAGGCCCCGCTGTAGACCTGCTTGTAGAGGGCCGACTGGATCAGCTCCGGGGCGTCTTCAAACGACTCCCGCAGTGCGTCCTTCGAGACGTCGATCATCTCGATCCTGACATTTCTCCGGAAGTCCGTCCGGTCGACGAGGAACTTCAGGCCGCGCCAGGCGGCCTCCAGCGCCTGGAATTGCCGCGCGTGCATGATCTCGTCGAGCTGTTCGCTCAGCTTGGAATCCAGCTTCGCGATCAGGCCGTCGAGGAGGTTCTTGTCAATCTTCTCGAGGGGAGCCTGCAGCTCGCTGATCGCGTCGACGAACACCCGCAGGGCCGCCGTGACCACGGCTCCTTTGTCTGTGTCGGCGATATGGTCAATGGCGACCGTGGAGGTCGGCAGCGTAACATTGACCTTGTCCAGCAGGATGCTCAGTCTGCCCTCTTTCGATTCGGTCGTCTGCGTGGCAGCCTGAGGGGCCGCCGCTTCTTTCTGTTCGGGCATTGCTTGTCTCCTTCTTGATGGTCCAGACGGCGTCTGGCGGTTCCCGCAGACGCTACTCCGGCCGGCTCGGCGGTACGAGCTTGTCCAGTTCGCCACGGAGCTCAGCCAGCGCATGCTTGTCCTTCACAATGCGCTCCAGCTCTTTGCGGAATTCATTCGTGCTGATCGCGCGATTGCGCAGGTCCTGAAGCAGCGAGCGTGTTGAGAGCAGTTTGGCAAGCTGGGGCACCTGCCTCGCCACCTCCTCCGGCTCAAACGATTTCAAATCGTCGAACTTGATCTTGACCTTGGTCTCCGCGTCCCCCCCCTTTAGGCGGTCCGGCACGGCAAGCTCGAGGCCGAGATCCATCGATTTCATGACCTGGGAAAAATTGTCCTTATTGATGTTGATTTTCTCCCGCTCGGACAGCGGGACGCTGGAGCCCGATTGGCTGTAATCGCCGAGGGCAAGGAGCCGCAGCGGCAATTCCATTTTTTTCTTCGCGTCGCCCTTCAGGACCTCCAGGAAGAGGTTGATCCTTGCGGGCGGTTTCTCTTTTTGGAAACTCTCTGCCATGGCAGTTCTCCTTATGATGATGGATGCTCAGTTGGTTCTTTGTTCGTTCCGTTGCCGGCCGGAGGCTTTTCGCCGGGGGGCGCGGGGCCGGCCTGACCGGTCCCGCTCTGTGGGATTCCGGACGGAGGAGCCCCCTTGCGCACAGTCTTCGCCCCAGTGCTTTCAAGGGCATAGCCGATGTCAAGGCGGCAGATCCTCTCAAAGACCCGGTCGGCCTGCTGCTGCACGGCCTGCTTGCCCGGTGTGGAAGGTCCGGCCGTCAACAATCCATAGCACTTGTGCAGATGTGTCCACACGTCGAGCGCGAGAGCCGGCTCCCACTCGTCGAGAGAATGCCTCTTGATCTCCTCCTCCAGCTCTTCGAGCAGAGGACGCGCGATGGCGGGCTGGCTGCCGCGCAGGCAGAGAGCCGCCGAGGCAAGCCGTCGCCGGAAGGTCGACTTGCGGGAGTTGTCGGCGCGGGCGCCGTCCTGGAGATGGGCCAGAGCCCCGGCAAGGTCTCCTGTATCCAGCATCTTCTTTGCCTCCGCGAACTGGTTCTCGAGCTCGTCGTCGGCGAATCGCCGTCTGGGGGTGGCATCGCCCGAACCCGGAGCCTGCATGAGAGGAGACACCGATTCCGCGATCCAATCGGAAGTGGCGGGGTTCGCAAGGGGTGTGCCGTCGACGAACGTGA
>Ga0182021_10000173_pt1 | contig 61990 bp, 42 predicted proteins | sample 612E3MmetaG_FD_120493 | JGI IMG/M metagenome (GOLD analysis project Ga0182021, IMG submission 120493) | Permafrost microbial communities from Stordalen Mire, Sweden - 612E3M metaG (Illumina Assembly) | ecosystem: Environmental > Terrestrial > Soil > Wetlands > Permafrost | place: Sweden...
ACCGGCGTTACGATGCGCGCTTGCGTTTTATAAGCGCCCCGCGCATCATACCGCCTTACGGATAACTTTATGCCTTAAAGACAAAGAATAAAAAAGAAGATTGACACACTACATAACAGGCACAAAGGTGCCAAGAATATATAAATATTACGAAATAAAAATCCCTACGGGGCTCTCGAAAACAATTCACCAAGGCACTAAGAAAAAATTAATTGTCTTTCTGGTAATCTTGTGTCTTGACGGCGACAATTGCTTTATTTTTTTGTGTCCTTAGTGCCTTCGTGGTAAATTTTTTGGTTCTGTATCATATATTTTAATGTGTCAATATTTAGTGATATTCCCCTTAGATATTTTCTTCTGTAAAGCCAGCAACTCCGCGTGGCGGCGTTTTTTTTCGGCCAGCGGCACGTCGTCGGCTAATTTTGCCGCGGCAGTTCCCGGCCGGGGTGAATACATGAAGATATACGCATAGTTAAAACCTACGGTTTTAACTATATCTACTGTATCTAAAAAATCCCGTTCGGATTCCCCCGGAAAACCGATAATAATATCCGTGCCTAAGATGCCCTCAACGATGTGCCGGTAATCCGCCGCCAGTTTTAAGTATTGCTCCCGGCGGTAGCCGCGATTCATCGCTTTTAATATTTTATCAGAGCCGGACTGAATTGGAAGGTGTAATTGCTTTTTAATTTTATGGCTTCCCGCCATAAAATTAAAAAGTTCCGACGAAGTATTTTTGGGATGGCTGGTCATGAAGTCCACCTCTTCTATCTCATTGATGTCTGCCGCCATTTTTAGCAAATCTATAAAGTTTACGTTTGATGGATGAAAACAATAGTCGTTAACATTTTGCCCCAAAAGCGTGATGCGTGTAATTCCTAAATCCATATTGCGTTTGACTTCGTCAACAATATCTTCCGGTTTACGCAGGCGCAATTCTCCCCGGACCGAGGGCACAATACAATAAGTACAGTGGTTAGAGCATCCCGTGGAAATGACTACCTGGGCGTGGTTTGCGTCGATGTTGAACGGCGCTTGGTAGAATTCTTCATCTCTCTGCCGGTCTTCTAAATCGATGATTCTTCCGCCGTCTTTTTGGATTTTTTCCACATATTCTAAAATCCTGTCTTCGCTTGCCGGCGAACAAATCAGGTTAACATGGGGCATCTGTTTGGCGATTTCTTGCCCCCGCGCTTTGGCCATACAGCCGATTAAGCCGATGACCCGAGGGATGAGGGATGATGGATGAGGGATGAGTTTTTCTCGTCCTTCGTCCTTCATCCTTCGTCCTTCACGGGATATCTTTTTTAGTGAACCTAAAAAAGATATCTCACGCTCCTCCGCGTGTTCTCGCACCGAACAGGTATTGACCAGGATCACGTCGGCGGTTTTGGGGTCGTCGGTTAAAGTATAACCATTCTGCCTGAAAAGACCGGTAATTGCCTCCGAGTCGCGGTCGTTCATCTGACAACCGAACGTGCGGACAAAAACCTTCTTTTTCACTACCTCTTTATTGTTCATATTGTTATGGAAATTTTGCACTACATCGTTTTTCTATCTGCGCCTTGTAGTGTAAGATCGAGCTTCTCTATTTCTTCATTTAATAAAGGTAATTCTGTTTTTGATTTATCGATCATTCGCATTATTGCCGCTTTCCATTTCCTGGGCAAAGAATTGAATAATTTCAATAATTCTTGTTTATCTAATACCACCGATGTGCAAATTGCCTGTTGCAAGTCTTTTATGCTTTTATCAATTTTGCGTCTTCGTGAGGCAATGATCAGTTTGTGAAGACAAAAATTGGCAGGATTGGGGACCCGGATTTTAACTCCACCATCAACAATCGTAATCGGATTATCCAGCAAAAAAGCAACAAATCTTAAAGGTATTGCGTTTATACCAAGCTTGCTGATTTTTGTCGAACCATCAACCCCGCGCCCTTTTTCCGGAGTGATGAATTCAATCTTCAGCTCTGCGTTCCAGAGGTAAATCGAGCCATCTCGTTTAAAATCATGGCTGAATCCGAGTTTTTCAAGCTGTTCGATAAAATCCGAATGTTCTTTGCCGCGAAACGGGTTGGGTATAAGAAAATCGATATCTTGAGTTCTTAGTGGGAAACTTTTGGCGCCTAAATGCTTTTGATATAACTGAAAACACCAACTGCCGATGAGCTCGACGCCTTCATCGAAAAGGTGATTGTCGGAAAAGACTTTCAGGATTTGGTCAATAAGCTTAACCACGTTTTTTACCTTCAGCTCTCTTTAACATTAGTAATGCTTCATTAACTTTCTTGAGTTCTACTTTTAAAACTTTCCGCTGCTCGAGCTGCTTCATAAGGCTTTCCGGCTTATTCTTGCCTAAATATTTGTGCACTATTTTTTTACCCGCTCTTGATTGGAGATAATAATATTTTTTACCGGCTATTTGCCGTTCTTTAACACTACCTTGGGGGAGGCTTGATATTTTTTTTTCTATCTTCTGTCCAGTGTCGAGATAATATTCTTTGCTTTCCGATAATATTCCTTTTAATATCTTCATTGCCAGTTCTCCTTTTACACTACATTATATCATAAAATTAAAAATGTAGTGTAAAATATTTTACCCAGCATATATGGTATACCATAACGGTCGCATGGCTTACCGTGCCCATTCCTTCACTTTGGGGCGAGTTCGCCGAACCAATAAGCCGCCGTTACTCCGCCATCCATGAGGAAATCGCCGCCGGTGATAAACGCTCCGTCAGGCCCCATGAGGAGTGCGCCGACGCTTCCTACTTCGTCCGGAGTGCCGGCTCGTCCCGCCGCGCAATCGCTTGGCCGATCGATCCGGCCCCTATTACGACGATAACATTCGTTATATTTCCAGGTTTGCGCTTTTGCATGGCTAATTCCCTGCGCGCCTAAATTATTTCGTGATTTTAATTTTTCGCAACCACTCGGATACTTCGCTTTGTGCAGTCTTTACGTCACTTCCCGGAATTGCAAAACTATCCAGCAATGTCGATTGTGGGCAAAGCTTTGAGATATCCGAAACGCTTCTTCCTAAGCCGCCTCCACCATGCGTGCAAAATGGGATAATGGTTTTCCCCGATAAATCGCATTCCGACAAAAAGGTTTTGACCGGAGCGGGAATCGTGCTGCACCAATTAGGGTAACCTATGAATATTAAATCATATGACTTGATATCCTCAACTTTTGTTTTCAATGCCGGCTTGTAACCGGAACTGAGTTCGTGCCTTGCCTGTTTTACAACCGCATTGTAATCATCGGGGTATGGATTTACGGCCTGAATTTCAAATATATCGCCGCCTACGATTTTGTGAATTTGATCGGCGATCTCACGAGTGTTGCCACTGTAGGAAAAATAAGCCACCAAAATTTTTTTGGTTCCTGAAGGTGCCATGGCTTCCTCCTTGTTTTTATTTACTGTATTTGATGAATTAAGCTCTTCTGCGGCAAAATTCATTTGAGCCAACGCTCCCATAAATACAAGAAACGCAGCGGTTAGCGGAAAAGCAAAAATTATCTTTTTCATATCAGCCTCCATATCAACCTTATTCTAGTACCATTAATGCGTTAGCTATTTTTTCCATTCTTGCCTGTTCTGCAACTGTGTTGTAGTTATCAGGAAAAGAAGCTCCCAATATCTTTCCTATTTTCACCATATCGTAAAATAAACCAATCGCCGCATAAAATAAAAAACACGCTTTAACAGCGAGTTTTTTATTTTATGCCGAAATTGCCTTAACCGGTTTGCCTATCTTTCCTTTTGTGACTCGTCGGAAAGAATGCCGGATATGCCTCTTTTGTCGAGCCTTTTTTCCAGCTCTCGCTTCTTTTGCGCTTCCTCTTTTTGCCGTTGCGCCTCTGCCGCCTGTCGCTGCGCCTCTGCCGCCTGTTGCTGTGCCTCTTCCTGCTGCCGAAGCTCGGCCTCTTTTTGCTTTCCGGCATCCGCCTCGGCGCTGACAGCCGCCGGGCTGATCGTCGGGCTAACCGCCGCCGGCTCTTCTTTTTTGCCTGCTTCCTTGCGCGATTCTTCCTGGTGCTGCGAACGCTCAAGTTCCCGTTCCGCTTCCCTTGCCGCGCGCATTTTTTCTATGCCGTCGGCGGCCGACGCGACTAAAACCATCGCGGATGATTCGTTGTTACGCTCGTTAGAATCCCCCTTGCATTCTATACGGCAGTGTATCTTTTGCCGGCCTTCAGCCTTTGGCGTCCAGGTAAAGGTTTCCCGGCCTCGTTCATTCGCCGCCAAAGAAATATCTTTCTTTTCCGCCAAACCGTCTTCGCTTTCCACGAAAACAACACAGCCTTGAGCAGCGGCCGTCCCGTTATTACGCACGGTTACAATTATATTGACCCGGCTGTCCTTTTCCACTCGCCGGGGAACATCTACGTTTTCCACGCTCGCATCCGGCAGCGTTTCTTGTGATACCTCGGTTGGCCGGGAAATCACGGCATTCTGAACTGCCGCGCCGGTTTCTTCTTTCTTCCGGACTTCGATAGATTGCGCCATTTTATTATTGCGAAGATTACCGTCGTCAGACAGCTCAATGACTGCGGTTAATTTTTGCCGGCCTTCGCGTTTAGGCAGCCAGATAAATTCAACCGTCTTACGCTCATTAGCCTGCAACGCGATCAGCTGTTTGTCGACAAGGCCATCTTCGTTTTCCAGCCTTACCGCGCACCCTTCAACGCGCACCGGAGAATTATTTTTCAGGAAAACTTTTACCGGTACCTTATCGCCTAAGCCGGCCTGACGTCCAACATCAATATTTTCCACGCTGACGTCGATCTTCTTTTGCGCCGCTTGCGAAGCAACCGCTGGGCCTGCCGCTGCCGGTAAAGCTGCTGATACTGACGGCAAGGCCGCTGACGCTGACGGCAAAGACACGGCCACTGTCGGCAATGCCGCGGCGGCGGCGGATTCACGCTCTTTTGCCCGCGCAAGACGTTCCTCTTCACGTTTCTGGCGTTCAGCTTCACGCTGCGCCTTGTCGGATTCCTGGTTTTGTTGGCGCAGCGCTTCATGCCGTAACGCTTCCCCCTCCCTAATCTTAACGCGCTCAATAGCTTTCACGAAAGCATTGTTATTACTTACCGGCTGGTTGGCCGCGGGATTGCCTTGCGCCGGCTGTGCCGATTGCCCCGATGGCGGTTGCCCCGCCTGTCCTTGTTGTTGCGCAGGGGTTTGCGCCGGTTGTCCCGGTAGAGCCGATTGCGCTGGCTGAGCAGATTGCTGCGATTGCGCTGTTTGCGCCGGAATATCGGCTGAATAGATCGGGCTTTGACCGCCGGCCTGGTCGGAAAAAGTCACATAGATTTTTGTCGCGCCGGAATGGCCTTCCAGCGATATCTGTTTGCTGGTTTCAAAAGGTATCCATCCCGCCCAATTTTGTCCGTCAAACGAAAACGCCATCTGGTTGATAAAAATCGCCCAATCATTGGACGCCGATAAGTTCAAGGAAAGATTGTTGCCGTCGCGCTGGGCGATCGTGATCGATCCATGCGGCATTGGCGCATTATGGTAGGCGCTGTTTAATACCGGTGGCGGGGGCAGGCTGCCCGCGGCGTTGATTGCGGTGGCAGTCAACTGGACCGTCGCGGTAATCGGTGCTGAAATGTTATTTGCCGCATCTTTGACCTGGGCATAAACGGTCTTGGTACCCGCGCCGTCAGACAGCATCCAGGCTATTGTCCTTACGGCGCTTGGTTGCGGCCGCTCATCTAAGGATGCAAACCGCCAACTGTCCCAATTGTTACCGTCATTAGAAAATCTTACCTGATAAACTCCCGAGCCGCTGTTTGAGTCACTGGAGCTGATCGTAAGGCCGGTTTCCTTCACTGCGGTTGTCGCCGCTCCGCTGCCGATCGTTAAAGTTCCGGTAGGCGCCGTTGTATCGTTAAGCGCCGATACCGGCTGGACCACAATCTGTTTTGTTACCTGCGTTGAACGATTATTCACATCTGTTCCTGTAAGCTTCATGGTATATGTTCCGGTCTGTGTGTAAGTATGAAAATAGCTGCCGGGCCAATGGGTCTTACCGCTTAAAATCCCGCTATCAATATCCAGGTCTAAAACATTATCGCCAAACTCAAGCAGGATGCGCTTTAAGTAATCCGAACCGGTAACGTCAAACGAATAATCCACGGGAATATTGGCTACGCTTGTCGCATTGGGCACGTTCAGCGTTACTTCCGGCGGCGTAAAAGCGATCACATTAAAAGGTGCCTGAACCAAATCAGACCAAACCTCTATGTCCGGGCCGCATTGTTCTTTGACCTGAAGCCCGATCTTGTAATTTCCTTTTTCGTTATAATCCTTAGTCAGCGTAGCCGGGGGTACACCCGGAAAAGATTCTTCAGTCCATGCCCCGTTATTTTTAGAGAACAAAATCTTATACGCAGTGATCGTCCCGGCGGGAACCAGGGGCTCGTTCTGCGGATTGCCCACCGTAGCGGAAAAATGGAAAACGAATTCTCCGCCGACTTCCACTGACGGCACCGAGCGGCCGCCTATCGCGCTGCGGTTAGTATAAACAGTGGCCGTCGCCTGCGGCTTTTTCGGCGCCGCGACACGCGTACTCTTTATAATATTGACGATGGCCTCGCTGCTTAAAAGTGAGGAATTTTCCGAAGGCTTACCGGCTTCAAAAGCCTTCGCTTTAATCGCTACGCTGCCTATCCCGGAACCGGCTTTCAGCTTTATCACTGCTTTGCCCTGGCTGTCGGTTGCCGCATAACCGACCCCTGCTCCGGCGCCGGCACGATCGTAACTGGAGAAGGCAAAACCGCCGATATTTCCTTCTTTGGGGGTAATATCAAAGCGGACGTTCATTCCGGGAACCGGATTGCCGCGGATATCTTTAACCTCTGAAGTCAACGTAAGTTCTTCCTGCGCGCGTTGGTCATTAAAGTTTACTCCGCCTGCTTCCAGGGATGTTTTATCCGCGGCAAGACTGACCGAATGGGCGCTGGTCGGCATGACCGCGATATTGAACGATTTCGTTTCCATACCCGCGCCGCTAAAAGTCGCGGAAGCGCTGTCGGGATTAAAAGAATAACCATCTTCCGCGATAGTTATTGCTTCCTGGAGCTTATCCACAACCGGAATATTTACCGTTTTGTCGGATTGCACGAAGCTGATGAACGGCTGGCCGCCCTGGCGTGTAATATGCACAAATCCGGGCAGGGTTTCTCCCGGGCCGGCGGCAAGGGTAAGTTTTATCGAACCGGCCAATTGCGCGGTCGTAGCTTTAATATTAGCGGTAACATTTTTGTCGGCAGGGCCGATTGATACATTTTTTGTTTCAAACATGTAGCCATTTTTTTGCGCGAACAAAGTAATCGTATCACTCTTGACCGCCTGGGGGAATTCATAATGCCCCTGGGCGTTGGTCACAACCATCTGCTGGCCTTTGCCCCAAGCTGAAACCGCTACGCCTTCAATAGGTTTATTACTTAAGTCAGAAACGATACCCGATATTTTTACCGACTCGGCCGCATCCGTCGGGCAATATACGATCATCGAACCATCGGCATTTTTTGTGATCAACGAAGGCGCTAAAGTAACCGGCGAACCGCCCGGTTTAATCACAAAAATATCATAAGGCGGAATATCTTTGCTGCCGCTGGGTGAAGGGACATAGAGATCATCCCAAAACATCCCGGAAGGGTGAACGCCGACTTGCGTCGAAAACGTTCCGTCTCTCCCGCGGATACCGACATCCACCCCGCCTAAACCGCTGCGCGGGTTGCCCGTTTCGACTGTGCCATGAAACGGCACATAGACTAACGTATCGCCCTTGATCTTCATCTGCGGCTCATAAGTCGCTTTAAGGGTATGATATCTAGGATCCATAAGGCCCGCAGTCAAGACTCCGGAAGTTGCGCTAAACAATGGCGTACGCAAACCTACCTCAAAATTACCCTTTTCACTGTAATAATACGTAGGATTGGTTGCCTCCAGGGTCAACTCTTTAATCGGCGGGCAATTGGCAGGCAAATCAGCATAAACAATAACTTCTTCCTTCTCATCCTTAATCACAATATGCTTACTGACATCATCAAGGGTAATCAGCACGGGCTTACCGTCCATATCCTTGGCGGATACTCGCAGGTCAAACTCCATGCGTCGGTCATAGGTAGTTTGCGTCACTTGCACGCCTAAAGAAATTTTTAAGGCACTCTGCAGGGTATCCTGCAGCGCCGATTTTGCAAGCGATCCCGCAGCGCCTTTCAAAACGCTGCTGCCTTTTTCTACGAAATCCACGACCACCTCCGCCCCATCGCTGACCAAACCCGCCAGGTCAGTAATATTCACCGTATCGCTGTGAACATACTTATCGGAATAATCTCCCGGATCCTGCCCGGCGCCGGTATGCGGACCGATTTTTTCATTCGCTGTATCGTTGATATTTACGCCCAGGTCCGCAACTGTGACACTACTGACATTATTGTGCCAATTGCCCTGGATATTAATATCCAGCCCCACGTCAGCGCTAAAACCCAACTGCCGGCAAAAATGAAATTCCTTGGTTGATATCTTAATCTTTCCTAAAGGCACATGAGGGTAGAGTTCTTTTAATGCTATATGCTGGTTATAGCCATTAAGGTCGTCTTTGGTAAAATCCCAATCCAGCTTCATGGTAATATCGGTTGTGAGCCGCCCGTTGCCGGGAGCCCAAAGGGTATCCAAGGCAACGCCTACGCCGATCCTGTGCAAGCCAATCACATCGCCTACATCGCCTAAGCCAAACGAACCGCCTAAACGGCTATGTTGGCTGGGTTCTTTAGTCAGGTTGGTGCCGCCTTCGCTAAAAGGTATCAATTCGGTCTTTATAGTACTGGTTTGCGCCCAGAGATGAGAGACGGGAAAGAATAAAACAGCAAAAAACGTGATGAAATATTTCTTCCAACAGTTCATAAGCCCACCTCCTGGTTTTTATCAACCTTATAGGAACCGGTTATCTTTTTGCATACAAGGCAGCCTTAACCCGTCATGATAATTTTTCTGTCTTTTTCTATGCTACCTGAAATACTCTTGTTGTTCTTTCCGCAAAAAAACCGAAACCTCTTGTTTTCAAGAAATTTCGGTTTTAAATACCTCTTTTTTATGAAGCGGCTGGATTTAGCATTTCATGTTTCAGTCACGAATGACCACGAATTTTACGCACGAATTTCCACGAATTCTAGTTGCCTCCCGGTATTATTCGTGGCAATTCGTATCTTCCAATTAGTGGCAATTTGTGTCTCATTGTCTAAAATCTGAGGTCGCGAGTACGCTTCCACGATTTTAGATAGTTCGCTTACGGCCTCGCTGCACATGCGTACATGCTTACTCGGCTAAGTCTCACTAAAGCGGGTTATCGCCGTTTATCTGCGAAAGTAAATACCTGCCGGATTTAGTCGAAAAAATAAATTCTGCCGAGCCTTTTGTCTTTAAAATCGTCCCGGAAGAATCGGTCGTTTTTTTAAGCCAATGGAGCTTGACTTCAGTTTTATCCGGGGCAATGAGGTATGAATCGATAATAAAATTAATACCCAGTGTTTTGTAAGCAGCAAATTGTTTCTGGAGATAGTCCTGGAGAGAAAGTAATGCCGGGTATCCGGAATCAAAGCAATCAAGCATCTCTTGAAGGTTACGCGCTTCATAAGCCGTTTCAACTTGGGATAAAGACTTCTCAACCACGCCTCGGGCGTCATCCACGGTTTTAGGCGCTTTTGCCATACCTAAAACGCAAAGGGCTACCAGGAACAAGCCTGCGACTGTTAAGCCCGGCTTGTTAAATCGAGTAGGTATTTGATGCCTGGTTATTTGTCTCATCGCTTTCGGTAATCGTGTTACTCGGATCGATTATTGCCTTAAAGTAATAGGTGCCCGGGCCGCTGTTGGTGTAGCTGAATTCTCCGGTGTCTGCGGTTGAGCCGGCGGAAATCGAAGAAACTGTCGTTGTTGTTAAGACATCGCTGTCGGCCGGCGCCGAGCCGTATTTGAAAAGAATCTTCACGCTGACATTGGTAAGATTCAGCGTACCGGGATTATGCACCGTTACCTTAACCGTATGCGTTCCGTAAGGGCTGGTTATGATTATATCGGACGCGGAAACGCTCAAGTCGACTGTTGCCGTGAGGGAAACTGTTTTAACGGCGCTGTTGTTGGTCTCGTCGGATTCGGCAATCAAATTATCATAATCAACAACCACCTTATAGTCGGCAGTAACGCTGGTAGCCCCAGAAAAGTTATAAGTAACCGTTTGCGCTGATTCCTGGGATCCCGGCAATATAGACGAGATAGTTTTTGTGGCAATTTCCACGAAATCGCTGTCAGTAGCGATACCGCTCGCGGAAGTAACTTTTTTATAATACTTCAATTTAACGCTGTTGGCCACTGAATTACCGTCATTATGCACGTTTACCGAAATCGAAGCGGTAAGGATTCCCGTTCCGGTATTGGTAACCGATATGTCGCTGGAAGATATTTTCAAATCGGGATTGGAAGCTGACGCGTCACCTGCGGATGTGCTGTTTGCTGTCAAAAGGGAAGAGCCAAAAATAGTATTATTCCTAAACCCGGTAATCAACCATCCCGAGTCTTCCTTGTCGAAACGAATATTAATTGTCGCGTTATCGCTGCCGGAAGCACCGTCACGATTCTCGTATTTTCGCTCAAAATAGACGTCGCAAACCGCTCCGCCATAATCATTATCGAATACTTTACGGTCAACGCGATAGCTAAAACGGATGTTACGATAATTATAAAAATCATTCTGAATCGACTCTTTAAACTTTACCCGATCGGGAAATTGCGAAGAAAACAGGTTGATAAAATTATCGATTTTTTGATTTTCGTAATACGTCTCCAGCTTTTCTAAACACAACGCTATCGCCTCATCCGGCTTATTTACGCAATAAACGATTTCCGCGTTGGTTTTATAGATCTTCTTGACGTTGTCGGTGGTAGTTAAAAGTAAAACCGGATTAAATTTATCGTCGCGTAGCGGCCGATATCTTAATATGAACGCATCATCTTCCTTTTTTGCTGTCTCCCAACTTCTGCCGCCGTCAAGGCTGATCTCTACCGCGGAAAGGTTATCGCCATGAAATTCAAATTCGATCTTACTGGCCTCCAAGTCACTTTTAAACAGCGTTGCTGAACCGCCTTCTTCCAGCTTCTGGCCGTTAACCTTAAAAATGCTTTCGCAAAAACCGGCAGCAGGTAAAACGATAAACGCCAGACATAAAAAAAATAATCGCTTTTTCATTAGTATCTCCTAGAAAGTACAGCTTAGCTTTCCCTTGATGAGAGTTTCGCCATAATCCTTTGATTGATCGGCATAGCGATAACCCTTATGTTCCCAGCTTATTCCACAATTTAAATTATCCCGTATCGGTTTCGATAAAGCAATAAGATAACCGTCGGTGTTGCTGTCGGAAGAGTTAGTGTAATAGTTGTTATCGCCAATCGTTACCTTGGCTTCGGCGGAAACTTTTCCGGGAAGATTACTGAAGCGCAGGCGAGCGGAACGCGCGATAGTAAAATCAACCCCCTGGTTTTCGCCATATTGGTCATGGTTGAAATCCTGAGTCAGCCCCCAGTTAATTTTAATTTTTTTAATGGTGAAATCACCGTCAAAACCGACAGAATAGGTATCGGTCACTCTTTCCTGAGAAGGACTGATCATATCGGAAACGATTGTCCGGGTATAACCGCTAGTCAGGTAAAAAATACGCAGGTCGCGGCTTAAATTAGTCGAATAGGTATAAGTTTTTTGTTTAGTTTCCCGGTCGGTAGCAAAGCGCTTGCGCAAATCAAAACCGGCATCGCCGGTTATTTCCCAGGGGAGATTAAAATTAAACCGGCAACCGGGGTTGGTCTGTTTTGTCGTCGTAGTTTTTCGATTGCTGAGGTTATCCCGGTCAAGATGAAGATAATGGGTAAACTTTACGCGTTTCGGTAAAAACCATATTCCGTCAAAATTAACAGCTTCTAAATCCTTGGAACTAAAACCGCCGGCGCTGTTAAAGTTATACCCCGCCCGCGAATAGGCGCTGGTTAAAGTGTAATCGGTAGTGTTTAAATCGAGCGCGGCTTTATATGCGCTGTCATTTTTAGTTTTGTTTTTGTTATTTTCCCGGTCGGTATCGGTAAAACTTGAGGCTGCTTCGAATGTCGAATTTAAAATACTGTTAATTTTATAGCTGCCGCTTAAACTCCCCACATTTACCAGCGCCGGAGTTCCGGAAGAACTTAAAAATGCCTTATCATCGCTATACCCGGCGTAGTTAATATTCAGTTTTAATTTTTTGTCCAGAAAAGAATCACCGGCCTGCGCCCCCCAGACATGCCGGCGGGTTCCTGAATTTTCCGCATGCTTTTCCCAGAAATCTTCCCATTTCGCAGTATCCACGCCTCCGGCAATCTTAAAGTGCAGGCTATCCTCTGTACCGCTTTCCAGCTTCAGGCCCTTAAGCGCGTTGCCGAAAGTATAATCAGAAAAGTTTGAATAAAAATCACCGGCAAGAATTTCCCAGCCAGGCTTCTTGAGCCCGATAAACATATTTTCGATACTGGCATTTTGGACATCAACCAAACGGTCGTTAGTGGCGCGGTAAGAAATTGACCCAAATAATTCTTTGTCTTTTAGCTGGCCATCGAAATTAACCTTGCCGTCGTAAAGAAAAGTAGCCTTATCGCGGGGATAAAATGAATTGGCGGTATTGCCGGAAACGTGATAAGAAGTAACGCTGAAATCCTGCGTGCTCGTAACCTCGGCAAAAACTGGTGGGCAACCTATTACAATAAATAAAAGACCGATTAAAAATTTAATATTTTCCATATTGTTGTATGTTATAACAACGCCTAAGCGGTGTCAATAAAAATCCCAAAAAACAACCGCTCGGAGAGGTTCCGCGCTTAACCCGTTGGCTAGTCAAGTACAAAAAGGTGCCCGCGTCCTCTTTTTTTCTACAATATCGATATCGCCGGCCAATCTTATCAGCCGCCGGTTTTTAACATATGCCGCCGCTCCGCTGCGAAGGCCATACCCGCGCGCAGGCTTTTTCGATAACTCTAGCAGTGCTTTCAATTCTTCCCACTCTGGTTCATCGTGTGTATCGCAATATACCGGCGCTATGCCGAGGCAATCGAACATAACCGGTGCATCTTCATTCTTACCGGTCCAGCGAACCCACGCTCTTGCCAGTATGATGCTGCCGGCCGATACGCCGATAAAAACTTTTCCGGCTTGATGTATTTTTTTAAATTCGATAGCCAACCCGCTTTTGGCCAACCGGCGCATACCGGCGTCAACATCTCCGCCGGATACAAAAACCATATCCGCCGACCGGCAGGCGAGGACAGCGCTTTGGGGCTTGCGGCTGTCGGCATGCCGCACGTCCCGCGCCCCGGCTTTTATCAAACTGGTACGGGCCCAGGTAAAAAAATCAGCGCGCTCATTATTGGCCGCGCCGGAATACGCGATAACCGGGTTGCGCGCGCCTGCCCGGCGGTATATCTGCCGCAAAAGGGGGCAAAAGGAATTCCCCTTGCCTCCGGCAATAAGATATACGTTTTCCTGCATAGTTTTAGCCTCTGATAACAGCCCTTATCGTGTGCGTATAAAATGATTGATATCCGGCAAACACTTTGACCGGCTGTAACAAAACTTTCCTGAAGGCTCCGGTTGTATCGCATCGCAAAACTCAACAAAAAACTTAGCCTCAATACCATATACTCGCTGTAGAGCGGTAACGATCTCCTCTCGAGCCTGGGAAAGCGGCTTGTCGGCGCATACGCGTATAGCGTACTCTCCGGGTGCTTCCTGGACTAAGCTGTATCCTGAAATACCGTCAACGCCCTGCATTGCGGCGTCAAGGCGGCGAGGCGTAATAAGCCTGCCCCGGTAATCCTGCGTACAGTAGGCAAATCTCCCCTCTATCGCCTCAAGCACAAAACCTTCCCGGCCGCCGCACGCGCAAGGGGCTTCCGATAATCGGACAATATCTCCTGGGTCAAAGCGTACGATCTGGTACCAGGGATTACCAAACGTAGTTACTAATATCCTTCCCATATCATGGCCGCCATGCTCAGGTGCCAAGGGCTGGAAATCGACCCGGACAAACCGCGTATTTTGATGCAGCCTGCCGTAAGGGCATTCCATAAATACATATCCCAATTCCGTTGAGCCATAGGAACTCGCGCACGGGCAATCGAATACGCGCTGTATCCAGCGCTTTTGCCAGGCGAACGGCAATTCATAGGTGTATATGATCGCGCGCGGCTGATGCAAGCTTACGTTATGCTGCGACGCATACCGGCATAAGTGCCATAAATATGAAGGATTCGCCTCAAGGATATCCGGTTGAAATCTGGCCAGCTCTTCGATCATGCGACGGTAATGCTTTTCCTGCCACAACAGGGGCGAGCTTTTTTCGTTAAGGAAAAGATAATTTTTCCATAGCCGGTCTTCGTATGCGATATCACCGGTATCATCGATATCGCCGATACTTAACGCGCTGCCTAACAATGCCTCGCGATGTTCACTCTTGGTAGCGTCAGATAATACGCGATTCAACTGCCACGAGGCGCGCTCGCTGGCATCCCACCATTGCTGGTTCCAGATATTGGTGACCTGTTCGCTGGTCGTGCCGCTGGTCGCGACATATTCGATAATCCCGCGCGCCAACGCCGTGTCAAAGTCGGCGCCTTGCGGTATAAACCCGCCGGGAAAATACTGCCGGATATCCGCTTTGCCTAAAACCGGCAACGCCTGGAACCGCTCATCGACCGGCCGGCCGGCGCCCGGGTCAAGCGCGCGCCACGCGCGGTAAAAGGGGATGTCTTTCAATGACCGCTCAAGGACTTCCAGCGAAGATGCGTGATAGGCCGATGAAAAATTATTTGTCGGCAATTGCATAGGGAATACTCTTACGTATGCGCCGGGTTCTTACCTGCCTGCCTTAACTGTTTTCGTATAGGCTCCATTCGCTCCCGGAGAAGTTATGGTGAGGACTATTATAACAAAACCGGCGGGTTTGGGTAGGGGCAAAAACTTGTTTAGGGTAAGGATGCCGGTATGGGCTAAAAAAACTCGGTTAGGGTAAGGGTAAAGATGCCAGTGTGGGTCAGGGTAAAGGTTAGGGCTTAAAATTCGTATCAGCCTTAACCCTCACCTTTACCCAAACCGGCTTCTTAGCCCTAACCTTAACCTATCTTTTTTATGGTATCGACGCAAACTGCGCCAACGATGCAATGTGTCTCATCGAAACGATCCGAAATGTTAGTCTATCGAAAAAGTCCGGGCCGATCGCCGCGAATTCAATCTTCTGCGACGCCGCCGAAGATATCACCGGGATGTTGGACATTTTGATACCGCCGGGCGCATCTGCATTAACGGAAGATGAGGAACGGGGATTAGCATTCGTTCCGCTTCCCGCAGCTCCGTTCCCCGCGATTCCCCCGGCCGGTGGTAAAATCGTTACGCGAAACCCCCTGATACTGTTCTCTTTATCGCGCGATATGAAGTCAACTTCAATCTGCTCCTCAGGGACATTGTTAAGCGCAGCCGCGATGCTCTTAACCTGGGATAAAATAGGCCTACCTTTCTCCACCGGTACCCTATATCCGGAGCGAGGAGTGATTATCTTCCCTGCCGCGTAGTCATGAGAATAAGTGCCGGCGTCCCGTGACGCCAACCTGACACCTGCCAACCCTTTTGCTACCAGGCCGGCATCTCCCTCCCTTGGTGTGGCTAACATCATATGGAATGGTTTAGGGATTCCTCGCAAATCAAAATTTTTTCCCTTAACCAGTATTCTTTCCCCGGAAGGGTCATAGGAAACTATTATCTTGGCCACTAAACCCGTTTTTTGGATATTTACCTCCCACGGATTTTGACCGGTTACGGAGGCCTTTGGCGCCTCAACTTTTATTTTTTGCGCCCGGGGGTCCGGCTCTCCGGGCAAAAAATAACGCACTACTGCCAGGGCCTCATTGCTGTTTTCACCGTAAATATGCAAAACTTTTCTCCCTGCTTTAAAATCTGCCCTTTCCGGCTCAGTCATGGGAAACCAGACCCAATTACTGTTTTGACGGCTGGGAATATCGACAACCTTTCCCTGTTCCAGCGGGCTGGAAAGCGAAGCTTTCCGTCCCGCTGCTTTAGCGTTATCATCCAGAAAAGCGGGGCTGGAAGCGTCGGCCGGTTCGGCAAAAAATGTTATAGTTCCTTTGCTTTGGTCGAATTGCATAAATGAGCCGAGTGGCGCGCCGCCTTCCCCCAGCAAAGTAATCTTATCTTCCGATACTTTTATCCCCGTCAAAGAAGCCATTGCCTGGTTTAAAGCATAAAGATAGCGGGAAAATCCCGGTTTGCCTATCAATTTGGCTATTTCTACATTGTCCTTGCCGAGCGTGACAATGCTTGAATGCCCGGGAAAAATACGACCGGCCAGCAACAAGAGAGCCAGGAATTTAACCGCGCCGGGGTTAACGGAATGTCCTGCCGTTATTTCCTGCCAGAAATATAAAGTCTTCGCGAAATCTTCTTCGCTCCCGGCGGCGGCAGCATCGGACCAGGCCAGTGCCGGAAATATAACGCCGAATCGCTCAATATTTGCCTCTTTCCCTAAAGCTTCATTGATAAATGACTGGATATCTCTGTGGCCGGTAACGGTTTCTAAAATTTTCATAAACGCTTCCTGGGCCTGGACGGCTTCTGCCGCTTTTCCCCATTCGCCCATATAACCGACGCGCCGAGAACTATCCATATTATTATCTCTCCAGGAAATCAGGTGCTCAACGCGCTCGGGGGATTTTTCCCGGTCTAAAGCGGCAAGATTTTCTTCCAAGTTTCCGCCGCGGGAAACCGCAGCGGCTACTGTTTCGGCCAAATCAATGTATCCTTTTTCCCTCGACGACTGCAGGGAATTTTTATAGGCCAGAAGATCAAATATGCCCATTTTTGCGATGAGCTCAAGTAAAGTGGATAAATCGTTACCGGCGCGCCACGCTGCTACCGCGCTGTCTTCAAAAAATTCCTTCCACGTCACATAACCTTTTTCACCAATCCAGTTTAAGCCGACAAAGGTATGGTAGCGCACCGCGGTCTCAACCAACGCTCCTTCGTCTTTACTTATGTAACCACTGTCTACCAATTGGCCGATAATATTATGGTCGGTTAAAACCTTTACCCCTGACTCTTCATGGCCGACATAAGTAATTACCTTACCGATATCGTGCAACAACCCGATGATTGGAAGCAACTTTTCTTTTACTCCTCTTATCCGGGTGTCCCTTGATTTCATCGCTTTTAAAAATTCTACGGTATGCTCGGTTAACTGCTTTATTCTGGCCAAGTCAGCCTCATCCGGTTCAGGTTTATAACTACGCAGAAGGCCGTCGGCAAAAGAGTTAAAAGAATCTTTTATCGTATCTAATTTTTCGGTATCGGCTTGGCTAAAAATCTCAATCGTCTTATCTAAAAGGCCGATCGGCAAAGATACCGGCGACCCTGCTGTCTTCATAGCGGTTGATGTCGGGCTGGAACCAATTTTCACAGGGACAAGCGTGCGAGTAACCTTCTCGGTTGGCGAATTATACACCAAACCTCTTTTTTCCAAATAAAAATAATACCCAACGGCGCTGCCCGATCCTATGTATGAACCATCCGCCGAAATATCTGTTATACGATAACCTTGATCTAAATACTCCTGAACATTATCATTATTATCAGTAGGAAAAGACTTAATCTGCTCATCGACTACACCTTCATGGCCTACCTTGTCAATCACAACTTCCCGTTTTACCTCAACTTTGAATCCATACCCTGCTGCCGCTAATCGAATGGCTTCGGGCAATAAACTAAAATCACCGTCTTGTCTTTTTAATTCAGCGTAGATATCTTCGACAGATCTTCGCATTTTCCCATTAATATTAACAAGCGCGTTATATACTGCTACGGGATTGGTATTAGAAAAAGCGGCATAGACGGCGTCTTCATACGATGAGTCTCTCATTTCCCCAAGAACCATAACGGCAGAAACGCGGATATCCGGATCGCTGCCCCTGAGAGCGTCGACAAGCATAGGGCCTGCGTAATTGTTGTTGTGCTTAAGGGCTCTAATGATCGCACTCCTGACACCAGAGGACCGTTCACCGCGATAGGCTGCAAATAATATATCCATTATATCTCGGCCGCCACGAAGGGCTAACTGGTTGGCTGCCTCAATTCGTGTCTCCAGTTTATAGCTTTTTAGCTTGCGCAGATTCCACCACAAGGGGCTGGCACTACCTTTTTCCCTCTTCCCACGTCCCAGCGGCGAAGCCGCGGACGTTCCACGGCCCACGGCAGTATCGTCATTTCGTCCTTCATCCCTCATCCCTCGTCCCCGCCATCCGGTGGATGGCGAGGTCTCGCCAATTTGTTTTGTAAATTGGCGGACTTCATCCCTCGGTCTTTCCGCACTTGCCGGGCTGGAACCAACAGTACTTTTCGATTTAGTTAGAACTTCACCGTTACCCCAAAGTGCCTTACCTTTGGGACGAAGCCCTTTAAACGGCATTCCTTGAACTTCAGTCGGTACCGTAGGATCATTCCCTAGCAAATATGTTCCTATCCCCTCGGACTTTTTATATGCCTTGCCAACCACTTCTAAGCTATGCATGGCCGCCGACATACGTGTATCCAGCCCAACTCCGTCGTGTTTCTTAGAACCGTGCAAGAATAACATGAAATCCAAAAATGTCCTCTTATACCCCAGGCTTCCTTTTGAAAAACGATACATATCGACGCTGCTGTCTTTATGCGTTACCTTAATATAAGGATCCAGGGTTTCTGTTCCTACAAATACCTCTACGCTTCCCTTGTCGCCGGTTATGGTGATTCCATAATATACCCGGCCTACACCTTTACCGCTGTCTACATAAAATTCAATATCGCCTACTCGCCCTTTAATCCAACCATACGTCTCGGTTTGGCTGGGAACAATCTTATCGGCAGGGTTATTTACATACCGGGCAAGCCGGCAATCCTCAACCTCCGCTTGCCCAAGCGTCATCCCTTTTGTTGTTAAGACCGACTCGATCATCGCGAGGGGGTGGACCGCAGTGTCTATCATCAATCCGCCTCCGCTTATCGCGGGATCAAGGAGCCACTTCCTGGGTTCGCGCTCAACCCCCCATGTCTCAACGCAGCGGCCGTCGATACGCTTAATTTTTCCTATGCCGCCTAAAATATCTTTATCTTTTAAGACCGACATCAACGCATCGCTGTCCATAAAAAAATCTACCGCGAATATTTTTCCGGGATGCTGGGTATTCAGTCGTTTTAAACCGGGAATTTCGTCAACCATCGTAATGGGTTTTTCCATCCATACCGGTATGTTTCTCCTGACCCATGTTTGCGCGTACTTGAGGTGATACTTAGTAGGTACCGCAGTGATAACTCCGTCGACTTTAATATCTCTTCCTTTTATGCGAATCGTTCCCCGTGCCTTATCCAGCGCTTTACCAAAATTTCCGATAGAAAAATAAGCGCTAACCGGCAAACCCGCATCTTTAAGCACTTGTTTACGTTTTTTTATAAAACGCCTGTCGGCTTCCCGGGAAGGATCTTTGGTGTCCACCGCGATGAAATCTACGTTAAATGTATCGTTCAGCTCGCGGATGCCGGGCCCCAGAAATCTCTCGCCTAACGAACCCAGCCCGCCGTATATGACTATCGTCTTTTTTTCTTTGGCATTTATTCCTGCGAGATATTCAGGATCGACGCCGTCCTTCTTTTTTATTACATGACGCCGAATCCTTTGAGGTACCGCGCTTGAAACCAATCCGACTTTCGTCTTGCCTTCGGCCGGGCTGGCGGCGGAGATAAGATACGCCTCTAATTGACGGGTATTGCTGAGGTTACGCGCTTCGACTGTCAACACATCCCTGACGGCATCATAAGCAATGCTATGCGTAAGCCCATTAGTTTGAGCACTATTGGTTATTTGCATCATCCGGCCGTTTTCAATCCAGATATTCGACCATAATGCTATGAACATGCCCATCGACAGTATGCAGATTTTTGCTTTACCATTTTTCGCGTCCTCGGGCACTATAATTTCACCCTTCACCGTATAAGGATCGGAAGAAGCAATAAACGTCACGGGAATTCTTGGCGCGTTCCCGGGAATTGCCGGGCTCCCCGCCTTCGTCCCGCGTTCCGCGGCAATATCATCTTTTCGTCCTTCATCCTTCATCCCTCGTCTTTCGGTTTTCATTTCCATCGGGCTCGCCGCGGCCGCCGCCTGGGTTAAAGTAACAATCGTCTTTTCGGCATCTTCGTAATATCCCTCGGCAGTTAAACCAAAAGTTTCGCTGATGAACTTTGCTTCGGAAATATCTCCCGCGCAAAGTTTCTGGAATTGCCCTGCGATATCCGGCACTGTCTTAGCCACAATCGCGACTTTTTCTCTCTCCAGCTTTCCGATATACTTTCCGGCAAATAAATATGGCCTGTCTTTTTCCTGGGCGGTTCTTCTACTCCATAAAAGAGCCAGGGTATAAATAAATTTTACAAACCCCGCCGCCCCAAAATCAACCCAGCGGGCGGTATAGTTCAAGCGTACCGTATTGGCGCGGCTCAACCAATCGATCAGAATCTGCATATGGCCGGCTTGGTCGATCTCGCGAAGCGCGTCATAAACCTCCTGATGCTGGCGGCTGTATTGCTGGTCTTCCGTGATTAAATCCCGGGCAATACTTAAGAGCAGGTCCTTAGGCTCTTCGTTCCTGTTTTCAAACTTAGGCGCCATGCTCTTTAAATTAAACATCTTTTCGCCTCTGACCACGCCGTTTAAAAGGGCATATAACAAACGGATTACCGGCCAGTGCTTTGCAAACATCCTTAAGCGGTGGATTTCGGACAAATTATACATAACTAAAAAGTTGCCCAGATGGTCGTCGGTAAGCGTGCCGACGCCGCGCGAAGCGTAATAAGCCAGGGTATTTATCGCCGCGGCGCTGAAATAACGTATAATATGGGTTAAATACTTATTATTGTAATACACCGTCCCTTCATCGCCGCTCAGATAGGTAATCAATCCCATTTCGGTCAGATAGCGGACGGCATCATGAATGGGAAGCTCGGCTAATCTTTCAAAATCTACCTCGGCCAGCCTTTCATGAAGCGGCTGGAAACTTAACGGGGCCAGCCGGCGGGAAGCGGTAAAATCAAAAGTGCGAGCTTCGGCGTTTTGGCCCGGCGCGCGGGATATAATATAGGATAGCCTCAATAATCTCCCGACGTCGGTCTCGGAAAGATTAGCAAATATTTCCTTAGAATGGCCCATTTCAGCTGACCCCAGAAACGGCGCGAATCCCCGGTAACGCTTCTGCAGTAATCGCATTGTCTTGCCTAAAACATCAAGCCTGAATTCGTTTACTACTCCACGCTCGTTGCAGGCGTATCTTAACCGGCGGAACTCTGCGGCGTCGAACCTTACCAGTTTCTCCAGGCTTAAGTAACCCGCCATTAGCTCGGCGTCGTCTGCGGTAAAAAATACTCCGTCCTGATAAGACATAACGTCCGCGGAATTGATTGCTACCGTAAGTTTCAAAAGCATATCCGCCTCGGCCGCTTCTCCCGCGCTTTGCAAATCAAATTCCTGTTTCAGCGCCTCTAAAATCGGGGCGTTGGTCTTTTCCGCGATATTCATACCGCCGAATTCAGAATGGTACCTGATGATAAACCGGAACCAGTTGGCAATGCGCCGGTCATTAATGCCCAGGATCGCCAGCACAGGCTCGATCATCGCCGCTCCCCTGGTGGTGTGGTCGCCGTAATTGAAGATATCCCCGATATCATGCATAAACGCGGCCAGGTAGATAAGCCGATTCGCCGTTTGCTCGTCGTATAATCCGGCGATATAATCCCGCGCCTGGCGCAACGCCCGGCTTAAACTGCGGAAGTGACTTTCAGGGATGTAAGGTTTACCTTTTCTCAAAGCAGAGAATCCGGCAAAATCGCCCTCATCGACTGCGGCCATCCACCGGACGACTTGTACGCAATGCTGTAAAATAGTGACCCCTTTTGTCTTGGGCCGGTCCAGCAGGGCAAGATAAGATATCGCTCTGGCTAAATCTCCGCTTTGGTATAACGCCTCTAATTTTCCTGCGACATCCGCGCCGTTTCCGTTGAATGCTTCTTTTAATTTAGCTGCCGCCGGCGCGTCGTAAGCCGGCTCGGGCAGCCGTTCTTCTTCCTGCTGGGGAGGTTCAACTGAAAGCTTTTTAACAAATGCCTCGGGGCCGCGGCTATCGCCAAGCCCCAGGGTCCGGTAATCACGGTGTTCTTCGGCAAGAACAAGCAGCAGCTCCGTATCTTCCTTTTCAATCGGAAGCATTTTGTAAAAAGGCCACAGCACCGGCCTTACGCTGGCGTCATCATTACCTAAAAGAATCTTGGGATAATCCATAGTAAGGTTGGATAAGAATATTATTTTTTTTATTGTCTCGTCTTTTCCTCCCTGCTCTATCCGGTCGTATCCTTCCTGCATTGCTTCTAATAGTTCTCTATCCAACGGCTCCTCTCCCGCCGCTCTTCTGCTGTTTAGATAATCATACCAATGGTCATTGCTTTCTCCCGTCCGGTGAGATTCCAAAGCTTCAAAAAACTTACAGGATTGGTCAATCTTATCCCAGCGGCTGCGGCCTGCCCAGAAACCATCGCCGCTGTCAACCACATAATCTAAACACCCGACAATGGTGTTTCTCTGTACCCACTGCCATAGCTCCCGGATTGATGTATTCCGGGATTTCCATAAAGTATTAAAATAATCTATCTCATGCTGGGGGATAGCCCGGTACGACCGGGATATCGCGTCTAACAATGACTTCTGGACAGAAGAGTAATGGTCTTTGGACGCAATGTCGTGCACCATCAATTCAGTCAACGAGCTTATCGGCCCGGCCAACACTCTTAACGCATGGAAATAGGCTATCGCCTCGGATTTATAATCACCTTTGTCGCGAAAATCCTGGGCCTTAGCGAGCAAATATTGGTGCAATGCCTCTAAATCCACCGGCCCCTGCGCATCACCTAATTGGGTTCTGATAAGATCCAACTCCTTGACGATATCTCCTCTTACTTTGTTTGCCGAGCCCCGGGCTTTAATTTTTTGGTAAATCGCGGGATGCGCGTGCTGGAGGCTTTCATCGTTTAAGATAACTCCTAAGAAAACGTCAAAATCCTTAACGGGGCTGGCGGAAGCCGGACTGGCGCTTGCTCCTTTCGTCCCACGTCCCACGTCCTCACGTCCTACGGTATCTTCCCCTCTTCCTTCATCCCTCATTCCTCGTCCATCGGTTTCCATCCCCGCCGGGCTTCCCGCCACCCCTATCGAGTTATCATTAGCTACCTCATTGGTCAAAAGCGTCCCCACGGCGTTAAACTTACCCATTCTCTGGGTCGCATCAAACGTGGCCGAGGGTACGACTGAGGAGACAACTCCGATCAGAAAGTTTATTCCTCCGGAGAAGTACCTACGTCTAACGGTTTTAAAACTGTTAGGCCGGTTGAGTCCGTTAGAAGATTTTAACCCTGCAACCGGCATAACCGGCTCAACCGGTACAACTTCTTTTTTTATATAGTCATAGATACCCTTCTTAAAGGCCTGGGTATAGAGGTTATAGATCTGCTCTTTAGCCGTAGGGTCATGGATATCGATGCCTTTGATCTTCTTCTGGTTGATATAGTGTTTATAGAAGGATTCTTTAAACTTCTCTTTAAACCATTTAGCTAAGATCAGAGAGTAGTATATCTGTCTTAAAGTGGCAAAGTTCTTGCCGGAATTGATATCTTCGGTTATTTTAGGTACTACGACTTCACGCATTACATCCGAAGCCACCTTGTTGATTTGTCCTGCTTTTTCGTCCTTCATCCCTCGTTCCCGCCATCCTGCGGATGGCGAGGTCTCGCCAATTTGTTTTACAAATTGGCGGACTTCGTCCTTCGTTCCTTTCTGCAATGCGAGAAAGTCTTGTTCGAGCATTGCCTTAAGAGTAGCCTGGTTGACTACGGCGGTATTCTTATATTCATAGACTTCGGCTTTATCCGGAGCGATCCATATCTTATTGAAGGTATCTAGTTTGATATCAGTAGTACCAAAGGCCTTGGCCGCGGCTTGATAGGCTTTCTGCCAGTAGCTTTTACCCACTTCACTCTCCGGATAGGTCAAAGAGGAGACTAATTGCTTTAAGACATAGTCCTGGGCTAACATATCCCGGCCTACGTCGGTAGCAGCGGCAGATTCATTGATTATATGGTCTTTTTCATATACGGATAGGTTTACCCAGAGATCGTCTTCCGGGATAGTCAATCCGGCTAAGAAGTATCTTATCAGTTTTGATGCTTCTTCTTTACTTACCGTATCCTGGTTAGCGCTATCGATAATGAATTCTATCTGTAGCGGGTTAGCCGGGTTGAGTTTTAATCCCTTTAATATCGGAAAGGAGTAGCTTGGAGACAGGCCTAGCAACTGGGTAGGCTCAGGGAGGGCTAAAGCGGCGTGGGCGTAGTTGGTGCCCAGGCTGGTACCTAAAAAAGAGAATAGTACCAGTATAAGAGTTAACTTAGAGAAGAGTTTGCGTTTGGGTTGAGCGAGAAACGAAAGCATCATTCCTCCGTTAAAAAATATTGTTTTATATAGTTTTTTGCTGGCAGAAACGATTATATTATAGTAGGAAGATATAACATATTTTTTAGGGAAAAACAAGGGGGGATTCCGAAGGTTTTTTGGGGAATTTTTTGATAATACCGCCGGTTTTTGCCCAACAACGGCCGTGTGGGTGGGAGTAGCAAAACCGCTAGTTTGGGTAGGATTTTAACCCCATAATGTTAGGTTTTATGTATCCGCCAGAGTCTAATCCAACAGCCGTATCGAATCCGCCCCCAGCTGTCCATTGGTGATGATGTTGCCGTTGGTGATCGTCGGATATTGCACCTGCGCGCGCTGGCCTCCGTAAATCTCATGTTCTCCGGTAGAATAGGTGACTTCTACTTTTTTGCCTACCTGGGGACGGTGACAATACCCCGGTTTATCCATCGGCTTGCCGTCGAAATCCGTGGCCGAAGTCGGAGAGGTACTGGAGCCGCCTAATACATAAATCTCTATTTCCTCTCCGCTATCAGAAACCGCGGTAAACCGCGCGCATGGCCACTTGGGCGGACGGCTCATAACCGGCCGGAAAGATTTGATCGTGCCGATAAATGTCCTGGCTTCATCGGCTTTCGCTGACGGCAGTTGAAAAGAACAAAAAAGACCGATAGCGGCTACAGCAATTAAGGCAAAAAGTATTTTTTTCATCGTCCCACCCTCGTTTTTAATTATCCTCTTTTATCCTGCTTACCGTCTTTACGGGTTTTTATTACTAAGGCTTGAGTTTTTCAAGCCGTAGGCGCAGAAAAACGATTAGCCGCATAATAAAATCAAGTTTCGCCGGTTACGGCGAACCAGATTTTATTACCTGCGGCTTGCCGCAGGGTTGTACCTTATCCAGGGTTACCTTATAGATATTTGATACCCTGCAGCTTGCTGCAGGGAGGTTCATTATCTTCTATCGTTACAAATACAACCGATGTTTTCACTCTTTACCGTTTCTCTCATCCTTCGCCCATCATCTTTCATCCCTCGTCCCTCACTCCTTCGCTCCCGCCTGCTTCAGCAAACGGGCGATTTCGGTATATCCCTTATGTATTGCCAGCTTCAAGGCGGTTTTGCCGTCTTTAGTTTTAGCGTTGACTTCCGCTTCCCGGGATAGCAAAGCATTGATCATCAGGGTGTTCCGTGCCCGCGTTGCTGACATCAAGGCGGTCAATCCATGGTTATCTTTCGCGTTGACATCGGCGCCTTTGTCCAACAAGGCCCTGACGGTTGAGGCGGCCGTAACACTGTCATCGGTAACCACGCCGTTTTTTTTCGCTCCCGGGAAGCATTGCCCCGGTTCGTTTGCCGCCCAGATAAGGGCGGTCTTGCCGGTTTTATCTTTCGCGTTGGCATCGGCGCCATGGGCCAGTAAGGCGGCGACGGTATCGGCGTGCCGGCTTCTTGCTGCCCGCATCAAGGCGGTTGTATCGTTGATATCTTTCGCGTTGGCATCAGCGCCCAGGGATAATAAGGCGCTGACTGTTTTCGTGTGTCCTCCCTGCGCCGCTCTCATCAGGATTGTTACGCCGCTGTCGGTTTTTTCATTGGCGTCGCCGCCTTTGGCCGCCAGGGCGGTGACGATCTCGGTATACCCGTTCTCCGCGGCCTCGACTAAAGCGCTCCGCCCGGCGATAGTCCTGGCGTTGGCATCGGCGTCCCGGGCCAGCAAGAGCGTGACGATTGGGGTATATCCGGTCTTTGCTGCCCACATCAGGGCAGTCCGGCCGTAGTTATCTTTTTTATTGATTTCCTCGCCCCGGGCCAGTAAAGTCTTTACGTTTTCGACAGTTCCGGTAAATGCGGCCATCATCAGCGCGGTTACGCCGCCGTTATTTTTCGCGTTAGCATCGGTGCCTTTAGCCTTCATGGCCGATACGGTTTCCGTATGGCCTTTTTTTCCTGTCTCAGCCGGTTCCCGGTTCAAATCCTGCGCGAAAGCGACCGCCGGAACCAACATCATGAATAACACAATCCCACCTTTTATTTTTTTGTTTTTCATTTTTAATCTTTATTTTCAACTTCATTTCTCATCTATCTTCCCTCATCTTTCGGTATTTTTCGCTGCTTTCGACTTCCCTTACCCCTCATCTCTCGTCCTTCATCCTTCATCCATCGGTCTTTCTGGCTGCTCGCTGTTTCCTCTCACTCCGCCGCCGGGGTTCTTCGCATAATTAAACCGGTATTCTGCTTTTGAAAGCTTGCGGAAAAGTATTCCTTCCTGGGAACTGCCGGGAGACGCGTTGACGATTTTCGAAAAACCTTCCCAGATGCCGAACCAGCCCAGCGGCACCAGTACTATTTCCAGGATCTTAATCATGAGTACCGGGAAAATATTAAAATAAGCCAGAAGCGTGATGGAAGTTAAGAAAAATATTCCTCCCAGGACAAACCCGCCGCCCTTTTTCCTGGTGCGGAATAATTCCTGTTTCTTTTGTAATGCCCGGTCGCCAAAATATTGCTTAAGCCTTTGGGTAACCATTCGTTCCGAGTCTTCATGCTTCAGGGTTCTGGGAGCATAAAAAGATATCAAAAGGTCTCCCCGGGGAGTCTCCCGGTATCGTTTTTTGAGCTCGCTGATAAAATCTTCCGATAAGGCTCTTTCATCCAGCGGCCGGGGGTCAAAATCGGAAAAAACATCATCCCAGACATCGATGATTATGGATATTTCTTTTAGTTTTTCGGTCATATATTTTTAAAAAGGCTCCTTCTCCCTTTTTATAAAAAAATTCACCGCAGAGAAAAACAGGAATATTTTACCACGAAGGGTAGGAAGTTCACGAAGAATATGAATAAATGTCGGGGGGTATTTTGGGAGGGAGATTTTCCCGCGAAGGACGCAAAGGAAAAATAAAAAAATATTGTCCACAGATTTCACAGATTTTTACAGAGAATGATATAAAAATAAAACCTATGCCTACCACGAAGAACAGTGCGGAGCGAAGCGTAGCCTCATCGCAGGGGACGAAGTCTACGAAGAAAACAAGAAAGGGAAAATATTTTTACCAGAAGGCACGGAGAAAAAATAAATGTGTTTCCCTTTCTGGTTTTTTAACATTTCACTTAAGCAAGGAATCAAGCAGATGGGAAGTCCTTTTCCCGTATTTTTGAACTATTTCTCTCAACAGGCTTGTATTAATGCGCGGGCGGGAAATATCTATGGCGGCGCGGGCATCGGCAATGTCCTTGGTACTGCCGGCGAATAGCTTCATTGCGATAAAATCTTCTACGCCGATGAGGCAGATTTTATGTTTCAGGAAAGAAGTTACGGCGGTACGATTAAAGGCGTTATCATCCATGCCTTTGATGCCGGTTATTAAATCTACCCGGTTGCCGTATTTGTCCTTAACGCTGATTACGCCCTGAAGGGGATCGTCGCCGTCGCCCCGGCGGTATCCTGCCGGCATGCCGCTTTGGGATAAAAGATGGGCTAAATCCCCGGCGCTAAGAGGCGATGTTGCAAGAGAAATAATCGCGTCGGCATCAACGCTGGCCCTGACCGTGCCGTAAAAAGAAGCGGCAAGCGCTCCGATGATCGCGTAAGGTATTTTCTTTTCCGAGAGTAAGTCGATAACATCGAGAAGGAGTAACGCCGATTGGCCGCTGTTTTTAGCTCTCATTTTGCGTTCCTGCGGGGTTTAAAGCGCCGGCGGTATCTTTCCCCGGCTTCCGACAACTGCACCATCAAGCGGGAATGGTTCACGAAAGCCCGGAGACGTTCCTGGGGAGTCATCTTCCTCTGGTCATCCCGCATCTCTTCTTTGATCGCATTCATTATTTTTGACTCTTTCATGAACAAAGTATATCATTCCGGGGGGTAAAAATCAAGGCTGGCTGGACTACGAAGGAAAAATTTTCACCACAGAGGACAGTGCGGAGCCTGGCAAAGCCGGGCGGAGCCTCCTGGAAGGACGGAGGGTACGGAGAAAACAACGAAAAAATATTGTCCACAGATTACACAGATTTTCACAGATGAGAGATGATCAATCTTGATTCTTGAGGCCTGACCCCTCTATCTTCTCTCTATCTTCTTTGCCGGGGCCGCGCCGGGCTGGGATACGTAGTTCTCGGGGACATAACGCATCGAAACCGTCTCATATTGGCCATGGTCGCCGACGGAATACTGGACTTCAATTTTTTTACCTTCCCGGGGAGGCGCGCCGTATACCTGGCTGCCGTTAAGACCGGTAACGCGCATATTATCCCTGGGTATCCAGAGATCTTTCTTCTCGCCGTTGTCGGTCATGATCACGAACCAGTAAGGACAGCGCGGGTTGAACGTGATCCCGCCTTTTACGACTTTCCCTACAAAGATATTATTCGCGGCCGCGGGAGCGGCAGTCGTCGAAGACGTCGGGCTGCTTACGCTGTTCCCGGCAAGATAATGTATGGCAACCGCTTTAGCCGGTTTATAGGGATCGTAAATCGAACCGTCGGCTTCCGAATAGATCACCTCTACTCTTTCATTTTTGAGGTTTGACGAATCGCAGGCAAGGGCAGTGCCGTTTGTATCGCTGATCAGGGCATCTTTGGTTTCGAAATAGGCGTCTTTACCGCTGTCCGGGATGACCCGGATCTTGCAATCTTTGACTTTCAGCGAGCGCGGCACGCCCGGCCAAACCTCGTTGATCCGGCCGGTAATAAGATTTTTCGGCTCGGAGGGGACGTCAGCGGCCTGGCTGCCGGCTGGTGCTGCTGGCGCCGGGACATAATCCGCGGTGACATAACGAATTGAAACCGCGTCATTGCGGCCGTTTTCTGCAATTGTGTATTTAACTTCGACTTTTTTACCTACTTGTGGCCGGTGATTGTATCCCAGTTTGTCCACCGGCTTACCGTCAAAATTCGTGACCGAAGTCGGAGCGGCTCCGGAAGCGCCTAATATCCAGATTTCTTTTTTCTCGCCGTTATCGGCAACCGCGGTAAACCTGGCGCAATACCACTTTGACGGCCGGCCCATAACCGGCCGGAAAGATTTGATCGTGCCGATAAATGTCCTGGCTTCATCGGCTCTCACTGACGGCAGTTGAAAAGAATAAAAAAGACCGATAGCGGCTATAGCAATTAAGGCAAAAAGTATTTTTTTCATGGCCAGATCCTCCCGGTGTTGTTTCCTTTATGCTTAGTTTCGTGCCTAAGCGTTCATTCCTTGGCCCCCGCCTGCTTCAGCAAGCGGGCGATTTCGGTATAGCCCAGGGCACGAAGAGAAGCAAAATATCTTTAACAACGAATCACAGTGCGAAGTGAAGCGTAGCCTCCCCTTGGGGACGAATAACACGAATGGAAAATTTAATATAAAATAGTTAGGTATCGTGTCCCCGGAACTTCCAGAGGGCACGGAGAAAAAATAACTAACTCAAGTTTCAAGGGCTGACCCCATTATTCTCCAATCAGAGCCTAGCCGATCGATAAAACTTATAAGCTCGCCATATTCTTTCGGCCAGGCGCAACAGCTTCCGCCAATACTTTTTTCCACCCCATTTAAGGTAAACCTGAGAGATGACGTTGAGCCATCCATGCAGTCCATGTTTACATCTTTGCTGGTAATATTCATGTTAAGTTTCCCTAAATATTCTTTGATTTTAGTGATTTCTTCCGGGCTAAGCTGCCGGGAAAATTCGCGGGGGATTATTCTATATTCCTCTTGTTTTATTTCTTTGGGATAGCCTAAGCTATATTGATACCACCCTCCGGTTGTTATGGTTATTTCAGTCTGCTCCCAGCTCCAGCCGACGCTGTTATGCGAATACGCTATCCAGACGTTATCCTTTTGATTTTCGGCGCGGGTAAAAGGTATGCATATAACCAAAAACAAGAATGGTAAAATTAGTTTAAGCAGCCTGGTCATTTTTATCTCCTGTTTTAAAGATCAAAGGGCGCTGACCCCTTTGTCTTTTTAAGGCCTGGCCCAAACATTCTAAGTAATACCGCGGTTATCGATTAGCGCCGGCTTGCTTTAATAATTTTATAGCAACGGTGTTTTTATTACCAATCGCGACCATTAACGCAGTTTGGCCATCATTATATGCAGCGCTGGCATCGGCTCCGGCATCAATTAAAAACTTTATTGTGTCGGTTTTTCCCATATAACAGGCGCGGATTAAAGCCGTGCCTCCATCGTAAGCTTTGGTGTTTACATCGGCTCCGGCATCAAGCAGCATCTTAACTTCATTGGCCTTGTCGCGCGCGGCGGCTTCCATTAAAGGGGTAATGTCGGTATAAAAAGATTTAAAATTTACGTCGGCTTTAGCGTCAATCAGAAACTTAACCATATCATCATGCCCCAAAGCATTCATTAGCGGAGTCGGCCCGTTATTAATGCGCGCGTCAACATCGGCTCCGGCCCCAATCAGAAGCTTTGCGGCTTCGATATTGTTGGTACGCGCCGCCGAATCTAAAAGCGTAGCACTATCTGCAGTTATGGTATTAAGGTCTTTCCCTTCTTTTATCCTGTTATTGATATTCTGTATCAATTCTTCATCTCGTTTTTTCTCCTCCGCTTTTAATTTTTTGGCATATTGGGAATCTGGACCGAAGTTATTAATCAATAGTTTTAGAGGGATTCTTTTTTCTTCCGTGATGTTCTTTTTTCCATCATAAGTCCTGAAAACTAAAGTATTGTTTTTATCTAAAAATCGTTCCTGGCGCAATAAACCTTGCTCATCAAAATATTGAACCAGTTTTTTCCCTCGGTCTGCTTTATAACTAGCCATGCCCGGGGGCAACCGATCGCAATTTAAGAACAAAATCATTTCCATCGCCAAGTTTGCATGCCGCAGGTTATCAAAAACCTGCTTGAAGACATAACATAGAAAACCGGCTATAAAAACCTGCGCTGCCAGCAATAGCGAGAATAATAATCGATTCCTATGCTTGCTCATTTTTCCCTCAAATGACAATACGCCCTATCTAACTTATGTATTACTAATATTTTATAAATCAATTTGCCCCTATTGAGCGCTTACTTCTTTTACCTCAGTGGGCAGGCCTTTATCTTTCAAATAATCTCTGACATAATATAAAAGTTTGGCGAGTTTGTCGTTATCATTTAAGGCTTTCCCTTCATCGAATAAATTATTAAATTTTTTGAATCTCTCTATTATCTTTTTAAATTCTTTACTCTTTTTTATAACTTCTATATTTGGAGAATCATATATTGCCGTGTCTCTTCTAATTAATTCACCGATATCTTGTAAATTATACGTTGCAAATTGGTAAAAAGGCTCGATTAGGTTCCATTTATTTTCAACAAATTTTTTGGTCATACTTTCATCAAGCATAAGTCGCAACACAGCTCTTGCCGTAGTAAATACATTTGAATAACTCAAATGGATGGATGCGTCAAAAACAGATAATCTAATTAAAGAGGCGGTGAGATCTTGTGCATCTTGAACGCATGAGGTATAAGTTTTTTCTCTTTGTCCTATATCCCCGATATTACATTTATCGTCGCAATATAGCATTAAAATTGTACATACCTTCATAATATAATGAGACATTTCAGAATTTGAAACATCAATATTGTTATCTAAATAACGAACAATGACCTTTTGATAATTACCTTCTCTTCTATAATCTTCATATTTAAAATAAGTGAAAATACCAGCAGAAAATACAGAAACAAGGGTTAAAAAAGAAATAATAAATTGAACTCTACTAGAGAAATCTTTTGCCATTACCCAAATAAAGTACACACTAGCGATTGTCAATAATAAAAGAATAATAAACAGAACGTATCTCATCATATCGTCTTCCTTCTTGTAAAAAGGAAAAAGGGAACACCTTTTTCTTTCCCCGCTCCTTTTATTCTTCTTCCGTCTTCACTTCTATCTTACCCAATCCCTTCGGCAAAGCCTGATCAAGATTTGATGCTTGGGCTTTTTAGCTTGCCAGAATTATCCAAGACCGTTTTTATCTTAATCAGAAAGTCATATAAGTCCGTATTTTTTATCTCTTCAAGAGTCATTTGTTTGGCTATTTTTCTGGAATTATTTTTCACATTTACCTTGATTTGGGATTCAACTTTTTGATCGGGTTTTATCTCGGTAATATCTTTTGAAATCTGAGCTCCAAAAACAGCCTTTATTGTGTTTATCGAAAAAGGACACAAGACGTTCTATTTAACTATTTGCAATATAATTAGTTGCGCAACAAATATAAAAGATACTGCTCAGCTTTTCTTGTTGCATTTGATTAATAAGCAATTGACCCTGTTATCTTTTCCACACATTCATTTCTATCTTTTTCCCCATTAAGAAAACTAATAAATTCTTGTAATATATTTTTCCTGATAGTGTTTTTTTCTGAGCTTAAAAATAACAACGCATCATCAAAAACCCAATTCATTCTTTTGCTTTTTCCTATAGCAAACCCATTAACGCATTTGATAACATTATTTTTAAATTCGCTATCGTTATCCCGCAAATAGCTTTTTAATACTCCAAAATATTGCAGCAGGACTCCTGACAAGGAATTCGGGGGACAGCTACCATAACTCCCCGCCTTTTTTACCCTTGGGGGTGGATCCTAAAAAGCGCCGGCGCGAATCTGCCGGCCATAAATACCAAAACCGCCGCTAAAATACAAAGTAAAGCGTGAAAATACTTTTTGGCCCGTAACATCCGAAAGGCTTGGCGCAGAAACCAGGCAATCCCGAATAAATATAAAACCATAGCGGCAAGCAACAATAAAAGCGCCGCCAATAGGTGACTGAAGACTGGGCTTGTCCAGCGCTTCTAAAGATATTTAAAGAGCGGTCGGATTTTTACTAAATGTTTTTATTTGATTCTTTTACAACGAGGAACCGTCAGGGGGGGGTATTTTCTCTGTTGACTTTTATTTCCATAGGTGACCCCGTTATTCTTTGAGTTTGTGCTTCGAAAGTTCAATGAAATCATAATGATATTTTCCTAAGTCTAATATTACTTTTTCTGCTTGGTTGATAATGTTTCTCTTTTCTTCTTCCGAACATTTATTTTGTATGCACCAGCATGCTTTTTGAACTTTTTTATGTGTTAACAGCAGATAACCATGAAGAGATATGGGCGTTTTGCTACCCCAAATTGTTTTACCGTCTTCATCGTTATTGACTAAATGCCATGGCAATTACCTCCTTTATGTATGGAGATTTTTACCGTATATATTGGTGTTGTTTTACGCTATATTGTCAAAGAACAGAACCCGGCGCAGATTGATTTGACCCAATCTGCAAGCCACGGGGTATTCGGCGAAGAGGAATAAAAAACTGCCCCTTGCGGAGCGGTTTTGGGATTGTCCGGGTCGCTGGGTAGACGAGGTTAGAACCTGTTTAATAGTACCTTAACGCTTGCCGCCCTAGAAAGTGCCTATTTTCTTACCATCTAAAAAACGTGTATAATTTTTGTACCAGTCGATTGTGTCCCCAGAATTCCGGGATTCCTTTTCTTACTTGGGTGACTCCGCAATTTTTTGAAGTATGCGACCGTCTAGATCAACATACAGATAGCGATCCTCACTGCGAGGCCTCATCCGAAACGTAGCGCTTTTTCCTGTTTCAGCCGACCTGATTACCAGTTCCACATCCGAATCGCCCCGATTAGACAAGACATACCGAAAATAGGGATCCTGGGAATTATACGGAAAATCCGAAAAAGTAGAAGACCCCTTGGGATCCTTACCATTGACTTTTATTAGAACATCCCCTGGTTTTATACCGTGTTCGGCCGCCACTGAAGAGATCTCTACATAACGGATGACGCGCCAGTCCGAAGGATCAAACCCAAGCCCTAATCTACCGTAACGAAAAAGGCGCACATAACAGTTCGAAGAATTGGCGGATTGATCCGAAAAGTGCTTCATAAGCTCATCAAACATGACCGGCGCAAAACCACGGATATCCGGATCAAACCCTCCATGTTCCGCTTCGCCGAGCCAGATCAATGGCGGAATTTCCGGCTTTACGCCTCCTACCAATTTGGCGTGGTTTAGAAAATTGAGCCGGATATTAGTGTAATAACTAGTTATGGTATATCCGGGATCGGTTCTGGAGCTTGTGATAGGCACCGCTGAAGAAAACCCTACTATATTCCAACCGATTGCGGCGGTGTTCCAGACAGACTTTATTTCTGTGCTAGTGACCGTGGTTGGCGGCGCATACTGTTCCTTCTTACCGACAAAAAAGTCCATACTAATCGTAATCTGCGGATTCTCTTTTACGCGTGTCAACCCATGTGCCTGCAGCACTTTTTCCAACTGCCGAAAGAGCTCTTTTTCCAGAAGCGGGTTCATCTTACTGGTGTAGTCAAAATCAAAAGTCTTATAGGCAGCGAGGGATTCATCGACATCCCTGTAGACCCGAACACTGATTTCTTCTGCGGATGAGGCAGATCCGGGAAAGGCTTGATCACTGAAGCCATCCTTAGCACTCCACCCCATCTTGTTTACAATGTCAGCCTCGGTTATCAATTGGGAGGTAACATCAGTTCCACTATACGGCGCTGTTACGCACCCCGCAAAGCTTAGTACAAGACAGGTAAACAACAAGAAGCCTATAATGCTCCGTGAATTGTTCTGTGTTTTGGTTTCACAAAAAATACTCATATGACTTCCCTCCTAATAATAAAAACCCAAGGCTTCAGACTCTTCCATTATACAAGGGAAACGATATCACCAAGTCCCTCTCGCGCTACGCAAGTCCACGCGTACCCGATTATTCCATTTTCCTCAACCAATGCCCGCAACAAACATCAACACCCATCATTTTAGCACTTTTATCGTAAAAAAGATAAAAAAAATTCCGGGGACACGTACCGAATCATCCCCGCCCCTTTATTATCTTGTTTTTCTCCGCGAAAACTGCGGGGTCAGGCACTGAAAGCTGAAAATTTTGGAACAGCCTGTCTAATCCCCCGCTCCCTTTATTCTTCTTCCGTCTTTACCCCGTTAGAGAATGCCACAAACAAGATAGGGAATTCGGGGGACAGCTACCATAACTCCCCGCCCCTTTTATCCTTGGGGATGAAAACCAAGGGGTCAGACCCTAAAACTACAATCTTCCTCAATCATCCCCGCCTTTCTAATCTTCTTCCGTCTTAACTTCTATCTTTCCCAACCCCTCCGGCAAACCTTTAGCTTCGCCGTTATTGACCCTGTATTGCCATTCGTCATAATCGAAAGAAACTGCGTAGCAACGCACTACTTCTTTTCCATCAAATTTTACCACAAATCCGCCGTCAGCCATGGCAAACCTCCATTTTCATGGTCTAAAAAGGGGACGCCTTTTTTAATCTACTTGTTGTGCTGTTAAAAATATAGCTTTTTCTAGTGCGGTAAAAAAATCTTGATACGTTTCCGGGTCCTCTACCGATTTAATTCCGTATTGGGCATTTGCTCTTACTAGCAATTGTTTTTCACCTCTAGACCTAACGGTTACAGTCATTACAACAACTGCATTTCCAAGAAACTTGGAACCGCTAACAGAACCCAATATCAAATCAGCCTTATCAATCACAAACTCTAAGTCTTGCATTGTGCTAATTACGGTCTGCATCATTTTTTGCTTATCTGTTGTGTCAAAAGCTCTTGTCTGCATGCTTCTTAATTTAACTTGGCTTTCGCTGGTCTCAAAAGCCTTACTGGCTGTGCTTGCGCATCCGGACAATGCAACAAAGGGAAATAAAATCATATAAATACCACAACGTTTCATTATTTTTTTCATATTTTCTGTGCCTCCAAAAATATTGCCTTCGATAAACCATCGTAAAATTTCTGATATATTTTCGGATCATTAATGCTTTCAACTTTACTGATTTGGTTATCCATGTTCCAAACAATTCGCTGAAACGTGACCCTGACGGTTATTTTTTTCCCATCAAGGCCTAACCTTGTGATTATCGATGCCTTGACTACTTGTGACCTATCGCAATTAGCCATAGCGTTACTATAGCTGCCGCTTAAGGCAGCCAGAATGTCAAGAACCGCTGCGCCTGCTACTTGGCCTCCGTTCGTTGCGTCAGCCTTTTTGGAGGCGGCTACAAATCCTAGCTTAGTTTCGCTGCTATCCAAGGTAAAGCCCAAGTCTTGCAAAACACCAGCAATTGCGGTTAGAATTTGTTCTTCATTTGTTGTGTCATATTGCCTCATCTGCAATTGTCTTTTCTCTAAAGATGTTTCGCTGAGTTTTAAAAAACCTTTTGGCATGGTAACGCAGCCCATTATGCATAGGCATAAAACCGCAAGAAATAGTTTTAAAAATCGATGTCTTTTTCTCATACTAATATCTCCTTTAAAAACTGGAAGTATGGTATGCGAAATCGCGCACTTTACCATCTTTATCAAATTTGATGATAATAGTTAACGTTCTCTGATTGGTTGATTTGGCGCCTGAACTGCCAACTGTTAAAAACTTTATACCTGCATCGCTATTTGAATATACTGTGTCTGTTGCTATTTTGTCGTAAATCCAAACTTCCCTGCGCTCTTCGTCCGTTGATACGATATTGGGCGATCCCAACGTTTGAGCTACTTCTGCGGAGCTCATCCCTACATTAATTTTGCGCTGAACTGTGCCTACGGTTATTCTGTCGCCTTTGTCATCTTGCACTTGTTGTCTTTGATAGCTTGCTGATGCGCAACCAGAAAAAAACAAAAGACTCAAAAGCAAGCAAATTGTTTGTTGCATAAATCCTCCTTTTTAGAATTCCGGGGACACGTACTTGATTATCCTGTCCCTTCTCTTTCGGCTTCCCCGCTTACCCATTTTTTAATCTTCGCCTATCTGCTTAGTATGTTATTATGTCACTTATGTTTTTGGCTTAAGAATAAGTGTTTCATTGCCATTCTTATCAACCGAAACTGAATAAACGCGGCCATTCTGGCGTAGAAACCCAGGCTTAGGCATAACCGCTTTATTGTCATTTGTAATAATAAATGTTTCTCTTGCGAATTTACCCCCCATGTCGATTCCTACTAAATATTCCATATTTCTCTGCAATTTAAGTGGCCCTGTTGCCTCGGTAAACTCCTCAAACTTCTGCCCATATTTTATCTGTTTCAGCCTCGGATATTTCCTGTCTTTTACCGCGGTTGTAAGGTCGTGGCCAAGGCCCCACATTGGCTTAGGCTTTTTCCTTGTATTGGGATTGAACGCAGTCACCCATATACCGCTGATCTCATGCGGCTCTTCCAGCACAAAGAACAATTCATCGCCCATCATCACCACATCAACAGGAACTGGGGCTAAGCAGGAACAAAGGCTCATGCCTAAAATCACCAGAAGCATTATTCCTGTGAAATACTTTACTGTTTTCATGGTTACTTAAACTCGCATCGGAGAAAAGGGATCAACGCCATTTCCCCTTTACACTACTACAGTAGACGGTAGATCTAAAGCTTCTAATGCGGCACCTTGCGGAATAATTAATTATAATCGGTACCCCTGCAACTGTGAATATTTTTCTGCTTCCGGATAAGACTCATAAGTATGTACGGTTACCCGGGCGGAATAATGGAACAGGCTCATTATATTAAATCCTATATCCTTTTCCGGGTCGGGAATAATTCTTACAACCCTCGAGATTCCGCTCTGGTTTAATAAATCCATTACTTTTTCAATAAAGGATTTTGCGTTTACGTCCATCCGCTCTAACGAAGACAGGTCGGTTAATAAAATAAAACCTTTCTTCAGCCTGGGAGCGGCCTCCTGGATTTTTGCATAAAATTGTTCCGCTTGTGGGAGATCAACAAGGCCTCCAAAAATAATAACTAATTTATTCCCGTTATCGCTTATTTCTACGCTAAACATATTTTTTCCCTGGAGTTCCGGGACATACAACGTCCCTCTTCTCTCTTCCCGCATCCATCATCCCCGCCATTTGCGATAAAACGGCAAATGGCGGGGTCTCGCCAATTTGTTTACCAAATTGGCGGACTTCATCTTTCGGTATTTCTCCGTGCCCTCTGTCCCCTTCGGGGAGGCTACGCACTGGTGAGAATATTTCTTTATTATTGCTCTTTCCCGGGGGTTTTATTCCCTTCTTGCCGGGCCTCGGATATCCCGATGGCGATGGCCTGTTTCCTGCTCTTCACAGTTTTTCCGCTGCTGCCACTTTTTAATTTGCCATGTTTATATTTGCGCATGGCTTCTCCGATAATTTTCTGGGATTTCGGACTGTATTTTGTCATCTTCACTTCTATCTTACCCAATCTCTCTGAATTTGTTACGGTCAATATTTAGGTATCGTTTTGTTGACGCCAACAAAACGGTCAAACAATTTTACTATTCTCCTTCGCCGAATACCCTGTGGTCTTGCCACAGGGATTGAAGGCTATAATCTTTGGCTTCGGAGAAATGAAGCTAGATACCCCGCGGTTTTGCCGCGGGGAGAACATTGGTGCTTCATTTTTTCTTTTTTTTACCGGATAATTTGGCGGTTTTTTGTTCAAGTTGTTTTAATGCCCGGTCATCGTCGATTGCTTCCGCTTCGGCTTCTTTTTGCAGGCGGTGTTGGTTGAGAATATCATATTGTTCCATGGCAATCCTATCCGCTACTTCTTTTTCTACTTTTCCGGCGTTTTTCAGGATATCCCGCTGGTTGAATTTTAAAAACGCGTCGAGTTTCTCGCGCCAACCGCGCATAAAAATCTGCCGATGCCGCCGCGCCTGGTCTTCGGCGTAATCAAGGTACATCGCTACAATCCGGTTTAGTTGATCCAATTCATCCTTGTTGAGGTAATTTTTCGCTACGGTCACGTCCGGCGGCCGGACCTTACCGCCTTTCCATGAAGTAAGCCCCATGTTGGGTTGGGAAGCGTCGGCGCGTTGGGCGATCAGCTCTGCCGCGGTCTTCCCGGATACGGCAAAGTGCAGTTTATTCTGGACAATCTTAAAAAATTCCAGAGTTTCTTCGGCTTCGGGGTCGTAGTCTACGGCAAGTTTATAAATATCTCTTATTTTTTGATAGAATCTTTTTTCACTGGAGCGAATGTCCCGTACCCGCTCCAGCATCTCGTCAAAATAGTCGGAACCGACATTAGCGCCTTGCTTAAGGCGTTCATCGTCGATAGCAAAGCCTTTGACCAGATATTCGTTGAGCCGCTGGGTAGCCCACTGCCGGAATTGCGTACCGCGTTTTGAATTAACCCTGTAGCCGACTGCGATTATAACCGGCAAGCTATAGAACAAAACTGAACGCTTAACTTCGCGCGCGCCTTCTTTTCGAACTATTAAGTTTTCCTTAATAGTTCCCTTTGATCCCAATTCGCCTTCGGCGTAAATACTTTTGATGTGAATATTGATATTCGCTATGGTAGTCTGAAATAATTCAGCCATTGCCGCCTGGGTCAGCCAAAGGCTTTCGTGTTCAAGACGGACTTCCAGTCTTGTCTGTCCGTCATCGGTTTTGTAGATAATTATCTGCGATGGAAAATTTTTCATTCAAATGGGGGGTATGATACTTAATCCCCCGCCTCTTTTTCAGTAACTTATTTATATGTTATTTTTCTTTAAAATTTTTACGCTCTGAATTACGGGGACCTGATCATCCCCGCCCCTTTATCTTTTTATGTTTCTTTTTTGGATTGTTGCTCTCGCAGTCTAATTTAATTATTTTTTCCACTCCTTTGTCAACCTGGTTAACTCGTACGAATATCCCGCTATCCCTATAACCGCTGCGATTGTCAAAAATATTTCCGTGCCGCCAAACGCCGAAAAGTCGAGCTTAGGAAACCTGAATAACCGGACGACAAGAATATATAAACAGCACCACCCGGCGAACGAACCTATAAACTCAGAGATAAAAATTCCGATTCGTTTTGTAAAATACATCTTTCTTGTTTTCTTTTCGGCCTCTTTTTCTACTTCAATATCTTCTCTTATTGTTTTACACCCATAAATTCCCCAAAACATGCTTAACGGAATTGCCAGCCAAAGCCAATAATTGATTAACCAGATAACCATTGCTACACCTCCTTTGAATTTCCGGAATTTCCGGGGACACTCAACTTATATCCCCGCCCCTTTCTTATCTTGTTTTTCTCCGTGGGCTCTGTGTTCTCTGTGGTGAAAATTATTTTCCATCTTCTACTAGCTACTTTCTACTCGCTGCCTCCTGCTTTTTTTATATCTTTACTGGCTACTAGCTACTCGCTACTTTATACTTCTTTTAACGCCTGGATTGCAACTTGCTCAACAGCCGCAATATTTCCATATACAGCCATACCAGGGTGACCATGAGGCTGAAGGCGCCGTACCATTCCATATATTTCGGCGCGCCCTGTTCGGCTCCCTGTTCGATGAAATCAAAATCCATCACCAGGTTGAGTGCGGCGATGATGACGACGACTACGCTGAAGCCGATTGCCAGCGGGCCGTTGCCGTAAAGAATGGAAAAATGTACGCCGAAGAACCCGGCAATCATGCTGACCAGGTAAAAAATACCGATACCGCCGGTAGCGGCAAAAACGCCGAGTTTAAAATTTTGCGTGGGTTTTATCAGGCCGGATTTATAGACGGCTAACAGGCTGAATAATACTCCAAAGGTAAGCAAAATGGCTTGTTTGGCTATCCCCGGATAGCTTCGTTCGAAAACCATCGATATTGCGCCTAAGACCACTCCTTCCAGTATCGCGTATATCGGCGCGCTTACCGGAGCCCATTCTTTTTTAAAAATCGTTACCAGCGAAGCGATGAAACCTAAGATCAATGCCGGTAAAAGCAGGGTCAGCCCCATTGACGGCCGGCTCCATGCCCAGGCAAAGGCAATCGCGGCCACCCCTAAAAGGATCAGGGCTTTATTGGCCGTGCCCTGGATGGTCATCGCGTTTTCGCCGGAAGCGGCGCGCGTACTGATAAAAGCATCGTTGCGCAGTGCGGGATTTCCTGAACGTAACATAAGTCTTCTCCTTTTTTTGCAGGTCTTTAAAAGTCACAAAGACAGCATATCGCAAAGTCACAGGCAAAACCAACAGCCATGAATCATCATCTTTTATTCTTAACCCGCCTTCGCGGAATTCCCCACTTGTGAGGGTGGGTAATTTCGCTTCGGCGAGGTTTTTCCGTCCAGCGCCGCCCTGGCGGCGCCGAGACAAGACCTCGCCGCTGCGGGCGCTTCGCCGAAGCTAACAACAAGATTCCACCGGTGTAAGCCGGTGGAGCTTCAATTTTTTTAGCTGTTTTATACTTCTTGTCAATTGCCCGTTACTGCCGCTGTGATATTCGCATTGATTCTTTTTGCCGTTTCTATTTTATTTTTCTGCATCGCTTGCTGATTCATCTGTATCTTGTCCTGCAGTTTTTTAAAATTAGCCTCGCTCATTTTAGCATTTTGCACCGCCATAGCTTGGTTATTAACTATCGCCAATCGTGCCTTGACTACACCATCAAGCTTTGCTTCCAGGGCTTTACCGGTCAGCTTCTGGGCTTTCGCTTCTTTTATGGCCTGGTCGACGATACTTTTTGCTTCCTGGGAGTTGACGCCGTTATTTATCAATTCCGTGAATGCTTTTTTTGCCACGGGATCGTCCGCACCGCCCAGCATGGCCCAAAAGTCTACCCTCGACACTCCAGCGCTAAGCTGCGCCATCGCGCGCTTGGCCGGCCCGAAGGTAAGAACAACAAAACCAACCACCACTGCAACAATAAATATTTTCTTCATTTTTTCCTCCGTTTAACAGGGTCAGAAATATTTAATCATTTCGTTTTAGCCGCAGCTTGCTTTAACAAATTGGCAGTTTCGATATAGCCGTTGGCTGCTGCGTCATCGTTATTTTCATACCAACGCTTATTGACGTTGCCCCTGAGGTTGTTCGCGATGCCCCTCGGATTTATCGCGTAAAAGCCTGAGCTTGTCTCTTTTTACTTTTATTTCGTCATTTATCAAGCGAACCTGGTCTCTAAGCGGTTTAGCCTGCGCCTCGATCTGTTCGATCTGTAAACGTATCGGTTTAGCCTGGGCCTCGATTTGCGCGATCTGTAAGCGTATTGGTTTAGCCTGGGCCTCGATTTCTTCGATCTTTTGCCGTAAGGGTTTAATCTGGGGTTCAAGCTGTTCTTTAATCTGTAAACGCAATGGTTTAGTTTGAGCTTCAATCGGTTCGATTTGCGAATATAACATTTTAAGTTTTTGCTCTAATGATTCGATTTCCTTGCGTAATTCATCGCCTCCATCCTGTCCTTGAGAATAGCGCCCATGGTGTTCGCGTTTTTCTCCTATGGTCCCGGAAGCTTTTTGGGCTGTTGCTTGGGGTGAAGTTTCTGCTAAGACATGCGGCATGAAACACAAAGAACTGGAAAACGCTACAGCAACCAATGCGCGAAGTATCTTTTTCATATCTTACACCTCCCCTATTGATCTTTTCCCTCAATTTATAGGCTTTATCCTACCTTTTATTGCCGGAGCTTCCCTTATATCACATTTTGAGGAAAAGTAAACCCCGTTAGAAATAGGTTATCTTGAATAACCGTAATTTCTAACGGGGTAAATACACCAAATGGTGCAGAATGGCGGAAAAAAGGGGTATTTTTTGGGTTTTTGGCCAAAATCTGCGGGATTATTGGTCTTATGCGTTCGCGCCGCCAAAATCGCACCTGAATCCCCGGTTTTTGAGCGGTTCATTATTTAAATTTATCGGGGAATTGTTTTATGATGCCGTCAGTGAGGGTGTCGGCAAGCATGATAATATGGTCATGGCCCCGGTCGTAACAGCCGATATCGGCTATCCAGTCTTTTTTGAGCCTTGATACAATTTGTCCCGCGGTAAGGTTAAGGTGTTCATGCAGGATTTCAGCCATGTTTTTTGTGGGCCAGTTCGGGTTGACTTCGTTTAAGAAAACAGCAATTTCCTGCGCATTCGCGTGCCATCTTTTGTTGGCTTTGTTTAGGCTTTCGTTATTGTTTATACTGGCTACTTTCATTATTTCGATGATAATCGAGACGTGCTGGCGCAGTAACGCGGTTAATCTCTTTCCTGCCGCGTCTCCATAATATGTTTTCAGGGCATTTCCGATATCATTCTGGTTGCTGAGCAGCCTTTGGGCAATCGTGGCGGTGTCTTCGGTATTTGCCAGGGCACTGGTAATATAGTTTCGCGTATACGCGATGTGCTCTTCCCAGAGTTTTCGCATGGCCAATTTTAAATTTAGTTCCGGCTTGCCGGCCGTCATCGCATTGGTCGTTTTGGCGCTGGTGCCCTGCGAGCATGAAAGGCCGGCCGCAACCCCCGCGCAAAACAAAATCAAAATTCCTGCCGCAATTAATTTTTTCATATTTGCCTGCCTGAAAGATATAAGCCCGGAATTGCTTTGCCACAACAAATATATACTTTTTGTGACAAGGCAATTCCGGGAACGCAAAGTGACTTTCGCTTCGTGATAAAAAACCTGAATTATTTAGCGATGTCCTTAATCTTATCTGCAGTCTTGTCAACGCCTTTTTCAAAGCCGGTTCGATTGTCGCACCCGCTTAAAATGCCGAATAACATAACTAATGCGATTAAAGAGAAAGCAAATCGATACTTGAGCATCTTAACCTCCTTGATTTATCCCCGGTATTTTGGGCGGTTAAAATTCCGGGGGTGCGTACCTGATTATTTCCGCCCTCTTTACTTTTTTCTCTGTCCCCTTCGGGGAGGCTCCACGTCCTCCCCCTACCGCATATTATTTATTATTTTATTCCGCGTATCCGACTCTGCCTTCATCATTTTTTGCATTGTCTTCATCAACTCACTTTCGTTCTGCATATTTTGCTGAAGCTTCATCTGGTCAGCCATCAGTTTTTCCTGGCAAACCTTTATCTTTTTTTGGTCAGGCTTCTTTTGGGCCATCAACTGGGTTAATTCCCGGTTGAGGCTGTTTATTTCCTCGATCAGCCTTGCGTCTTCTGCCCGCAGTTTGTCTAAACCATTGCCGGGGTTGTTTAAAGATGTTGCCGCGCCGCCCTTAAGAGAATTAACCGGTTTATTCTGCGCCATAACCTTGGAGATAAACCATGGCGGCGATGCAGCCAGGCAGACCAACGCGATGACTAACGCTTTTTTCATTTTTTTCTCCCCTTTTCTTGGAATTCCGGGAACATGGTTTCCTCTCACCCCGTTAGAGAGCTTTGTTCTCTAACTAGGGTTTACTAGTACCCCTTTTTACTCCTGATCTCCCGGCACTGCTTTTTGATTATCCCCATTTCCTCCGCGTCGATTAACTTGGCCATGGTAGCCATGAAGTCAGGATACTGTTTCTCAATCCCCTTAACCACATCATTTCTATTCCCGGTGTTCAGAAAATCCGAGATAGTGTCAAAGTTGCCTTTTTCCTTAGGACGAAAAGTACCCAGATGTTGCGCGCTAAAGCCGGATAAGGGAATGACTTTCGACCACATCAGCTCGCCGGTGATGATCTCTTTCAACACGATAGTGAATTTTCCACTGACCGTATATTCAAAATCTTTTCCCGGGGTGCCCCATAATTCCAACACGGGAATTACGTACATGTCGCTCATCTTTTTATCCTGGAACGGAATTAACTCGTAAGAATCAAAAGAGCCGCGCACGCTAAGGCCCTTTGCCTCAAAAATTTTGGTTAAATCCCGTTTTAACGCCGCATTGAAATCGGCAAATTGCGGCCAGGCAAGCCAGGGCGCAAAGCCCTCGGTTTGATAAAGGTCTACAATCGCAAAAGTTACTCCCGCCGCGGCAGGTGTTTCTTGGGCGGGGGGCGTATAACTAAAATTTCCCACGTAAGGAAGCTCTTGCCACTTTTTTGCCGCCTCTTGCTGCTTTTGCGACGTCGCCAGGGCAAAATCGGCATGAATGAAGGCTAAGAGGCCGAGCATTAAAACGACCAGGTGTTTTTTTGGCATATTTTTCCTCCCGGATTTGATTTCGAATTAAGGGGACAGTGTCCCCTTAATTTAAATTTTCCGTTTTTTATTACTAAGACTTGAGTTTTTCAAGCCGTAGGCGCAGAAAAACGATTAGTCGCAGTTATACCCTGCGGCTTGCCGCAGGGAGGTTCATTTTCTGCCATCGGTAGGGTATTATAGCAAAATATGTTTAGCGAAAGCAACTATTTTAAAGGGCGCTGGCCCCTTTATCCTTAGCAAGGCTGGGGAGCTTGATTTTCTGCTCCTCCGCGTTCTGCCTACTGCTTTTAATTGTGCCTTCCGGACCTGCGCGTTCTGTCTACTGTTCTTAACTGCGCCTTTCTGAGCCGTATATTAAGCGGGGTGATCTCGACCAGCTCATCATCATCGATGAACACCAGCGCGAATTCAAGAGTGATTTTCCGCGAAGGTACCAATTGAACCGCAATGTCGCAAGTTGAAGAGCGCATATTGGTTAATTTCTTCTCCTTCTGCGGATTTACAATTATATCGCCACCCTTATTGGTCACACCTACAATCATACCTTCGTACGCCACATCTCCCGGCTCGACAAAAATCTCTCCCCGTTCCTGCAGGTTCTCAAGCGCGAACGCAACTACTTTTCCATCGCCTTTGGAAACCAAAACACCTTTTCGGCGCGTCGGCATATCGCCCTTATAGGCCTGGTATTCGAGAAAATTCTGGCACATAATGCCGCTGCCATGCGTCATCAACAAAAATTCGCTCCTGAATCCCATCAACGCTCTTGAGGTAATATTAAATTCCATCCGTATGGTGTTAGAGGAGGTAATCTTCAGGTCTTTCATCTCCGCTTTGCGCTCTCCCAGCGTCTGCACCACCGCGCCCTGGTATATGCTGTCTACTTCGATTACCACTACTTCTAACGGCTCTAAGACCTGGTCGCCCACCTTCTTTAAAATTACCTGGGGCCTTGAAACTTCCAATTCATATCCCTTGCGGCGCATTGTCTCGATGAGGACTTCCAGATGAAGCTCCCCCCGGCCGGAAACCTTAAATCTTTCGCCCCGGTCGATTGCCTCGACCTTTATGCCGACATTCACCATCGCTTCATGTTCAAGGTATTCGCGAATATGGCGCGAGGTCAGGAATACGCCCCCGTCTTTACCGGCAAGAGGGCTGGTGTTATGGGAAAAATTCATCGATATCGTCGGCTCGTCGATCTTTACCGCCGGCAGGGCCTTGGGGTTATCAACGCAGGCAAGAGTTTCTCCGATCGACACGCCTTCGATGCCGGTGATCATGATAATATCGCCGGCCATCGCCTCATTGGCGTCCACGGGAACCAGGCCTTTATACTTCATAATTTTGGTTACTTTAGTCGTGATAACCTTACCATCGCATTTCACGCGGGCAACGGGATCGTTAACCCGTATCGTTCCATGAAAGATGCGCCCGATGGCAATGCGCCCAAAATATGAATTATGGTCAAGCATCGTCACCAGCATCTGGAAGGGAAGGTCGGGATTGGCAATGGGGGGCAACACCCGGTGCAGAATAGTATCCAACAGGGGCTTGATGTTATCGCTGGGTTCATCAAGGTCAAGAGTGGCATACCCTTCCCGTCCGGAAGCATAAACTATGGGAAAATCGAGCTGTTCATCGGAGGCGTTAAGCTCGCAGAAAAGGTCAAAGGTCATATTGGCGACTTCATCCGGACGCGCGTTGGGCCGGTCGATTTTATTGATCACCAGGATCGGCCTTAAATGGAGTTCAAGAGATTTTTTCAGCACAAATTTTGTCTGGGGCATCGGCCCGTCTACGGCATCGACCAGAAGGAGCACCCCGTCGACCATTTCCAGGATGCGCTCCACTTCGCTTCCGAAATCGGCATGCCCCGGCGTATCCACGATATTACATTGCACGCCTTTGTAGTTGAATGAGGCGTTCTTTGAAAAAATCGTAATCCCCCTCTCTTTCTCGATAGGGTTTGAATCCATGATCGTTGCCTCGCCCTCTTCGAACTTATAGGCGCCCGTATACTTAAGCAGCGTGTCGACCAGTGTTGTTTTTCCATGATCAACGTGCGCGACGATCGCAATGTTGCGCACATCTTTTCTTCTTTTTTGATTCGGCATCAGTTCCAACCTTTTTTATTACTAAGACTTGCCTTTGACAATTTTTACAAAAATTATCAAAGGCAAATCATTTTTACCATCTCTACGCAACGCATCCAGCGGTCAGTCGAAGGTTTTAATGCCGGGGGGAATTCCGGGGACACTGGACTTGCCCCGCTTCATAAATACAGCCGGGTGTTGCTTCCCCGGCTGTTCTGATTAGCGATGGCGTGTTATGTAATTCAAAATTGACATTTTTTCTTAATTTTAATGAGACTTTGCCAAACTAATGAAACCTGGCCCGCCGTAAACGGCGGGACTTAGTTTCATTACGCGCGAAGCGCGTTTAGTGAGGCGGTAGTCCCGTTTCCTTGAATAAATTAATTTAGGTTCGGGACATCCCGCACCTAAATTATAGTTATTTTAGGGTAACGGGATAGTCGAATCAGGTATTATTCTACCTCTGAAAATTATATTGGGCAATGGAATATTCCCCCATCCTTCACCCATCATTTATAGGCCTTCTGCTGCCGGACAATATCTTCCACGCATCATTTAAAAATAATCCGAATAATATCAAATAAAATGGGTCGACCATGAAGCGATATCGGTTCTGCCCATCTATTACAAATTGCGTAGGAACCATTAAAAAAAATATCGTGGTGATCATGAAAGTAATAACCATTTTCGGAGGATGGATTATTTCTTTTGTCGCGAAGGGCCAAAAAAGCAAAAAAAATCCGTAGATAAGCAAAAACTGCAGTCCCGTGGTAAGTAACAATGATTTGCCGTCGCTGGTTGCTCCCAGGAAAAACTTTTTGTACCAGTCTCTCCATGCTTCCCATCGTGGCGTGCGGTCATAGACGGGCGGATTGATCTGGTCGGTGGTTAAATAATAATTTTCAACCAGATTTTCTATACGATTGCGCAAGATCGGCATTGGATAATGGGCTAAAAGATAGGCTGCGTCCTTAAGATCGCGTCTTCCGGCGTCAAGGTAGATCAAGTTATGCGCATTGACGAATCCGGTTGATTTTTTAGTTTCATCCAGAATCGGTATGCCGGTTTTTTTTCGGTGAATCCCATAAGATTCATACCGGGGAAAATCCAGGGAAAATATATCCCAGCGATTTAATCCGGTGATTTTGCCCTGTGCGGTTAAAGCACCTATCGTGTTTCTAGGCAGCGCTTCGGTTGCGGTACCGATTAGATTTTGTCCGATTAGCGCGTCGCTGATGGAAAAAGTGTCAAAAATTACGTATTGTTTAGTGTATAAAGCCAGAATCAAGATAAGCGGTATCGCGCATCCGTTAATGATTTTTTTCCGTTGGCCGGAATTAAATGCCAGTAGAATTATCAGGACCAATAAGAACCAATACAAACTGAGCAACCCTCGGATATAGACAATCAGGGCCAGGATCAGAAAAAAAATAAAACTATCCGAGGTCTTTTTGTTGACGCTGAATCGATGTAGGAATAGCGCCCCTGCAATTAAAAGGGCGGCGGTGGGATATTCGTAAAAAAGCCAATTTTCATAATCGACGACCAGGGGGCTTGCGGTGAATAAACATGTTAATCCCGCGCTTAAGGATGGCCGCATGCCCATTTCGGTCATTAGTATAAACAACGTGACGCAAAACAGAACGCCGATGGCCATATATATCAGATAAAACACTGTCGGGTAATTTGCAGGAAATAACTTCAATACGATTCCCAAAAAGAGATTAAACAGCGGGGGCTGGCTGTGAAGATAATAGACGCTCTGAAGTAAATTATTTTTTAGAAGTTCCGGGTCGATGAATTGCCAGAAGCAATACAAAGGAACGCAATCGAAACGCACGCCGAAATAAAAAAAATAAATTACCCGTGAGGCGAAAAAAACAAATATCACCAGGCATAAGGGGGAATGATTTTTTAAAAACTCTCGCGCGGTTTTTGTTGCTTGGTTCATCGGTGGACGCATCCTTGATTTTCTACTTCGGTACGCCGTCGGCGTATAAATAATACGTTTGGTTTAGGCAATTTACCCCGTTAGAGAAAGCCACCGATGGAGTCGGTGGGATATATCCAGAAGCAGACGGCGGTTTAATGCCGCCGTCGCGCCATGCCGTTAGAGAACGAAGTTCTCTAACGGGGTTTACCGGAATGTGAACTTATGTGTTTTTCTCCAGTGTCGGTACGTTATCATAACCCAAAAAATGCGATTTAAAATCGCATTTTTTGAGGATTAAGAAGACAGCTGAGTGCTTCGACGGCCGGCCAACATATTCCCGGCGTCATTTAAAAATAATCCGAATAATATCAAATAAAATGGGTCGACCATGAAGCGATACCTGGTCTGCTCCGACATCAAAAATGGGGTAGAAACAATTAAAAAAAAGATTGTAGTAATCATAAAAATAATAACCATTCCCGGAGAATGGCTTACCCCTTTTATCCCGTTAGCGGTAATAAAACCTGGCCTGCCGTAAACGGCGGGACTTGGTTTTATTATACCCCCGCCGGTAGGTGAGGGATGAAAGCGGGACGGGACGTCGCCCCGTGGGGCCCCGGTCGTGAAAGGCCGGAAAAGCGAAAAAAAGCCGTATATAAGCAAAAACGGCAGTACCGCGGTAAGAAATGCCGATTTGCCGTTGGCGGTTGCTCCCAGGAAAAACCTTTTATAAATATTTCTCCATGTTTTCCATCGCGGTGAGCGGTTCTCAACATATGGCGCGCACTGGTCAGTGGTTAAAAAATAATTTTTAACCAGCTTTTTTATACGCTTGCGCAAAACAATCACAGGGTAACGCTTTAAAAGATAGGCCGCGTCCTTTAAATCGCGCCTTCCGACATCAAGATAGATTAAGCTGTGAGTATTGACTATCCCGGTTGATTTTTGAGTTTCGTCCAGAACGGGCACGTTGGTCTTTTTTCGGTGAATTCCGTAAGAGGCATACCGTGGAAAATCTAAAGAAAATATATCAGTTCGGCTTAATCCACTTATTTTATTCTGTGCGATTAAGGCATTCAACGTTTTCTTGGGTAGCGAGCTGGTTGTGCTGATCGCTAAATTTTGTCCGATTTGCGCGTCGCTGATGGAAAAAGTACCGAAAACCACGTATTGTTTCAGGTATAAAGCAAGAATCAGGATGAGCGGGAATGCGCATCCTTTAACGATATTTTTCCATTGGCCCAAATTAAATGCCAGCAGGAGCATTAGAATCGATAAAAACCAATACAAACTGAGTAAACCTCTGATGTAGACGACTAAGGTTAGAATCAGAAAAAAAATAAAACAATCAGAAGTTTTTTTGTTAACGCTGAATCGATGCAGGAATAGCGCCGCCGCGGTTAGAAGGGCGGCAGTCGGATATTCATAAAAAAGCCAATTTTCATGATCTACTACCAGGGGGTTTACGGCGAACAAACATGCCAATCCGGCGCTTAAGGGAGGCCGTACGCCGAGTTCCGTCATCACCATAAACAATGTGACGCAAAACATGGCTCCGATAGCCATATAAACCAGGCAAAAGGCCGCGGAATAGTTTTTGGGGAATAACTTCAATACGATTCCCAAAAAGAGATTAAACAGCGGGGGCTGGCTGTGAAGATAATAGACGCTTTGAAGCAAATTATTTTTTAAGAGCTCCGGGTCGATAAATTGCCAAAAGTAACTTAAGGGAATGCAGTCAAAACGAACACCGAAATAAAAAAAATAGATAATTCGGGAAGCGAAAAAAACAAATATCACCAGGCATAAGCTAAAATTATTTTTTAAAACTTCTCGCGCGGTTTTCCATGCTTTGTCCATCATCGAACCTATCCCCGATCCCCTGCTTCCGGTGTTTCCCAGGATTAAGCTGTTTTTCGAACTTCTGCGCAATGCGTATTTTTTCTCATTACTCTGTTATCCCTGCCTGCCCGCCTCCGGCAAGCGGTCTCGCCCTCTACTTTCTTCCGGCTACTCTCCAGCCCCGGCCTGCTTCAGCAAATCGACGACATCAGTGCGTTCATTACCTTCTGCTTGCATCAGGGCGGTTAAACCGGCGTTATCTTTCGCATTGACCTCGGCGCCGTTGGCCAGTAAGGCCGTGACGATTCCCCTATGCCCTATTCCTGCCGCCATCATCAAGGCGGTCGTGCCATCGTTAGCTTTCGCATTGACGTCAGCGCCTTGGGATATCAAGGCGGCAACGGTTTCAAGATGCTCTCCCAATGCCGCCGTCATCAAGGCTGTCCAGCCATCGTTGTTTCCGGCATTTACCTTAGCGCCCTTGGCCAGTAGTGCCATGACGGTTTCAGTATGCCCATTCAGCGCCGCCAACATTAAGGCGGGGGTATTTTTAGTTTTATCTTTCGCGTTGGCGTCAGCGCCTTTAGCCAGCAAGGCCATGACGGCGTTAGTATCTCCGGTCCGTGTTACCTCAAGCAACCGCTTGTTTAAATCCTGCGCGAAGACGGTAACGGAAATAAATAACATAAACAATACAATTCCACTGCCTATTTTGGTTATCCGCGCCATTTTTCCACCTCTCTTTTTTTAAGCAAGTATAATGGAGGGACGTTTGCATCGGGTAATATACCCTTGCCAATAATGTATTATAGCAAAACCGGCGGGTTTGGGTAGGGGTAAAAAACTTGGTCAGGGTAATGGTAAGGATGCCGGTATGGGCTAAAGACTTGGCTAGGGCAAGGGCCATGATGCCGGGGTGGGCTAGGGTTAAGGTAAGGGCTTCAAAAATACACCGGTCATTTTAAATTGAACATTGATCATTTGCCAATGATCATTAACGCTTCGGGATAATTTTTCCGCTTCCTAATTCGGCTACGGCCTCAATCGGCGTCCTGACGGAACTTGATTTCGGCCAAGCCTCATTAAATTCTGTCGGGCGGAAAAATTAAAGGCCGGGACGAGGTCGTTTCCAATAAGTTGGAGGGTAGTTTTTCCTCAATCCCAGCCTTTATTTTTTTTGCTTCGCAAAAAAATTACTATCGTTCGCAATAAAAATAATTCAATATACACATGTGGGCCATGTAGCTAATGTAGATAATTTCTAAAAATACCCCCTACATGTTCTAAATGCTCTACATGTGAAATCCTTAATCTAGTTTTTCTTCGCGTACTTTTCGCTTTCACGGCAATGACGCAAACTGCGCCAACGACACGATGTGTTTCATCGAAACAATTCGGAACGTCAAACGGTCGAAGAAATCCGGGCCGATGGCGGCGAATTCGATCTTCTGCGACGCCGCTGAAGATATCACCGGGATGTTACTCATTTTGATACCGCCGGGAGTAGTCGTTAAACCCAAATTAGAACTCGCGACTTGAGTGAACTCTGCTCTATTAAAATCGGGATACTGTCTCGAATCAGTCATGTGATTTTTTTCTTCTGTTACAATACGGCCATTTTGCACAAAAAACATCGATAGATAATCCCTGCTGGCGCTTATGGCCTTGAGGGCGGTATACACTGCTTCCGGAGTTAGGGTTAGTCTTTGCATAATAGCCGTAACCGGCATATTCTCATAATTGAGTGTTTTTATGCGTCCCCACTCTTCGGAAAGGCTGCGTCTTCCGTCAGGGTCATTATCTGAAGGCAAACTGATTACCCCATCGTTGCTGACTTCATATAGCGATGCCCCCGGAAACTCTCCTAGGCGATGGTTTATCGCCGCTACGGCATCCATGACGTTTTGACGTGTTGCCTCTGCGCCATGAAGCCTCTCGGTGACATCGGCCATTACCGTGGTAATATGCACATGCATAGAACGCATGCCGATGTTTCTAAGAATCCTATCGGCAGTATCTCTTAGATCATCCGCTGTTACTGCCGGACTCCCCGCGGTAGCCGGGCTGGGAGAAGAAGATACCGGCTTAACGCTGTAGATGACATAATACCTGCGTTTTACTTTAAATAAGCTGCGGTCGACTTTGTGCATTTGTATGCCGCCTGCCGCAAGGGCATTTTGGAGAACATCTAATTCCGATAACCCTATCGGCTGAAATCCTTTTTGTCGTAACGCAAAATTGACTTTCCATAATACCTTTTTATCTTCTATCCCATTTTTCATAGGGAAGCCCTTTTGAGTATGTTTTTCCCAATAATTCCGGATTACCTGTGTAAATTGGCTGGTTATTTCTTCATCACTCGCGCTGGAGGTGCCGGAAGGACTCTCTGTGCGAGACGACTCCCCGCTCATCACGCTTTTTACGTCGCCTGAACTGGAAGGGCGCCTCTGTAATATTAGCATTTTCCTACCAAGGTCCAAAGAAACGGTAAGGTCTAAATCTTGGGCAGAATTAACTGTACGCATCCAACTGTCCCCAACTATCTCCTCACCTGTTACCTTCAGATAACCCAATTTGGTGTCTTTGAAATGTACTCTCGTTTTTCCTGCGCTTAGCAGTTTCTCTAAATACTGGCCGAATTCCACCGCGCTGGACGCACCGCCGGCCAAAGAACCAAAGCGGGAGAACAGGTACTCTTCCGCCGCCAGCCAATGTTCATCATCGGTAGCTTCCGGCCCTTGGTAATTTTGGCGAAATTCACGCGCGGTTGCGGCCACAGTTTTTTTAATCTCTATCGGTATTGCTCTTAAATATTCGCTCAGCGCCGGGATAAGCCTATCGCCGACAATAGTAGTAGGATGTCCCGATAGGGTCAGGACGATGCGGTTTCCCTTTATGCGATCATCGTAGTGGTAATGAAACTGGCGCAGGAGCTCTAACAGGGGCTTATTGCGCGCGGCAAGTATGGTCAAGCTCAATCCACCGATGATTTGCGCTATTCCATCGGCGGCCGGGCTGGGCTCTGCCTGATACGCATTGAAAACTTCGATTGCCTTTTCGATTCTCGCCTCGAGATTAGGCAAATTGATCAGCGGCCGGGTTTCGGCGAATTCGGCCAGTTCCCGCGCGGCGCGGGTGTGTTCTACCCTGGTAAGCATGTCGCCAAGGGTATAACCGCTTTTATCAAGCCTTTCGGATGTTAGGAAGAAACCGTGCAGGAGAGAATTCATTTCCCTTCCGGTTTCCCTATCTCGATAGGAAAATGTTACCGTCATACCTGGATCCCGGCGTCCAGCTCTTTCTTGTGCTCTTTGCTGGAGGCTAAAAGTAACTCCGGCCGGGTCGCGAAACGACCTTGCGATTTCTTCCGTTAAACGGTGAGTTGTATCTAGATTCCCTTCCGCGCCCCCTGTGCTTCGAAAAACAAGGTTAATTATGGCATGCGCAATATATGCCGCGGCATCTTGCGCGGCGGAATCGAACGCAGTTTGCGCCTGCTTCAGATAACCAGAAACCGGTTGCAGCAGTTCGTGTTCCGCCTGTATCCAGTCAGCCCGCGCTGCCGTCTCTTCATCCGGGCTTATCCCCTGGTCATTGTGGCGCTGTTGAGATATTTCATAGGCGTGGGCCCTTACTCTTGATTGGGCCGCTTCTCCGATTCTTCCTAAATAAGCGGCATAGTTTTCTTCCCGGCCCTGCGTCCCTAAAACATCAAAGAGACGGGTTTGGCGTAATCGGGAAACTACATCCTTCATCGCCCCAATATTACCCTGCCCCTCAGTAGCGCTCTTAATCTGCGAATCGAGCGCGGGGAGGTTTTCTATCGGGCTGGCGGCGGTGCCGGTTTGCGTTAAAGCGATTCCCTTAGTATTTCCCCAAACAACTGAAACCCAGCCACTGGTAATTTTTAGCTTAAGGTCATAACCTACAACAAGCGAGCCGTCATCAGTCGGCAAGAATTTTATGTCTAATTGCCAATCTTTATCGCTTAAGCGCCGGTTTTCTTCTTTTTCCAGCGTTTCGCCTTGCAAATGCCTCATGATTATTTGTTGGAGAGCATCACTACCGTTAGGGATATAATGGTGTAGAGGGTCTAAATCGCTACCATAAAGCGCCTTACTTACCTCTTGAGCCACTTTCCGCGCTACTTCAGAATTGTTAAGCGGGCTGCCGGCAATACCGCGTCCGGAGCGTTTTAATTCCCTTTCTAATATTCTAAAGTTATTAAGGGCCGCTGCATCCCTTTCCTCCCTTCTTAGCGTAATCAGCTGGGCTTCACTTCCCGGGGTTGTATGCATTGACGAAAGCGGTCCCCCGGTAGCCCCTAACTCTTTAATGGCCCACTGGACATCCGACAAGCTGAATTTTCCTATATCACCAGTAGCGCGCATATCCTCTAAGCCCGCTATTATTCTACTCGCCCAGGGATTGCGCAAAGAACGCGTAGCGTCAATGCATTTTCCTATCTGTCTCGGATCCAGCGGGCTGGCGCTTGCGCTATCCTTTGCCTCGATCCCGACCACTCTTTCCGGTTGGCTTGTGATACGTGCGGCCTCGCCTTGTCCATTTCTGCCGTAGTTAGCCTCAACTACCGTAAGCAGTCTAAGCAGTTCTGTTCGAAGCGTCTCGATATCTCTTTCATTTACCAATAAGATATCTGCCACATCGGTTTCTGGTATGAGCGCGCTAAACGTCGCCTCAAGTAAATTTAAATTTTCCCTTACCTGTGCTTCCGTGGTAAGAGAATCAATCAGTATCCTTAAATCCGTAACGTCGCCGGCCATTGCGGTAGCGACTGCGACGGTATCGGCTTCTTTTTTGGAATCGATAAAACTCGAATCAGCAACCCCTGCGGCGCTTAATTTTCTCCTCAGCGCCGCTTCCTTTCCCGATAACACTTCACCGAAGGTCATTACGGCTTGGGGATCCTGATGTTGGACGGTGGCGGCCTTGCTATTAAGACCTCGCACTTCTCTTGCGGCTGCTCTAATATCGTCCAGCAATTTCTGCCGGGCCTTCAATTCCCTGGCCGGGCTCGCCGCCGTCGTCTCACGTTCCTTGGCCGCCGCCGGGTTGGCCGCGGCGCGAGCAGTTAATTCATTTCCCAGTCTTCCAAGATTGGTAAGCGCATTACTGATGACCACTATCTTATTTTGAGTAAGCTCGTCGTCATAGGATCTTTGGGTTATGAGTGTGCTTGGGAGTGTGCTAATGAGGCTACTCCGATAACTGGTCAAGCTCTTGGTGGCCCACCCGATATCACCTTGGTTGATTCCTTGCGTATTATTAGGATCGCGCAGAGCCAGTAAGTTCCTTGCCAGCCTGCGCGCATCAGGATTACCCAGATACCCCAAAGCAGTAATGCATTCATTTAGCTGTTTCGCGCTTAGTGGGCTGGAACTGATGGTCGCCGAACTGCTTAATTTTTCCTTTACACTGAAAAACGCTTCTTGAACTTTACCTAATTGTCGATCAAGCATCAGGATAACAGAATAATATCTATCGTCTGCGCTCCCTTCGGCTATTATTGCCCCGGCGAATTCATTCCGCACATTTAAAATCTTTTGTCCGTAATTAAACAGGGCCCGGTAGGCAATGCGCAAAACTTGCGGGGTAGCGCCTTCCAGATCGGCCAGGGTTTTTATTCCCGCATCGATATCTTCTCTGGAGTTCGCTTTGCCTTTCCCCTCCAGGACATCGATATGTTTTTGTATCGTTGCCAAGCTTGAACGGTCGGCGCTTCGCTGGTCAGCAGCAGCTGATCCGATAATCTTCTCCATATGGCTAAGGGCATCAAAAAACCTATTCCGATTTCTTGCCCAGCCCACTATAGTGTCGGCATAAACATGGTAACCGGAACCGGAACGAAATTCTACGATTTCCTTACGGGCATTTAACCCGATAAGGGCAATACCGCGCTGGATCATCTCCTGGGCATGGTCAGCGTTTTGGGCATGCGCGCGGGCAAACGCCTCCAAACTGTCCATCCACCGATCGATTATTTTCTGTTTATCCTCAGGAAATAAAGCGTATATGTCTTCGGTGACGTGCCCTCTTCCTTGCACCCAGGAACCCGGCAAGGCCAGCATCAGCTCACTACTGAGCTCTTCCCTATTCGTAATCCCCATGCCAACTTTCGCAGGGCTGGACGCGGGGCTGCTTGACTTTTCTACTTCCCTGACGCTAATCACCGGACGATATTCATTAGATCTTCGTTTCGCGTCAATCCAAAATTCTCCGGTCTCACTATCGTAAGACAACGTTATCTTTCCCAACCCGATGTCCTGAAGGTTGAACAATTCCCAACTGCCGCGGACAATATGCTTTTTAGCGGTCTCGCTATCTTCGCTAAGGCCTACCGGCTTGGTGGCATCGGAATCGCTCCAATGCTCCAAGCCAAAAACTACCGGCTCATTTTTACCATTGCCAATGCTCTCAAAACGGAGACGGCCCAAGACCTTTTCATTAGCGTCAACAAGAACTAACTCCGTTGTTCCGGCTAAAATTCCGGGAGAAACTTCTTTTGTCTCTCCCCGCGCGGCGGCGCTTTCCTCATCGCTTCCGGCTCGGGCGTTAAGATTAATTTTTTCTGAAGATGCGCTCAACGTATTACCGGGCCATCTTACAATCGTCACCGGCTGGACTCTTTCTTTCCCTTCTTTTTTTTCTGCGGCAGGGAAAACCTGCACCACAGTACCTATCGTTGACGGCTTAGACCCCCATTCTTGGAATACGATGCGCACATCCGCGCTTCTGGGGGAGCGGCGCAAAGTAATACCGGGAAGGCGCCATATTGGTACGCTGACTTCGCTTATATCCGCCTTCTTATTTCCATTATGGCCAAATGTGTTCCTGTATGCCTTGCCTAACTTATCTAATGCCGTTTCGACATCGCTATCAAAAACTTCGCCTCGGGTTTTTAGAATTCCCGCAATCTCTTTAACTTTTTCCGCGCTGACCGGGCTCGCCGCCGCTAGCAACTCTTCATACATCTCCTGGCCCTTAAGCGCCGCCCCCATAGCCGCGGTGGTCTTTCCTCTGGAGAGGATAATCTCGATTTTTTCTTCAATGCCTAATCTCTCGCGGTATTGCTTCAGGTATTTGTTCATTAATCGCACTCTAAGCGTTCCGGTATCTCCGGAAGTCGTACCGCCGCCGAAAATAACATTAGGGACCTTTGTCAGTTTATACATAAAAATAATATGTTCCGCGTCGATCCGGGCAATCCTGTCCCAGACCTTTATGGCAAGTTCTTTCATCCGCTTGTCGTCTGAAGAATCTGATAGCGGATTACCGGTAACAGGGTTGGTCCCGGTAGCCAACAATCCTATTTGTTTGGGCGTTACCTCACGTTTAAAACCGGCTTTTTTCAACATGTCGGCTAAGCCAAGCGCTTCAGCGTTATGCATTATCGCTCTTTCACTGCCGCCGCTTTCTTCATAAGAACCGATCGGTGAATTTAGACCGGTGACAACTGCTTCTTCTGTTTTAGTATCCCAGATAAGATGTCCGCACTCGTCTAAACCGATAACGACCTTGCCGTCTATTACCAGGCAAGTGCCGATGCCGCCGCCGTCGAAAAGAATGTTAGCGGTTTTAAATTTTTCCGCGTCAGCGGCGCTTAGCGAAGCAAGCGCGTAATGCATCAGGGCATTACCCCAACCCAATTGCATATCGTTACCGAATAGCACTACGGCATTAGGCAAAAGTTTGATTAATTCAGGAATAAACATGCCGGCGTCACTTATTTCTTGGGCTTTATCCACAACAAAGCCTGCGGATAAAGACCCTAAGCTTGTCATCCGCCCCTTGGCGTAATCCGGAGTCCCGGCGCTATCGATAGCTACACTGACAACCGAATCCGGGCCATACATCTTTTCTGCAGCCGCTCTTAATTCCATGACATAAGCTACCACTCTATCCCCGAATACCTTGCCGGCGGAACGGTCATTTCCGGCGGGATAAGACAAGCGGTAGGCAAGTGTTTTATCCGCGGCAACGTCCTCATCTCTTGTGCTATCCTTACCGGAATCTTTTAAGACCTCGGCAGTGACATCTTTGCCGTTGCGCGAGATATACGGCTTCATCCCCTGTCCGCCGATATCCAAAGCGATTACAACCGGGTTTTCGCGCCTGGTTATTGTTTTACCGGCGTATTGTTTGGCCACCCATTCTTCCAGAGTTGTGGGGCTTTTTAAAACAAGATCATCGGGTTTCTTCAATATCTCTACGGGATTCCCGCTGTTGATTTTATCGAATAGGCGGTCGCCGGTGATCGTGAAATATTTTTCAATCGCGCTTACTATCTTGCTTTCAGTTCCCGCATCGCGGTTTCCCTTGCGGTTGCGGGCTTCTACGTATAAATGCTGCGAAGGCCCGGTCCGTAATGCCTCGGCCTGGGCATAGAGCATCGCGACATATTTAGCATAGATTTGCTCCATTAAATCCGGTTTTTGAGCGCGGAAATCCGGGACTGCAATTTCTAGGGGTAAACCGTTATCATTGCTGAGAGTAATTCTTATTACATCTTTCCCTGCCGACTTTAACATCGTTCTGAGCGCTTCTTCCTGGGAAACAAATGACCGCGCCTTAGGATATACAACCGAAAATGTTGCCAACTTAATCGGGCTGACCGGGTTGGGGTTGGCAAACACATCGAGAACCCAGAAACGTGTCGCTAGCTCAGGCTTTGCCGCGGTCTTTCCGCTTTTGTCATGATACATTGCCGTAACAAGAATACCGGTGGGGTTGCTATCATCCACTTCAAAAGATAACTCCCAAATATAGGTATCATGACGGTCTTCCCAGCGGGCAACGCCTGTTGTCGTGCTGTCGCCGGCTGCATATTCGGCATATTGCCTGAAAGCATTTTTCGCTCCGTCTAAATTAATTGGCCGGTACTTAGTTCCGGTATTAAACAGCCCCATCGTGATAGCAAACGTATCTATTCTTTCTTCGAAACCCGGCGCAATTCTGCGGTTCGTCACCGGTGCTGTCGGGCTGGCGGCCATCTTCGGTCTTAAGTCGTATTCGACAAAGCCTTTTTTCTTATTGCCCGCACTTTGGCGCGCATTCGCGATCAAATCTCTGGCTTTCTGACTCCCCGCAGGCACAAACAGGAGTGCGTGGTTAGGGTCAGGCTTACCTACGTCACCTACATACCCATAGGCAAGATACTTAACCTCTTCATCCTTTTCTATTTGTGTATGCAGCATTGGATCAACGATAAAATTTACTCCCCAGTCATTGACGATTATCGCACCTGGCCATATTGTACCCATATAGTCAAAAACATATTTGGCTGTGCGATAGATATTGTCCGTACCTCCTAAAAAGTACCCCCTGCTGCCTACCCAGTGCTTTTGCCTGACGGTCATCGTGCAGCCTTTACCACTATCTTCTTTCTCAATCGTCAAGGAAGCCACTTCGTCACCATGATCGTTAGCCCATGAAATAACGGCAGTTCCTTTAGCTGTATCGACTTCGTATTTCACATTTTCAGACTTCCCTTTGCCGGTTACTTGGTCAGCAATGCTTTTGATAACTTCCGACATTTTCGCGTAACTTACCGGACTGCCGCTTCTTCCGCCCCTTCGGGAAGAATCACTGCTTGATGGCCTGCTGCTCGGGGTTGTTCCCGGCCGTGATGTCCGGTTTCCGTTACCATCATAATAACGCCGGTTATTATCGTAGGCAGTATTCAAACCCCGGAGCCCCGGGCCTCCGTTATCCATTACGCGATCATACATAGTGTTCCAACCCCGAAGCCCGGGCCTTTTTTGGCCCATTGGGCTCGCCGCCAACGCAAACGCGTTATCATTCGCCGCTCCCGTTGCAAGTTCTGCCCCCGCGCTGATGAAATTCGTTCCTTGCACAGCATTCAACGGTAAGCTGTCGGCTAGGCCGCTTACCACAAATCTGCCCGGCTCAAAGTTAGAAATTACTCCTCCGGAAAAGTATCTCCGCCTTACTTGTTTATGCGTCGCCGGGTCGGATTCTTTCTTAATATAGTCATAGATACCCTTCTTAAAGGCTTGCGTATATAGGTTATAGATCTTCTCTTTAGCCTGGGGGTCATTAGTATCGATACCTTTGATCTTTTTCTGGTTGATATAGTGTTTATAGAAAGATTCTTTAAACTTCTCTTTAAACCATTTAGCTAAGATCAGAGAGTAGTAGATCTGTCGAAGAGTAGCAAAGTTCTTACCGGAATTGATATCTTCGGTTATTTTAGGTACTACGACTTCACGCATTACGTCCGAAGCCACCTTGTTGATTTGTCCTGCTTTTTCATCCTTCGTCCCTCGGACTTCATCCTTCGTTCCTTTCTGCAGCGCCAGGAAGTCTTGTTCTAACATGGCTTTTAACGTTGCCTGATTGACTACCGCCGTATTCTTATATTCATATACCTCAGCCTTATCCGGAGCAATCCATATCTTGTTGAAGGTATCCAGTTTGATATCGGTTGTACCAAAGGCTTTAGCCGCGGCTTGATAGGCTTTCTGCCAGTAGGATTTGCCCACTTCACTCTCCGGATACGTTAAAGATGAGACTAATTGCTTAAGCACATAGTCCTGGGCTAACATATCTCTTCCTACGTCGGTC
>Ga0182021_10000174_pt1 | contig 61935 bp, 46 predicted proteins | sample 612E3MmetaG_FD_120493 | JGI IMG/M metagenome (GOLD analysis project Ga0182021, IMG submission 120493) | Permafrost microbial communities from Stordalen Mire, Sweden - 612E3M metaG (Illumina Assembly) | ecosystem: Environmental > Terrestrial > Soil > Wetlands > Permafrost | place: Sweden...
GGGCCGTCCCATTCGGCGGTTTCGTGGTTGCTGGCCGCGGGGGCTCGGGCGGCGCCCTCATTATCGGCGGCTCCCCGGTCGGCGGCCGCGTCAGCACGGGCGGGGCCGTCCCATTCGGCGGTTCCGTGGTCGGTGGCCGCGGGGGCTCGATTCCCTTTGGCGGCTCCGTGGGCGGTGGCCGCGGGGGCACCGCTGGCACAGGTGGTGCCGGCGGGATGGGCGGGACCACCTGCCCCGGTTTGGCTGGCAACGAAGAGCTGATCGACGACATGAATGATGGCGATCGATTCATCCCGCAGGTCAACGGACGTGCCGGGGCTTGGAAAGACCGCGCCGATGCCACGTCGAGCTCAACCATGTTCCCTGACCCAGCGGGAACGTTCACCATGACCAACACCGGCGACGCCTGTCGCAAGTACGCGGTCTACGTGTACGGTGGTCCCTTTGTGGATGAGGGCCCCACACTCTTCTTCGGGATCGGCGGCCCCTACAACGCGTCCAAGTACGACGGCATCAGCTTCTGGGCCAAGATCGATAGCGGCACATCGTCGGGGCTGCGGGTCGCATTTCCCGACAAGGACACCCAGCCTGATGGCGGGCTCTGCCAGCCGGGCGTCACGGGTCCGACAATGTGTTGGGACCACTACGGCATGCGCATAACCCTCACCACCACGTGGACGAAGTACACCGTCCCCTTCGCTTCACTCAGCCAGGACGGATGGGGTCGCAAAGGGGCCAGCTTCGACCGGTCTACCATCTACGAGGTGCAGTTCCAGATTCCGGTCAACGCCAAGTTCGGGATCTGGATCGACGACGTCGCATTCACGGGCTATTTCGGCCCGGTGATTTAGGCTGATATCTACGCCGCGCCCCCGCGTCGGGGTGGGGTCGCCACGGCAGCCCCGCGCTGGGCCACGCCGTGGCCGGCAGACTTGGGATGGGGCAGTGGCCTGGTCAATGCGATCACCAGTGCCTCGTCCACGGTGTGCACCGGCTGGATCTTGATTCGTTGGCGCAGATGAGCGGGAATTTCGCTCAACTCCGCCATGTTGGTGGCCGGTACGATGGCCACGCGCATGCCCGCGCGCACCGCCGCCAGCAGCTTCTCTTTCAGGCCGCCAATGGGCAGCACCCGACCGCGCAGGGTGATCTCGCCGGTCATGGCTACGTCCCGCCGCACAGGGATCCCGGACACCAGCGACACCAGCACGCAGGCCATGGTGATCCCGGCCGACGGACCATCCTTAGGCACGCCCCCGGCGGGCACGTGAATGTGGATCTCGCGATCGGAAAGGAAATCGCTGCGCAGCCCCAACCGCGTGGCCTGCACCCGCGCGAAGGACAGCGCGGCCTGCGCCGATTCCTTCATCACGTCGCCGAGCTGGCCGGTCAAGATCAGGTTGCCCTTGCCCGGCATCATCTGCGCCTCGACGTGAAGGACTTCACCGCCGGCCTGGGTCCACGCCAAACCGTTCGCGATCCCGACCTCGTCCGCGCGCTGGCGCTCGTCGGGGATGAACTTGGGTGGTCCCAGCAGCTTGCCAAGGTCCTCCGCGCTCACCGCCGCGCGTCCCGTCTTGCGGCCACGCGCGGTCGCAAGACCACTCTCCACCAGACGGCGCGCCATTTTGCGCGCAAGCTGCGCCACCTGTCGTTCCAACTCGCGCAGTCCAGCCTCACGGGTGTATTCGGAAATGATCTTGCGCAGAGCTGGCCGCCCCAAAGAAAGATCGCTTTCGGTCAGGCCGGCTTCTGCGATCTGCTTGGGCACCAGGTACTTCTCGGCGATGGCCAGTTTCTCTTCCTCGCTGTAGCCGGACAGGCGCAGGGTTTCCATCCGATCACGCAAGGGCGGCGGAATGGTATCCGCCAGATTGGCAGTGGCGATGAACATGACCTTGGACAGGTCATAGGGCACGCCCAGGTAGTGATCGCGAAAGGCGTGGTTCTGCTCGGGGTCAAGCACTTCAAGCAAGGCCGCCGAGGGATCGCCCCGGTAGTCAGAGCCGAGCTTGTCGACCTCGTCGAGCATGAACACGGGGTTCTTGCTGCCCGCCTGTTTCATCCCCTGCAGAATGCGCCCCGGCAGTGCCCCCACGTAGGTGCGGCGGTGGCCGCGGATCTCGGCCTCGTCGCGCACGCCGCCCAAGGAGATGCGCACGAATTTGCGGCCCAGTGCCCGGGCGATGGAGCGACCGAGCGAGGTCTTGCCCACGCCGGGCGGGCCGAGGAAGCAGAGCAGCGGTCCGTGCGCCCCATGGCGAAGCTTGTGAACCGCCAAGTAGTCGAGGATGCGTTCCTTGACGTGCTCCAGGTCGTAGTGATCTTCGTCCAGCACGGCGCGCGCGGCGCGCAGATCCACCGGATCCGCGCCCGGTTCTTTCCACGGCAGATCGACCATGACGTCCACGTAGCTCCGCACCACCGCCGCTTCGGCGCTCTCGGGGCTCATCTGTTCCAGGCGCCGCAACTGCTTGTCCGCCTCGGCGCGGGCCTCGGCCGGAAGTCCCCCCGCTTCGATCCTTTGCCGCAGGTCCTCGATCTCATCGCGGAAGGAATCCGCATCACCCAACTCGTGCCGGATCTGGCGCAACTGCTCGCGCAGGTAGTAGTCGCGCTGGGTCTTGGACATCTCCTCTTTGGCACGGCTCTGGATGCGGTTCTGCACCTCCAGAATCCCGACTTCGTTCTCCAGGGCTTGGTTCACCCTGGCCAGACGCTGCACGGGATCATCCATTTCCAAGATGGCCTGCGCATCGGCCAGCTTTAGCGTCAGATTCGACGCCACCAGATCCGCCATGCGGCCGGGCTCGTCCACGTTCTGCAACACCAGCGCCAGCTCGGGCTGCACGGTGCGGCCCAGTTCGGACACCCGCTCCACGTTCTGCTTCACCGTGCGGGCCAGTGCTTCCAGTTCCACCGTCGATGCCGGGGTTGGTTCCTCCATGATATCCAAGCGAACCCGGTAACTGGGCTGCTCCGCGATGAAACGCTGGATGCGCGCACGGCATAGACCCTGGATGAGAATCTTGAGCCCACCATCGGACAGCTTGCGCATGCGCATGATGATCCCGACCGTGCCCGTGCGGTACAGCGAGCTGGGCTTGGGATCCTCCTCCGCCGATTCACGCTGGGCGACGATGAAACACAGACGTTGGTCGTTCTGCAGCGCCACCTGCACGGCATCAAGCGAGATGGGCCGCGACACGCGCAGCGGGGCAATCATGTAGGGAAAGACCACCAGATCCCGAACCGGCAGAAGTGGCAGGACGTCTGGTATCTCGTGGCCCAGGCCGGGCCTCTTGCCTTCTCCCTCGGCGCTCATGGTTTGCAGACTAGCAGAAACGATTCGATGACTACACAAATCGGTCAGTCCGTCCCGCGCTTGACAGATCCCAGCGCGAAGACTAGCTTGCGCCCCACTGACAACTGAATAGCGACGCGGGCGCGGGGCCTCGACGGCCCCGCTGAAAAGGGAAGCCGGTGCGCACCCAAGGGTGCAATTCCGGCGCGGTCCCGCCACTGTATGTGGGAAGTCTTTTCCAATCTGGCCACTGGAGAATACCCTCTGGGAAGGCTGGAACAGACGACGCGGCTTTGCCGCAAGACCCACGAGCCAGGAAACCTACCCGCGTCAGCCACGATGCCTTTCCCGAGGAGGAACCGGGCGCCGAGCTTACAGCTTGCGACCCCCGCTTCCGCCGACCGAACGGGGGTTTTTCATGTGGTCGAAAAAGGTGCCGGCCGGCGCGGAGATCGCCGAGCAGGCCCATAAGCACAGTCTACCGCTCCTCGTCGCCGCGTCCGCGGCGGCGGTTCTGTGCACGGCGGTGGGAATCGCGCGGGCGGCCGAGCCAAGCTACGAAACCGTGGTGGTGGCCGAGGCAGCGGACCGCGCCCGCCAGGACGATGCGGCCTCGTCCTCGGTACTCACAGCCGACCGCACCCCCCGCAGCGCCGAAGACCTGCCCCAGCTTCTTTCCGAGCTGCCGGGCGTTTCGGTCACGCGTTTGGGCGGCCTTGGCGCGCTCGCCACGTTGTCGCTGCGCGGATCATCAGCCAACCAAGTCGAGGTGTACTTCGACGGGGTGCCGCTCTCAGCCGCCTCTGGTGGCGGGGTGGACATCGGGCTCATTCCCGTGGTGGATCTCGATTCGGTCGAGGTCTACCGGGGAATGAGCCCCATCGGGTTCGGCAGCTCAGCCATCGGCGGCGTCGTGTCGTTGTCGAGCGCGGTAGCGACAGACTCCGGCGCGCGCGCCTACGCGGGCGGCGGGTCTTTCGGCACCGAGTTCGGCGGCGTGCAAGCACGCTGGACCGGCAACAAGCTGCGCGCGCTCGCCAGCGTGAATGGACTCGGCTCAGCCGGCGACTTCACCTATCGCAATGACAACGCCACAGGCTTCGCCGGCAGCGACGATGCCACCAGTCGCCGCCAGAACAATGCCCTCCGGCAAATCGATGGCCTGGCCCATGTCGTCGGACTGCTGCCCGGGCGGCGACAGATCTGGGGCACGGCCAGTTTTCTTCACCGCGACCAGGGCGTGCCACCCGTAGGTTCGGTGTTGGCGAAGGACGCGGCGCTGGGCACCGACCGCGTGATTGCCACGACGGCCTACGAGTCGCGCGACGATCTTGGCCTGGGCAGTTCGTTGCGTGCCCAGCTCTACTCCGTCGCCACCTGGCAGCGCCTCGACGATCTGTATGGGGATCTGTCGGGTGGAATGCCCAGCCAAACCCGTGACCTTTCCACCAGCTCGGGCGCCACGTTCGCGGGATGGAAGCCGCTGGCCGCGTGGCTGAGGGTTTCCGCTGTTGTCGCCGGCCGCTATGAACGCTTCGACCCGTCAAGTGCCCTGCCCGACGCGGCTTCCATTCCACCTGGCTCGCGCACTTTCGGTGCCGGCGGCGCGGAGGCGCGCTTTGTCATCCAATCGCTGCGTCTGGCTGTGATCCCGTCGCTGCGCCTGGAGGTGGCCAAGGACGTTATCACCCGCCCGGAGCGCTATCGTCTGATGGTCGCTGACACTCAGCCCGCGACCTATTGGTTGCCCAACGCGCGCCTGGCCCTTGTGCAATGGGCGAACGAGCAAATCAGTCTGCGCGCCAACCTGGGACGCTACGGCCGTCTGCCTTCGATGATCGAGCGGTACGGCAACACCGGCCTGCTACTCGGCAACCCCAACCTTGTCCCCGAGAGCGGAACCAACGCCGATGTGGGCGCGAACTGGACCCGCAAGAGCGAGCGGCTGCGGCTTTCTCTCGACGGCGCCCTGTTTGCCGTCTGGGCGCGCGACATCATCACCTTCCGCCCGCTCGGGCCCTACATGCGGCCGGGCAACGTTGGTCGTGCGCGCATCCTGGGCGTGGAAACCTCGGCCAGCATCGACTGGCGAAGACGTTTTCGATTCTTCGGGCAGACCACCTTCACCGATGCCCGCGACCAGACAGACGTAAGCGGAAGTCGCGGCAAACAGCTTCCCTTCCGGCCGCGCCTGCGCGCCTACGCGCGGCCCGAGCTGCGCAATCTTGCATTGGCAGGCCGCTGGCGCTGGGGGCTCTACGCCGACCTGGACGTGACCAGTGGCAACTACCTCGACTCGCCCAACCTCGTCGAGGTCAACCCGCGCGTTCTCTTTGGTGCCGGAGGCCAGATCGAGGCACCCCACTGGGGACTGCGTCTGGTGTGGAGCGCACAGAATCTGGCCAACACACCCGTGGTCGACTTCATCGGCTATCCCCTGCCCGGCCGCTCGATTTTTCTCACCCTGCAATGGTCCACGCCCGAAACCAACAAGGAGACCTTGGAATGACCCACCGACGCTTCGATTCTGCTTTCGCGCTTGTGCTTCCTGCCCTGCTTGGCCTGGCCTGCGGCAGTGTCCCCGCGCCGGAGGCTGCCGGTGCGGTTGACGGCGCCACGACACCTGACCTGGCGCCGGGTTCTTCCGGCGAGATCCCGGGCGGTTTGGCCGTCATCCACAACGGCATCGACTACACGTCGTCGCTGCTTTCCCTGGTTGATCCTGCAACTGCCACCCTGGTGCGCGACAATTGCCTCAACTCGGGCAGCCGGGCCCCGCAACTTTCACAGGCACTTTCCGGGGACGTGGTGCTGCCCAGCGCGCCTTTGCCCGGCCATCCCCTGGTGCTCATCGACCGAACCAACAACGCCTTGGTGTGGGTGAAACCGGCGGACTGCACCGTGACCCGGCAGATAAGCGTCAGCACGGGCTTTCTGGCCAACCCGCACGACGTGGTGGCGGTTGCCGCCAACAAGTTCTACGTGACTCGCAATTCGACCAACCTCAAGCCCAGCGCTGACCCGTCTGACCTCGACGAGGGCGCGGACCTCTTGGTTCTGGATCTCGATCTCGGCCAGGCCATATCCCGCATAGACCTTCTGCCCTATGCGACGGGCGGAGCGGGTATCAATCCCAGCCCGGACCGCGCCCGGATTCATGCCGGCAAGATCTACGTCACCCTCAACAACTTGAATGCTGACCCCAGCAAGACCGGAGGGCCAGGCCGCGTGGTCGTCGTGGATCCGACAACCGACACGGTCAGCTCGTTCATCGACCTGCCCGACTTCAAGGACTGTGGTGCCATCGTGCCGGTGCCCGGGCAGGAGGGAGCTCTGGCTGTGGCCTGCGCCGGGGCCTTCGCCGACGGTGCGAATCAGATCACGGGCTCGGGAATAGCCCTGATCGACACGTCGGTGTCGCCCGCCACGGTGCGACCTCTGATGGCCGCGGCCTTTGGCCGCCCGCTATCATTTGCCGATCTCGCCGTAGTGAGCCCTACCCTGGCCTTCGTGGTCGTGCCCGGTAATTTCTCGGGTGCGGCACCCGATCAACTGTGGCAGTTCGATTTCACCCGCGGCGTGCCGCAAAAGCTGCTTGACGCCAGTGCCTCCTGGGTGCTGGGAGGTCTGGTCTTCGACCCGGGCGCGCAGCGGCTGTTTGTCGGCGATGCCGATTCACAGTCGCCCAAGCTGCATGTGTTTGACGTAAGTGCCTCGCCACCCACCGAGCTGGCCTCTCTGGCGAGCGATCCCGCAAAGGGCCTGCAGCCGCGGTATCTGGGACTGTACTGATCCATGAAGACCGCGCTCACCTACGCTGTCCTGCTCGCGCTCCTGGTCGGTGCGGTCGCCGTGGCCTTGCTGGTCGGCCACGGCAGCCTGGTTGACCCGTCGCTGCGCTCGACCCTGCTCGGCTTGCGGGCCACCCGCGTCGGGGCGGCGCTGCTGGCGGGCGCGGCCCTGGCCACGGGTGGCGCCGTGGTCCAGGGCGTGTTTCGCGATCCCCTGGTCAGCCCGTCGATTTTGGGCACGACCGCGGGTGCCAGCTTGGGCGGACAGCTGGCCATGTTGGCCTTGATCTCCCACACCCCCCTTTTCGAACCGACGATCAGCGCGGAGATGGTATTGCCTCTTGGCTGTCTGCTGGGGGCGGGCCTTTCGCTTGCTATTGTGCTCACCTTCTGTCGCGAGCGCACCGGCACGCTCACTCTCATTCTCACCGGCTTCATCCTGTCGTCGCTCTTTCTGGCCCTGTCTAGCTTCATCACCAGCCTGGCGCAGGATTCCTGGGACATGAGCCGAGCGGTGGTCTCCTTCACCCTGGGCGGAGTGGGCGGGGTCAGCACGCGCCAACTGCTTGCGGCCATGCCCATGGTCAGCATCGGGATCTTGGCCTGCTGGCTGTGGAGCGGCACCCTTGACCTGCTGCTGTCCGGTGAAGACGAGGCCAGCACCTTGGGCGTCGACGTGGGTCGAGCCCGACGCTGGGCCGTCACCTGGGTGGCGGTGCTGGCGGCTGCCGCCATCGCAGTGGGCGGTAACGTGGGGTTTGTGGGTCTCATCGTTCCCCACACCCTGCGGCCCTTGGTGGGTGTGCGCCACCGGCGCCTGATCCCGGCCTGCGCCCTTCTGGGCGGCGCCTTTCTCGTGGCTTGTGACATCATCGCGCGGGTCTTCCCCAGCCGGTCCGAGCTGCCCCTGGGCGTAATCACCGGCATCATCGGGGCGCCCGTGTTTCTGGTCCTGCTGGCGCGGTCTCAGCGCGAGGTGAGCCATGGCTGACCGGGCATGCATCGAGGCACAGTGCCTGACTGTGCAGCGGGGGATTCGGGTGCTGCTCGATCAACTCAGCTTTTCCTTGGACGGCGGCCAGGTCGTCGCGCTGCTGGGGCCCAACGGCGCGGGCAAGAGCACGCTGCTCAAAACACTGGCCGGCCTGCTGCTGTTTTCGGGCGAGCTGCGGCTCGACGGTCGCGAGGCGTCCCGACTTGATCGCCAGGAACGCGCGCGCCTGGTCGCCTACGTGCCCCAGCATTCGGCGCTGGACGCGGCTTTGCCTGTACGCGATGTGGTGGCGCACGGCCGTTTTGCCTATCGGGACGTCTGGGGTCGGCGTGACCGGCGTGATGACGCCGCCATTGATCGGGCCATGGAACTCACCGACACGCACCGCCTGGCCGACCGATCGTTCTGTCGCCTATCCTATGGCGAGCGACGGCTGGTGTTGCTTGCGCGCGCCCTGGCCACAGAGGCTCGCGTGCTGCTGCTCGACGAGCCCACCGCGGCGCTGGATGTGACCCACGCCCTTGGCTTGCTTCACTTGCTGCGCGATCTGGCAGGCCGTGGGTGTCTGGTCATGGTGGCGCTCCACCAACTCAACGAAGCCGCGCAGGCGAGCGATCGGGCGCTGCTGCTCGCGGGCGGCCGGCTGGTTGCCGCGGGCCATGTGCTGGAGGTCATTTCCGCCGAACCCGTGCGCCGGGTCTACGGCGTGGAGCTCGTGCCCTCGGCCCAATTCGGCTATCGCCTGCCGGCGCAGAAGGATACGGCGCCGTGAAACGCGCGACCCTGGCCAATACTTGCGCGCTTGCGCTGGCGCTGGCGCTGACCATTCAACTTGGTCGTGGCCCCGGCCGGGGTGGTTCGCTGGGCCGCAGGGCGGCGGTCGGCGGCGAGAGCCTGTCCGATGCTACCGGTCACCCCGTGCCGTTGCAGCGCTACACCCGCATTGTGTCCACCAACCTGGTCACCGATCGCCTGCTGCTGGATCTCGCCGAGCCTGACCGCATCTTGGCGTTCAGTCGCGCTGCCGCCGAGCGGCCACAGGATGGCTATCGCTACGCGGGCAAGCCGGTTGTCGACGGCTTTGGCCCGGTTGAGGCGCTCATCGTCCTGCGGCCGGACCTGGTGCTGACCAACAGCTTCGGCACGCCCGGGCGGGCGGCCAAGCTGCGTTCCGCTGGCATCGAGGTCTTTGACCTGGGCGAGTTGCGCGGTGTCAGCAGTCTGGTCAGCGCAGCCACGACGCTGGCCGATCTCCTGGGGCAGCCCGAGCGCGGCCAGAATTTCGTGCGCGCTTTTGCGCAGCGGATGAACAACGTGGCGGCCTCGCTCGCTGGACGGCCCCGAAAAACCGCCCTATTCCTCTCGATAATCGGCAGCCAGGTTCAAGGTGGCACCACCGGCACGGCGTTGCACGACGTCCTGACCGCAGGCGGCCTGGTTGACATCGCTGACGCCCTCTATCGCGACTGGCCCGCCTATTCGGCTGAGCAGCTCCTGGCACTCGAACCCGACCTGATTGTGACCAAGAGGGGAATGTCCGCCGCCGTCTGTGCCTTTCCCGGCGCCGACCATCTGGGCGCCTGCCGCGAACCCGATCGAATCATCGAGCTTCCCGCCGAACTGCTGGATGAGCCCGGCCCAGCCATGTTGGAAGCTGCCGAGGCCATCTACCGTCGGGTGTACGGCGCCGAACGGTAGTTCAGTCCGCGCCGCGTTTCGATCCTGGTCGGCTGTGGATGGCGTCCAACTGGGCCGCGCGCAAGTCATCGAGGTACTTGCGCGCCGCCGGGAGATCGGGATCGTCGGCGTGAGCCAGCTCGACGAATCTCTCGCACGCAACGGTGAAGCGCTGGGTGTACGTGTCGTCGGTGTGAAAGAGGAACTGGTAGGCCATGCCGAGATTCTTCCAGACCGATGGCCCTAGCTCGAACTTGCGCATTCCCGGCCACGCGGCGATTCCAAGCTCTTCGTCACCACCGGCCTTGGCAATCAGATCCTCGAGGAGACGAAGCGCACTTCGCGTCGCATCGGGATCATCGCCGCGCTCGTGAGCATATAGGAGCGCACGGTTCGCGCGCCCGACTTGAGTACCAATGACCCGCCGACCGAGGGCCCTTTCCCATGACTCGTCCGGCGCGCGCAGGGCCGGCGCAACATCGTAGGCGCCGATCGCCTGGCGATCCCGTTCGGCCCACTCTTCGTAGGTTGGGAACTTGTTCGCCCGAACCAGGGAACAGACCAACCCATAGACCACCAGCTTGTACCCGTCATTCCAGCTTTGATCCCATTCGTCAGGATGACCGATGAAAATGAGCGGCCGGTTGGGATTGCCGTCGAGCAGTTGTTTGATGTTCCAGCCGTGTTTTCCATAGCCACCTTCGGGCAAGTACAGATCGCGATGAAGACGCCGCTTCCGTGCGGTGTACCAGGGCTTGACCAGGTAGTCGCTATCCAGGTGAATGACGTCGGTGCGAAGCTTCTCCACTTCGTGGAGATAGAAGACAGAGCCCGTGACATCGTCCCCCATCGCGGTGATCGCAATAGCATCGGGTGGAAGCGACACGAAGGCGGTGGTCACGAAATCTCGAAACACGGTGTTGTTTCGTCCGCTTGCCTGCCCCACGTGAACAGTGACGCCAAACACGAACACCGCCGCAACCCCTACGGGGACCAAGCGTAGCCACGGACGCCGCGCACCCAGCGCTTGCACCAGACCGGCAAGACCAAACCCGGAGGCGATCGCCAGAAGCAGATCGGACTCGATGCAGAACCGGCCGAGCACGCCCAGCAAGTGCGGCATCGATGTCAACAGGTTGGAGAGAGTGCAGAAGGTCAGGGTGTAGAAGCAGAAAATGAAGAGAAGGATGGAGGCTGCCCTACGGGTCTGGCGATTCTTCATGCCAAGATACAAGCCCGTCAGGGCGAGAGGAGGACCAAACCAAAGAAGGCGGGGAAATGCACGACCCCACATATGCCAGAGGGTTGGCCAGAACGTGCCCTGCGCGACGAACACTGCTTGCCCACCTGTCCGACCCATGCTGAAGGTTCCATAATTGAGACGTAGCATGTGGGCAAGCAGACCGGAGATGCTGGTTTCATCGCCCCACGACACCGCTGCCATCCCGGCAGAGGCCGGCATGAGGTAGAGATAGGGGACCAATCCAAGCAGCCCCGAGGCGAGAGCCAATGCCACCCCTGCCGCACCCAGGTTGCGCCGTGCGGTCCATAGCGAACGCAAGGCCAAAGGCGCTCCGACGAACACGAAGGTGTGGTGGTTGCACATGCCAAGCCCACTGGCGAAGAACAATGCAAGCACGTCGCGGCGGGAACACGTTCGCTCGACGCGTGACCAAAGGTGGAAGGCCAAAGCCACGAACATCGCATTGAGCCCGAACACCTCCGCGCTGGTCGCATGCAACCAGACCAGCGGACTCGTGCCAAAGAGCGCCGCTGCCAGGAGCCCGGCCAGGGCGTTGCGTGTCCACGACATGACCACGGCGCACACCAGACCCGCTGCCACCGCCGTCGACACGGCGGAAAGCAAATTCACACGCCAGGCAGGAGAGTTCCCCAGCGGCAGCGCGGCGAAGAGTCGGGCCAGAAGCGCAAAGAGCGGATACCCCGACGGATGGGGAACACCACCGGTGAGCGCCGCCGCCGTGAGTTCACCGCTGTCACCGCCCGCCACCGAGGGATGGAGAGTCGCGATGTACACCGCCGCCAAGAACAAGAAGGCCAGAAAAGGAGCGAGCCGAGCCCACCCGGCCGACCCACCCGAGCAAACCGGTACCAAGGGGTTGTGGTTCGCGCCTTCTGCAACGACGCGCTCGTGCTTTCTTGGTGCGGACCTGTGTTTGCTCATGGCCTTGCTCGAGGAAACGACCGTCTAGCCAGTGGCCATCATAGCGCGGCTTCTGACGCTGCGACCCCGTCGCACTTGGCCTGCGAATCTGACACATTCAGGGATGGCACCGCCGTCCCATGCCGACGCCCACTGGCAAAACCCCTGCTTCCACCCGCTGGCAGATTGTCTCGCCCAGCCGATTGCGCCCCACCCTGTTCGCGCGGCGGAAATACTGGGCCCAGCGATTCGGCGTGGCGCCGGTCCTGCCCATGTCGCGCGCCGAGATGGATCAACTTGGTTGGGAATGCTGCGACGTCATCTTGGTGACAGGCGACGCCTACGTCGATCATCCGAGTTTCGGCGCGGCGCTGATCGGCCGTGTGCTCGAAGAGCAGGGATTTCGCGTCGGAATCATCGCCCAGCCTGACTGGCGCTCGGCAACCGCGTTCGCCTGCCTCGGCCGCCCTGCCCTCATGTTTGGCGTGACCGCCGGGAACATGGACTCGATGGTGAACCTCTTCACTGCGGAAAAGCGCGTGCGCAGCGACGACGCGTATTCCCCCGATGCCAAAGCCGGCCTGCGGCCCGAACGCGCCGTCACGGTCTACGCCCAACGCTGCCGCGAGGCCTTTCCCGATGTTCCTATGATCATCGGTGGCATCGAGGCCAGCCTGCGCCGGGTCGCCCACTATGACTACTGGTCAGACAAGGTGCGGCGATCGGTGCTCTTCGATTCCAAGGCTGACCTGCTGGTGTACGGCAACGGCGAACGTCAGGTGGTCGAAATCGCCCATCGCCTAGCCGCAGGCGAGCCGGTCGCCGCGATTGCCGACGTGCGTGGCACGGCGCTGGCCCTGTCAGCCAAGGCACTACGACCCGATCGTGGCCGTGAAATCGATCACACCAGCATCGGCACCACGCGCACGTCCAACGGGTCGGTCATCCGCCTGCCCAGTTTCGAAGCCGTGGCCGAGGATCCGGCTCTTTACGCCCATGCCTGCCGCGTTCTCCATCTCGAATCCAACCCGGGCAACGCCCGCGCCCTGGTGCAACGCCACGGCGACCGCGATCTGTGGGCAAATTCGCCGGCTCTGCCACTCGCTACCGCGGAGTTGGACGCCGTATACGATCTACCCTTCTCGCGTCGACCCCACCCAAGCTACGGCAAGTCGCGCATCCCTGCGTATGAGATGATCAAGTGCTCGATCGCCATCATGCGCGGATGCTTCGGCGGCTGCACCTTCTGCTCACTGACGGAGCACGAAGGTCGCATCATCCAAAGCCGCTCGCCCGAGTCGGTCTTGCGCGAGATCGAGTCGGTACGAGAGAAGACACCGGGGTTCACGGGTGTGATCTCAGATTTGGGCGGACCCACGGCCAACATGTATCGGCTCGCCTGCAAGAATCCCTGGCTGGAGGCCGCGTGCCGTCGGCCTTCGTGCGTTTTCCCCGGCATCTGTTCCAACCTCGACACCGACCACGGCCCGCTCATTGACCTCTACCGCAGAGCGCGCCAGGCAGAAGGGGTCAAGAAGATCACCATCGGGTCAGGTCTGCGCTACGACCTGGCGCTGACCTCGCCCGCCTACGTTGAGGAGTTGGTCAAGCACCATGTGGGCGGCTACCTCAAGGTGGCGCCTGAGCACAGTGAGCCCGGGCCGCTGACCAAGATGTGCAAGCCGGGGATTGCCGCCTTCGACCAGTTCCGAGTGCTGTTTGACCGCTTCTCGGGCCAAGCGGGCAAGGAACAGTATCTCATTCCCTATTTCATCGCCGCGCATCCGGGCACCACCCTGCGGGACATGGTGGCGCTCGCGCTCTGGTGCAAGCGCAACGGATTCCGCCCCGATCAGGTGCAGGCCTTTCTTCCGACGCCCATGGCAGTGGCCACGGCCATGTACCACACCGGCAAGAACCCCTTGCATCCCATACGCCGACGCGGCGGCGAGGAAGTCTGCGTGGCCCGCGGCGAGAAACAGCGCCGGCTGCACAAGGCCTTCCTGCGCTACCACGATCCCGAGAACTGGCCACTGCTTCGCGCTGCCCTTCTCCACCTGGGCCGGCCAGACCTCATCGGCCACGGCCACGACTGCTTGGTCCCGCCTGACCGCAGTCAGAGCCGAGGCATCCGCGCCGGCACCGACAAACCACCAAGGTCTTATCGCCGGCGCCGATCGCGCTTGCTCTAGATCTCGGCGAGAGCCCCGCCGCAGTCTCTTCTGGTCTGCGAAACCCTGGTGTTCAACCCGGCGGTTGTTGCGGCTGGAGGGATTGGTCGGAAGGGAGGTCAACCCTGTCAGTGACACACGAAACCAGAGGATTCGTGGGGCATTTTGTTGGAGCTTGTTCTCGACGGACGCAACCAGTACACTGGGGTTGGCTACGTCCTGGGTGCATTCATGTCGATGCTGTACGAATGGCTTGACAACGCCGCAGGCGCACGACCGGGAACCATGGGAGGTGGCCAGGCGCTCATCTACCGGGACACCTACCTCTCGTGGCACGGGTTGCGACACCGAGTCAACCGGCGCGCCAGCGAGCTGAATGGCTTCGGCATCGAGGCCGGCGATTGGGTTGGGCTCATGCTGGGCAGCGTGCCGGAGTTCGTCGTGCTGGCTCTCGCCCTCTCCAAGCTGGACGCCGTCGTGGTGCCTCTCGACCCGACCCTCAGTGGACGAGACCTCAACATGGTCTTCGCAGCGACCCACCTCCGGGCGCTAGTCACCCGGCCGAACACCCTGACCCCCTTTGCCGCCCCTGCGGGCGCGCCGCCCGCGGAGCGAAGCCACGAGCGGCCTCGCGCAGTACTCGAGAGCCGTCGCCGCGTGTCCGGCACGCTGCTCACCTGTGCCACATTCGCACGTGCGCCGCTCAGACTGCACGCGGTTCCCGAAGTGGTCCTCTTCACCCTGGACGGAGGTGGCGATCCCAAGGGTGTGGTGCGCGAACGTCGCCAACTGGAAGGCATCGGCGCCACCGTGGCTTCGACGCTGAAAATCGACGCCCCAACCCTGGTGAGCACTGCCGCCGGACTCCATACCAGCCAAGGGTTCGATCTCGGCTTCTGTGCGGCATTGGCCCAGGGCGCCGGGTTGGTTCTCGACGATGAGTTGGTCGCGGCCCGCCTGGCCAAGCTGCTGTCCGAGCAAGGTGCTGATGTCCTGACTGCCACACCCGCGCTGTTCGCCGCCATGGCGCGCATGCCCACGGCCAAGTCGTGCCGATCGCGCCGCATCCGCTGCATCAGCTCGGGCGAACCGCTCAACCCTACCGTGGCGCAGGCCTTCCAGAAGCGATTCAAAGTGCCCCTACTCTCCTGCTACCAGGCCATGGAAACCGGCCCGGTCGCCATTGATCTGGAAGGTCAGAATCCCACCACGGTTGGCCGGCCTTTCGGTGGTGTCGAGATTCGCGTGGCCGATCGCCAAGGCACGAGGATGCCCGCCGCCGCGCGAGGGCCGGTCTGGGTGCGCGGTGCGGGCGTTTCGTCGACCTTTGTCCCACCGGTCAAGCTGCGCATGCGCGACAGCGAGGTACCCATCGGTCGCGGTCACAGCGACGGCTGGTTGCGAACCGGGGACGTCGGCAGTCTCGACCAGGACGGCCGGCTGACTCTTTGCGGTCGGGAAGATGACCTGGTCAAGGTCGACGGCCGGCGTGTGGCCTTGGGCGAGGTAGAAGGTTGTCTGGAGGCTTTTGCCAACGTGCGCAGCGCCGAGGCCCGCTTGGAGTATGACGACATCGGCGGTTCGCGCGTGATCGCCCGTGTGCAACGCGACGGCCACTGCACACCGAAGCAGCTCATCGATCACTGCGCCAAGCACCTAGCGCCGCACAAGGTTCCGGCGCGGGTGGAATTCGGCTAGTAGCGTCCTATTCCAGCAGCGGATGCAGTTCCACCTTGACCAGCGCCGAGCCTCCTTCGGCCACTGTGATCTCCTCGAAGTGTGAGTAGTAGCCCGGGTGACGAATCTCGACCCGGTAGAAGCCCGGCCGGATAAAACGATCCGGCTTTGTCCACTGCGAAACGCGTCCCATGAGTACGTCGTCGAGCAGCACGGCGGCGTCAGGCACGTTGCATTCGACTCGGAAACCGGCCGAGCCCTCGGATTTGAGCGAGGCACAGCTGGCGAACAAGAAAGCAGCGAAAAGGACGAGCACAATCGACTTCATGGCTTTGTTGCAGGAGGTTCGGCCCCTGTCCCCGGTGGCGGATCGCCGGCTTGCGCCGAGCGAACCTGGAGTGTGACACGATCGGCCGGCGGCTTCATCTCGGTCACCAGCAGTCGGCCTGCGACGTCGCGCATGAGAGCGGCCTGAATCTCGCGGCCGCTCATGCGCGTGAATACCCGTATCTCGGCCTGGGTCGTGGTCACATGACGGACTTCAGCCGCACTCACCGCGCCCAGGCGCTTGACCACCTGAATCAGCGCCATGAGTGCGGCCGGCTCGACCACGTCCAGATCGAGGGTCACATAGCGCGAGCCCGCGGGAGTCGGCCGCAGGAAGGGGGACATGTCCCGCGCCAGGGTCCCCGCGGCGCGTTGCCAGCACGCGACCCGCGCAGCCACCTCGTCGGCAGCGAATCCCCGTTCGCTGCGATCGAGGCTGGCTGCCCTTGCACCCGAACCCGCAGACAAGAGCCGGGCGCGCAGCTCGCAGCGCATAGAAACGCGGGACGCCCCGCGAACCGACCCTTCGCTCGATGAGAGAGCGGCCAGCCACAGCGCCTGCGCCCCCTGACGCCCAGCCGCGGCCGCCAAGGGAGCCTCGTCGCGCACGGCGACCGACTGGGCCCGGACCCCGACGGCAGTGAGCGCTTCCACCATCGCCACGCGGGCTTCGTCAGGCAAGTCGCCGCCCACGACGATCGACGGTCCCCCGGGCCGCGCGGACGCGGTCACGGGCTCCCCGGCGGTCGCTCCGCGAGCGCGCTCCATTTCTCGCCGAAGCAGGGCCGTGTCTACATCCGCGTCGATCTGCACGCGCAGACGGCCGTTACTTTCTTCCTGCTCGAGGATGCGGTAGCTGCGCACGAAGCGCTGGCCGCGGTTCACGAACGAGGCCCGGAGCTGCACCAGCCCGGCCGGGAGAGGCTGCGCATCACCGCCACTTTCCTTGAGCAGATCCGAGAAACCGCGCTCGACGGTCTGACGAAACGCATCGGCCAAAGCACGCTGCTGGGCCACGACCGCGTTGCCGTTCACGATGGGCGCCTCGGCGGCGAAGACGTGTTCCCCAGGCTGAGCGGCGGCCGGCAGCGCAAGAACAATGACCGCGAGCGCCCCGGCAAGGCCGAGGAGTGGCCGGGGCGACGAAGTCGCGCCCTTGGTTGCATCTGCAGGGCCACGCTGTGTCATGGTAGAACCTTTTGAAGGTAGACCACAACCGATCTGCCGGCGAGCCCGTCGAGCGCCGGCACGGAGCCCTCGGGAAGAACCAGCCTCCCCTTGTCGTCGCGACTCACACTGATCGCGTCCGCAGGCGCCGGCCCCTGCCGATAGCGCACGCCTCGCACGACGGTCTCCTTGCCGCCAGCTACGACCAAAGGCGCCAACTCCAGCGACATCGCCCCCACCGCAAAGGCAACCGAACCCGCAGCCGTGGACGTAGTCGTGACCGCGACTGGCGCGCGCGAAGCGCGCGGGGGCTGGTGGGGTGGGCTGTCCGTCCCGAGGCCCCCTAAGGGGAACGCACTTCTCCCAAACTCCTCGAAACTCACGCCAACCCACAACACCACGCCCCCATTCGACTGGTACTCGATGCGCGTCGTGATGGCATGTCCGAGTGCCGCGTCGACTTGTTCCTCTCCCAGCCTCTCGTTGCCTCGCACGGGCAGAGCGCGCAGGGCCGCCCGCAACTTCGCGATCGCAGCAGCCCGAGCCCGCCTTTGCGCGCCCGGCCGGGCTGTATCAGCTGAGGGCATGCGCATGTCGGCCGCCGCGCCCGCGCTGGCCGTGACCGTACCGGCCGACCAATCCACCTCGGCTCCCAACAGGGGACGAACCAGCGAAGCTGGCGCAGCAGCGCGCGCCGGCGTCACCGAGGAGGCCAGGGCGGCGACGACCACAACCATCCGCCGGCAGGAGCCTATTCCCATTCGATGGTGGCCGGCGGTTTGGACGAGATGTCGTACACCACGCGGTTGATTCCGCGTACCTCGTTCACGATGCGTGACGAGATGGTGGCCAGAAGGTCGTGCGGCAACGGCACCCAGTCGGCGGTCATGCCGTCCCTGGAATGCACGGCGCGCAGGGCGAGCACGTTGGCATAGGTACGCTCGTCGCCCATCACGCCCACGCTGCGCACCGGGAGCAGCACGCCGAAGGACTGCCAGATACTCTCGTACAGGCCGGCCGCGCGGATCTCCTCGTCGATGATGCAATCACCTTGGCGGAGAAGATCGCAGCGTTCCTTGTTGACCGGCCCCAGGATGCGCACTGCCAGCCCCGGTCCGGGAAAGGGCTGGCGCCAGAGCAGGTCGTGGGGAAGATTCAGTTCCTTCCCCAGCGCGCGCACCTCGTCCTTGAACAGTTCGCGCAGGGGTTCCACCAGCTTCAGGTTCATCTTCTCGGGCAGGCCACCCACGTTGTGATGGGACTTTATGGTGGCCGACGGTCCCTTGTGCGACACGGATTCGATAACGTCGGGATAGAGCGTCCCCTGCACCAAGAAATCGGCCCGACCGGCCTTGCTTGCCTCCTCCTCGAAAACAGCGATGAACTCGCGGCCAATGATCTTGCGTTTCTGCTCGGGATCTTCCACTCCGGCCAACTTCGCAAGGAAGCGCTCGGCCGCGTCGACCACCACCAGATTCATCCTGAAGGCGCCGCGAAACAGGCCCTCGACCTGGGCCGACTCGCGCGCGCGCAGAAGTCCGTTGTCCACGAAAATGCAGGTCAGGCGGTCGCCCACGGCACGATGCACCAGCGAAGCTGCCACCGACGAATCCACGCCACCCGAAAGGCCGCAGATCACGCGGCCCTGGCCGACCTGCTGCTTGACCTTCTGGATGGCCTCGTCGACGAAATTGGCCATGGTCCAACTGGGCTCGCAGCGGCAGACACGGAAAAGGAAGTTGCCCAAAATCTCGTTGCCGCGCGGGGTGTGGGCGACCTCGGGGTGGAACTGCACGCCCCAGAACTTGTGAGAGACAGATTCCACCGCTGCGAAGGGGCAGTTGTCGCTCACGCCGACGCGACGGAAGCCGGCGGGCAGCGACTCGACCCTGTCGCCATGGCTCATCCACACCGCGATCTCGTCACCCACCTCGAATCCAGCGAACAGCTCGGACGCGGTCTCCAGTTTGACCGAGGCTCGCCCATACTCGCGGTTCTGCGCCGGTTCGACCTTGCCACCAAGAAGCAGGCTGGAGAGTTGCACGCCGTAGCAGATGCCGAGGATGGGCACGCCCAGCGAGAACAACTCGACACTCACCCGCGGGGCACCCTGGTCGTACACCGACGATGGCCCACCCGAAAGGATGATGCCCACTGGACGCATGGCGTGTATCTTGTCGAGCGACAAGTTGAAGGGGTGAATCTCCGAGTACACCTTCTGCTCACGAACCCGCCGCGCAATGAGCTGCGTGTACTGCGAACCGAAGTCCAAGATCAGGATAACTTGCTTGTTGGAAGACATCGGCGTTTTCAGGCTACTGCTCCACTCTGTAATTCGGAGCCTCTTTTGTAATTATCACATCGTGCACGTGGGATTCGCGCAGACCCATCTGGGTGATCTTGATAAAACGTGCCTTGCTGTGCAACTCGACGATGTCTCGGCAACCGCAGTAGCCCATCCCTGAGCGCAGGCCGCCGATGAGCTGGTACATCGATTGCGAAAGACTGCCCCGGTAGGGCACGCGTCCCTCGATGCCTTCGGGAACCAATTTGGCGTCGGCGGTGACGTCGGACTGGAAGTAGCGGTCTTTGCTGCCCACGCGCATGGCGCCCACTGACCCCATGCCCCGGTACACCTTGTAGCTACGGCCTTGGTAGAGGATTATCTCGCCCGGCGCCTCGTCGGTGCCGGCGAACAGGCTGCCGATCATCACCGTGTGGGCCCCCGCCGCGATGGCCTTGGTGATGTCGCCCGAGTACTTCACGCCGCCGTCGGAAACGATGCGTACGTCCAGCTTGGCCAGAGCGCGCGCAGCGTCGGTCACCGCCGTCATCTGGGGAACGCCGATGCCGGCGATCACGCGGGTGGTGCAGATCGAACCCGCACCGATGCCCACCTTGACCGCATGGGCGCCCGCCTTGGCCAAAGCCAGCGCGCCTTCGGCGGTCGCCACGTTGCCGGCAAGAATCTGCGCCTTGGGGAAAGTCTTGTGAATGTCAGCGACCGCTTCCAGCACAGACCGGGAGTGGCCATGCGCGGTGTCGATGCAAATCACGTCGGCGCCCGCTTGCAGCAGGGCAGCTGCGCGCGCGGCCCGGTCGGACCCGGTGCCCACCGCCGCCCCCACGCGCAGGCGGCCCAGATCATCCTTGACGGCGTCCGGGTGCTGCTGGGCCTTCTCGATGTCCTTGATGGTGATGAGGCCGCGCAGCCGGCCCACCTCGTCCACGACCAGGAGCTTCTCGATCCGATTCTTGTGCAGCAGCTCCTTGGAATGCTCCAGACTCAGCCCCTCGCGCGTGGTGATGAGCGTGGTGGTCATGAGATTCCGCACCGGCTGGTCCAAGTGCCGTTCGAAGCGCACGTCACGGTTGGTCAGGATGCCGACCAGGCGACCGTCCTCGGCCACCACCGGTAGGCCCGAGATCTCGTAGCGTTTCATCAGCTCAAGCGCCGCAAAGAGCTTCTGATCAGGTCCGATGGTGACCGGATCCAGCACCACGCCGGTTTCCGCCTTCTTCACCTTGCTGACTTCCAGCGCCTGCTCGTCGATTCCCAGGTTCTTGTGAATGACGCCGAGGCCACCGTCACGCGCCATGCTGATGGCGGTACGCGCCTCGGTCACGGTGTCCATGGCCGCCGAGATGATCGGGTTGGCCAAAGCGATGGTGGCGGTCAGTTCGGTACGGACGTCGACATCCTTGGGCAGAACATCGCTCTCCGCGGGAACCAGCAACACGTCATCGAAGGTAAGCGCTTCGCGCAGGGGACCGTCGGGCAGCATCTCGGGAGATTAGCCGAGCGCAGGGCGTTCATTCAAGTGCGGTTTGCAACAGCCCGCTTTGCAGCGCCCCCCCGGATCAGCCCCAAGAGCTATCCCGGCTTTCTCTCGCGTCAAGGAACGGCCTCGACCCGTTCCGCGCCAGACAGGGTGCTGACAGTCCTCGTGGTCCGCGCGTTTCAAGGCGGCCGCGCGTCGACGCGGCCGACCGCGAGAAGGATGCCGAAGATGATGGCCTCGGGCCGCGGTGGACAGCCCGGAATGAAAACGTCCACCGGCAGGACCTCGGCCACACCGCCCGCGCTGGCATAGCCACGCCCGACGATGCCCCCGGAGCAGGCGCAGGCGCCGACCGCGATCACCACCCGGGGCTCCGGGACCGCCTCGTAGGTCCGGCGGGCGGCCAGTTCCAGATTGCGGGTCATGGGCCCCGTGACGATCACGCCATCCGCGTGGCGAGGCGAGGCCACGAAGTCGATGCCGAGCCGTCGGACGTCGTAGACGGGATTGAGCAGCGCGGCCAGCTCCCAGTCACAAGCGTTGCACGATCCCGAATCCAGGTGGCGCAACTGCAGCGAGCGACCCAGGGTGCGCCGGATCTGCTCGGACACGTGTCCCCCGGGCGACGGGGCCGGCAGCACTATCGCCCGGCCGTCGGCATCCGGCTCAACCTCCACCACCAGGCTCCAGCGCTTGCGTGCGCCGATTTCGACCTGGCGTCCCAACTCGATAGCACCGTCCATCGAAGCTTCGGCGCAACGGCCGCAATACAGGCAGCGTGCCCGATCGATCGCGTATCGCGACTGCCCCGGCCCGCCGGTAATGGCGCCCGAGGGGCAAACCGAAGGGGACGGCAGCGCGGCGATCACACTCCCCGGCCGAACCCGCGGCGCGCCCCGGAAGCGCTCGGGCGGCTGCGCCGGCTCGTCAGGGTAACGAATCGTCACCACCCCAGTTCGCAAACTTCGTAGAAGGGCAGTCAGCATGAAAGGGCTTTCACGGCTTCCTTCATCGGTCGGTGCACGAGTAGCAAAGCTCGAAGCTCTTGTTGACCAAGGGGAAGTCGGGAATGATTGAGCTTTGCGCTGCGAGCGGAACAGCGGGCCAGTTGGCGTAGCTGGCCGAGCGCAGATGGTACCGGTCGACGAGGCCGGCCGCATCGGAGCGCAACCAGTGGATCGCGGCGCCTCGGGGCGATTCGATGGCCGCCAGGCCGATTCGCCAAGGGGGCATGGTCTCGGGCATCGGCGCGCGCAGCAAACCCGACGGCACGTTCGCCAGCAGGGCGAGGATGAGCCGCATCGATTCGCGGGCCTCGGCCGCGCGTACCTTGAGACGGGCGTGCACATCGCCGTCGGGGTCGGTCGCAACCAACACATTCAGACCACTCTGGCTCGCATAGGCGCCATGTGGGTGATCGCGCCTGGCATCCCGGTCGACGCCGCTGGCGCGCGCGCCCACCCCGGTCACTGCCAGCGCAACCGCATCCTGCAAAGGCAGACAACCAGTAGTGTCCAACCGGTCGGTCACCGACGGGTTGTTCTCGATACGTTCCATCAGGCTTGCCAGCGCCTCTGCGGTGGCGGCCAGCGCGCCTTCCAACGAGCGCGCTGTCTCGGGCGAGAGATCCAGGCGCACCCCGCCCGGCACGAGCAGCCCGCGCAGAAATCGGTGACCGGTGAAACGCTCACCGATCTGCTGGAGCGTTTCTTTCATGCGCAAGCCGGCCGAAGTTCCGTAGTGGTAGCTGGCCCCGGCGGCGATGTTGCCGATGTCGCCCACGTGGTTGTACAGACGCTCAAGTTCAAGAGCCAGGGTGCGCAGCACGCGCGCTCTGGCTGGCACCTCGATCCCGACGATCTGTTCTGCCGCCTCGCAAAACCCGAGCCCGTGCGCAGCCGAGCACACCCCACACATGCGCTCGGCGACATGGAAGGCATCGACCACGTTCATCCCTTCCGTGCGCTTTTCCAGGCCCCGATGAGTATAGAAAAGGCGGGCTTCGAGGTTCAGGATCGATTCGCCCACCGTGCTGAAGCGGAAGTGCCCGGGTTCGATGATGCCGGCGTGAATCGGGCCCACCGGCACCTCCAACACACCCTCACCCTCGACCAGCAGATGCGGAAATTCCTCCCCCTGCTCTACCGGGGGACGCTGCCCGGCCGCGAAGCTCTTGCGCAGCGGGTACAGCCCCTTGGGCCAGCCGTCGTGGACGACCAGCGGACGCGGGTCGGGGTGCCCGGAAAACACAATCCCGAACAGATCCTGTGCCTCGCGTTCGTGCCAGTTGGCGGCAGGAACTTCGACCGCAATCGACGGCAACTCGATTCTGGCGGGCTCGAGCGAGGCCACCAGGGTTACGAAGACGTCAGGCAAGGGGCGCGGACTCTGCGAGGCCGGCTCAAAGACGTAGCGCACTTTGAGATCCCGCTCGGCGGTCGCCTCCTCGTCGGTTGCGACCAGCGTCGCCAGCGCCATGCCGGCCGCGCACAACTCCGCCACCGCGGCCGGCACGTCCTCGGCACAGTGTAGGCGCGCGGTGAGATCCTGCGGTCGCGGGCCGCTGTCGACGCTGGCCCAGCTTGCCAGCCGCTGCTTCAGCCCTTCCAGGGTCGGCCGGGTGTCAACCAACGATGATCTCCGTCGCGCGCACCAGCACGCGGTCAAGCCCGGCAGGCAAGTACACGCCCAGCAACACCATCACCGCGACCAGCAACAGCATTCCCACAAGGGGCAGGGCCGGCTCGCGCTCGCGGCTTGCGCTCGCGGGCGCGGTGCCGAAGACCATCTGCCCCACGTGATGGGTGAGACCGGCGAAGATAAGCACGACCATGACGAGAAACACCGCCACTATCACGTACCGGCCCGCCGCGAGGCCCGCCTGGATCACCATCAACTCGCTGATGAAGATGGAGAAGGGCGGCGTACCGGCCAACGAAAAGGCGCCCATGAGCAAGAACGTTCCGGCCAGCGGGGCGATCCCCAGCAATCCCCGTATCGTGCGCATGTCGCGCGTGCCGTAACGACCGATGGCGTCGCCGGCGATGAGGAAAACCAGGGCCTTTGTCACTCCGTGGTTGATCACGTGCAGAAGGGCGCCGTAGGTGCCAAGCCGCCCGCCGAAACCCAGGCCGAGCGCGATGATCCCGACGTGCTCGACGCTGTGATAGCCGAGCAGGCGCTTGAGGTCGTGCTGGGCGAGAATGAACGGGCTCGCCACCACCACGGACATCAGGCCGAAGATCAGCAACAGCCCCTGGCTGAATTGGGGACCACAGGCGGCGCGCGCGATGGTGTGGAAACGGATGATCCCGAACAGCGCGCACTTGATGAGAGCGCCCGAAAGCAAAGCCGACACTGGCGTCGGCGCCTGGCTATGCGCATCGGGCAGCCACATGTGAACCGGGGCGAGACCGGCCTTGGTGCCGTAGCCCACCATCACGAATATGAATCCGATGCGGACGATTCCGGGGTCGAGGCGGGGTGCAATGGCCACGATGCTGGACCAGTTCATCGCGCCCGCGAGAACCCCGCCCTGAGCGTGCGCAGCGGCGCCGTACACCAGCACCGTCCCGAACAGCCCGAACGAGATGCCGATGGTGGTCACGATGATGTACTTCCAGGCCGCCTCCAGCCCGTGTTTGTCGCCGTGAAAACCCACCAGCAGGGCAGAGGTGATGGTCGTACCCTCCATGGCGATCCAAAGGATGCCCAGATTGTCCGCCAGCACCGTCACCAGCATGGTGGCAATGAAGCCGTGCACGAGCGCGTAGTAGTAGCGCAAACGCTCCGCGCGCATCTGGCCACGGGCCAATTCCTGGCGCATCCATCCCACCGTGGTGATCGACACCGACACCGCCAACAGACCAATGAGGACCAGGAACAGCACTGCCACATGGTCGGCACGAAAGATCCCCAGTGCGCTGATGTGACCGCCCTGCACGACCCTGCCGGTGATGGCCAAGCTCAAACCCAGCACGGCCAGTGAGCCCGCCACATCGAGTGTCGCCAGCACCCGCCGGTCGCGCACCAGCAGCATGCCCAGTCCGACGACGAATGAGAGCAGGGGAGTGACCCAGAGGAGGCTGGAAGTCGTCATCAGCCCCTCAAGTTCTCCAGGTCAGCGATGTCGGTATCCACGCTGGATCGCACACGCAGCACCAGGATGCCCATCACCAACGCGCCCAGGACCACGTCGAGGATGACGCCGATTTCGATGATGAGAGGCATGCCCTGGCTCACCGCCATGGCGGTAAAAAAGATGCCGTTCTCCGAGGCGAACAGGCCCACCATCTGGACCAGCGCCTTTCTTCGCGAGGCCATCACCAGCACGCCGAGAAGAATCAGAGCGATGCCCACCGGCAATGCGTTGCCGGTGATCGCCTGCCGCACAGGTCCGAGCGAGGCGCCGAGGTGAAAGGCCAAGACCACAATGCCCGCGGCAAGCGCCAGAGTAGCGTTGATGGGGATCACAGGCTCGATCTCGCGCGGAATCTGCAGTCGCCGCACCACCCAGATGAGCAGCCAGGGCAGAAGGATGGCTTTGACCACGATGGTGATACCCGCGATGATCCACAGGTCCGCATTGCCGGTGGCCGCTCCTAGAACCGCGCCCGCGATCCCGAGAAACACCGACTGCATCGCCACCGCGTAGATGGCGCGGAATAGCTGTCCCGAGGCCAGGATGAGCAGCATCGCGAACAGCAGCAGCGCCCCCAGTATGTCGATGAGACGGGTGGCCAACTCGACGCTCATAGGATCCTCAGCGCCAGCGCCAGGAACGCGCACACCAGGCCAAGTCCCAAGAATTGCGGCACGCGAAAAAAGCGCAGCTTGGCGTAGGAGGATTCAACCAGGCCCAGGAAAGTCGCCAGCGCCAGCACCTTGGCAAGGAAGGCCGCCAGCGCCAGCACCAGCTCTATGGGCGCCGATCCCTGGGCCAGACCCAGCGGGAAGAACAGCGCGGCCACCAACGTCAGGATCACGATCTGCTTGGTGTGCGTGGCCAGCAAGATGCAGGCCAGGCCAGGGCCGGAGTGCTCGAGCAGCATGCCCTCGTGGAGCATGGTCAGTTCTAGGTGCGTGTCGGGATTGTCCACGGGAATGCGGCCGGTCTCTGCCAACGCCAGCACCAGCATGGCGAAGAGCGCCAGCAAGTCCGGCGCTTGCCACGACAGCGCCGCCAGCGTCCCGCGCCGCGCAGCCAGTTGCACGAGATCAGTGGTCCCGCCTGCCACAGCGACAGAGAAGACAGCCATCATCAGGGCTGGTTCGACCAGCAGACCGACGGTCATCTCGCGCGAGGCGCCCATTCCCCCAAAAGCCCCGCCCGCATCCAGCGCCCCGATCGCACACAGAAAGCGGGCCAGCGCCAGCAGCGCCAGCAGCAGAATCGCGTCTCCCAGCGGCAGCAGCACAGGTCCCGAGGACGCCCACAACACGGGCAACATGACCGTCGTGGTAGCGGTGGCGGCCAGAACCAACACCGGAATCGCGCGAAAGAACGGGCTGGCAGAATCGCTTTGCACCGTCCCTTTGCACAGCAGCTTGGCCAGATCGCGGTACGGCTGCCACAGGCTCGCCCCTTGTCGGCACTGCAGGCGCGCCTTCAGCTTCTGGATGAAGCCCGTCACCAAGGGCCCAAGCAGGACAAGAAGCCCCGCCTGGGCCACGATTTTTCCGATGCGTGCTGCGTCCCCCATCGCTCATGCTCTCGCAAACAACAGCAGCGCGATCACCAGGGTGACCAGCACGAAGGCAATGTAGCCATGAATGCGCCCAGTGCTGTGCGCACGAATGGCTTCCGCCGTCGCCGTGATCCAGCGCTTGAGTCGCGCGTAGACCATGGTTTCCGCGAGATCGACGACCTCGCCGGTGTAGCCAAGGTGGCGGACCACATAAGGCGACGGCCCGGTCTCCTTGGCGATCGCGCGACGGGGACGGTACACCGCCGCGAAGATCAGACGCAGCGGCTTGGCGAACGCGGTCGCAGTGTAGTCGAAGCGGCTGCTGGGGGTCATCCCGCAGGTCCATGTCGGGGCCAGCCGGCGCGGCGCCCGGCGCGGCCAGCCGCGCACGGCCCAGGCCACAGCGGCCAGCACGGCGAACAAGGACGCGACCGCTGTCATCGAAATGGAGGTCGCCTCCAGGCCGGACGCGGCGCCGGTTCCCGAGAGCACCAGCGGTCCGCGCGCGGTGACGACCAAGCTCGCGCCCAAGCCACCCAGCAGTTCCTGGGTGGGTCCGTCGAGCAGGCGCATCGCGTACCCGGGTGCCAACCCGAGCGCCACGCACGCCCCGGCGAGCAGCAGCATCCCTGCGATCATGGGAGCCGGCGACTCAGTAGCCCGCTCGGCATGAATTGATCGTGGTCGGCCCAGAAAGGTGACGCCGAATGCTTTGGCAAAGCACGCCGCCGCCAGTCCGCCGGTCAACGCGAGCATCGAAGCGGCAACGCCCGCCAGCAGCCCCGAGGCGCCGCCCAGCGTGGCTCCGCCCAGCAGCAGGGCCTGGAAAGTCATCCACTCACTCACGAACCCGTTCAGGGGTGGCAACGCCGAGATGGCCACCGCGCCGAGGAGAAACAGCCACGCGGTCCATGGCATGCGCCGCGCGAGTCCACCCAGCTCCTCCATGTTGCGGACTCCGGTGCGGCTGATCACGCTTCCCGCGCCTAGAAACAGCAGCCCCTTGAATGCCGCATGGTTTAGCGTGTGCAACAGCGACGCTGCCAAGGCCAGCGTGGCCAGCGATTCGGTCCCGCGGCCGTGGCCAAGCAGCATGGCAATCCCTGCGCCGATCAGGATGATGCCCACATTTTCCACGCTGTGGAACGCGAGCAGGCGTTTGATGTCGTGCTGCTGCAACGCCAGCAGCACACCCATCACGGCCGAGACTGTCCCGAGCAGGAGCACAGTCCAGCCCCAGGACGCAGGCAGCGGGCCGTAAGCGGGCGCCAGAATGTCGAAGCCGAAGCGAAAGATGCCGTACAGAGCCACCTTCAGCATCACTCCTGACATGAGCGCCGAGGCATGACTGGGCGCCGCGGGATGGGCCTTGGGCAGCCAGACGTGCAGCGGCACCACACCCGCCTTGGCGCCAAAACCGATCAGGGCGAGCACGAAGAGAGCCGTGCGCGTGGAAGTCTCCAGGCCGCGCGCCGCCGCACGAAGCGAGTCGAAGTCGAAGCCATGCCCGCGTTCCGCCAGGGTGAGGAATACCACAAGCAACGCAGCCGTCCCCGCGTGTGCCATCACCAGATAGAGGAGGCCAGCGCGCGTATTCTCCTCGCTGCGCGTATCGCTGACCACCAGGGCGTAGCTCGCCAGGGTCATTCCCTCCCAGGCCAGCAAGAACGTGAGGCCATCACCGGCGCAGCACACGGCAGCCATGCACACGACGAACACACCCAGCGCGAACGTCTGGACGACCTGGGCGTGCGCGTGCGCGGCAAGGTACGACGGTCCATACAGCGCCGCAGCCGCTGCGACCAGGCTGACCACCAGAAGGAAAAAGGCCGAGAGGCCATCCACACAGAGCCCCATCTGCGCGAACGGGAACAGCCGGGGAAGCGGCACATACAACGTTCCCGCGTCTCCCGTGAGGACACCGAACGCGACCGTTGCTCCCGCTGATGCGCCAGCCAGGATCAGCATGTGTCCTAACCAGACAGCGACGCGAATCAAGGGTCGACATCCGTCCATTACGACGCGGCCATCGTACTCCCCCGTATCCGCAAGTCCAGCGGCGCCTGTGGACCTCGCCGAGGAGGCGGCGCTAATTCTTGCCTGGCTTGGCGGGCGTGCAGCTTCTCAGGATCTCCTGCGCCTTGGCTTTGGCATCGGGCTTCACCCCGGCAAGGGCGGCGAACTTGTCGAGCTCGCCCTTGGCCGCGGCGCAGTCACCGTGGGCCACCAGGACCTTGCCCAGCTCGTAGCGGGCCAGCGCGTTGCTGCCGTCGAGGGCGACTGCGGCTCGGCACTCTTCCTGCGTGCCCTTTGCCTTGATGTCCTTGTCCGTCAGCGCGCGGCAGTAGTCGGCAGCGATGGCAGGGTTCTTCGGTTCCAGTTTGCGTGCCCGCGCCAACGCGTCGGCAGCCGCGGCTGGCTGTCTGCGCCGCATCTCCACCCGTCCCAGTCCGGTCCATGCCGCAGCCAGTTTGGGGTCTGCTCTGGTGGCTCTGTCCAGCGCCTCTCGCGCCTCGTCGTACGCCTTCTTGTCGGAAAGCAAGAGACCCAGGTCGGTCAACGCGGTCGCGTCTCGCGGTGCCAGGCGCGCCGCCTGACGCAGCTCTGTCACAGCGCCATCGATCTCACCCGTCTTGCGTAGCGCCGCGCCCAAGTTGACGTGAAAGCTGGCGTCGTCGGGCCGCAGGCGCACGGCCTCACGGTACGATCTTGCCGCCTCGGCCGGCTTGCCCTGGGCGTCGCGCACGATGCCCAGGTTGAAGTGGGCGTCGGCGTACTTGGGGTCACCACTGACAGCGGCCTGGAGTTCCTTCTCAGCGGCGACCGTCTCGCCCCTGCCCAGCAGCATGGCGCCCAGGTTGTTGCGCGCGGGCGCGAACCGCCCGTCGCGACCGATGGCCTCGCGGTACGCCCTCTCCGCCCCAGCTAGGTCGTGCCTCTTCTCCAGAACCACGCCCCGCAAGTAGTAAGCGCGCGGGTCTTTGGGATCGGCCTTGGCCGCGGCATCGAATGCCTCCAGCGCGCCGGCCAAGTCGCCCGATTCAATCAGCCTTTGCCCTCGGTCCAGTTGGGCCGTCGCGGGATTCGCCTTTTGCGGCCCTGGCGGCACCCCGCCCTGGGCAAGCATGATGATCGCGGCAGCAGCAGCAAGATTGAGCATGGACGCAAGTTCAGCGCCAGGCAGAAGATGTGTCAACGTGAATAGTGAATACGTGAATAGTCGGCAGTGGTGAGGCGTCGTCAGGACCGCGGGCTCGGGCCGCCCGGCGACGCCGACGGCGCGCGGGATGCCCAGCGGGACGGCCCTTGCCGTCGCCACTCGTCGAAGCGGCTCGCCGTGCGGACGCAGCCGACGGTGCAGGTCGCCGCGCACGGCTTCGGTGCGAAGAACTGCTGCCTAAGGTCGTCGAACGTGTAGTCGAGCAGCGGCTTGGTGAAGACGCCCCGCTGCTGCGAGCACCAGTGCACTGCGCCGTGCTCGTCGATGTACAAGTAGCGCGAGCCCGCGCGGCAGTTGAAATCGGCGCGGCCGTCGGTCATGAGCCGGTTGCGGTAGTCGCCCGATTCCTTCCACCGGCCGACGAGCACGCCCTGGATCGCGCGCAGGATCTCGATCTGGCGCTGCGCCAGGGACACCTTCCCGTGGCCGTCGTGGATGATCGACACCCGCGGCTTGAACCCGGCATCGCGGGCGTACTGCGCGACCGCGAGCGCCTCCTCGTCGTTCCCGGCCCCGAGAACGGTGTTCACCTGCACCCGGAAGCGCGCGTGTCGCTCAAGGATCTCAAGCTTCTTGCGCAGGTGGTTCAGGACCTTGACCGTCGTCTCGTTCGGAGTCACCCCGTCGATGCTGATCTGCAAGTGGGTCAGGCCGGCGTCATTGAGCCGGCGGACGATCTCCTCTGTCAGCAGGAATCCGTTCGTGATGATCCAGCGCTCGCGGAACTCGTACGACGACGCGTAGGCCACCAACTCGACCAGGTCCGGGTGTAACAGCGTCTCGCCGCCGGTGAACTCGACGAACCGGCAGCCCAGCGCCGCCAGCTTGTCGACCCACGCCTTGACCGTCGCCGTGGCGACCGGGGCGGAGGTCCGATCGAACTCGTTGCAGTAGCCGCACTTCAGGTTGCAGCGACGGGTGATCACCATCTGGGCCAGGAATGGCCCGAATCGCAGAACGCGCGGCGACAGCGCGCTGGCGCGTCGTCGGCGCCGAGGATCGACGGGGCTCGTCATTGCTCCCCCCTGACTGCTCCGCAATCTAGCGCCGGCAAGCCCGGCCGATCGGGCGACGCTGCGCTTTGCCGCTGTCTACCGGGCTCTCCCCGGCGAATCGGCGCGCCGCTGCCCGCTCCGCAGCCCTTCCACTGTCGCCGTGCTGGCCTCTCCTCCATGGCATCCGCCGTCGGGACATCGCCGAACCGATATTGGTCATTCCGATCCGAGAACCCCGCCCCGCCCGCGCCGCCGCACCCTTGCGCGCGCCTGGACGGCCGGACAGCGCGGCTTTGGCCGCCCGGTTCGCGTGCAGGGGAGTCTGTTCTGACCACAGGCGCAGTCTACCTCATCGCGCTCTCTACGAGAACACGGCCAGTCCCGCCTGCTAGAGCGCCGAACGGTTTGACGGACCGAGTGAAATTGCGCAGTTGCGAGCGGCCCGAAGCGCGAGGAGGGAAAATACTCGACGTATTTGACCGACGAGCAACGAAGGGACGCGACGCAAGTGCGCGATTTCACGACGGGAGGCAAACCGTTCGGCGCTCCAGTTCCCCGAGTCATCGCCGCCCCCAGGTTGCCGGGGCGGCGGGCGAGATGGATGCATCCGACGACGGGCGCGCCTCCCTACCCTTCCCGTGCCGCCGACGTCGGCAGCGCCTTCTTGAGAGCATCTGCCAGCGCGTTCAGGCGCGCCGGATCGGTCAACTTTCCACCTGTTGCAATGTCCCTGACGTAGAAGATATCAGCCACCCGGTCGGCGGCCACGCCCACCCGCGAGCGGTGGATGTCCAGCCCGTGCTCCGCCAGGGTTCGCGTGATGGTGTAGAGCACGCCCGGCTTGTCCTCGGTGAAAATGTCGACCACGGTGAAGACCGCGCTGATCTCATTGTCCACGCGCACCTCGGTGGGGGGCACCTCGGGCTTGGCCCGATCGATGATTGACGGCAACCGCGGCCGCCGCGCCAGCAGCGCCTCGACGGTCACGCGCCCGGCCAGCACGGCTTCCAGGTCGGCCTGGATGCTGGAGATACGGCGTTTGTCGGTCACCGCACCGTCGGGTTCCTTGCGAATGCGGAACACATCCAACGCCTCGCCCTGGCCGCGGCCAGACACCACCTCACGCGAATAGATGGCCGCGTCCAGGATGTCGATGCGGTTGGCAAAGAACACGCCCGCGACCCGGGCCAGCAGGCCGGGCACGTCCGCCGCCACCAACACCAGTTCGGAGGACGTCCCGCGCGGTGAGTGGTTCACTTCCACCGCGCAGGGCCCCTGGCGTCCCAGCGCCAGACGCATGTGCGCAGCGATCCGATCGGCTTCGTTTTCCTTGAAGTAGCGGTCAGGCAGACCGGCATAGAGGTCGGCCAGCGCAGGCCCATCCACCGCGCCGGCGAGCAGCAGCGCCGCCTGCTTCTGTCTTTCGTGCACCAACTCGGCCTGCTCGGCCTGTAGGAGATCCGCGCCCCGGCGCATGAATTTGAGCGTACGTTCGAACAGCTCGGCCAAGAGCTCGCTCTTCCAATGGGTCATGGTCTTGGGACCCGTCGAGGCCAGGTCACAGAAAGTCAGGAGGAAGAGCTGGCGCAGTTTCTCTTCGTTCTCACATCCTCTGGCGAAGTGCGCGATGAGGCTGACGTCTTCCAAGTCGCGGCGTTGCGAGGTTTCGCTCATGAAGAGGTGCTCTCGCACCAAGAACTCCACCAGACGCACGTCTGCGGGAATGAGGCCCAAGCGCGCGGCAATACGTTCGGAGAGCACAGCGCCCTTCTCATCGTGATGCGACCCGAGCGGCTTGCCCACGTCGTGCAACAGCACAGCCACGAACAGGGCTGCCCGCCGCGCAACCGCGGCAGACTCGGCCGACACCTGTGGGTAGTCGCCCGCCATCTCGCCCCTCGCAATGGCCTTCAGGGTGGCCACCGCATAAAGAGAGTGCTGGTCCACAGTGTACACGTGATACAGGTCGTGCTGCACCCGGCCCACCAGCGGCTCCCACTCCGGGATAAGCGCCCCGATCAGTCCCAGGTCGTGCATCTGTTCCAAGCGCGAAGGCGTTCCCGCATCGCGGATGTCGAGCAAGACCTGCAAGAAGCACGCGGCAGATTCCGGATCCTCGCGCAGGGCCGCGCCTCGGCTGGCGGCGTTCTCGGCCACCAGGTCGGCGGTGCGCCGCCCCACAGCCATACTTGATTCAATAGAGATGACAAAAAGTCTAATCATCTCAGACGGTTTGTTCTCGAAGATGATGTTATTCTTTACTTCAAGCGCGCCGTCCGAGATGTCGAAGCTCGGGTCCACCTTGCCGCCCTTGTGTATCTGCATGGTCTGCACATTCGGCTGATGACTGCGGTTTCCAGCGACCCGCAACAGCAGGCGCTCGGTTTCTCGGCTGACCGTGCGTGCGTGCCTCTGAAAATCGTGCATGAGGGCCTCCACCGCAGGTGCCACGGCGGGGCGAACCTCGCCCGGCCCTGATGTGGCGTCGGGGTGAAAGAGCCGCGCAATGCTCTCCTGAAGATCGAAACGAAGCTGCTCCTGGCGCCGGCCAGCAGTCAGGTGCACCGCGGTGCGCACCCGCAGGAACCAATCCCGAGCCGCCTCCATGGCCGCAGCCTGACGGGCCGACATCTCCCCCATGTCATGGAGTTTCTGCGGATCAGCGGTCTTGAAGCGGACTTGGGTCGCCCAACGCCCCACGCAGAGATCACGAATTCCACCCGGGCCGTTCTTCAGGTCAGGCTCAAGCATGAAAATCGTGTCACCAAAACGCGAATGGCGGCCGTATTGCTCCGCACGCAGGCGCGCCACAAAACCGTCCGGCGAGGCCTTGGCTACGCGTGTCTGGTAGCTAGCCAGAAACCGATTCGCCAGGCCTCGGTCGCCAGTCAAGAACCGCGCATCGAGCAAGGCCGTGGCCGCGGCCAGATCAGTGGCTGGCAGGGCCAAGGCATCAGAAACCGAACGCACCGCATGTCCTGCGTCCACCTTGGCATCCCAAAGGGGGACCAGGATGGCGCGGGCCAGGTCTTCCACCGCACCATCAGGCGGCTTCGCGCACAGGAAAAGCAGGTCCAGGTCCGAATAGGGCGCCAACTCGTGCCGGCCGAACCCGCCGGTAGCCAGCACGGCGATCCCCGAAGATGTCCCCTTGCGCACGCGGGCCAGGTGAAAGGCAAGCAGCTCGGCCACGATCGCCTCCACCTCGTGGGACAGCTGCTCGGCCAGCGCCACGCCGGGCTGGCCAATGCGCAAGCCCGCCGCGGCCTGGTCGCGGGCGGCGGCCATGCGGGCAGAAATCCACCTGGCCGTGGGTTGCGGCGACTCAGTCATGGCGTGTGGCGAATCCATACCCGCTCCCCGCTAGAATGTCGACCGGATGAAGCACGGGGTAGCCTCACAGCCCCATCCCAAGGGGCGAGTCTATTCACTTGACAACGCCCCGATGGCGCGAAGAAACGCGATGCTAGCCGTACGGGACGTTGACGGACGGCTTTGGCTGCGGCACCGTATGGCCCATGGCTGAAATCGAGCTCGGTCCCCTCTCTGATCGCCTTGACGATGACGAGATGAAGACGCTACACAAGCTGTTGGCGCAGGCGGGCGCCCGCTTGGGGGCGGGTGACGACCATACCACTCATGCCATCGCCAAACGCCTGTCCGAGGATGCGATGACCGAATTTCTCGACCGTCTGGAAGCCCACGACATGGCGGCTGACATCTATCTGCCGGTAGAGTTCGACGGGCGCCTGCATGTGGGCGACCTGCGGGTGGCCTCCGCTTTTTCGCTGTCCGAGACGCTGGAGGAAATGAAGGAAGAGCTAGCCGTCGAGGACGACGAATTTGAGGAGGAGGACGACGAGGAGGAGGACGACGAGGAAGAGGTGGAGGAGGGCACGGTCATCGAAGCCCAGCTCCGCAACATCTGGCAACTCGTGGTCGACGCCTGTAGCGAGTCGTTGGAGAAGAACATGGTTCTTCACCTGAAGGTTTGAAATGACCGATCTGGTGCTCACCCTCATCGGGCCTGATCGCCCCGGCTTGGTCGAGGCCGTGGCCGAGGTGATCGCTGGCCATGGGGGCAATTGGCTGGAGAGTCGGATGGCTCATCTGGCTGGGCAATTTGCCGGTATCCTCCGCGTCGAAGTCCCGCCCACTCAGGTGGCGCCTCTCTCCGCGGCGTTGGCCGCGTTGCAAGGGCGCGGTCTGCGCGTGATCGCCGAGCCGAGCGACGGCAGCGAGCAACCCGCGACGGACGAGGGGCGCACCATGGAGCTGGAGCTAGTCGGGCTCGACCGGCCCGGGATCATCCGCGAAATTTCGCAGATCCTGGCTCGCAGCGGCGCCAACGTGGAGGAGCTGTCAACCAACTGCTCGAGCGCACCCATGTCGGGCGAGATGCTCTTTTCCGCCAAGACGCGCGTCCGGCTGGCCCCCCACGCCGACGTGGCCCGCCTGCGCGCAGGGCTGGAGCGCATGGCCAGCGACCTGATGGTTGAGATCCGGCTGGTCGAGACAGCGCTGGAAGCCAAGGGGCGCGCCCGCTAGTAGGCCGCTTGCTATCAGGCCGGGTTGGCCGAGATCGACCAGCTTGAAGTTCTCCACGTAGCCAAACTGATCTCCCTTGACAGGCGCGCGGCTTGGCGTACAAGTACCCTCGTTTTCAAGGAAGCACCGTCGATTTCTCTCCAACTCCTACTCTTCTCGATGGCGCTTCTAGCTGGAAGCGCCCTGATAGCAGCAATCCTGGGGCGCAGAGATCGCGCCGCGATGGCGCTCGGCACCACCAGCGCCATCTTGGCTTCGGTGGTGGGCGCCGCAGCTGCGCTGCTCGCCTTGCGCAGTGGCGCCGCGCTGGTCTGGCGTTCTCCGCTCCCGCTGCCGATCGGCGAGTTGCGCGTGGGACTCGATCCCCTGTCGGCGTTCTTCGCCTTGTGCATCTGCGTTGTGTCGGGACTAGCCGCAGTCTACGGCGATGGGTATCTGCGCGCCTACTTCGGCAAGCGACGGGTCGCGCCGGCTGTCGTCTTCTTCAATCTGCTGCTGGCAGCCATGCTGGGCGTGGTGCTGGCGCGCGATGGAGTGTTGTTCCTGCTTGCGTGGGAAGCCATGTCCCTCGCGTCGTTCTTCCTGGTGACCTTTGACCACGACCGCGACGATGTCCGGCGCGCGGGTACGACCTATCTCATCGCATCCCATGTCGGCGTGATTCTGCTCTTCGTCCTGTTCGCCCTGCTGGCACGCACGGCCGGCGCCTTCGACTTCGCTGCCATGAAGAAGATCGGGGCTACCGCGGCGGGACTGGGCAACATTGCGTTCCTGCTCGCCTTGGGCGGCTTTGGTACCAAGGCCGGTTTCTGGCCCGTCCACACCTGGCTGCCAGACGCTCACCCGGCCGCGCCCAGCCACGTCTCGGCGGTGATGTCGGGCGTGATGATCAAGATGGGGATCTATGGTCTGCTTCGCGTCCTGTCCTTTCTTGGATCGCCTCCCGCATGGTGGGGCACGGTTCTGCTGTTGGTCGGCGCGGTCTCTGGAGTGGTGGGCGTGCTTCACGCGCTGGCTCAGCACGACCTCAAGCGGATGCTCGCGTATTGCAGCGTCGAGAACGTCGGCGTCATCGCTCTCGGAATCGGGCTCGGCCTGATGGGCCAGCACTATGGGAACTCTGCCTTGGCCACGCTCGGCTATGCCGGTGCGCTCTTGCATACGCTCAACCACGGTCTATTCAAGGGGCTGCTTTTTCAAGGCGCCGGCAGTGTGCTGCACGGTTCGGGCACGCTGCAAATCGAGTCACTGGGCGGGCTCTACCGAAGGATGCCGACGACCGGGACGGCATTTCTCGTCGGTTCGGTCGCCATCTGTGGCTTGCCCCCGCTCAACGGCTTCGTCAGCGAGTGGCTCATCTTCCTGGGTGCTTTCCGCGGCGGGGCCACCCTGCCCACGGCCGGCGCCGTGACGGTGCTCGTCACGCTGCCGGCTCTGGCACTCATCGGCGGCCTGGCGGCGGCCTGCTTCGTCAAAGTATTTGGAGTGGTGTTTCTGGGTGAGCCGCGCAGCGATGACGCCCGGCACGCGCACGAAGTCGGCCTTGCCATGCGTGCGCCCATGCTTGCCGCGGCCCTGGCTTGCCTGGCCATCGGGATGTGGCCCGCCGGCGCGATCGCCCTGGTGGCGCCCGCGGCCGTCAGCCTGAGCCGAGCGGCCATGCCCGCCGACCTGGGCCCGCTCTTCAACATCAGCCTGCTGGCCACGGTTCTGGTCGCCCTGATCGCCGCGCTGGCTTGGCTGCGAGCCCGGCTGCTCAGAGCGCGCCCCGTCGGCCACGCCGCGACCTGGGGCTGCGGATACCCCCACGCGACACCGCGCATGCAGTACACGGCCACATCGTTCGCGGACCCCGTGCTCGCGCCCTTCTCCAGCGCCCTGCAGATCCGAACCCGCGGCGGACTGCCGGACGGGATCTTTCCCACCCGGGCCCATTTCGAAAAGCACGTGGGCGACATGGCGGGCGAACGCGTGCTGGTGCCGGCCTGGCGCCACTTTCTGCAGACAGCCCGTCGTCTGAAAGTGATCCAGCACGGTCGCATGCAGCTCTATCTCGTCTACATCCTGGCAACCCTGGTGGCGCTGGTGCTGTGGCAACTGTCCGGAGCGATGAGGCGCTGACATGGCGGCGCTCATCCTTCACCTGTCCCTCTTGCTCGCGCTGCCGCCCCTGCTCATCGGCATCATCACCCGCACCAAGTCCTGGTTTGCCGGCCGCAAGGGGCCGCCGCTCTGGCAGCCGTACCTTGATCTGTGGAAGCTTCTGCACAAGGGCGCGGTCTACAGCCGGACCACGACTTGGATCTTCCGCGCCGGTCCCATCGTGACCCTGGCTGCCGTGCTGACCGCAGGGCTTCTGACTCCACTTTGCGCTGCGGCCTCACCGCTTGGCTTCTCCGGCGATGTGATTCTCTTCGCTTACCTACTTGGACTTGGCCGTTTCTTCACCATGGCCGCCGCGCTCGACACCGGCTCTAGCTTCGAGGGCATGGGTGCCAGCCGCGAAGCCGCCTTCTCCGCGCTGGCAGAGCCGGCGCTCTTCCTGGCGCTCGCCATCGTGTGCATACCCGCGGGCAGCGTTTCGTTCGCCGAGGCGTGGGCTTCGCCGTGGCAGACCTGGGGGCCCGCCCACCCGGCCCTGCCTGCGGCCGCAGTGGCCCTGTTCGGCGTGCTCCTGGCCGAGAACTCGCGCATACCCGTCGATGATCCGACGACCCACCTGGAACTGACCATGATCCACGAGGTGATGGTGCTGGACCACGGCGGTCCGGACCTCGCCTTCGTGCTCTACGGCAGCGCGATCAAGCTGTTTCTCTTCGCCGGCTTGCTGGTGCACATGGTTCTTCCGGTTCCGCCGGCAGGGGGCGCGCTGGGCGCGGCCGTCTTCGTGGCCGGGGCCGCCGCCGTGGCCGTGCTGGTGGGCATCGTCGAATCGGTAACCGCCCGCATCCGCCTGCTGCGGGTGCCGCAGCTTCTGGTCGGGGCCTCAGTGGTCGCGGCCCTGGGGTTGGCGGTGGTCCTGTATCGAGGCAACCCATGACCGGATACGCTGATTTCCTTCTGCTTGCGGTACTCGCACTTGACCTCTACGTCGTCTACACCAGTCGTCTGGCGGGGTGCGTGCGCGCCTCGGCACTGCAGGGCGCGGCGCTGGCATTGCTGCCCGTGGTGCACTACCTGGAAACGCCTTCGGCCCATCTGACCCACGTTCTGGTCATGTCGGCCAGCGCGCTAGCCTTCAAGGCAATCTTCATTCCCCGCATGCTCATGCGCGCCCTGCGCGACGCTGGCGTGCGCCGTGACGTCGAACCCTTCGTCAGTCTGCACCTTTCCGTGTTGCTGGCTGGCGTCCTGGTCGGGATATCGTTCTGGCTGGCCACGGTACTGGCCCTGCCACCCTCCGGAACCACGCGCCTGTTTGTGCCCACCGCCTTCGCCACCTTCCTCATTGGCTTCTTCGTACTGGTCAGCCGGCGCAAGGCCATCACGCAAGTCATCGGCTACCTGCTCATCGAAAACGGCGCCTATGTCTTCGGCCAGAGCCTCGCCGCCCAGATGCCTTTCGTGGTTGAGCTGGGTTTGCTGCTCGATCTGCTGGTTGGGGTCTTCGTTATGGGCATCGTGATCCTCCAGATCAACCGCGAGTTCGATCACATCGACGTGGATCAGCTCAATCTGCTCAAAGGCTGACCATGGTCCAACCGGCTCTGCTCTTGGTCGTTGTGCTGGCTTTGCCGGCCGCCGGCGCGGGGCTGTGCCTGCTCCTGCCCTCAGCACGCGCTGTCCTCGCGGTGCTCACCGCGGGCGTGCTCGCGACCGGGTTGGCCGCAGCTTGCCTGGCTGCCGCGGTGTTTGGCGCTGGGCCCTTGAACGCGGTCGGCGGCTGGCTGTTTGTCGATGCGCTGTCCGCGTATCACCTGCTCCTCCTGACGCTGGTTTTTGTCCTGAGCACGGTGTTTGCGAGTGGCTACTTCCGCCACGGTGCGCATGCCCTGGACCGTCGGACCGCGCGTCGTTTCGGCGCCTTGTGGTTCGGCTCGCTGACGGCCATGACCTTGGTGCTTGTATCCAACCACCTCGGGCTGATGTGGGTTGGCATCGAGTCGACCACCCTGGTGACGACCTTCCTCATCGGACTTCACCGCTCACGCGAGTCGCTGGAGGCGACCTGGAAGTACTTGGTGATCTGCTCGGTCGGCATCGCCATCGCCTTCATGGGCACGCTGCTGGTGGGCGCCTCGGCCACACGCGCCCTGCCTGTGCCGTCCGAGGCCATGCTATGGACGCGGCTGCGTGAGGTGGCGCCCCTGCTCGATCCCGCGCCGCTCAAGGTCGGGTTCCTCTTCCTGCTCGTCGGCTACGGGACCAAGGTCGGTCTGGCGCCCATGCACACCTGGCTCCCCGACGCCCACAGCCAGGCTCCCGCACCCGTGTCAGCCATCTTTTCCGGCGTGATGCTGAACACCGCCCTCTACTGCATCATGCGCTATATCCCGGTGGTCGAGGCAGCCACGGGTGGGACAGGTTGGTCTCTGCGGCTGCTCGCCCTCTTCGGCGTTGTTTCCATGGTGGTCGCTGCGGCCTTCATTCTCTTCCAGCGCGACGCCAAGCGTATGCTCGCGTATTGCAGCGTCGAGCACTTGGGCATCATTGCCGTCGGCCTGGGACTCGGCGGATTGGGCACCTTCGCGGCTCTGTTCCATGCCGCGAACCATTCGCTGGGCAAGTCCGTGGGGTTCTTCTGCGCAGGCCGACTGGGCCAGGTCTACGGAACCCATGAGATGAGGTCTCTAAGAGGCACGCTCCGTGCGGCGCCGCTTTGGGGTACTGGCCTTCTGCTTGGCCTTCTGGGCCTCATCGGTGTGGTGCCGTCGGGCACCTTCATGAGTGAGTTGCAGACCGTGAAAGCGGCGGTGGACGCGCGCTCCACCGCGGTCCTGGTCGTCTTTCTAGTAGCGGCCGGGACGGCCTTCATCGGTATGTTCGGCCACGCCATGGCCATGGCCTGGGGCCAGCCTCCCCGGCAAGGCATGGCTGAGAAGGCCGGGCTCCTCGACCGAGCCGTGGTGGTGCTGCCGCTGGCCCTGCTGGCGCTTCTCGGCTTGTGGATGCCCGAGCCCTTGCGCGACATATTGGAACAGGCCGCCCGCATTGTGAGGCCGATGCCCAGATGAGCAGCGACGCGAGCATGGCCCTGCCCTGCAGATTGACAGCGCCGGTGCGCACAGCCCGCAACGGCGAAGCCGTGCCACGAAACGATGTCCCCTTGGTATCGATGGACGACTTTCGGCGGGCGGTTTTGAGTGCGTGCTCGGCGAAGGCGCGGTTGGCGGCGCTGACGGTGCTGCCTGGCCTGGGGCCAGGCCGCATCGTGCTCGCTGTGCTCGCCGACGACAAGAGCCAGCTCCTCGGCCTGCTCGGCACTGCGGTTCCTCTCGACAATCGCTACCCGGCGCTGACGCCACAACTCGTCCAGGCCCAGGCCTTCGAACGTGAGATCTTGGAAGAGCACGGAATTGTTCCCGAAGGCCATCCCTGGCCCAAGCCTCTCCGCCGCCACGCCGATCTAGAAAGTCCCTCCGACCGACCCCCGGATCCTGATCCGTATCCCTTCTTTCGGGTCGAGGGCCCGGGAATCCATGAAGTGGCCGTGGGGCCAGTACACGCGGGCATCATCGAGCCCGGCCACTTCCGCTTCCAGTGTCACGGCGAGACCGTCCTGCACCTGGAGATCCAGCTCGGCTACCAGCGCCGGGGCGCCGAAGCCTTGTTGCTCCGCTCGTCGCCTGCGCGCCGCATGGTCATCGCCGAGACCATGGCCGGTGACACCAGCGTCGGGCATGCCCTGGCGTACAGCATGGCGCTGGAAGCCCTGACAGGCACCGCGCCGCCGCCGCAAGCCGAGGTTGTGCGAGGCATCGCGCTGGAGCTGGAACGACTGGCCAACCACGTCGGCGATCTCGGCGCCCTGTGCAACGACGTGGGCTACCTGCCCGGCGCCTCCTGGTTCGGCCGCCTGCGCGGCGAGTTTCTCAATCTCTCGCTGGAACTATGTGGCAGCCGCTTCGGCCGCGGCCTGATCATCCCGGGCGGCGTACGTTTCGACTTGCCGGCTGCTGGCCGCGAGACCTTTCTGGCGCGCCTGCAAGCCGCGGACACCGATCTGCGCCATATCGCGGACGTCGTGTTCCAAACCCCGGCCGTGGTGTCACGCTTCGAGGGCACCGGCGTGGTGACAGCCGCCCTCGCCGAAACGCTGGGCTTGGTTGGCGTCGTGGCCCGCGCCAGTGGCTGCGACGTCGACGTGCGGCGCGACTATCCCGTGGGGGTCTTCCGTCGGACCAGCATCGAGTCCGGTGCGGCTTCGTCGGGCGGGGTGATGGCGCGCGCACAGATCCGGCGGCGCGAGGCTGCGTCCTCGATTGCCTTCGTTCGCCAACAGGTCGAGACGTTGTTCGACGGAGCACGCAGCGTCGCCCTCGGTGATGCCCGCCCGCACGCGCTAGCGGTCGCTCTGGTCGAGGGCTGGCGGGGCGAGATCCTGCACCTCGCGGCTACCGACGACAAGGGCCGGCTCGCCGCGTACAAGGTTGTCGATCCGTCATTTCATAACTGGCTGGGCCTAGCCATGGCCCTGCGGGGAGGCCAGATTTCCGACTTCCCGCTTTGCAACAAGAGCTTCAACTTGTCGTATGCGGGGCACGATCTCTAATGCGCCGTCTTTGGGAACGACTTCGGCAAGGCTACCGGACGATTGATTTTCCCAAGGGGCACACCGAGCTACCGCCGCGATTCCGCGGCCGGCCCCTGGTGGATCCCTCTCGGTGCAAGGCAGGCTGTGGTCGTTGTGCGGACGCCTGCCCAACCGCTGCAATCAAGACCGATCCCCTGCGTCTGGACCTGGGCGCGTGCCTCTTCTGTCCTGCCTGCTCCGAGACATGTACCCAATCGGCCATCACCTTCACCAACGACTTCCGCCTGGCCTCACGCACGCGGGACGACCTGGTGCTTTCCGGCCACGAGATGCGACTGGCCGCCAGACTCGACCGGAAGGTGCGCAGGATATTCGGTCGCTCTCTCAAACTGCGCCAGGTTTCTGCTGGTGGCTGCAACGCGTGCGAGGCCGACCTCAACGTCACCGGCATCGTGGTGTTCGACATCGGTCGTTTCGGGATTCAATTCGTGGCCTCGCCTCGCCACGCTGACGGCCTTGTGATCACGGGGCCGGTCACCGCCAACATGGCGCTAGCCTTGCGCGAAACCTACGCCGCCGTGCCCGAACCCAAGTTGGTGATCGCCGCTGGTGCCTGCGCCATCAGCGGAGGCCCCTATGCCGGATCATCCCTCTGTACGGACGGCATCCCGGTCGACATTCCTGTAGATCTCTACCTTCCCGGCTGTCCACCCCACCCCCTTACCATTCTCGACGGCTTGCTCCGTCTCTTGGGCCGCATCGAATAGTCACCGATGCTATCCGGATGTTCAGGTATGGAACAATACCAGTTTCCTTTCTGTGGACGGCGCACGATCAAGCGGCGTGCTCGACAGGCCCGGCGATAGGCTTGCCGCTTTCTGCTGGGTTTGTGCTAGATACGCGGCGAGGAAGTCCGGTGCCGTGGCCAAGTGGTAAGGCAAGGGTCTGCAAAACCCTTATTCCCCGGTTCAAATCCGGGCGGCACCTCAGAAAAAGTGACGGGGATCACACCCCGCGCCCACCCATCCGTGGGCGTCTGTCACGACCCTAATCGTAGTGTGCTGGCGCCGCTCCCTGGCTATACTGGACTAGTCTGTTTCTCGATACTTGCTCTCCAGCAGAAAAATGGCTCGTACATCCGCAGCGCTACTCGTCGACTCAGACCTCAAGGGGCTCGAATCACTTGTCTACGGCTTCCAGGGCGTCGACTGGCGCAGCACCGCGTGCCCCGCCCCGGAAACAGCGCTCTTCTTGGTCAAGGCCTCTGCCGCGGACATCCTGGTAGTTGCCGCGCGCGAGCCGCACGAAAAGACGTTGACGCTGCTTCGCCAGCTCCGTTCCAACGAAGAAACCCGCACCCTGCCCTTGTTGGTCATGGGCCCTGCCAGTCTGCGCCCCAGCGTGATCGATTGTGGGTCGATCGATTTCTTGCCCACGCCGGTCTTCGTGCGCGACGTGATCACGGCCAGCCGAATTCTCGTCTCGCTGGCCACCCAGCGTGCGCACGAGCATGGCCGCGAGCCAAGAATCGACGGCAGCCTAGCCGACTTTGGATTCTTCTCGATCATCCGCGTGATGAGTGGACTGCTGCGTTCGGGGGTGCTGCAAGTCAACCGCGGGAATCGCCGGGGCGAGATCCTGTTTTCCGAGGGCGAGATAGCCGGAGCCCAGGTGGGCTCGCTGCAAGGCCAACCCGCGATCCACCAACTTCTGCTGTGGGAAGATGCCAAGATCGAGTTGCGCTTGCGCGCCGTGGCCCGACGGACACAGTTCAACCGGCGATTCGACGAGATCATGGACGAAGCAGAACGCTTCGTTCGCGACTACGCCCACGCCATCCAAGGCATCGGACCCTCCTCGTCGGTGTACGAAAAAAACGAAGCAGGGCTAACAAGTACCGCGGGATCGGTGCCTTCCGATGTCACGCCCGTGCTCCGTTTGTTCGACGGACGGCGTACGCTGACCGACATCATCGACGACAGCCCCTTCCGTGTCTTCGACACCGTGCGGATACTCACCCGCTTGGTGGATGTCGGGGTTCTGACCCGACGGAAGCCGCTGGACAAGACATCCACGCCCACTGCTCCCTTGCAGAGGTTCTGGGAAACCGCCCGCATAGTGAGCCCGCCGGACAGCGTCGCACCCGCCCCGTCGCCGAAGCCGGCTTCCGAACGTATCGGTCGAATCGACAGCCGAATTGGCGAGCCGAATCGCCGCGAGGGTCAACGTCGCGCGCCGGCTGACACGCCTGTCCGCGGCACGCCCATGGTCGGCACCGTGGCTACCCGGACACCCGCATCCGGTGCGCCTGAGACCGCGTCTGTCGCAGCGCCTGTCGTGCAGGCCACAGATGCAAGCAAGGCCAGGGCCTCCGGCACCATCGACCTTCGCGCAGCAGGCGATCGACGTCAGGCCAAGACCGATAGGCGCACCCGGCCCTCGGTTACCATCGACGTGGGTCTCGTGGAGGCTGCCACCTCGCCAACCCCAGCAGCCCCTCAGGTCGAAACCTCGGCCACGCCCGCCCAGTCTTCGACGCGCGCCGGTCGTGTGACGGGCACGATGCAGGTGGCACTCTCGTCGGGCCACCGAGGCTCGGCCGCGATCCCGCAGACCGCGGGTGGCGGTGTTTCGGTCGAGATCGATCCTGGGCTTGCGTCCGAGGCCGGCTTGGGCGCCAAGCAAGAGGCTCCGGTCGCGTCACTCCCGCAGTCGCCTGCACCGGCTGCGGACCCCGCGCCTGCGAAAGCCGGGGCTTCCAGGACCGGCGCCAACCCTGTCCCGGTCGCCCCCCACAAGGCTGCGGCCCCCTCTGTCGCGGGGCGCGCTCCAGCTTCATCGCATGACTCCGAGGCGCCCGCTGCCGGCGGGTCGGCGTCAGCCGCCGCAACACGAGGCGATGGACCCCGCACCGCCAGGGTGACAGGCACCCTTTCCATCGCTCCGTCGCAGCGATCTGCCGTGGCAAAGACCACGGGCAAGGGCGCTTCCGTCCAGCTCGATCCTGTCTTGATGGCCGAGTTGGGCCGACTGGAAAAGGCTACGACACCCGTCGGTCTCCCGGAGTCAGAGCAGCCCCTGCGTGCCACACCTGCACCGGTTGCACCATTTGCCCAGCCTAGCGCCGCAAGTGCGGCTCCCAGCGCGGCAGGTGGTCCCACCCCGTCCCCAACAAAAGCAGGCCACGCGGGCAGGGTGACGGGCACGCTTTCGGTGTCGCCTTCCTCGCGCTTGTCGGCAAACACACTCAGAACCCCGGCGAGTGGGCTCTCGGTCTCGCTCGATCCTGCCTTGATGGCTGAGGCACAAGAACTCGATGTGCCCAAGCCTCGGCCGACGCCCGCGCTGGGGCACAGACTGGCGGGCACGGCGGCGCCCCGAACCGCCGCCCAAGACGTGGCTCCCCCGGCGAAGGGCCAGGCCCGCGCCGCGAGCAGCGAAGCGCCCGCTCCTGCGGCAGCCCGGCCGACGCCCCCATCGTCCGACGACAGCGTGACATCGCAGCCCGGCAAACAGACCGGCCGCATCAGCGGTGCCTTCAACGCAGTCGAGCGTGACTTCTTCGCCCGCGAGGCCGATCTCTACAAGCGCGAGGCCGAGGACAATTTCGCCGACCTGGACGAACCTGGCAGGCAAGGAGACGGCAAGACGTCCCACGGCCGCGGACCGTCCAAGAGACAGAGCTAGACCGAAGTTCCTACTTCGCGTCCCACACGAACTCGATCCGGCCCAAGGGGCTGGCAAACCGCAGGGTGAGGCGACCACTTGCCGGACCGGCGAAAGGCTGACCGCCGCTGGAGGGGCGGGCGAAGCTGATCTGATAGGTGCGCGTGAATTCGGTACGGCCGGGGAAGAAGCGGCTCTCGTAGATCTCAGGCAACTTCACCACTTGGATCGAGGTGGGCCCCAATTCGGCCCCCGTGGCGTCAAGCAGAGTCACCCGCCAGGGCGAGTTCTTGCGTTCGAGATCGTTCCATCGGTCGGTGGTCGTCTGCGCCGCCACATGGAATTCGTAGCTGGCCCGCGAAGCATCGAGCTGCGAGCGCATGAGCGTGGCGCGATCGCTGTCCGACAAGTCATAGATGCTCGCGTACTGCGACACATAGGCCTGTCGGAAACCCCAGCTCTCGTGGGTCGCCCACCCTTCGATAATGGTGCCCACGTCCCCGACCAGCTTCTCGTGTCGCGTCCAGCTTTCGTAGACCGACGAGTAGTCAGTCGGACGATAGTCCCGCGTGACCTCGGAAAAATCGACGGGCTTGGTGGCAGCCATGGTGCACCCGACCCAAGCTGCAGCACACGCCAAGCCCAGCACCCGCCTACGGGGTTGCAGGGATAGCATCATATGAACTCCCTCCGCCGGAAGAGGGTCTGCAGCGGTGCCTCCCGCTCCAGTGCCTCGCGGCCACCTTCTTCGCGGTCCACCAATGCGACGATCAGGCTGACCTTCAGACCAAATTCGCGCGCGCGTGAAATCGCCAGGAGTGCAGAATCACCTCTGGTCACCACGTCCTCAAGGATAGCGACTGGCATCCCGGGACGAAGCAGCTTGCGTCCCTCCAACCACTGCGCGGTGCCATGGCCTTTGGCCTCCTTGCGCACGTAGAAGGCGTCCAGCGGCCGCCCGCCCAGGTAGCTGATCGTAGCCACCGCCGAGGCCAGCGGATCAGCACCCATGGTCAAGCCCCCCACGGCTTCCACCTCGGGAGCGTGCTCGGCAATCACCTGGTTGAACAGCCACCCCACCAGGAAGTGGCCCTCGGCGCTCAACACCGCCTGCTTGCAGTCGATGTAGAAGTTGCTCTTCTGCCCTGACCGGAGGATGACCTCGCGCTCCTCGTAGGACAGCCGCTTGAGGAGGTCGAGGAGTCGAGCCCGGTTACGTTCGAAAGGTTCACGGCTGCTCATGGCAGAGTTTTTACCACGGCGCGGCCCGCAAGAGGACCCGTTCGCAACATCTGGGGACCGGTCAGCGCGGCGCGGACCGTAGATCGAAGTTAGCCCAGAGGCCGCGAAGTCCATAGAACCTGACCTGGGAGGAACGGGTTGGGTTCTGCGTAGCCCGAACTTCCCCTCCTCCTGTGGGCCAGTTGTTCTCTCTGTGTGGAACAGCTAGCCAGCAACCTATTGGATCGCGCTCCGCGAGATCCTGGTTAGAGCCCGTCGAGCGGGTCGTCCGAGACTTTCTTCTTGTCCTTGATGTACTTCTGCGGCGCCTCGGGCTTGGCCGTGGTCTCCTTGGGCGACCGAGCGTGGCCGGCGGCGCTGCTGGCCGCACGGCGCGAGTTGGCCTCGTCGATCTGCCGCTTCAGCGCCTCCCGGTCAGCCTCGCTCTTGGTCTCGCTGAGCTGCCGGTTGAGCTTGGCAATCTGGGCCTGGAATGTCAGCTCCTGCTCTTGCTGCTTGCGAACCAACTCGTCGCGGTCCTTCTGGGCCATGGCCTTTGCCTGCTCCTCGGCCTTCGCATGGTAGGAATTGATCGTGGCCACCACGACCGCGCCGATGACCAACACGCCGACCACTATTCCGATAATAAGGCCTTTGGGAGCGGGCTTGCCCTGTACCGCCGCCCGGGCCTCCACCTCAAGCCGCATGCGCTCGTGCTGCAGTTTCATCTCGGCATCGACACGCGCCCGGCGGTCGGCTTCCTCAACCCGCAGCCTCTCCTCGCGCTCACGCGCCAGCTTCTCCTCTTCGACGCGCTTCCTGCGATTCTCCTCCTCACAACGAGCCCGCTCGGCCTCCTCCTTCGTCCGGCGCTCAGTCTCCTCTCTTGTCCGGCGCTCGGCATCGGCCTTTGCCTCTGCCTTTGCTTTCTCCTGTTTGACCCGCTCCTCCTCCTGCCTGCGAAGTTCCTTGAGAGACGTCAGGACCGAGTTCTCTTGTGCCTCAGGCATGTAACTCCTTGCGCTGTGCTGGGTTCACTGAAAAAAAAGGCGCCTGCCTATCCAATATCTAACACAGATTCGCACGTCCGCAGCGCGAACACGCGCGATCGGTGCCAACTCGACTGGGCCTACTCTGGGCGCTCGCGCCCTGCGCGAACCCGTGAGGCTACCTGAGGCCACGTAGCAACGCATCAACAGAAGCGTCAGTCTTCTTGGTCGATTCAGAAGGTGGTCCGCCGCTGCCCTTGGATGCCGTCACCTTTGCTGTCTTGCGCCCCGTCTTGTGCCCCTTCTTCTTCTGTCCGGCCTTGCCCGAATCCGCGTCGGACGCCGCCACTCCGGCAGCCCCGGTCTGGTTGGCGTCGCCGACGGCCGCTACAGAACCAGCGGGCTTCGTCTTCTCGGCTGTGGCTGCCGCGGCCTTGGCCTTTTCGGCGGCGACCGCCTCCAGCCTGATCTTCTCGACTTGGGCGGCGGCCTCCTTGGCACGCGCCTCCACTGCCCGGGCCGCTGCTTCCTGCGAGGCATGTTGCTTGTGCACGACAACTAGAAAAATCGCAGCCATCAAGAACACCAGAACACCGCCGCCGATGACGGCAACGAAAGCCCAGTGGGGCTTCTGACCCGGCAAGTCCAGACGTGGCAGCACGACCTTATCGCTCATCAAGCTTGTGCCTCCCAGCGCGACAACTCTGCGATCGCTTCTCGACTTTGCGCAAGCCCGAAGCGTGCGACGAACGCAATTTTTCGCCGCCAGCCGGGAACCAAAAGAGACACCCAAAGCAGCGCCGAATTCGCTATTGTCTCACGGCGAATCCCGTGGCGCATCACGTCGATCTGCATTCTCATCTCCTTCCCGGCCTTGACGACGGAGCCGACAGCCTCGCCGTCTGTCTCAGCATGGTGCGCGCTTTGGCCGAAATGGGTTTTTCCGACTTGTGCGCCACTCCCCACCAGTTCGCTGGGATGTTCCAGCCCTCGCTCGACGAGGTTGCGCTCGCCTTCGACCAGGTGCGCCGCGAAACCGCGACCGTGCTGCCCGAAGTCCGCCTGCTGCTTGGGGCCGAGAACTACTGGGACGATCTGTTCGCCCGCCGACTGCGCAAGGGAGAGACACCATGTTACGACGGCGGAAAGGCATTCCTCTTTGAGATCAGCCCAACCGTCATGCCGCCTCGTCTTGAAGCATCGCTGTTTGACATCCGGGTGACTGGGCGCCTTCCGGTCCTGGCGCACCCAGAGCGGTACCTGGCGGTGCAGCGTGATCTCGCCGTGGCAGAGGGCGTGGGCCGCCAAGCCGCATTGTTGGTGGACTTGGCCGCGCTGTCCGGAATCGGCGATCGGGCCGAAGTCAAGACGGCTCGACGACTAGTCGAGCAGGGCCTGGCCCACGCCGCGGCTTCTGACATGCACGATCCCGAAGACGGCCCAGCCATCGCTGCGGGCTTGGCCTGGATCGAAAAGCGCCTTGGGGCGGATTCTCTCAGGCAATTGCTCAGCGACAATCCGCGCCGTATCTTGATAGGTCAACTTCCCTGATGCGTCCCGCGCGCAAAGGCCCACGCCCTTGAAGCTCATCGTCAAAATCCTCCTTTCCCTGCTCGTCGGGGCGCTGTGCCTGTGGCTGGCCCTTCGTAGGATGGACCTTTCGGCAACGGCTTCGGTGCTGCGCGGCTTGCCACTCTCGGCGGTTCTGCTCTACGCGGCCACCATGGTTCCCACGCATCTGTTCCGCGCGTGGCGATGGAAGTACCTGCTGCGTCCCATCGGCGTGTCCCTGACCTTCGGCCGCCTGATGACAGTGTCAACGGTGGGTTTCATGGCCATCCTGGCCTTGCCCTTCCGCCTCGGCGAATTCGCGCGGCCATACTACGTCGTGCGCAGCGGGCAATCCCGCATGAGCGCTTTGCTGGGTACTGTCGCGGTAGAGCGCATCGTCGATGGGTTGGTGATCTCCATCCTCTTCTTCGTCACCTACATTTTGGCCAGCCGAGCGGGTGGGTCTGGCTATTCATCGGTGCTGGCCGGCGCAGCCTGGTTGTCCCTGATTGGCTTTCTCTCCCTGACCATCTTTCTGGCCTGCGCCCTGCGCTGGACCGACAAGACGATCCGACTCGTGTTGGCCGCGACCCTTCTGCGACGTCTTGCGCCTGCCATGGCCGAGCGGCTGGCCGACAAGCTGGGCGCCTTGATACACGGTTTTCGAGCCTTGCGTGAGCCGCGCGACATGATTCCGTTCCTGGCCCAGACGACCCTCTACTGGTTCAGCAACGGATTCGGGATGTGGCTACTCGCCCGCGATATGCAGCTTGCCATTCCTCTCACCGGTGCATTTGCCGCGATGGCTTTCACTGGCGTGCTCATCTCCCTGCCCAATTCGCCGGGACTGGTGGGCCAGTTTCACGCGGGCGTACTCATCGCTTTGGGCGCCTACCTGCCCGCAGCCACAGTCAGCTCCTTCGGCGGAGCCTACGCCGTCGCTCTGCATGGAATTCAGTTCGTGTGGTACGTGGGATGGGGGTTCCTCGCCCTCTTGGCGGTGGGAGAAGGTTCCCGCTCGCTGCGCGCCATGGTCGTCGAGTCCAAACGCGCCGCTGAGGGAGGAGAGGCATCGTGACACCAGCCGTGCCGCGCAGGGCTCCTGGCATGACGCTGCTTCTGGCAGGGCTGTTTCTCGGGCTGCCCACCGCAGAGGCGCGCAGCGTGGGCACAGTCTCGTATCCGATAGCGGATGTGTGGCCCAGCGCCGTGCGCTTCTTGCGTATCGATCGCAATTGTGCGATTCGCGAGAAGGACGAGGCCGCCGGCTACATTCTGTTCGACTACCCGGAAGGCCAGAAGCTCCACAAGGGCTCGCTTGAGCTCATCCGAACCAGCGACAGCGAGGGTCGCGAAATCACACGTGTCGCGGCGTCACTGCCCGACCTGCCCCGCTACCTTGAGCAGCTCTTGATCGACAAGTTCGCCGCCAAGCTACGTGAGGACCATGGCGCGCCCGCGCCGCCGCCGTCGCGCAAGCCTGCGCCCCAGCCCGACGGCGGCACCTGACACTGAGATTAGTGAAGCTGGAACGGCCAGGGGAAACTCATGGCCTCACAGGGAGGGAACTTCGCGGTCTTGGCGGCGGCTTCCACGCACGTTCCACTGGGAGTGCCCGCGAACTTTCCCGTCACAGTCGCCGAGGCGATCCGGCCGCCCTTTGACACCGCTAGGCTGACATTCGCGATGCCCGGAACCTTGTACTGGTTGTAGCACTCCTTCACCCTGGGCTGGACGGCTCTCATCGCACTCACGATGTCGCTTTGAGATAGGGAGGGCAACGCAGCCGCAGTCGGCTTCTTGGGCTTGGGCTCATCGCCGCCGCCGCGCTTGGCGGAGCCGACCTGGTCGAGCAGGTCATCTATAGACCCACCCTTCTTTGGCTTGGGTGGCGCCGGGGTGGCCACCGCCAGCTCGGGCGCGGGCTTCTTCCCCGTATCGACGCCAGGCTTCCCTGCCGACGCTGTTTCGCTCGGGCCTTTGGCCCCAGCCCTGCCGCTCCTTCCCGACGTCTTCCTCTTCTCCGTCACGCCCTTGTCGTCTCCAGGCTTCTCCTCGGTCGCAACAGCCTTTGCCGGCTCGGCGGGTGCTGGGGCACCCGGGCTTGGTGCAACCACTGCACCTGCAGGCGGAGGTGTCGGCGCCGGCACAATGATCTGCGGCGGGGCGGGCGGGGGCGGCGGAGGCACCGAAACCACTTTGTAGATACCTAGGCCCAGCGCAACGATGCCGAGGGCCAGCACACCCAAGACTGGGTACACCCATTTCGGCGGTCCACTCGACGCCATGGGCAGCAACACGGGAGCCACCGGTGAGAACTGCGGTGTCGAGAAAGTCGGCAAAGAGTCCGAAGCCCCGAATCCGTCGCCTCGGCCGGACTCGCCGATCGTTCTCGCGGCCATCGATCGGATGTCGATAAGGCCGGAGCCCTCGGTGGTCGAAACTGTCGACGGCGCCCGTGCGCTGCCGGACGAGACCGGCACCGCAAGCGCCTCCAGGTTGGCCAGCGAGAACAGGACTGAGTTCTCGTTGCGTTGAGCGGTCAGATGACTCTGCCCTGCGCCGTTGCCCGGGGCCCCGGCTGCGGGCTCGGCGGGTGCGGCTGCGGCTCCGCCAAACGCAAACGGCGACGATGCGGCAGCCGGCTGTTCAGCCGCAACGGGCGAGAACGCGACCGCCGACGATGCGAAAAGATCGGCCGATCCGCGGGCCGCCGGGGCTGGTTTGGAAAAGACATCCTCCGACGGCCGCGCCGTGTGCGCCCGCATTCGTGCTGAGTCGCGCCTGACAGGCGCCGGCTCGGACGCCGTGACCGATGCCAGCTGAGCAGCAGGCGTCACTTGAGAGGATGACGCCTGCGCCAACTCCGGGACAGTTGACAGCTGCGCCCAGTCGGCCAAACCCTCCTTCCAAATCAGCGTCTCACCCGTGATCTCACCACGCGCCAGGCGGGCCGCGATGTCTGGCTCGGCCAGCGGCCCCACCTGCTCGCCCTCCACGACGATGTACCAGGTGCCTTGGGTCTCGGCCGGCGCAGGCTTGGACTCGGCCGCACCGCTGGCGGCGCGCTCACCGCCGCTTCTGACCACGATGATGTGGTTGCACTTCTTGCATCGGATCTTGAAGGCCTTTCCCTGGACTTTTTCGTCCGCTATCGAGTACTTGGCCTGGCAAGCGTCACAGACGATTTTCATTGAGCCCTCATTTGCGCGTACCACGAAGAGACAACAACCGCGCGATTATAGATGTCAGTCTCCGCCTGGCAAGACGGTTTCTGTCTCATTCCCGCACGCAACACCGCGCACGACCCCGGCGGCAGATTAGCGACGTGCCAGCCGGGGTAGGTTGCGTGCGATGAACTAGCGTGCATTCCTTGCCAAGAATGGGTTGTCCCTCACGATGGTCTCGCGGCGGCCCGGCCCGACCGAGACCAGGGCCAGCGGCACGCCGACCAGCTCGGAAACCCGGGCGACGTACCGCTCGGCCGCTTCGTGAAGCTGGGTCTCGCCGCCGACCGAAGCACCGCTGGCGAAAAGCGCGGGCCACCCCGGAAGCGTCTCGTAGACCGGCTCCGCCGTCGCCAAGTCGTCGGGATCCAGCGGCATCTCATCCACCATCCTGCCTGCCAGCCTGTACTGGACGCAGATCTCAACTTTCTCAAGTCCCGACAAGACATCGAGTTTGGTGAGCGCCAGGGTTCGGATGCCGGAAAGCCGGCAGGTGAGCCGCAGGGCCGGTATGTCCAGCCATCCGCATCGACGCGGCCTGCCGGTGGTGGATCCGAACTCGGTCCCCACCTCACGCAGGCGGTCGCCCATCTGGTCGTGCAGCTCCGTCGGGAAGGGCCCGTTGCCCACGCGAGTGGCATAGGCCTTCACGATTCCCACGACCGTGTCGATGTAGGTCGGCCCGATGCCGCAGCCTGTACACGCACCTCCGGCTGTGGTTGAGGAGGAGGTAACGAACGGGTAGGTCCCGTGGTCCAAATCAAGCAAGACGCCGTGCGCGCCTTCGAACAACACGTTGCGGCCTGCACGGATCGCCTGGTAGAGGAAACGAGAAGCGTCCTGCACGAAGGGCCTAATCTCCTCGCCCAACGCCAAGTACTCCTTGACCATGGCGTCCACATCGGGAAGAGCGGCGCCGTACCGGGCCAGCGCGCCCGCAACGTAATGAACGTTGCGCTCCACGTTGCGCCGAAACCGCTCGGGACGCAAAAGGTCATCGACGCGGACACCCGTGCGCGAGGCCTTGCTCTCATAGGTCGGTCCGATCCCTCGACGAGTTGTGCCGATGGCGTCGGGTTCCTCCTCGCGCAGGCGATCAAGCTCACGATGGTGCGGAAAGGTCAGGTGGGCGCGGCCGGCGACCACCAGGTCCGTGTTTCGTGCCAGCAGGCCGTGGCTGCGAAAGGCGCGCATTTCCTCGACCAGGGTGCGTGGGTCGATGACCATGCCCTCTCCCAATACGCAGGTCACCCCTGCCCTGACGACACCAGAAGGAATCAGGTGCGTGACGTACTTCTTGCCTTCGACCACGATGGTATGGCCGGCGTTCGCCCCCCCGCCCCAGCGCGCAACCACGTCTGCGTGCTCGGTCAGGAGGTCTACGACCTTACCCTTGCCTTCATCGCCCCACTGGGCTCCGACAACAACTACGACGGCCATTTGTCTCTCCGCGTCTGGGTGAGCATGGACCCTGCTTCCAAAGTTCTGCCGACAACCTCGGCCCGGCTAACCTCGCGAAATCGCCGACGCTGGGCAGGAGAATCCTTCGTTGGCCAGAAAAGTTCAAACATCGAAAAACGCGGCCCGGCATGGGCCTGAGGGTTTCTAGTACAGGTTCATTTCGGGGTCCATTCCAAACGTCGCAGACGTCGATCGGAGAGCCAGGCAGCCTGGCCCGCTTGAACCATGCGGTTCCTGGAACTTGGAGTGTTCAACGTGCCCCGAGAAGGACCATCACGTTGCCAGCGTCTCGCTGAACGGCTTTCGAGCTTCCCTCGACGTCCGCAGACGTGATTCCAGCGCGATTGACCGACAGGTGCCTGACTGATCCCTGACTCCGTCCTGGCCAGGGCCGTCAAAGGCCCGGGCTCGCCGCCACCGTCCCCGTCCCCGCCCAGGTCACCCACACTGCACCTTGCCACTCCAGCGCGGTTCCCCTGGCGCCAGGAATCGATTATGTTGGTGCACCCCCCCAACCCAACGGAGGCCCCATGAAGAAACGCGCGTTCAACTTCGCCGCTGGTCCTGCCACTCTTCCCTACGAGGTTCTCGAGGCCTCTGCCGCTGCCTTGCTGGATTTTCAGGGCAAGGGTTTTGGAATAGCGGAGTGTAGTCACCGGGGCAAGGAATTCGATGCGGTGCTGGATGAGACCATTGCCCGCTGCCGCAGCCTCTTGCAGATCCCTGACACGCACGACGTGCTCTTCCTGCAGGGCGGTGCGACCCAGCAGTTCGCGCTGATCCCGATGAATTTCCTCAACGGCGTGGCTGACTACGTGATAACCGGCGAGTGGTCGAAGAAGGCCGCTGATACCGCCAAGGGCATCGCCCCCGACAAGGTGCGCGTGATCGCGTCGGGCGAGTCCACTGGGTTCGACCGCCATCCAACCGGCTGGACCGCCGACCCCAGCGCCGCCTACCTGCACATCTGCTCGAACGAGACCGTGCACGGCAACCGATTCGTCGAGTGGCCCAAGCATCCGACCCTGATGGTCGACGCCAGCTCCGAGATCATGTCGCGTCCGCACCCCATCGCACGCACCGCCATGGTCTACGGCGGCGCACAGAAGAACCTGGGCCCATCGGGAGTCGTACTGGTCATCGTGCGCAAGGATCTCTACGATCGCATTGGCAAGAGCGTGCCCAAGATCTTCAACTACAAAGTCCACGCCGAGGCCAAGAGCTGCCTCAACACGCCCCCCACCTTCGGCGTGTATGTGCTCCTCGAGACTTTCCGCTGGATGGAACGTCAGGGCGGCCTGCCGGCCATCGAGAAGCGCAATGCCGACAAGGCCAAGCTCATCTACGACGTCATCGATGGCTCGGGTGGCTTCTACAGAGGCACCGTGGCCGACCCAACCGTGCGCAGCCATATGAACATCACCTTCAAGCTGCCCAGCGAGGAATTGACCGACAAGTTCCTCAAGGAAGCCTCGGGCAAGAGCATGCTGGCGCTCAAGGGCTACCGGACGGTGGGCGGAATCCGGGCCTCTGTTTACAATGGCATGCCGGTGGAAGGCTGCCAGGCCTTGGCCGACCATATGCGCGAGTTCATGAAGGCAGCCGGTTGAGCCTCGCCCAGTTCGCCGACGCACATTTCAGCTATCCTGGCACCGAGATCCTGGCCGGCGCCTCACTGCTCATCCGGCCGGGCGACCGGCTTGCCCTGCTCGGCCCCAACGGCACGGGGAAGTCCACCGTACTCAGGCTTCTCGCTGGCGAGTTGCAGCTGGACGCCGGAGACGTGCGCATCCTGGGACGACAGACCGTGGCCTACCTTCGGCAGTCGCACCAGCTGGGCGGAGAAGGCACGGTGCTCGATGCCCTGCTGGAACCATTCGCCCATGTGCAAGCCCTGCACGAGGAGTTGCAGCGTCTGGAAACACGCATGTCCGAGGCCCCCGAGGCGGACCTGAAGCGCTACGGCGACCTGCAGGAGCGCTACCGTCTGGAGGGCGGCTACGACCTAGAGACGCGGGTTCGAGAGTTGACCGAGGACGTCGGCCTGTCGCCGGCCGACCTCGGCCGGTCGGTGGCCACGCTATCCGGCGGCGAGCGCGGCCGGCTGGAGCTGGCCAAGGTTCTGGTGCGCCAGCCCGACCTGCTCCTGCTCGACGAGCCCACCAACCATCTCGATCTCGCGTCCATGGAGCGGCTGGAGGCGCGCCTGGCCGAGTATCCGGGTGCCTTCGTCTTGGTGTCGCACGACCGGGCCTTCATCCAGCGCACCTGTAGCACGATCGTCGAGCTGGAGGACGGCCAGTTCGTCCGCTATTCCTTCGGATACGACCAGTACGTGGTGGAGCGCGACGCGCGGCTGGAACGGGCGCGCGTCGAGTACCAGCGCCAGAAGGAACACGTCGAGAAGACAGAAGACTTCATTCGACGCAACCTGGCTGGGCAGAAGACGAAGCAGGCACAAAGCCGGCGCCGCATGCTGGAAAAGCTGGATCGGCTGGAACGTCCCGAGGACAACTGGCAAATGGCGGGCCGGATCGCGCTCAATTTCCAGACCGGCGGCGACTTGGGCGGCAAGGAGATCGTGCGCGCGCCTGGCATCAGCGTGGGCTACCCGGACAAGCGGATTCTGACGGACGTGACGGTCAACATCTTCCGTGGGGATCGCGTGGGCATCGTGGGCCCCAACGGCTGTGGCAAGAGCACCCTGCTGAAAACCCTGGTGGGCGAGCTGCCACCGCTAGCCGGCGCGGTGGAACGCGGGCCTGCTGTGCGCCTGGGGTACTTCGATCAGAAGCTGAGCTCGCTTGCAGAAGACCGCACCGCCATCGAAGAAATCCAATCGGTGCGCAATGATCTTTCTCCCGAAGTCGTGCGGCAATACCTGGCCAAGTTCCGTTTCTTCGGCGACGATCCCTTCCGCACGGTGCGCGGCTTTTCGGGCGGCGAGCGCAACCGTCTGGCGCTGGCCAAGATGCTGTTGTTCCCGCGCAACGTGCTGGCGCTCGATGAGCCGACCAACCACCTCGACATTCCGGCGCGCGAGACGCTGGAGCATGCGCTCGACGGCTATGAAGGAACCCTCATCGTAGTCAGCCACGATCGCTACTTTCTGGATCGGGTGTGTCGGCGTCTGCTGGTATTCGAGAGCGGCACGCTGGAGCCCCATCTCGGCAACTACTCCGATTGGCGCGAGTATCGCAAGCGCCAAGCAGCCATCCAGCCGGTGTCCAAGAAGGCGCCACCGCCGCGAGCCGAGCCATCGTCGACCGAAGTGTCCCGCGCCGTGAAGAAGGACCGCGAGCGCACCCAGCGCCGTCTGGAACGAATGGTCGAATCGCTGGAAGCGGAAGTCGCGCGCATCGAAACCGAGCTGTCGTCACTGCGCGCGCAACTGGCGGCCGACCACGGAGGCGATTGGCAGAAGCTGCACTCCCTGGCCGATCGCGAACGCGAGCTCGGCGACCTTCTCGGCCGACGCATGACCGACTGGGAAAAGGCCTCGGCCGAGCTGCAGGCATTCCTGGAAGACGTCTAGCCTAGTCTTCGTTGTCTTCGTCCACCGAGGAACGACGCTTGGCGGAGATGCACTCCAGGTCCAGCTCTTCGCCGAAGATGGTGTCGATCATTTCGTCAACCGAGTTGCCCACAGCTTCCATGCGGCGAAGCTCCTCGCGCTCGAACTCCTCGAAGGTCCGGTAGGTCTTCATATCGCCGTAGCTCATCGTGTTGCTCCTTGGGTTGCAGGGAAATACGCTACATGTAGGTCTAAGTAGTATTACAACCTCCCCGTCCGTCAAATTTGTGCTCATCTTTTCTGCGTGAGCGGATCCCTACCTAGAACCCTCTGAGTGTTCCCATATGGGACGACTTCCCCTCCAGGTCGGTTGAAACGGCAGCCTCGTTGGTGCTAGGAGAGTGAACCCGCTCGACGGGATCACAGCACCATGGGCAGGGTCATTGCGGTCGCGAACCAGAAGGGAGGCGTCGGAAAGACGACCACCGCAGTCAACCTGTCCGCTTCGCTTGCGGTCGCGGAGAAACGCGTGCTTCTGGTGGATATGGACCCGCAAGGCAACGCCACGTCGGGCCTCGGCCACACTCGCCAGGCGGCAGGAGCAAAACAGGGCAGCGTGTACGATGTGCTCATCGGCGGGAAAACTGTCGCGGAGGTCGCCCGCGCGACTGAGCTGCCCTTCCTCAAGCTGGTGCCGTCAGGCCAGGATCTGGCGGGTGCCGAGATCGAACTCGTGTCGGAGTCGGATCGCGAAATGAAGTTGCGCGATCCCTTGCGCCTGGTGACGCCAGACTACGACTTCATCATCATCGACACCCCACCCTCGCTCGGCTTGCTCACCCTCAACGCACTCTGCGCCGCCGACGGAGTCCTGGTCCCGCTGCAATGCGAGTACTACGCCCTGGAAGGTCTTTCTGACCTGCAAGCCACGGTCAATCTGGTGGGTCGGTCGCTCAACCCTGGCCTCGACATTGAGGGTATTCTCCTGTGCATGGTCGACACCCGCCAGAACCTGACCGAGCAGGTGGCCGATGAGGTGCGCAACCACTTCGGCAACCGCGTGTACGACACACCCATCCCGCGCAACGTGCGCCTGTCAGAGGCGCCATCGTTTGGCAAACCGATTCTGCTCTACGACGTCGCGTCCAAGGGTGCCAAGAGCTACATGGAGGCCGCCCGCGAGTTCTTGGCCCGCCACGCGCGCCCCAAAGCGGAGACTCCGTGACCGGTGGTGGGAAGCGCCAGGCGCTGGGGCGCGGTTTGGCCGCCCTGATTCCGGCTGCGGCCGCTTCCGATCCGAAAGAGGGGGCGCAGCCCACGTCGGACAGCAACCTACGCGCGGTCGACATCGAGACCATCCACCCTTCGGGAAGACAGCCGCGCAAGACATTCGACGACGCCCGTCTTGCTGAGCTGGCCGAGTCCATCCGCAGCCAGGGTATCATCCAACCGCTAGTGGTGCGCGTCCGACCGGCAGGCGGCTTCGAGTTGGTCGCGGGCGAGCGGCGCTGGCGCGCGGCTCAGCGGGCTGGGCTGCATCAGGTACCGGTGCTCATCCGCGAGGTGGCCGAAGCGCAAGCCTTCGAGATGGCGCTGGTCGAGAATCTGCAGCGCGAAGATCTCAACCCCATCGAAGAAGCCGAGGGCTACCAACATCTGGTGGCCGAATTCGGCTACACCCAGGAATCACTGGCCACGCGCGTGGGCAAGGAACGCAGCACGGTGGCCAACGCTCTCCGCCTGCTCAAACTACCGCCCTCGGTGCGGGCCATGGTGGTCGAGGGACGCCTATCCATGGGCCATGCGCGCGCACTCCTCGGTCTGGAAGACGACGCGGTCATCGAGCGACTGGCACGCCAGACAGCGAGCCGTGGGCTTTCCGTCCGGCAAGTTGAGGCGCTGGTCCGCCGCGAACGGGAAGACGACGGCCGCCCTGCCCCGCCGCCGGAGAAGGAATCGCCGGCCGCACGTGACCTGGCCCTGCGCCTGCAGCGTGTCCTCTCGGCGCGGGTCAAGCTCTGCGAGGCCGGCCCGGGCCGCGGCCACATCGAGATCTACTACGGCTCGCTCGATGAACTCGACGCCATCCTGGCGAAGATTTTGGACCACCCGTGACCGACGAGAACCCCATGGCCGATCCCGCGCCAGGCGCAGCGCCTAGGTTCCTTCCCCTGCTGCTCGTCCTGTTCCTCGGCAGCGGCTGTGCCGCTTTGATCTACGAGATCGTCTGGTTCCAGTTGCTGCAACTGGTGATCGGATCTACCGCCGTGTCCCTGGGCGTGTTGCTGGGAACATTCATGGGCGGGATGTGCCTGGGCAGCTTCGCCTTGCCCCGTGTCGTCTCGGCGCGGAAACATCCCTTGCGTATCTACGCATTGATGGAACTGGCGATTGGGCTCATCGCGATCTTGGTGTTGGTTGGCGTGCCGGCCATCGGGGGCCTCTATGCCGCCGGTGTCGGCTATGGACTTCCGGGAATCTTGCTCCGGGCAGTCGTCTGTGCCCTGTGCCTGCTGCCGCCCACCTTGCTGATGGGCGCGACCCTGCCCGCCATTTCCCGCTGGATCGAGACCACACCCGAGGGAATTTCCTGGCTGGGCTTCTTCTACGGCGGCAACATCGCGGGCGCCGTGCTGGGGTCGTTGCTGGCCGGGTTCTATCTGCTGCGCGTGCACGGCACCGCCACTGCGACCTTCGCAGCGGTGGCCATCAATGGGGTGGTGGCGGGCATCGCATTCATCCTGGCGCGACGGACGCCCCACCACACAGCCGCTGTCACACTGCCATCGGGCCCAGCGGCACCCCAGGCCGGAACCCGTCTGGTCCATATCACGATCGCGCTGTCAGGGCTGAGCGCTTTGGGCGCCGAGGTTGTGTGGACGCGGCTGCTCTCGCTGATGCTGGGTGCGACGGTCTACACCTTCTCCATTATTCTGGCGGTATTCCTTGTGGGCCTGGGCATCGGCAGCAGTGCCGGCTCCTACCTGTCGCGCCGGACAGAATCGCCGCGGATCGCTCTGGCCTGGTCGCAGATGTTGCTGGCCCTGGCCATCGCCTGGACCGCGTGGATGCTCACCCGATCCATCCCCTACTGGCCGATCAACCCCTCGCTTTCCCAAAGTCCCGCCATCACCCTCCAGATTGATCTGGTGCGATGCCTGTGGGCGATCCTGCCGCCGGCTTGCCTGTGGGGAGCCAGTTTTCCCTTGGCGCTGGCCGCGGCAGCATCGCCGGGACAGGACCCCGGGCGCCTGGTGGGCGGGATCTATGCCGCCAATACCGTCGGCGCGATCGTCGGGGCGCTTGGCTTCAGCATGCTGGTCATCCCCGCCATGGGAACCCAGCAAGCCCAACGACTCCTCATTGCCCTGGCCGCGACAGCCGCGCTGCTGGCGCTGGCCTCGTCCTCTCAGCAACAGCATCCTGTGCCGGGCAAGTCCCTCCCTCCGGCGTCCAGTGCCCCAGGCACGGTACCGGTCGCGATTTTCACCGCAGTCGTGGCTTTCCTCATCTGGGGCGTGGCGCCGATTCCACCCGGCACGGTGGGATACGGACGATCCGTCATGAATCTCAACCCGCTGCCGAAGTTCCACTATGTCGGCGAGGGGATGAATGCCTCGGTCGCGGTTTCAGAGTGGCCGACTGGCGTGCGGACCTTCCACGTCAGCGGCAAGGTCGAGGCATCGACGGCGCCCATGGACATGCGTCTGCAGGCCATGCTCGGACACATACCGGCCCTCCTCCACCCGCAGCCGCGTTCGGTCCTGATCGTCGGATTTGGCGCTGGCATCACCGCTGGCTCTTTCTTGCCCTATCCCAGCATAGAGAGAGTCGTCATCTGCGAAATCGAACCGCTGATTCCCAAGGTGGTGTCTCGCTATTTTCGAACGCAGAATCATCACGTGCTCGACGATTCGCGCACACAAGTGATCTATGACGATGCCCGCCACTTCATCCTCACCACCCGCGAGAAGTTCGACATCATCACCTCGGACCCGGTTCACCCCTGGGTCAAGGGAGCGGCGACGCTCTACACCAAGGAATACTTCGACCTCGTCCGAAAACACTTGAATCCCGGCGGACTGGTCACCCAATGGGTGCCGCTGTA